>Ga0208373_1000862_pt1 | contig 45837 bp, 53 predicted proteins | sample RifOxyC2_FD_184036 | JGI IMG/M metagenome (GOLD analysis project Ga0208373, IMG submission 184036) | Soil microbial communities from Rifle, Colorado - Rifle Oxygen_injection C2 (SPAdes) | ecosystem: Environmental > Terrestrial > Deep subsurface > Rock core/Sediment | place: Rifle, Colorado...
CAATGGTTGTGGTAATGGTTGCAATGATGTGGACAGCTGGCTTAATTGGATATCTTGGCATAGTGCTTTCATCTACAAATATTGTAGCAGCTGCTATGATTATGGGACTAGGGATAGATTTTGGCATTCATATTTTGCACAGATTTTATGAGTTGAAAAAGAAGATGTCCAGAGAAGAAGCATTAATGCATACACTAAGAGGCAATATAAGGGCGACACTAGCAGCAAGCCTTACAACATCAGCAGGTTTCCTTGCATTACTTTTTGGATCATTGCCGGCTATGAAAAATTTTGGAATCATACTCTCTATTGGCATTATCTCTGCTATGATAGCAACCATTGTTGCACTGCCTGCTGTCATCTTCTTGTATGACAGATGGAAAGATAAAAAAAATAAAGTTAAATTAGCTAAAAAAGCTAGGAGGCAATTAAAATGAAAAATACAATTAAGATATTTTTGGTAATGGTTTTGCTTGTCTTGTTCACGAGCACGGTGAGTGCAAACATTAATGTTGAAGGAATAAGTTTTGATCCTGCAATAATTGCAGCTGGAGATGAAGTAGACATAACAGTAAACTTTCGTGAGTTAGTATCGCCTGGAAGTTCAAGCAATACTGAAGCGAATGAGCCGGAATACTCGCTTAATGTTTTTCTTGAGCCGAGCGACACAATCTCAGAAAAGCATATCACTATTTTGGATGCAAAAGGTGATAGCAATATCGGGCATTTGTTTGCTTTAGGTGTCTGGAAAAAAACCTTCAGGGTGAAAGTGAACAATGATGCTGTGCCTGCAAATTATGAATTAAAGCTGAGATTCCAGTATGAGAAGAATGGAGTTCCGGAAGGTGCTTTTTTGGTTCACAGGTTTATCATACCTGTAAAGCATGAAGGAATAGTGCTAGGAATTGCAAATATTGTGACAGAGCCGTCAGCTGTCAGGCCAGGAGATGATTTTGTGGAGGTAACAACATATATAGAGAACTCTGGATCGAAAAGTGCGAAATCAATTGAGGCAAAACTCTCAATTCCTGATGGATTGGAGCATTCATACAGCGATAACAACAGGAAATGGATTGGTTCGCTCTCCTCTAATGAATCCAAACAATTATCTTTTTTTATCAACATTGATGAAAATGCCGATTCAGAGCAATATGCTCTTGATCTAGACCTGAATTATGAAGACCTTGATAACAATGACTACACAAAGAAATTAAGTTTTCCTTTGCTCATCAAAGAAAGGCCAAACATCGAAGTGGTTGATGTAAAGGGTGATGGGAAAGCTGGCTCGAAAATAACCTTAGAAGTTACATTAAAAAATATTGGAACAGAGGATGCTGAAGCTGTTGATGCAAGAGTCATTAAGCAAAGCTCCCAGCCATTCAGTTTTGATCTTAGAAGTAATTATGTGGGAGAGCTAAAAGTCGGCGAGACTGGGAAGGCAGTATTTACAATAAACATCGATAAAGAGGCAGAGCAAAAAGAACACAGCCTGAAACTTTTAATAAGAGCCAAAGGCGACAGCGATAAAGGAAACAACGATATCTATACATTTAACAGAAGAGCTATTGTAAACGTGGATGGAAAAAAAGTAAATCCTGTAGTGGGGATGGTTGTAGGTGTGCAGGATAACGGTGCTAATAAGATTGTTGGGATTGGGATCATATTAGCGATAGTTTTTGCTGGCTTGGCGATTTATAAGAAAGCACAAAGCAAGAAATAATGGAGAAAAAATGGAGTAGGATTGGTTTTATAATAAAATAGGAACTCCTCTATCAGTTTAAAATTGCCCCTCTTCAAAAATATAAATTTCTGCGAAGCAGACTATATGTCCGTTAGGACGAACTCCCCCGTTTTTCTCGTATAAGAAATGGAAATTTTATTGTATTTAACATCGGCATTAACCGAAGTTTTGACCCCTCGAAAAAATTCTCCTCGTGAGGCGAAGCCGAACAGAGCTGAGAATTTTTTCAGAGATGGGGCAAAATTTGGAGAAATTGCGAGCCGAGCAATTTCTCGGTTAATGCCTGTTAAACGAGGGTGAGGAGCGTAGCGACGAAAGCGCAGCGTCCCTAAGCGAACGTAGTGAGCGCAGAGTTTTCTTACTGCCGAAAATCCAGTTAGTGCCGTAGTTTTTGCCGACTTATCAATTTCTCCGAAGGAGACTAAATGTCCGCAGGACAGGGGGGAGTTCGTTCATTCAATAGGGCTTTAGCGATACATCAAGAACAATGAGCAAGGGGGGAGTTCGTTATATCAAAGCCGAAGGCCCTTTTAGTTAAAGTAGCGAGGGGGGAGTTCCGTTGTGTTAAAGACTTGAAAACAGCAACATTTATAAGTATGTGGTAATATTTATCCATGGGATGGTAAAACTAAAATTAGTTCCATATGTACTTAAAATAAGAAATTTGGATAAGAGTAAACGAAAGAATCCTATGTATGAAGACCTAAATACATTAGATTTTGCAAAGTTGTTTCAAGAATTTATTAAGGATAACAAGTCTATAAACATTGATGAAACAAACGAGAAGATATTTAGTTGCGATAACTGTCAGCAAGATAAAAGCACGTCTATTTACTATGGTAACTTAGGTTATGGAGATTATGGATATAGTGCTGAAATTGTAAGTGTAAAAACAAAAAAGACAACAAAAACCAAAGCAATTGACGAAGCCGAAAAAATAAAATTTTATTACCTAATGAAGATTTATGATAAAGAAGCTTATTTCCTATTAAATCAGTTTAAGCATAGGGGGATCAAGACGCAGTTAGGGAAACAAATCAAGAAGTATTTAGATAGTAAAAAAGTGATTGCAGACAATTTTATTATAACATTAAATCCTGTTGTTTCCTCTAAGCTTGCCAATATTGAAAAGTTACAGAAGATAGTTTTCATACGAAAAAGAAAGAGTAAAGACATTGAAGGGCAGATTCTCGGAAAGATTGACGACGGCGAAGATGAGACAATAACGGAAGAGAAGGCACTTAAGCTAAAAGGTGATAAAGCAACAAGATTTAAGCAACTTATCGCCGCATTAAAGAAAAACTATCAAGAAAATGAATATGTTGAGATTGATAAACAAAAGTATCCAACCATCAAGATAAATGTCAAAATGAATGATGGAAGCACCAAAGTTATAAAACTTGAAGCAGATATAAAATTTAATGAGGGGATTGAACAGGAATTTGAGGGAGACTTTCCAGCGATAAATGATTACTTTGAAATCGCTAAACCATATTTCCTCAAAGTCTTAGGAGAAGAATAAAATGTTTAAGCCAATAGATATGAGCCGGTATTTGAGAAAGAATTACGAAATCATGTTGCAAGATTATAATGCCCCTCTGTTTATTATTACTTTCATAATTACTCCGGTATTGTTATCAGGGTTAGTAATGTATTTCACTAATGCTGAGAAAATTACTTCTATCATTGCAAGTTCAATAGCTTTTTTCTCCATAATTGTTGGGTTTTTGATAAATGTTTTAGTATTGCTTTTAGGAAAATCCAAAGCTGAAAAAGATTCATTGAGTAAAGATATAGAAAAGTTAAGAAAACATTTGAGTTTTAACATACTAAATGCTATTATCTTCGGAATAGTGTTAGTCGTATTAATTTTATTCTATGGAAATTATACATGGATAATTTATATTAAGGATTTTGCTTTTAATATATCTGAGTTATCAATATTATTCTTATTTTTCCATGTTATTATGCTAATATTAAACATTATAAGAAAATTCGGAGTTTATGTTGAAACGAGGTATGCGTAAATGGAAACGAAAAATATAACCCTATTGGTTAATTCAGAATTATATGACAAGTATAGGGAACTCTGTAAGAAGAAAGGTTTAATAGTCTCCCGTCAGTTTGAAATAGCTATGGAAGAGCAACTAAAGAAAGAGGGTTCATTATAATGGTAGAATTAAAATCACTAATCACAGAATTACCAAAAATCATTGAAAGGGGTAAAAAAGAAGCTGAAAGAATTTTAGATGGGCTTTCTAAAAAGAATAAGGTTACTTTACAAACCAATGAATTAGTTTTACCAACAAAATCCAAAGGAGGATTATTTTCTTTCACAGGACAAGCTGTTAAAGGAGATGTGAAAAAGGAATGGATTAACAGGATGATTTATGGAGATAATCTTCTGGCTATGCAGGCACTTCTCGCAGGAGATCCTCAAAGTAAAATGCCATCAATGAGAGGAAAAATTGATTTAATCTATATTGACCCCCCATTTGACAGTAAAGCAGATTATAGGACAAAAATTCATCTTCCATCAACCGATATTGAAGCAATGCCGACCGTGATAGAACAGCATGCCTATTCAGATACTTGGAAAGATGGGACTGTTTCTTATCTTGAGATGATGGTTCCAAGGTTAATATTAATGCGAGAACTACTTTCAGAACAAGGTTCAATCTACGTTCACATAGACTGGCACGTTGGACATTATGTTAAAATTATTATGGATGAGATTTTTGGAAAGGAGAATTTCGTTAATAACATTGTCTGGAAACGTTCAAGTGGAGTTACAGGCGTTGCTGGCGGATTAAAAAATTATGGAAGGCTACAAGATAATCTACTTTTCTATAAAAAAACAAACAACAATATCTTCAATCAGCAGTTTACTTCCTATGCCGAAAACACTCTTAAGATGTATAAGTATGATGACAACGATGGCAGAGGGAAATATCGTCTTCAAATTCTAAGAAATTACTCAGAAGAAAGCATACAAAGAATGATGAAAGAAAGAAGAATCTTTGTCGATGAAGATAAAAAGAGACATTTAAAACAATTTTTAAGCGATAAAGAAGGTGTGGCAATGAGTGACATTTGGGATGATGTCCCTCAAATTCAACATTCCAGTCAAGAAAAACTAGGGTATGACACACAAAAACCTGAAAAATTAATTGAGAGAGTTATTTTAGGTTCCTCAAATGAAAATTATATTGTCGCGGATTTCTTCGCTGGCTCTGGAACAACAGGAGCAGTTGCAGAAAAATTAAAAAGAAATTGGATAATGTCCGACTTAGGAAAGCCTGCTTGTATGGTTATGAGAAAAAGGTTAATTGACCAAGATGCAAAACCATTTTTATATCAATCAATAGGAGATTATCAAAAAGAGCAGTTTGAGAAGTCCGCATTTAGAACCATTGGAGATTTATCTCATGTTATCATTAATCTTTATGGTGCTTTGCCATTTCCACTTCAAGAAGGAGTGCCGAATAATTTAGGTTACGACAAGAGAACGAAAACGCTTGTTTTTGTTGATTCTCCATCAAAGATGACTGGTTATAACACTTTGAAGAAAGCCCAAGAATTGAGAGCTGGATTCATGGGTGGATGGGATAAAGTTGTTGTTTTAGGTTGGAACTTCGTTACTGATATTGGAAAAATTTTGGAGAACATCAAAGATGATAAATTAGAGGTTTTGGTTATTCCTCCTGATTTATTAGACCAGTTGAAAACAAAAGCAAGTTATGAAAAACTCATAAAAACAGGCAAAATAAAATTCTCATCTCTGCAATACTTGACAATAAAACAGATTAAAGTAAAGCAAGGAAAAGAAACAGATGAAATTGAGGTAGAGTTAGATAATTATACTCTGCTTTCCCCAGATGCTTTGCCATTAGATCAAAAGAATAAAGAAAAACTAGAGGAAGTAATGGGTGATGACCCTCTTGCTTTGATTGAATATTGGAGTATTGACCCTGATTATGATGGAGAAACTTTCAGAAGTAAATGGCAGGATTACAGGCAGAATACTGAAAATGACGCAGACGAATTTAGAGTAATCAAAAAAGCTAAACTTGAAGTTCCAAAAGTAAGCGGAAAAAGAAAAGTTTGCGTTAAAGCGGTTGATGTTTTTGGTTTTGAAAGTGCGACCGTTCAGGAGGTTAAGTAAATGACAGTAAGCCCTGAAGTTCTAACTGCATCTTTAACTTTGATTGGTGGAGTTTTGATTTTTATTATACAGAAATTTATAATTTTACTGTTTATTCAACCACATCAAGAATTTAAAGAAGCAAAATCTAAAGTAAAATATCTCCTGTTACTTAATAAAAATATTTACACAAATGCTTTTGATTCTAAAGGTATTAAAAAAGAATTTGAGGAATATGTCCATAACTCGCAAAGAGAATTAAGAAGAGAATGGGCAAATCTCTATGTAAAATATGGTAATTTAACAATAAGATGGTTAGTTCCAAAATGTAAAGATATGAAAACTGTTTTTGATAATCTGATTTTCATCTCAAATATATCCATTATTGGATATAGTAATAATAAACAGACTTCACATGATTGTGTTGAGGTTAATAAAAAAATTGATAATATTTTTAAGGTGTTAAGATAAAATGGTGCAAGCAACTCATCTCGGAACAAGAAAAATCCCATTAAAATTAGCAGCAGCAATAACTGCTGTTGTTAAAGCCGAATGGGAAAGCGGAGAATTTTTAGAAAAAGTAAGCCCTATCACAAGAGATTTGCTTAGGTTTTGGGATCCTGAGGGAAGTTTTTCTGATTTACGGCATTTCAATTTTCATATAGGGCAATGGCAAGCCATTCTAAATTCAATATATATACATGAAGTCTTGAAAATCAAGAATGTTCAGGATACTTATATGACAATAGAACCTCAATTATTGCAGGAAATGGATTTAATTGATATGCAGAAAGACAAGTATTCCCATCCAAAATATTGTATAAAGATGGCTACAGGAACAGGGAAAACGTGGGTTATGCACGCTTTATTAATTTGGCAATATCTTAATGCAAAAAATGAAGAAACACCATCAGGCAATTATTCCAAAAATTTCTTATTCATAGCGCCCGGATTAATTGTTTATGAGAGATTATTAGATGCATATTTAGGAAAAGTCCAAGAGAACGGACAAAGAGATGTAGAAACTTCTGATTTGAAAGTATTTGAAGATATTTTTATCCCCGAATCATATAGAGATGAGATTTTCAATTTTGTTCAATCAGCGGTTTGCAGTAAAGATGAAATCGCTAAAAAAATTACCGGAGATGGATTAATAGCAATCACTAATTGGCATTTATTGGTTGAAGATGAAGAATTAGACGAAGATATTAGCCCATTAGAAGATCCATCTGTTGCAATTAGAAAAGAATTTCCAATAAGACCGGGAACATCAGCAGGGCATAGTTTGGATGTTTTAGATAACCAATATTTCAAAGGAAGGCAATTAGATTTTCTTGCTAATTTCAGCGATATGGTAGTATTTAATGACGAAGCCCATCATTTAGGCGAATGGAAAAAAGAAGAAGAAGTTTTAGAGAAGAAATGGCAAAAGGCGCTTAATCAGATTCAAAAGGACAAAAAAGACAGATTTATTCAAGTTGATTTTTCTGCAACACCATATAATGTGACGGGAAGCGGACAAAAAAGACAGATTCATTTTTTCCCACATATTATTACAAATTTTGAATTAAAAGATGCAATAAAACAGGGCTTAGTAAAAACTGTTGCCATTGATAAAAGAAAAGAATTAGCAGCTTTACCTCTTGATTTTAAAGCTGAAAGGGAAGGAAATGACATTAAAAGCTTATCCGATGGTCAAAGAGTTATGCTTAGGGCAGGATTAAGTAAATTGAAGATTCTTGAGGAAGGTTTTACTGATTTCGATAAAAATAAACATCCAAAAATGCTTATTGTATGTGAAGATACTACTGTCGTTCCCTATGTAACTCAATTCTTCAAGCAGGAAGGCTTATCTGACGAAGAAATAATGGAGATTCATTCCAACAAAAAAGGGGAAGTTACATTAGATGAATGGAGTCAAATAAAACAAAAATTATTCAATCTCGACAAGCATGCTAATCCAAAAATTATAATCTCTGTTCTTATGTTAAGAGAAGGCTTTGATGTAAACAACATTTGTGTTATTGTCCCATTAAGATCAAGCACATCTTATATTCTATTAGAGCAAGTAATTGGCAGAGGATTAAGATTAATGTGGCGTGAGCCTGAATTTGCAGAGATAAAAGATGAGAACAGAGAAAAACTCTTGGTAAAAAAACAAGAGCCAGATAATTATTTGGACATTTTAAGCATAATTGAGCATCCTGCTTTTATTGAATTTTACGAGAGAGTTTTAGAAGATGCTATTGGAAAAGTTGAAAAATTGCCAAAGAGAGAAAGAGTTGTTGGAGATTTAATCAATATCCCCCTAAAGGAAGGTTATGCTGATTATGACCTCTTCTGGCCAATTATCATCCATGATAAAGAAGAATTTATTGATGTTGGAGAGTTGTCTGTTGATGAATTAGAGCCATTTCCAACAGCATTAGAACAGCTAAAAAAGATAATCCCAAAAAAAGAAGGCGATACTTTTTACGGAGAAGAATTAACTGTTAAAACAAGGTTTGGAGAATACACGGTTACAGCAGAGTTATTCAATGCAAAGAATTATAACTCATTTATTTCAAAATTGGTAAATATTGTTTCTGCTGTTCCTGTTAAAGTTTCAAGCAGGAATACTAAAAAATTCCCGATTATGCAAATCAATTCTGCACAAATAGCAAAACTTGCAGATAAATATGTCAGGCATAAATTGTTTAATCAAGAATTTGATCCTCTGAAAGACAACAATTGGAGAATCTTATTATTGACGGAATCCAGAATAACTGAGCATATCATAAGAAACATAAGCAAGAGTATTTATGATTTACAGAACAAATTAGATATTGCCGAAGCGAAGATTCTAAGGAGATATTTTTCAGAAGTTACTGAGCTTAAAGGAAGAGAAGAGTATTGCGTAAAAGTTTCAAAATCCATCTATCCTAAAATTCCATTCCCCAGTAACAGAGGGGGATTTGAGAGGTCATTTATTGAGTTTGTTGATAGAGATACAAAAGTTGAAAGATTTACCAAGATAAGCGAATATGCACATAATTTTGCAAATATATTATACATAAGAGAAGATGGACTATTAGCCCATTACTTCCCAGATTTTATGGTGAAGATAGGAAATGTTATGTATGTAGTTGAAACAAAAGCAGAAAAAGATGTTAATAGTCCCAATGTAAAATTAAAACAGACTTCTACAATTGACTGGATAAATAAAATAAATGAATTAGACGAAGAAAATAGAATGAGTTGTTTATGGAAGTATGTTTTACTTGGAGAAAAAACATTTTATTCTATGTCTGATAAAGGAGCAACAACTGAGGAGATTTTAGAATATAATCTTATGAGCAAATCAAAAGTTAAAGGAACATTGACAAGATTTACCAGCGATAGTGATGATAAGTATTAAGACAAAACTCCCCCCTCGTTTCGTTTTCTTTTTAGTCGGCAAAAATTTGGACGTAGTGAAACGAAGTCGTTAAATCAATGTTAGAAATAGTCACGAAGTGATTGTTTGAGTTTCCGTTTTACACGATTTAATGAAGGCACTAACTTTAAGGATTTTCGGGAACGAAGTGAACCTATTAGGCAGTAAGAAAATTTCGTTTAACATCGGAATTTAACGAAGTTTATTTTTCAGAGCGGAGGAATTTTGAGGCATCCCACAAAATTCCGACCTCGAAAAATAAATTTTGGAGAGCAGGGGAAAACGCTTGGCGTTTTAGGACGAAGTCCGACCCTGCGAACCGTTAAATTCCTGTTATGCTCTTTTACCCTGCGAAGTGGGGTAAAACTGCGTCCGCAGAGTTTCAAATTTCTCCATCCAGCAGGATCAGCAAGCCCGTGAGGGCAATTGCGACAAAGTTTTTTCATGGCGGAGAAAAGTCGGGGGTTGCCCCCTACGGGGTGGCTTTTAGGGCAAAATCCGCAGATTTTGACCGTCTCCCGCCATGAAATGAAAAAACTTTGTTAACTGCAATCCATGAGAAATTTGAAATTGAGCATAACGTCGCGGATAAACGAAGTTTGTTTTTCCCTCGTGAATGAAGTGAACAGAGTTGGAAAAACAAATTTGGGTGGAGCGGAGTTCGCTTACGAAGTGGGCGAATGAAGCGTAACCGTTTATTCGCTGTTAAATCCTCCGACCTACAAAGTGGGGAGGACAAGGTTTAACTCTGCAAGGAGATTAAACCGCAGAGTTTTCTCGTTAATCAGGGGCAGGAAGAAAAAAAACGAAGTTTTCTGAACAATAAAAATCGCTGAAAGCGAGAATAATGAATTCTTATCATGCCCAATTCTATAACGAGAAAATTGGATTTAACATCTATTATACAAACTATTAATTTTTTGGGTTTTTTGAGGGGGTAAGGAGTTGTTTTTTTGGTTCCATTAAATGTTATGGACTCGCATTAAATTCAAAGGTTCTGCATAAAAATCAGAATCAATGAATTTCTTTCAACTGGACACTGGACAACCCTGAGTGAGATATATTAAGGAGAATAACCCACTATGTTGTATGGATATTGATGCTGCTGTGGAACAACATGCCCGGCTGAGAGGTATGTCATTAAAAACGGTAAAGACATATCTTCATTGCATCCATGCGTTCAAGAAACAGTGCAACAAACAGCTTCATGAGATAACTAAGCAAGATGTCATAGAATACCTTGATGAACTCTGCAAGAAGGAAAAAGCAGGTAGTACTGTTAATGTGCATCTGCAGTCAATCAAGTTCTTTTTTGGCGTGGTGCTGAAGAAAAGACTGCTTCTCAGCTTGAGAGGCATCAAAAAACCAAAAAAGCTTCCTGTGGTCTTATCAAAAGAAGAGGTGCACTCTCTTATCAATACAATAGAAAACCCAAAGCATCGCCTCATTGTTGAACTGTTATACGGCTCCGGGCTGAGGGTTGGGGAAGTTATAAGGCTGAGACCAAGGGATATCGATCTCGACCAGATGCGGGGCTGGGTGAGGTGCGGGAAAGGAAAGAAAGATAGAATGTTTGTTATCCCTGAGTCAATTAAAGAGAAAATTCACCTTCACATGAAGGGAAAATGGCTCTTTTCGGGAAACAACAATCATCATCTAAGCATTATGAGTGTTCAGCTCATAGTAAAAGAGGCAGCAAAAAAGGCTGGCTTATACAAAAATGTCCATCCCCACACTCTCAGGCACTCTTTTGCCACCCATCTCATCGATGCCGGCTACCCTCTTGTTGTCATCCAGACAATGCTTGGCCATGCAAACATGAGCACCACATTGACATACATCAAAACATCATCACGGCTTCACTGCATCAAAAGCCCCCTGGACGAGCTCAACAATATCCCAACCCTCAGCCCTTAGCATATTACCGCGCGCCGTCTAATGCAGTTCAAAGTGATGTAAGATCAGATTGCAGTTTTCTTTTCAAAACAATAAATTTATATACACACACATAATATACTTGTTTATTGGAGGTTAAGAACATGGTAACCATGACCTTAGCGGTTCCATCTGAGTTAAAGAGTAAGATGGACACATTTCCTGAGATGAATTGGTCAGAAATAGCAAGGCAGGCATTTATGCAGCGTGTTAAAGATCTTGAATTCTTGAGAAGATTTAAGGAGGATAGCACATTGACAGAAGCAGATGCACTACGACTTGGAGCAGAGCTCAACAAAAACCTTGCGAAACGATACAAGAGAAAGGCGTAAACATGGATCTTGTCATAGATGCAAACATACTCTTTGCTGCTTTGGTTAAAGAGAGCAGTACGTCCGACATATTCTTCAAGCATACGCTTTATGCCCCAGAGTTCATTCTTGAGGAATTCAAAAAATATAAAGATTACTTGAAAGGAAAAACCAAAAGAAGCGAGCCTGGCTTTATTGATTTTTTCGACATCTTTGAACGCACTGTCATCTTCATCCCTATTGAGGAGATTACTCCATTTCTTGAGAAATCAGAGGGAATCTCCCCAGATCCAAAAGATGTCCCTTACCTCGCTTTAGCTTTAAAATTGAGATGCGCGCTCTGGAGCAATGACAAGAAGCTGAAAAAGCAAGAGGTTATAGCTGTTTATTCTACTGAAGAACTAATGGATATATAGGAAAACTGCCCTCTTCTTTTTTTAGGACTTCAAAGCCATTGATTTTAACATCGGAATTTAACAAATCAAGACTGCACTGCATCAAAAGCCCCCTGGACGAGCTCAATAATATCCCCCACAGAGAAGCCGATCAACTCAAGGTCATGCTCGCTCACAGCAGTATCTAGCCTTTGCTGCATTGTTCTCATCCCACCAAGCAATGCATCTTCCAGATGAGACAATCCTTCTTCTGGATGCAAGAAAAAATCCCCGGTAATTTTCGCTGAAGTGATTACAGCACCGTTGCAGTAGAACTCCACCCGGAGCAATTTCCCTCCTGGAACTTTTTTTCCCGCTCTCATCAGAACTCTGTCAGTTTCTTGCCCATGTTTCTATAAGAGATGAGCGAGGTTGTCCCATCAGCCCCGCCGGTGACCTTTTTTGCAACAAGGAATCCTTTTGTTTCCAATCGTTTTATCCGTCGCTGGAATGTCTTGTACACTGGATTGCCGCCAGCACCGGTATACTTCTTGAAGAGATCGCCAATCCTCATCTCCTGCGAACTCTGTGCGAGTTCTAGAATCTTCTTCTCCTCCTCATTATCAAGGTCATCCGATGATTTAACTGAGACAAGGTTGAGTTTTTGCATCGCCGTATCAACATGTTCTGGCATCACTTTCCGAGATCCTTTGTCTTCAGCAGCATTGCCTGCTTCTCGAAGGAGCACCAATCCTGTCCTGATATCCTGCACCGCTGCTGTCTTATCAGCAACTTTCCTGAACGCTTCGTCATCCCAGCACCCAGAGACGAATGCATACTCTAATCTTTGGCGGAGGATGCCTTCTGTCTCTTTTGAAGTATATGGGGGAAAGTCGATGACTTCAGGAGCGAGTCGTGACTGTATGCGATCATCGAGTTCTGTTAGCCATTCCTTGTGATTTGTGATCAGGATAATGGTCTTTTTGTAGATCTCTTCAATGAGGGTATAAATAACATCCTGCTCGTCGACCTTGTCGATCTCGTCTAGGATGATGACTGCTCCTTGTTTATTGATCAGTCTTTTGACCACTTCAAAGAGCTCCTCTGTCTTCTTGTTGTGTGTCAGGCGGTAATTTAATGCTTCGCAAAGGCCCATGACGATCTTAAAAGTGGTGTTCTTCTGCCAACAATTCAGGTACACGGGAACAATCTCATCAGTTTGTTCATCTAGCTCCTTGAGGATGTGCTTGACTGCAAGCGTCTTCCCGATGCCTGGCTGGCCAACAAGAACAACATTCCTCCCGGTCCTGCCGGCAAATAATGGCTTGATGCAGTTTGCTATGGCGAATTGCTGATTTTCCCGATATTTGAGCAGTTTTGGCTGGAACTCAAAATCCAGGGCGTCAGGATTGGTGAAGAGTGATTCATCACCTTTGAGCATATTTGAAAACAAAGTCCCCATAGCCTCATCAAAGAATGGAGAATATAAAAAAGTTTGCTTAGAACAGGTTCTGTCCTGAATTGTGGTGAGCATCTTTTCCGAGGTTCACCAGGAAAATAACTCGATTTGTGGGAAGGGTGGACCTTACGGGAGGGACCCACAAAGAGAAATACAAAGAGAGAACCGAGGTCGATGCTCACCTGCGAAGCGAAATTCAGGACAAAAATTAAAACATCTCTTCTTCGTCTATTTCTGGAGGCTCGTCCATCTCCAGCCCCTCTTCTGGGGAATCCTCTGGAGTACTCGCTGGAGGCTTGGGTGCAGGTTTTGCAGCAGGTGGAGCAGCCTTTGCAGCTGGCGATGATGTTCCAGCATCATTATTGCCATTCTTGCTCACCGTTTCCATCTGTCCGAACCTTCCGGTAGAAAGCTGCAGTTCTCCTTGCCATTCTGAGACCCAGCCGTTTGTGATCTTAACCTTGTCACCGACATTGACCTTATCGATGTCATCATTCCAAAGAGTAATGGTCACTTCTCCAGTCTCATCTTTCGCTTTTGCGTTGCAAACCCTTCCCGGCTTGCCAAACTTCGAGAATTCCCGCGCATCTGCCTTAGAGACAATGTCGAGGGTGATGTCAACTTTTCCTTGTCGTGGTTGGAGTTCTTTGACGGTTGCCATGGGGAAGGGGGAATCCCTAAAGGTTTAAAAAAGTATTGGAAACAGGTTTTGAGATAAATATTACTACTATTGGATAGTAAATATAGAAAGATTTATGTTTGAGACTTGCTCAACTTGTCGCTACGAACGGCGATTTTTGTTACCAGGAGAACTGGAATTGGGGAACATAGATCTTCCAGTCCTGGCCGCTGTTGATGATGCTCAGGTCAAGGGAGAGGGTTTCGCTTCGGTAATTGATTCCCACAATCATTCCACCTCCCTGCAATGGCCGGGATGCAAAGACAGAGAGATGATCATCGACCTGGACTTTTCCGGAGAGGGTGATTGATGTTCCCGAGATCGAACCAAAAATCTCAGTATTGCCAGATCCTCCGATCTTGTAAGGGTAGCCCATGAAGAGAGACTGAGCAATGTCCAGGGCAGGCCTGAACCTGTCATTGTCACCCATATCACCATCTGGCGGTGGGGTATCCCCCGGCGGTGGTTCGATTGGCGCTGGCTCTATGCACCCAGCTCCAGGAGAGGTGCAGCAGCTGCATTCATAAGATAATGGATCAACGCATGCCTCTGTACAGGAATCACTGATTGGCGTTGGCTCTATTGGTGGAACATCATCCCCACAAGATTCCGGATTGGCCATGCAAGGATCTTCTGATGGCATGCATGAATCAGGGTCAAGGAGGCAAGGATCCTGGAGTTCTTCACATGATGCTGGATCAACTTTGCAGGGGTCTTCTTCCATGGTCTGGCATTGGGAGGGATCCTGCAGGCAAGGGTCGCAGCAATCTCCACAGATATCGCAAGAATCTTCCGAGGCATCACAAATACCATCCCAATTACAGGATTCTATTGGCATGCAAAGGCCAGGGTCCTCAACACAAGGATCATCAATAACATTTCCCGTAATCATCCCAAAATCATTGCTTTTAAAACCAAGGATGCGCTCAGCTGCCTGAAGTGACTCGAGCTCAGAAATTGATGCAGAGAAGAGTGCATCATCCACTGAAGGGTATTTCAATAAAAATTTGCTGATGGTATTGAGGGCATCAATCTTTTTTTGAATCCCTGGGGAAGGAGAACCTAGCTCTTGGAGCATGGCCTGAACATCCGGCCTGGCAAGCGTCGATTGTTTTGTCTTATCTATCTCCCTGATAAGATCAAAACAGGCAGGCAGAGTAGAGAGTGATTCCCTTGAACATCCGGATCCACAATTATTTTCGACCAGGTTTGAACATTCCATCACCGGATCCATCATCTCTGGATACCCTGGAGCCCCATAATACTGTCCAGAAGAGCAGCTGGAGAGGAAGAGGAGAACAAAGGAAATGAAGAGAAATCCACTTGTTGTCAGTCTCATGAACTTGATCTCTGGGATCAGAATATAAAAATGTTACTGATCAGCGGCCGATTACGCAAAAAAAAGAAAAAACCCAAACCTTTAAATACGCCTTCTCCCTGGGTTCAGGAGAAAGAGGTGTTTCGTAATGGTAAAAGAAAACAAGTTCTTACTCTGGTTTGATCAATTGACAATCGATGATGTCCCCCTCGTTGGCGGCAAGAACGCGTCCCTTGGCGAGATGTATCAGAATCTTACAAAGAAAGGGGTCAAGGTGCCAAACGGGTTTGCGATCACGGCATTCGCATACCGGTATATTGTCCAGAAGGCAGGCATCGACCAGGAGATCAAGAACGTTCTTCGGGGATTAGACACAAAGAACATCACCCAGCTGCAGGAGAAAGGAAGAAAAGTAAGAGAATTGATCAGGGCAGCACCTATCCCAAAAGAGATCCATGATGAAATATCCATTGCCTACAAGACGATGTGTAAATTGTATGGCCCAAATACTGATGTTGCTGTGAGAAGCAGCGCCACAGCAGAAGATTTGCCAGATGCGAGCTTTGCCGGCCAGCAGGAGACATACCTCAATATTCGAGGAGAGCATGATCTCATTGAAGCATGCAAGAAATGCTTTGCCTCATTATTCACAAACAGGGCAATAGCATACCGCGTCGATAAAAAGTTTGATCATTTCCAAGTTGCCTTGAGCATTGGTGTCCAGAAGATGGTGAGATCAGACATTGCCTGTTCTGGCGTGATGTTCTCCATTGATACCGAATCAGGATTCCAAGATGTGGTCTTCATCAGCGCCGCATATGGCCTTGGGGAAAATGTTGTCCAGGGAGCGGTCAATCCTGATGAGTACTATGTTCACAAGCCCACACTGAAAAGAGGCTTTCGGCCAATCATCTCCAAATCGATGGGAGAAAAGGCGATCAAGATGATCTATGCACATGATGGGCATAAGGTCACAAAAAACGTTCCCGTGACTGATAAAGACAGGAACAAATACGTCCTCACTGAAAATGAGATGCTGGTTCTTGCAAGGTGGGCAATTATCATTGAAGAACATTATTCAAAGAAAGCGGGCCACTTCAAGCCGATGGATATGGAATGGGCAAAAGATGGCAACAGCGGCCAATTGTTCATTGTCCAGGCAAGGCCAGAGACAGTGCAGAGCCAGAAGAACTGGAACGTGCTCGAGCAATATGAGCTCAAGGAAAAAGGAAAACTCCTTGTCCAGGGGCATTCTGTTGGCAGCAAGATTGGCCAGGGATCCGCTCATATCATTGAGGATGTCAAGAACATTGTCAACTTCAGGAAAGGCGAAGTGCTCATCACTGACATGACAGACCCGGATTGGGAACCAATCATGAAGATTGCTTCTGCCATTGTCACGAACAGGGGCGGGCGGACATGCCATGCGGCAATCATCTCAAGAGAGCTTGGCATCCCTTGTGTTGTTGGCTGCAATGATGCAACAACGAAAGTCAAGTCAGGCAAAAATGTCACCGTCAGCTGTGCAGAAGGGGAGCATGGGAATGTCTATGAGGGGCTGTTAAAGTTTGGCATCAAGAGGATCGACTTAAAGCATCTGACAAAGACAAGGACAAAGGTGATGATGAACATCGGCACCCCTGAGGGGGCATTTGAAGCAAGCTTCATTCCAAACCAGGGTGTTGGCCTGGCAAGGCTCGAGTTTATCATCAACAGCTACATCAAGATCCATCCGAAAGCATTGATCAATTATAAGACGATCAAGGATCCAGAACTCAAGAAGCAAATTGACCAGCTCACTGTCGGGTATACTGACAAGGTGCAGTATTATGTTGATAAAATGGCAGAGGGCGTGGCCCATATTGCGGCTGCCTTCTACCCGAAAGATGTCATTGTTCGGTTCTCTGATTTCAAGACGAATGAATACGCAAATCTCATTGGCGGCCATGCCTATGAACCAAAAGAGGACAATCCGATGATTGGGTGGCGAGGGGCCTCAAGGTATTATTCCGCAAACTTCAAAGATTGCTTTGCGCTTGAGTGCCGCGCGATGAAGAAAGTGAGGGAGTCTTTTGGCTTGACGAATCTGAAATTGATGATTCCCTTCTGCAGGACAATAGAAGAAGGGAAGAATGTCCTGGCTGAAATGAAGAAGTCTGGGCTTGAGAGGGGAAAAAAGGACCTTGAGGTGTATGTGATGTGTGAGATCCCTTCAAACGTCATTTTGGCAGAGGAATTTTCCAAGATATTTGATGGGTTTTCGATCGGCTCAAATGATCTCACCCAACTCACCCTTGGCCTTGACCGCGACTCAGAACTCGTCAGCCATGTGTATGATGAGAGGAATGAGGCAGTAAAGACACTGGTGAGGTCTGTTATTACCACCGCAAAAAGATATAAGAAAAAAATCGGCATTTGCGGCCAGGCGCCATCAGACTATCCAGACTTTGCACAATTCCTCGTGACATGCGGCATCGATTCGATCTCCCTCAATCCTGACTCTGTCATCAAGACGACCCTTGCGATTGCTGAGATGGAAAAAAAGATGAGGCGTTGATACCCCTAAAAAGGGGTAATTTTTTATATTCTTTCTTCTTTTTCTCTTATTATGGATGGGGTAGTAGATCTGGCAGAATATAGACAGCGGCGCCGGGGAGTGTATAGTGATGCGCCTTCATGGCTAGGCTACCTTCTGGAACGAATTGGTTCTTCTGCTGACTTTGATGAACCTTCGACAGAGACAGAATTATTTATTGACAGGATCCTTGGATTCGCAAGCAGGAATCCTTGCGAGATCCCCGCTGGACAAGAAAGAAAAGTATTCTTTCTTCGGCAGGAGGCTTACTGTTTTGATTACCATGTCTATGATCTTCCAAAGCGCTTAGTCAGTGAATATGGACTGCTCTCTCTCATGGATTCAAAGGATGATGAGAGCGCAATTGCTCTTGACACGAAAACTCTTGCCCATCTTGTTAATGATAATGAGCAGACACTGAGAAAAAGGAGGCAATATGATATGGCAACACATACGATGGGTTGGCTTTTTCGCACTGTTGGCTGGTATCCGAGCATTCCCCTGCCGCAGAAATGGTTTGATTTCGTGCTCTATCAATGGGATGCAAATATTCTTGTGGCAGAATATGACCTCATTGACAAGTTTCCAGGAGTGGTCATTCCTGCGCTGCGGCAGCAGGGAATAAGCAGGAATTCAGAGAGAACATTGCTCCGGGCTCATCATGATGAAACAGAATCAATGAGGGATCTTCTTCAGGAAACGAGAGCTCTCGCCCTTAACTTATTAAAATTAGAAAGAGCGGCTATGCCGCCTGGTTCCTGGCAAGACGAGCCCTGAGTCTTTTTGTGACTGGCTCCATCTCTTTTACCATCTCTTGAACGCTCGCTCCATCTTTCCCGAGATCCAGGCTGAGCGCCTCTGAGACAGCAAGACAATTTAATATCCCACCGACATGGTCATTGAGCTGGGTGACTATCGCATGCATGACACCCCTTGCTGTTTGAATGTCTATTTGGTCAAGGTTGAGAGATGGTGCTTGCATTCCCTGGAAATCCCTGGATACTGCGTTGAGATCCTGCTGGATTGCCGCGAGCGCTTGTTGGAATGCTTCATTTGCGTCGCGGGTGATTTGTGCAATGTCTCCTCGCCCGCGTAGCTTTGCTCGATTCCTTTCTAAAAGCTGTTGTGCCTGATCGAGTTTTCCGGTAACCTCTTTTTCCCATGCATCAACTGCTGGTGCCAGGCTTTTTCCATACCTGGCAAGGAAACGAAGAGGCACACCGCCTACCCTTGCGAGTGATGCTCCCCGTGCATAACCAGACACTTTCCTGATTCGTGACCGTGCTGTTGCATTTACTTGCTTGAGTTGAGCAATCTGTTGGTCTATGCTAAGAGCCCTGGCCGCTTGTGCCATTTTTATGATGTTAAGGATGCTATTGAATTCTCGTAGTGCTTCATCCCTTGCCTGGTCTAGGCTGTGTTTTGCCTGTCCACCTGCTGCTCCGAGCACCTTTTGGAGATGCTCATTGATAAGGGAATCGATGTTTCGCGCATTTTTGAAGAGATCATGTGAAATGGCAAGTTCTTCACGGGATCCATCAACAGCCCCTCGCAAGACTTCAAGATGCCCTTTGTTCACCTGATCTAAGACATTTGGGGGAACCTTGTCTAGCGCATGCTCGCCAGTAAGGAAGTATTGCGACAATGCATTGACCGCTGACTCGACTTGTGCCACCTGCCTTGCATGCCCTCTCCTTATTTCTGCTCTTGCCCGAAAATCTCGTATTCCCATTGTAGTATACCTCTTTTGCGAAATAATTATGCTATTGATATACATTTCTGTATACTGACTATAAATACTTTTCTATTGCCAAGAAAACATTTTATGGTCCTGGCTCGATGACTAAAATCTTTCTCGTGAGGCTCTTGTGCACTCTGATGAGAAAGCTGTTTTTCTCCACAAGGCCATGTCTTGAAAAGATGATCTTTGTTGTTGATGGCACTACCACAACAGCCCTTTTCCTGAGCAATCTTCCGAGCAGGGAAAAGAATTTTTCATAAAGATCAGCAATACCTTTTGGATTGGTATTTCTCCCGTAGGGAAGATCAGTGACAAGATAGCTGATTGGATCGTTGAGAGAAAGGGCATCTTGGTGTTGGATGCTGCTTTTCTCAATCTTAAAATGGTCGAGGTTCGCTTTGCACTTGGCAAGGATTTTTTCATCAATATCATATCCTCTGGATCTGATTCCCATCAGTCCGGCTTCAATTAGGAATCCTCCCGTGCCGCACATTGGGTCAATGATCACTCCGTCATCAGGGACACCGGTCAGATTTACGAGCGCCCGGGCGAGGCGTGGATGAAGGGAAATTGGAGAAGAACCCGGGCGAAGATGCGCCCGCCTGTCCTGGAACTTTTCGGTGTTCTTCCACAAAAGCTTTGCGCAATGGATCTGCTTTCCTTTGCAGAACATGAGGACAGTGTCAGGCTGGCGCAAGCTCACTGGATGAGTGATGCAGGCGCCAATGAGCTGTTCTAGAGCCGCCTTGTCTGTTATACCCTGAGTTTGAACTGCAAAGGAGCCTTTGACAATCTTTTCCCACGGGGCCCGTTTTACCACAGCCTGAAGCTCTTGGTCCTTGCAGGAGAAAAGCAATTCACTTCCCCAATGGGATAATGCCAACCGCGAAAATATTACAGCCTTCATCGGGGCCAGAATAACAAACGGGTGATCAATATGCAAACGTCCAGGAAATACTTGGGCAATCTCTGCTGCTGCAAGATCATAATGCGGGCCTGCAAGAGAAAAAAACAATTTATTCTGTTTTGTCAGGCTTGATGACATTTTCGACATCCTTCAGTACTTTTTCAAGATCAGCAGCAACTTTAGCTTCTATATGTTCTAGAGAAAGATAATTTTCCAGGATACTCTTTGCATGGAGGTAACAGTTTTCCAGGGCAATCCTGTTTTGGTCCGTCTTCCACTTATGGTTCTGCGCTTCCAAATGATTAATCAATTCCAGGATACGATCAAAGCTTTGTCGAACGGAGCTAATGAGGACTTGGAACTGCACCGGATCAGATGATACCACAAGCTCGCTTTTCTTGAACTGTGCTATGACCTCCTTTATTTCTGATTGTGCAGATTCTAACTGATTAAAATAATGCCAGATCTCCTGGACTTCACGTTTTTTTATTGATCCATCATCAACAGAGGCAAGCGTGCTCACAAGATTTGTTCGAAAAAGGAGCAAAGCTGACCTGAGCCGCTGTATTCTTTCGTTTGATGTAATCTGAATAAGTTCACCAAGGATGAGGTCCTGTTTGTAACCAATAAGTTTTGAGGTGATGATCGCAAAGAGGAACAATGCAAAGGTAACTTCAAAAATAGCTATAAACCGGTTGGCACCTACAGGAACAATGTCACCAAATCCTGTTGAAGTTGCGGCAATAAAGCTAAAGTAGACAGCATCTCCTATGGTGAGGTCAACATTCCCAGCCGGAGCTTTTAATGCAGCGCCAGGGAAAGGATTGTAATAGAAAGCAAATCCTCCAATAATAATAAAGATGATATAAATAATGAATATCTGAGGAAAACTTAAGCGGTCAATAATCTTGTGGAGGGTCGCTTCATTTTTCTTCAATTGTCTAACCAGCGGGTTGACCAGGTTATCAAGTTTCTTTTCCACGCTTTTCCTATATTAGACGCTATTCTTATGCTTTTCTATTTCATAAGAGATGATGTGGGGATCGATAATCCACTGGACAACCTCGCGTGAGGTATTTAAACAGGTATGTTGATTCAAAAGATGAGGTGATCAGATGAACAGGTACTGCATTTCAGGAGAAAAAGATGTTGTTGCATCAATGCTCATTTCCCATGCGCTGAAGGCGCAAAAAGATGGACCGGTGTTTTTCATAGACGCTGGGGGCTGCTTTCAAAAGCATTTTTTGAAGCACTCCTATCTTAGGAAGTTCCCAAGGTCCCTCGAGAATATCAAGGTGGCATATCCAGCTACTGTATACGAGCTCAAAGCATCAGTTGCGTTTCTCCATGATACTGCTGATGCATCGGCGCATACAACGATTATCCTTTCTCCTCCAGGAGACCTTTTTTCTGATGAGCCGGAAATGGAAGGCATCTGGAAAGATATCATTGCTGAAGTGATAGGGGTTAGTGATAAGATGAAATGTTCACTCATCATTGGACACAACCCTGGCATGAAGAAGGAAGAGGTTAGCCTGCCGGTGTATGAGGTGTGATATGAATCTATAAGAGGTGTCTATAAGAGAAAGATTATGAGGCAACAACACCGGCGCGAACAGCTTGGTCTCCAAGTTGAGGTTTCGAAGAAACCGGTTCGCCTGCCGGTGGTGTTGTTGCCGAATGAGTAAGGGGGAGGCAGTACAAATGCATCTCAACTTTTCTTTTTCACAACCTTTTTAAAGACCATTTCCCAGGAATCCTGCAATGGCAGTGTATGTCCTCAAAAAGGGTGATCTTGAGAAGTTCTTGCTCTTTCTTGGCAAACAAGGAGAACTCATCGCTCCTGTCAAGAAGGATGAAGTGAGGTTTGAGCCCCTAAAAGATCCAACAGACCTTTATCTTGATGAACAGACATACATTCCGGCAAAACAATATTTTTTTCCACAGGAGCAAGTGCTCTTCACCTTCCAGGATGACATGATCATCCCGGTGGTAGCTCCGATAAAGAAGCGAATCTTCTTTGGCCTGAGAAGATGCGACCTTGCCGCAATCCAGCATCAGGACATCGCGTTTGGCGAGCATAATGATCCCCATTATAAGAAGCTGAGGAAATCAACCATCCTTATCGGCTACCAATGCACAAAGAAACTCCATCATTGGTGCTTTTGCGGCTCTATGGATCTTCCTGATTTTTATGATCTGATGTTTTTCGAGCAGGAGCATCATTATCAGATTGATGTTGGGTCTGCTCAGGGAGAAACCCTCCTCAAGAAGTCAAAACTGTGCAGAAAAACGGTTGTCAGGATTTCAAAAGAGCAAAAAATTGTTCCGGACACCAACCTTCTTCAACGAAAGGACCTAGGAAAACATTACTCCAGCAAGGCATGGGATTCTTTGGTAAAAAAGTGCATCAGCTGTGCTGCGTGTACGACGCTGTGTCCCACCTGCTATTGCCATGAGATCAAAGATGATGTTCCCGTTTCCTTGAAGGAGGTGCAGAGGAAAAGGACATGGAGCAGCTGCCAGCTCAAAGAATTTAGCGGCGTTGCAGGAAATTATACGTTCCGTGAATCCAGGTCCTCGCGGTTCAAGCACAGGATATTCCATCAGCTGCAATACTTCAGGGAAAAGCATGGTGTTGATCTCTGTGTCGGGTGCGGAAGATGCATCAAGCACTGCCCGCCAAGGATAGATTTTATCAAGGTGATCAATAAATTATGAAACAGCTCTTATCAAAAGCGGACCCGTACCGGCCGTTTAAGATCGAGATACTTGAACGGAGGCAGGAAGTAAAAGATACATTCACGCTGAAGCTTGATGTCCCATTAAAGCATGACCCTGGCCAGTTCGTCCAGCTCTCCATCCCAGGTATTGGTGAATGCCCCATATCAATTAGCTCCTACTCATCATCATTCCTCGAACTCACCATCCATGAAATTGGGATGGTGACAAACACGCTCAGCAAGCTCAAGAAGGGTGATACTATCTTTGTCAGGGGGCCATATGGGAAAGGGTATCCGATGAAGGAAACGAAAGGAAAGAACCTCGTTCTTATCGGCGGCGGCTGCGGTGTTGCTCCATTAAAAGGTGTTGTTAGCTATCTTGACAAACACCGGCATGACTATGGCACGATCGACCTTTTTTTTGGTTATCGAAGCCCAGAGCATATTTTGTTCAAGGATGAGATGCCCACATGGAAAGAGTTATACAAGCTCAACGTTTCAGTGGATAAGGCGCCAACGGGTGGCTGCTATACAGGAAACGTTGGTTTTATCACCCAATTATTGGAAAAAAGCCAGCTCAGCCCGCAAAGAAATGCTGCAATGCTTTGCGGCCCTCCGGTAATGATGAAGTTTTGCATTGACATCCTCCAGAAGAAAGGGTTTCATGAAGACCAAATTTATATCAGCGCAGAGCGCCTGATGTACTGCGCCTTTGGCGAGTGCTGCCATTGCATGATAAAAGGAAAATTTACTTGCTTGGACGGGCCGGTATTCAGGTATGACCAGATCAAGGAGGACTTAAATGAAGAGCACTAAACCAACAGTGGGGTTTTATAGCATCACTGGCTGTGCAGGATGCCTCCTCTCCTTTATTTTCAACGAAAAAGAGATCGTCCAGATGACAAAGCTCGTCACCATTGTCTCCTTCCCCTTCATCCATGAGTCTGCTGAAATAAAAGAGGTTGATGTTGCATTTATGGAAGGGCTGGTTGCATCACCGGAAGATGAAGAAGTGCTCAAGGAAGTAAGAAAAAAGGCAAAGACCCTCGTTGCCCTTGGGGCCTGTGCCCACACTGCATGCATTCCAGGCTATCGCCACTTTGTTCCAAAAGATTCCTATGCACGTTTGATGTATGAAAAGCTCCATAAGATCAAGACAATTGAACCAGGCCCTATTGATAAATATGTGCAGGTGGATTTCACCATCCCGGGCTGTCCTCCAAACAAGAGAGAGATCATCAAAAGCGTTGTGAATCTTTGCCTCAAGAAACAGTTAAAAAATTACACGAGTCCTGTGTGTGTTGAGTGCAGGAGAAACAATAATCGTTGTTTATTGGAAGAGAACAGGATTTGTCTTGGTCCAATAACGAGGGGCGGCTGCAATGCTATTTGCACAAATTCCCATTTTGAGTGCTGGGGATGCAGGGGCCCCACCGATGATATGAACCTTCCTGCCTTCATCGAACTGCTGGAAGGCAAAGGATTCACTAAAAGAGACATCAGAGAAAGAATCATTGCCTTTAGCGGCCAGAAGAATCCCAAGGTACTAGAGGTTCTCCCATGACTGAGATCACGCTTTCCCATATTACAAAGATTGAAGGCCATGCTGCGCTTCATGTCAAGATTGATAAAGGTAAACTCAAAACCTGCCGTCTCACTGCTGTCGAAGGAAGCAGGTATTTTGAAGGCCTGGTCAAGGGCAGGAATTACCATGAAGCCCCGGAGATGACTTCAAGGATTTGCGGGATTTGCTCCTGTGCTCATACTATCGCTGCGCAAAAAGCAGTGGAGCGGGCATTAGATGTTCATGTAACAGACCAAACAAAGAGGCTCAGAAAAATTCTCACTCTTGGCGAACGCATCAGGTCTCATGCTACCCACCTCCATTTCCTCGCGTTGCCCGATTACCTTGGGAAGGCATCAGGCTTGGATCTCCTTCCAAAATACCAAAAGGAGATTGAACGTGCACTGCGATTAATGCATTTTGGCAACAAGGTGGTCCATGTCATTGGGGGAAGGGAAATTCATCCGGTAGCTGCACAGGTTGGCGGTTTTACGAATATTCCAGACCCGCAGAAAGTAGCAGAGCTTTTGGAGGAAGCAAAAAAGCTCATTCCTGATACCATTAAAGCAGCCCAGCTCTTCCTAAAGCTAAAGACACCAAACATCCAGCAGGGCTTTGATTGGTTCTCACTCACCAATCCAGAAGAGTATGCGGTATTGGAGGGCGACCTCAAAAGCTCAAAGAAGACCTATACCCAGGAGCACTATCTTGATTACATTGAAGAGTATCACACAAGAGACAGTACAGCTAATTTTGTTGTGAAAGATGGCAAATCATTTATGGTTGGGGCATTGGCAAGGTTCAACAATAACCGCCACCAGCTTATGCCAAAAGCATTGGCCTTAATGAAGCATTCTCCCCTCAAGGATATTTCCACAAATCCGTTCCACCAAAACATCGCCCAGGCTATCGAGACTGTCCATTCCATGGAAGATATTGTTGAACTCTTGAAAGAGCCATTCAAGGAGGAAAAAAGAATTCTCCCAACCCAGCATTCCGGCCATGGCATTGCTGCAATTGAAGTTCCCCGGGGAATTCTCTGGCATGAATACAGGATACAGAAGGGAAAGATTGTCTACTGCAACATCATCACCCCAACAGCCCAGAATCTGCTGCTGATGAATGAGAATCTGAAAGGCTACATCCCAACGGTGCTCGATTTGCCAAAAGAGGAAATTATCCTCGGAATAGAAAAACTCATCAGGGCATATGATCCCTGCTTTTCCTGTTCTGCACATTTTCTGAAGGTTGACTGGGAAGAAGGATAAGTTTTTATCAGCTAGGATGGGCAATAACAATGACGCAAACGGCTTGGTCTCCAAGCCGAGTTTTTATGGAGTAAAAACGGTTTGCAGTCATTATTGTTATTGCCAAAACAAAGATATAAAAAAAGAATGCTGCCATAAAAACTCCTTTTCCGCAACCTTTTTATACTCTTGCACATTTGCACAAATATGCAAATAGAAAAGAAGGCATCATTCTATAAGGCTCTCGGGGATCCTGTCCGCCTAAAAATCCTGGCATATCTCCTAAAACAGGATGAGTGCACGTGCATCTGTGAACTGGCAAAGGTGTGCAGGAAAGACCAATCCGTCATCTACCGCCATGCCCAGCTCCTGAAAACTGCAGGGATCATCAACACAAAGAAAGATGGCCCCTTCCTCTTTTGCTGCATCAAGGATAAGAAGGCTCTCATAAAGCTCCTGGAGGAATAATATGAAAAAGGGGAACAATAGGAACCTGGGGAACAATAGGAAAAAAGGATTCTTTGCAACGCTCATGGAAAAGATGGATAAAAAACTGAAGTCTAAAGCAGAGAAGAAGTGCTGCTGTTCTGGAAAATGCTCCAAGAAATAGTTGATTGGTTCTTGTACAGCCTCCTCAAGATTGATTCTTCAGCTGCGTGGAGCGCTTCGCTCAACTACTTCATCTATGACTCCATAAAAATCATCTTCCTCTTGTTCCTGATGATAACAGTAATGGGGTATCTTCGCACTTATCTCTCGCAGGAATTTATCAGGAAAAAGCTCAGCCAGCAGCGTTTTGGCCTCGGCAATGCTGCAGCATCACTGTTTGGCGCAATCACCCCATTTTGCTCCTGCTCCTCAATTCCAATCTTCATGAGTTTTCTCAAAAGCGGCGTTCCCCTGGGAGTTACCCTTTCATTCCTTATCACCTCCCCCCTCGTGAACGAATACCTGGTCGTTCTGATGTGGGGATTTTTTGGGTGGAAAATCACCGTCATCTATGTCCTCAGCGGCATCCTTATAGGAGTTTTTTCAGGATTAATCCTTGGATCATTGGGGCTAGAAAGATATCTCGATAAGGATATGTTCACAGAAAAGAAAAAAAAGGAAAAAAAGATCGGAACACAAAAGGAAAGGATGCTCCTTGGCTATGAAGAAGCAAAGGACATCACCAAAAAGATGTGGATCTGGGTGCTTGTGGGTGTTGGCATTGGAGCAATTATCCACAATCTCGTCCCAGAAGAGCTCATTCATGTACTCATCTCAAAAACAGGATTCTTCGGAGTCCCTCTGGCAACCTTGATTGGCATTCCAATGTATGCTAATTGTGCAGCAATTGTCCCAATAGCCCTTGCACTTTTCCAGAAGGGTGTCCCTCTTGGTACTGCTCTTTCATTTATGATGGCAACAGCTGCATTGAGCCTCCCAGAGGCAATTATTTTGAGAAGGGCAATGAAACTAGAGCTCATTGCAATATTTTTTGGTGTGGTGGGAATAGCGATTATGATAACAGGATTCCTCCTGAATTGGGTTCAGGGAATGATAATTTGAAAGAAATCCCTATCTTGATATCAACCAAAAGTAAGAATCTTTTCTGATTCTTCAATCATATGGAGCATCTCGTGAAGAGTGGAAAGAGGACACACCTTGCTCGCTTCTTTTTCCCTTGTTTGCAGGCAGGTGCCGCACGCCATTATCCGGCCCTTATTCTCAAGGAAGATCTTGACCTGCTCCTGAACATTGTATTTTTTGTCCTTAACATCTTCAATCTCAACCCCCCTGCCTAGTAAGAATATACTAACAATATGGTCATTATTGAGGGCTTCATTGCCAAACCTGAAGCAGTTCCAGCAGGTTTCCTTGTCATTGGTGTTTAAGACTATGCCAATCTTCATCCTTTCTACCTCGCATTGTTGACAATTTCGAGAACATCCTTTTCAGCTTGTTCAGCTTCGTTTTGCCCCACCTCTGGAAAAAACTGAGAGATCATCGTCGGCCTCATTCCAGCGATCTTGACTTTTCCCTGTTCTTCCAGGACATTGATCTTGCAGGGCATGCAAAGTGAGATAAGCCGGTTTTTGCTGAGGAACTGGTTGGCATATTTGCCTGAGCAAATCTCGATGATCTTCAACGGCTCCTGCTCAAATCCTTTCGCTGCAAGCCTTTCTCTTATGTCGTAAATCTGGAACAATGTCCATCCTTTCTGGTCGACCGCCTTGAGGATGGAAACTACCGCTTCCTCAAATCCTTTTTTTGTCTCGACAACATATGCAAAATCATCAACATTCATCGTTTATCACCTCTTCTGAATACACTAAATATGAAGATTTGACTAGCTCCCCATGGAGTTATGTGTTCTTCTTCAAAACTTTTTATATGTGCAAAATTGCTAAATAGTTTTTTCACAGAATCTTCAGAATATTGCTTTATATCCAATCCGCTACATCTTTTTGGACCATTCTGTGAAAATGTCGAAACAATCAAGTACCCATTAGGTTTTAATAATTGCCTTGCTCTTTCTACATATTCACTAATGTCGTCTTCTTCCGTTAAGAAATGAAGAACCGCTCTATCATGCCAAATACCATACCTATCATTCGTTTCAAATTCTCTTAAATCAGATACAATCCATTTAACATCGTTTGCTCTGTCTCCCAATCTTTTCTTTGCTCGGTTTAACGCATTTGAAGAAATATCCAACACCGTTATGTTTCTAAAACCAAGAGCAATAAGATTATCCACAAGCCCCGAATCTCCTGCGCCAATATCAATAATCCGAGCATCTTTATCTATGTCAGTTTCAGCTATTAGATTAAGCGAGGTTTTTGGCTTTTCCTGATACCAGCTCACTTCTTCAGGATTTTTTGTTTGGTAAATGTGTTCCCAATGTTCTTTTGCATCATATGTCATTTTCTTATCTTACTTCTTTTTTCATTTTTTCAAATTCTTTTTTGGATATCTTCCCGGATGCGTATCTCTTCTTGAGCGTTGTTAAGGGTTCTTCTTTGTCCGGCTGATATGCATTGACAAGCAGAACAACGATCCATATCAACAATGCCCAGAAGAGGAGCATAAACACAAATCCAAAGCCCATACCCGCTCCCATCATGCCATAGCCCCCCATCCCAAAAGTGCCAAAGAGGAAAAGCAAGGCCAATAGTGCAAGAACCCACATCCATATGTTTTTGTTTTCTTCCATGAGTATCACTCCCCCAATTCCTTTTTCATGTCTTCAAACTGTCTTTTTGTTATTTCTCCTTTAGCAAATCTCTTTCTCAAAATATTGATCGGAGCTTCAGGTTCATTTATTTTTCTTGTTAGTTTATAACTAATCCAAATCACGAAGAGTATTGCTCCTATCAGAAAAATTATCCAGAGTGGATTCCAGAGATTGTTATAGCCAGAGTTGTAATACGCTGGATAGTTTCCCATCATTCCTGAACCCATCATATTCCCGCCAATCATGCCGATATTCCCCCCACAATATGAACTCCTTGCCATGTTTATATGAAATTGCTCTTCAGCCTCAGAACCCTCTGCCAGCCCCATCATTTCATGCGCTCGTTTATGAGCGTCACCTGGCATCATTTGTTCCATATAGTATTCCCCAATGATTTCCAGTTGTTCGTTGGATAATTGATTACAAGCAGCCTTTGAATCAATCAAGCTCCTAGCTTCATTCAGCTCTTCTTGGCTGACTGCATGAACTAAACCAATGCTCAAGAGCAAAATACCAATAATAAATAATGCCTTTTTCATGGTTCCACCTCAGAATACCCTATTTCTTAATCTTTCGTTTAAAACCCCTCTTATGATATCAAACGCTTTGACGATTTTTGGATTTGTGAGATTGTAATAGACATTTTTGCCTCTTCTCTTTGATGCAACAATGCCCTTAGATCTCATAATTGCAAGGTGCTGGGAGATATTCGCCTGTCCAATCCCGGTTTTCTCGACAATTTCCATAACGGACAGCGCATCGCTCCTTAAGAGGTTGAGGATTTCCAAGCGAGTTGGGTTGGAGAACACTTTACACATGTCCGCATGGATCTCGTAGAGATTATTCATATTAATATTAGAATATTCTAATATATAAAAAGGTTGTGTTTAAGGGTTCTGGTAAACCTTTAGAAGATTACAAAAAATTCATTACTACATAATTACGAATATAGTAATGTTTATAAATATATGATGGGTAGTGCCATTATGAGTAACCCTGCTGATAGGTTTGAAGAATGTGACCTCGAGGCACTAGAAGTCATGGGCATAAACCTTAATGACACGCCCGATTATAGCGAGGAGTTCTCTGGACGTGATGTTTTGAGGTTAGTGGTATGGGAGGTTCCAAGCAGTGTTGCAAATGAGTACAATCCAAATTTAAATATGACCATGCAGACTATTTTACAAGAGCATGTTTTAAAGAGGAGAGAAGCTGATCCAAGGAACAACCATAGGCAATATCCCGACGGCCTCATGCTCGAGGAGCTAGGAATTACAGGAGAGTTTGTTGATGAATACGATCCAGTATTTAGAAGCAGCGGTTATGTTTCTCATTGCTTTATTGCAGGTCTTCATCCGTTGGTTGCAAATCTTTATCATAACTCCCCCCCTCTACAATTTAATCCCGGTGAGGCCCTTTCTCTGTTTAATAGATACTGCTCCCCAGTTCAAGCACAGAGATATCCTCAGCGTCTAAGGACTCAGGACATTATGGCCGCAGTCAGAGTTGGATGGAGTGCAGAAAAAGTGCGCCACATTCTTAAATTAGGATATCATGATATTGTCACCCTCGCAAATGTGGATACAGCTATTGATAATTTAGAATGTTATGCTAATGCAGGTTTTGATGAATTTGAGATTGTCCATTGCGTATTTGCAGGAAGTAGAATAAAAGATTACAGAAGAACAAGAAAGAGAGAAGAACGCTCTCATATTCGAGGATCACAGGAGAAAAAAGCCGGGCAGTATGACAGCAGGTTTGACAGACAAGGAAAAGCCGCTTTACTCAGGCATAATGTCCCTCCCTCTGTTGCAAATACATACCCTGACCAGTTGGATGGTGACATTGTTGCGCGATGTTTTGCTATGGGGTTATTGCCTGATATGTTCCCCACATTTTTTCCGGATCAATTTCTTGAGCTCCTTCAGAATCTTAACCGCATCACCTCCCGTGCCCCACCCACAGTACCTTTAGATGATCCAAGGGTGATTTCTAAAGGAGTAGGTTATGAACGAGAAGTTCGACCATTCACTGATGATCCTTCAACCTACCACCTTATAGGAGTTGGCACTTTCGGTTTTGTTGTCTATGCAGATAACAATTTGGGTGGCCAAAACCTATGGAAAGTTTCCTATGCCATTGACAATGAGTGCGACATGCTGCGGCTTTTATACTATGATGGTGATTATGATTGGGAATTTAATCCTGATATCCCAAATGAATATGTCATTAATCTTGTTGAAGAGTGGCAGATTGGAGTACTGGATACAATGATGGTTGATCGGCCAGAAGGTTTGCCTTTTTTTAACGAATCAGATGACAATAATCCCTACTTTTGGCCACTTGCAGTGACACTTGAACATCTCACAGGAGAATCAATAGGCCAGCTAATCTCCAAGCAGGGTCCATTACCACATCTCGTTGCTCCAGTTGGAAGAGATATTTTGAACGGCCTTCTCGAATTGAGGAGAAAAAGAATGTATCATCGGGATGTTCATATCGGAAATATACTATGGGATAACGATCAGTCCAGGGCAAAAATCATCGATCTTGGAGCCGCAACTCAGGACAAAGACGCAGTGTTCTGGGGGAACCGGCCTTGCGGGGGAAATAACGATTGCGTATCCCTCGGCCAGACTCTTTTTTCTTTAGCAACTGGCTCTCACTTGTTCTATCCATCAATACCCTTAACAATTGGTACAGTACAAAAAGAGGAAATCGTTGATCAAAGGCAAAGGTTGTATGAAAGCCCTGAGCTTAGAAGAGGAATCTTCAGAGATGTTGAACGAAGAGTGGCAGATTCAACAACAGCTAGACTGATCAACGTACTGCTTGATGGTGATTTATTTGTTCAACCAGAGAGAACTGATATCATGAGATTATTGCAATCATTTGATGTGTAACTGTTTGTGAATAATCCAATTTTTCTGTCATCCATCCTCCAGCCCAATTCTCACTCCAATACTATTCCTCATCACCACAAGGATGATCTCTAAATAGGAAATAATTTTCTTCTCTTCTTCAGAAGCCGCAGCCGTATGCATCTTTTTATAGAGGTCAACCCTAGCCGTTTGGAGCTGCACTGCACCTTTCAGAGAGAATTTGTAGTAAAAATCAGAAAAAGAAGAAAAATACACGGCAAAATCCTTCATCACCTGTCTTAGTGGCTTGCTCAAGGAGCGGGTGTTTGTATTAACATGCCGGGCAATCTCATCAATAATGTCAGTGATCGTTTCCAACGCTTCTAGCATTGAGTGTAAAAAGATAGTCTTTTGGTAATCTTTATACCCAAATTTGTTGAGAAGCCGGATGCAGTAGCTGATGAACCGGGTAAGGGCATCATGATGGGTAGAAAGCAGCGCGCCACCAGGAAAACCGGAGAGGTCATTGAATGACTCTTTGATCAAAATGAGTGACTTTCGAAGGAAATCATCAAAGTCATCAATCTCCTCCTTAACCATGCACTTGATGGTAAATGAGTTTTTGGTCTGATCAATAATCTCCATGCCCATCAATAAGTTGACTTCCAAGGCAATGATCTCACGAAGGTCAACCTCTCTGCCAAGACGATAATACATAATATGTGGATCCCGAAACCTAATCGTGATCCGATCAACCCCGCTCCGGTAATGATATCTGATGTAATAGCGAAGAATTGAATGGTCTATCCCCTCAACAGCCAGCTCTTTTCCTTTCCTAGGAGAACTTTTTTTGGTTGATATTTCAAGGATTGCACCTCTCTCAGCAATATCTAATTCATCGCCCTTTGTTATGGCATAATGTTTTACCCACTTGCTCGGCAGGGAAATTGTGAGCGTATTTTGCCCAACAAGATTTACTTTTCTTATCATAAATAAAAGTATATACTGAACATATATAAAAACCTTTTGTAAAAGTAATTATTATAACAATTATAATTGAATAAAGTATATATATTTTTCTCAATCAATAGGTAAGAGGGTGATGAGCAATGAGACAAACAGAGCAGGATAGCGAAAGCCTTCGCGTGGCAAGCATTAGCCAGGAGAGCGGAATTCCTTTCGAAATCGTACAAAGGGCAATGACCCTTGGGGAGGGTGAAAGTTTCTCTGCATACAACGGCAATCCTTCGACAAGGAGACCCACATGGTCTGCCAGAAATAATGATGGGCAATTAGAAATTTGGGAAGGCCCTGTTGGAGGGCTCGGAAGAGAACCCACCTATGCAGAAAGAAATCAGGCAGAAAGCTCCGGTTGTTTTGTCGCAACTGCAGTCTACCAAAACCCACATGCCCCGGAAGTCGATTTGTACCGTTGGTTTAGGGATGCATACCTGCAACACCACACATGTGGAAGAAAATTAGTCAATGCATATTATGGAGGGCTAGGAGAAAGACTAGCAGGAATTGTAGAAGAGCATCCATTCCTAAGAGGGCCTTGCAGAGGAACATTAGACTTTGGCGCAAGAGTGCTGGGCTATCTTCACAGAAAGAGCAGAGCGACTGAGTAAAGATTTCGAAATCATAAAGGTGTGAACAAAGAGTAATCAAAGCAGGAGCTGCTTGGAGGTAAACAACATGGACGGATTCGTGAATCCACTCGGGCCGGGAATAAGTACAGATGGGTATGCAAACCCTCTCGGACCAACAATCAATGATGAGGGAAATAGAGATTACATGTACCGGGAACCAGCAGGGTATATGCCAGAAAGGGGACCAGGTGGCTATCAAAACCAAATAGGCACCCCACTACTGCCATTAAGCGATCCAGCAAACCCGGCATACAAGCCATTCCAATTGGAATTGCCAAAGATTGACCTGCCGCAAGTGGAATTGCAAAGGTTTGACCCTTCACAGTTTGAGGTGAGAACATATGACCTACCAAGAATAGAGCCTATGAGGCTTACAGAGCCTACGAGATTTGATCCAGGTCAATATGAGCTACTGCGAAGGGAGTGGTAAAAAAAGGAGGAAAAAATCATGGGAGCAAAAAAAATTTTCGGGTATGCTGCTGTTCTGACAGCTGTTTATCTTGGAGGAGCTGGAACTGGATATCTTGCTGGTCCATCAATTGAGCAACACATCAGGAAAGTTGAGCCAGCACAAAGGGTTGTCGTACAGTATAATGGTTCATTGCCGGTCCTCAAACAGACACAAACAGGTGCACGGGTAGAGATTTTCCAGGGACTAAATGGTCCAAGAACAGGGAGTATTGATTATGTAGTCTCCAACACAACCCCAGAAGAGCGAAGAGTCATCGCGAGCAAAGCATATCAGGGAATGCCAGCAGAAGTGCAGCACCAAGTGGGGCATGAAATGCTGCAGGGAATGCCTCTTGAAAAAAGAACCGTATTCATTGACGGAGAGATCAAAGCGTTGCCAAGAGAAAACCAAGTTGATATTATCGTTGATGCTGGTACTGATGTGTTGCTCGAAGCGCTCAATTCCCTAACTTCTGATGCGATTTCATTTGGCCAAAAATATTCAGATCTGACAAGGCAGAATTGGGAGCAGGCAAAAGAGGAATACTCCCCAGATCGGCTCAGACAATGGTGGGAGGAAAGGGTAGCAGAAGCAAACAAAGGAGCAGCCTCACCTCAAGGACCATCCCCAAGCCAAGGAATAACACCACCCCAAGGACCATCCCAAAGCCAAGGAACAACAACACCCCAAGGACCATCTCCTGGCCAATAATGATGGGAAACACCAATGGAACGAGATATCTATCAACGCTTTGAACACTACGGCCTTCGCCAGATTGTGGAATCTGCAGGAGTAATTCCAATTACTGATAAGCAGCAGCTGGGTCCTGATGCAAGACAGGTACTGTATGATCTTGAAGAGCAGGAAGGATACTCAGTAGTGCCATTCATTCCTCCAGAGGGAAGTGTTCCAGCAAAACCAGAGATTCATCTTCCAGATATTCCTGCCGAGCCAAAAGAATCATTTTGGGCAAGGATAGGATATGCGTGTGATAGGGCAACGCTGCGTTTCTTTCCCGCAAGCAGGAGGCTCGCCCAAAAAAAGAGTGCTGAACAAGAGAGAAACGCGTCCTTGGCAAGACAATACCATGCATATCTTGAAAGGACGCTTGGTCCATTAATCGCTTTTCGGGATCAGTGGAAAGAGCAATACGAGCACCTCTATGGATTCCGTGAACTTCTCAGCCGGCGCCTCCTTATTGTCTGGGAGATTTACGAATCAAGAGAAATCGAGATTGAAAGGCTGCTCCAGGAGCAAAGGGATATAGGACAGGATCTTGAAAGCCCAGAGGTTCGAGAGCAATTTAGTTCTCTCATGGGAGAGTCCAGGCTTCCGGCAGTAAATGGAGAGTTTCGCCTGAGGAGACAGGGTATTGAGCGTCAGATTGCTGGATGCACAAGAGAAATAGAATATGTCACCAAAATTGTCGCACCATATGGGGCAAAGCGCCAGGAAATTCTCGAAGACCTTCATCGAATCGAACGATTGATCAGTATTGCCCAAGAGCGCATCATGAGCACAATCCAGGAGATTGAGTATTACACCAACATCACAATACCATTGAGCATTGTTACTCAGGGCCTTTCTCAATTCAGCGAGAGCGAGGGAATGGTCAGCAGAGCAGCTTCTCTTCGGGAAAAAGTAGAACATGCTGCAAGGGACACACTCGATGTATTCCTTGAAAGCTACGAGGAATAAGATGGACGAACGAGAACCACTAGCAGGTACAAGATTAGACAGGTACACCATGGATGCAAGAAGTCCACGCTCAGTGACCGGAAGGGATATTGAGACAAGAGCACGGGAAATAAAGCGCTTAGAGCAGGAGATTAGGGAGCATCCATCTTACCATGGACCTTCAGTATTCAGACGGGATGAGTGCCCAGCATCTCTCTTTGATCTTGGTCTTCGCTATCATTCTATTATTCAACAAACAAACAGTGAAGGGTCTCATATTGGTAACCTGCAGGACCAGGACCTTGTTTTGCCATATGAAGAGATGAGGCGAATACAACAGAAGCGCATAGCAGCAATGAATCAGAGGTCTCAGCCAACAACGAGAGAAAGGATTTCTGATTCCCTGGATTATTATGATTGGAGAAAGATCGGAATTACTCTTGGACTTGGTGCTGCTTTGGTTATAGGAGGTATTCAAGCAGTAAAGTACGTTCATGGGCATGGGGCAGAGGTGAAGAGTGAAACGGCTATTGTGAGTACTCTTGATCAACAGCCATCATCACCAAGTGCAGTACCAGCCCGCCCTCACCCAGGATATCCTCGAGGTGAGGTAGCAAGGGACCACAACTACAGCCCTGATCAACTCTATTACAGCCGCTGGGGAAAGATCACAGGGGCAGAGTACGGGGCTCTAGAAGAATTGTGTGCCTACCTTGGGCAGGATCCCGTTCAATTCAGGTCATACCGCGTTGAAAATAATCATATCACCTCATTGGACTTAAACGGATTCGGGGACCTTGGAACAGTACCTGATGCAGTCAGAAAATGTACAGACTTAGGCGTTCTCAATTGCAGGGAGACTGGGCTCACAAAACTTCCTGACTGGATAGGCGAGCTGTCTCATTTAGAAAGTCTCTATCTCGGAGGAAATAAACTCACAGAATTGCCCGGTACTATCGGCCAGCTAAAACTGCTCAAAAGATTATCTTTAGGGAATAATCAGTTAACAAGGCTCCCACCGGAGATTGGAGGTTTAGTAAGTTTAGTGCAATTAAACGTGGAGAACAATAAGATTGATACCTTGCCCGAATCTGTAGGTAACCTTTTGATTCTAAATTATTTCAATGGTTCAAATAATAGTCTCTATTACCTTCCTGACACCTTTTATAATCTGCGATGTTTAGAAGAGCTTTATCTGAATAAGAACGATATATCCTTGCTGAGTGATGCTATTGGAAATTTTCAACAGCTAAAGACCTGTGAAGTTGCTGAGAATGATCTTCAGGGGTTGCCATCAACCATGAGAAGCCTTAGTAATCTTACTAAGCTGGATATTAGAGGCATGCCAAGGAATAGTGTATCTAGCGCCTTCCTTGAGTCTCTGGTCAGCCTTAAAGATGTTTATGCATCAAGTGAATTAGGGGGTCAATTAACCTCACCCTATATTACTACAAGATTCACGGTGCATTAGGAAGCCACCCAATAAAAATAAATTTCACTACCTCATCAGCATTACGATGAGTTAAAGGAGGACAGCAAAGGGGCAACTTCTTTTACGATCTCTTCAACTTTTCCTTTCTGTGGCACCCCGATGATTTTCACCGTCTTTATTTTCCCCATTTTTTTGAGCAATTTCAAGAAATATGCCAGGTCAAAGTCATGCAGGGACAATAAAGAGAACTGGTGCAATAGATCAATATCATCAATCATCACAACCTTATCCGTATTTGCAACAACGTCCATTATCACCAAATCCTTCCCTGATTCAATTAACACTTCCGGTGACCTGCAATAGACAAACTCGATCCCTGGAATATCCAACTTCTTCGCAACAAGATATGCCATGTTGTCTTCATCAATGAAGGGATTGCCAAAAACATAGATTTTCATGGGGAAAATTTCTCATGGTTGATTGCAAGGCTCGTCTCCAGTAAATCCCTGCATTTTTGCAGGATGGAATAAATAAAGAAGCAGCAGCGCAGCTGTTCTTTTGTGATGTTCTTCTCCGCTATTTCCTCAAATTGCGCAAAGTGTTTGACAATGCGTTCGCTAAACGCATCATACGCTCCATCACTGAATTTATTGACAAGCAAATAAATATCTTTTATCTGCTGGTTAATGGAGAGCAAAAGTGCTATTTGCCGTTCATCCAGTCTCACCTTCTTCTGGTCTGCATACAAGAAAAGATTGAAGTATTCATCTCCGATCTCTTCTAGCTTTGTGACAAGGCTAAAAACAATCGCTGTTTTCATATAATCATGATATCCTTGCGTATTCAAAATCCGAAGGCAAAAATCCGATGCCTGGTTGATGAGGCGTTCCATCATCCTTACTTCTTCCCGGCTTACTGGTCTTCCTTTGAAATGCATCGATACCTGTTCTGCCTGGTTTGAAAGATGGAAGAAAAGCTTGTTAAAGGCATGGGAGAATTCTTCAGATGAGAGCTGTGCCCTTTCTTTAAGAATAATGATGCTTCCTTGCCTTGTTTTTCTCATTTCGTCAATGTCCATCCCGGTCAGGTGGTCAACAAGGCTTTTGATGAGATCAAGATGAGTAATTTTTCGGTAACGGTGCCAGATAGTCTTCTCCGGGATAAAGCTGATAGTGATTTTTTTGTACCCCACCTTATACAGGTTGCTGATAAGCAAGTGAAGGAGGTGATCATGCCCTCGAAGATCAAGAACTGCCTCTTTTGGCTCAACAGCACCCAGCGCAGAGACCCGAAGGGAATTTCCCTGGATATCAAGCATGAGCTCATTCCCCTTTTTGAGCTTGAACTGCTTTGCCCAGTTGCTGGGGAGTGAGACAACAAGAGTTGTCGGCCCAACTTTCATGATTTTCCGCATCATCCTCTGACTAATCTTTTCAAATATAAAAGAATTTCGATTATAAATATGCATATATATTATCATATGAAAATACTTATTAGCATATCTTCCTTCAGGACATCACCAGCAATCGGGGTGAATCCAATGGGAGAAGCATACATTTCAGGCAGGCAAAGCCCTCTTCAGAATATTATTTTTGATTTGGACGGTGTTCTTATCGATCCAGAACCGCTGAAGATGCTGTCTTATATCACAACACTTGCCAGTTACGGCTTTCCCCTCGGCATTCTTGAGCGCGAGGGATTTGTTGCAAGATGTGAAATGGAATGCATCGGGAAGTCAAGGCAGGGGCACATTGAAGGCCAGATGAGGATTATTGATGAGATCATGCAGAGGCTTTCAGAAGGTGAAAGAGGATGGGTTCCTGAGAGGATCAGAGCAGGACTCACTGGATTCTTAGAAGAGTGTCATCCACAACGAGAACAATTTGCAACGGCATGGGAAACATATGCAGCAGACCGTCTTGAAATTTATGAAGGAATGAAACGATTTGTCTTACCATTAACAGAGAACCTTCCCTTTCTTGATTATGTTGTGGAACAGGGCATCACTCCTTTCCTTGTTACCAGAACAGAGGAAGACACCGCCAGAGCCCATCTGAGAGAAAAAGTGGGCAGGGAAGATGTGTTCAGGTATGCCTGTGTTCCTGACAAAAAGACGCTGAAATATGGTCCAGTAACAGAGATACTACAGGATGAGGGCCAGGCTCTCGAGAACTGCGCAGTTGTTGAAGACACAGCTGAAGGAGTACTAGAGGCAAGAAGGCAGGGATCTTACTATATCATCGCAGCGCCAAGACCATCCACAAGAAGCCAGGATTTTTCTGCTGCTGACAGGATGGTCATGCCAAGTCTCGGTCCGTTAATCCCTAATGACTAGAATGTGCTAATCCTCAAAGGTGAGCGGTGGGACGATGATTATTCGCCCCCTGGCATCTTTCATAAAATCAAGAGTGAGCCCAAATGATTCATGGAGACTCTGTGGAGTTATCACCTGCGAAGGCAGTCCATACCTAGTTTCATGTGAGGGGAGAAAAAGCAGTGATTTATCCGCTATAGATAAGGCATGTTGAGGGTTATGTGTAGTAAAAAGGATACATTTGTTTTCCTTTGATGCAAGGCGTCGAAGCAGACGAAGAATGGTGTGTTGATTATGGAGATCCAGTGCTGAAGTTGGCTCATCACACAGGAGAACTTGGGCATCGCTGGCAAGACTTCTGGCTATCATAACAAGTTGTTGTTCTCCATGAGAAAGGGAAGGAAAAGACCTTTTCTTAAAATGACTGATATGGAGTGTTGCTAACGCGTTAAGCGCTTTTTGATAATCATTTTTTGACGGAACACCGAATAATGGAACAAATGATGCCCTGCCCATAAGCACAACATTCAGAACATCATACGAAAAGGTTGTCTGAATTTTCTGCGGCAAATAGCCAATATGAGCAATTGGGCTAATAGACCCTTCCTGTAGGGGGAGAATTCTCATGAGGCACTTGAGGAGTGTTGTCTTCCCAGAACCGTTAGGGCCGAGAATAGCAAGTATTTCTCCAGCCTTCAAACGAAAAGATACTTTGGAAAATAGTGGTGTGTGTGAATAGCCAAAAGTTGCATTTTTTACTTCAAGTATCATTCCATCCAGCCTCCTTATGCGTAGATAAGATGATCGCAAAGCAAACAGCTCCGATAAGCGCTGTTAAAAGCCCAAGGGGAATTTCAGCTGGAGAAACAGTTCTTGTCAAAGTGTCCATTGTTAATAAATATGCCGCTCCAAGTGATGCAGAGAAGGGGACAAGAGCACGATGGTCTGCTCCAACAAGGAGGCGCGCAATATGAGGAATGACAAGACCAACCCATCCAATGACTCCAGCGACAGAGACTGTAATAGCAACGATGAAGGTGCAAAGGATAATAAAGAAATATCGCAGATGGGTAACCCTCTCGCCAAGTGAGATGGCTTCGTCATCACCCATTGAAAGGAGGTTGACTCGCCAGCGAAGAAGGTAGATGACAAACATACAAGAAAGAAGGGGGATGCTTACAATGAGGACCGTGCTCACACTTGATGAAGTAAGGCTGCCCATGAGCCAATACACAATCCCTGGCAGGGTATCGGTAGGATCAGCAAGGTATTTGATCAAGGAGATGAGTGCAGTAAAGAAGGCGCTAATAATTATTCCAGAAAGCACAAGAGAAAGCATGCCTTGTTGGTCATGAGTCTTGCTAAGAAGAAAAGCAAGAAAGACGGCAAGGAGTCCAAACACGAAAGATGCAAGGATGATAATAATCTTTTGAGGAAAAAAGACCATGGCAAGAGCCCCCCCAAACCCCGCGCCTGAGGCAACACCTAGGAGGGAGGGGCTCACGAGCGGGTTCTTAAATATGCCTTGGAACACTGTGCCACTCATACTGAGTCCAGCCCCAATGAGAAGTGCAAGTAACGCGCGAGGAAGGCGAAGGTGCATAATAATTGTTTCTTCCTGTCCTGACCAATATGCTTTCAGAGAGAAAAGTTTACTTAAGAGAATGCCGATAGTATGAGACACCGGGATGTGGTATCTTCCGATAGACAAGGATAAGAGAAAAATAATAAGCGGCAGCAACAGAATGGTTATTTTTGCATAATAGCGGTGCTTTTCTTGCATGAGTGTCATGGTGCCGCGGTACACCACTTATCAGTATTCACTTCACATCTAAGGATTCGTGAGATGTCCTGATCACTAAGTTGATATCCATAATACCCTTCATAAAATACTCTCATTTCATCACGAAGGTTAAAGGTAGTTAAGGATGGATGGAGTATCCCAAAGAGCCATTCCCACATGAGTGGTGATTCCTGATTTGGAGGGTCCCACCTATAGCCCCCTAGTGGTGCTTTATAGACTCTTTTGTTCTCTACTGCATCAATACCTGCCCAATCCTGCCCATCAATTGTATTCCTTAAGATGTCTTTTGGCATGAGCGGAGCAAAATTGCCGACCAGAATGATTTCAGGGTTCCACACATGAATCTGTTCCATACTCACCGTCTGCCAATCCGAGAGGTCATGTGCCACATTTATCCCCCCAGTAAGGTTAATATAGAAATCATTATAGGTTCCCTGCCCGGTTGTTTTTAGCTCAGCACCGTAGGGCAGATAAAGGACGCGTGGACGTTTCTCTGTCAGGTTTTCTGATAGAGAGATGAGAAAGTTTTCAACTTCATGATGATACCTGATGAGACCTTTCGCTCGTTGTTCTTTTCCAGAAACTTTCCCCATGATCCTCATCCATTCTTCAAGGTCACCCTGAGTCCCATACTTCAAGCCAATGACTGGTATCCCTGCTTCCTCAAGGGGTGTAATAATTGCATCTCCCTTGTCAGCCCACTGGAAGACAACATCCGGCTTTAGCTTTAAGAGCTCTTCAACGTTGGCTTCAAAACCACTTTTGATGAATCCCGTATTCACCAGGAGAAGCATAGGTGCCATATCCTCTAATATACTCTCCTTTACTGCTTCTTGTGAGCGCGGATGCATTCCGACGATGTGATCAGATGAACCATCAATCGTATAGAAGAGTGAAGCAGCTGGGAATGGTATCGTGACTACCCGTTCAACAGAACTCGGAAGAACGATTTCTTTCCCCCGCTGATCCACAACAATAACAGATGATGAAGCATTCCCATTATCTGGTGGTGATGACGTGCATGAGACTAACAAGAGGAACAATGAAATGACGAGCATCAGAGAAAAGCCTTTTTGTTTCATAGACATATACACCAATGAGGTATATTTAAATGTAACGTGATTTTCATGAGGTAATCATCTTTACCGCATACCCATAGTGCACAATAACAGTATCACCAGGCTTGGCATCAGGAACAAACACGGCAGAAACAGTTCTGATGTCCCTGCCAACTTCAACTTTTAAAAACTCATCAATCACGCCCAATACTTTTGCTTTGCTGCACTTGCACAGTTTTTTTAGTGAAGGTGTCAGCTTCATCGCAAAATCTTCATTCTCATCAATCATGCGGTTGTGTTCTTCTAGAAAATACCGATCAATGACGGCAATGCTCCACATGTCCTTTCTCATTTCCTTTGCAACGCGCCTCATATGCTTGCATGCAACATCATAGACTCGTTCAAGTGTTGCTCGTGGGACCCTCACTCCTTTCTCTGCTGCATTTTTGAGCATCTCAAACTCATCTTCGCTAATCCCCCCCCGTTCTTTTTTGACCCACGTGCAGGGCCAGGCATATTTTAAGAAGTACTGTTCTTCTTGCATGTGAACATCTCTATTGACTCAAGAGCCTCTTTTTCTGGAATTTTTTGCACGACAAAATGTGCCTGGACAATCACATAATCACCAACAGCAATCTTTTGTCCGATAACCTTGGCTTCCCGCATTTCACTTCCATAATCAACAGTTGCCATACTCGTATCCTTTGTCACAAAAACAACTTTTCCGGGAATGGTAAAACACATTCAGTCTACCTCTACATGGAGCAATTTAATGTCAGTCCCATCTAAAACCTTTGGCACCTTCCCGCATGTTGGGCATTGGAATATTGCATAATCATGGGCATACTCCAATATTTTTGGTTCTCCCATAAATCCGCAGGCACATTTTACTCTCGCCTTTTTTTCAACAATCTTTATCTCCCAATCGCACATGTGCTTCATTGTGTCTTCCAAGTCATGTGCCGGGACATGTGCAAGGGCGCCGCATTCAAGGGTAATACCTTTCACGTTCCCAAGCTTTTTTGCCTCTTCAATGATTTGCGCACAGATGGTTGATTCGTGCATGTCCCACCAAAGAAACTGGGGTTTATATAGGTTGTGCTGGGAGGAAAGCAACCTTAAAATAGTTCAACATCATCTTGATCAAATGGCTCAAGACTGGAAAAAGTTTCTTGATGACAACCAGAAAGAGAGAATGGCGTTTATCGATAAGTGGGCAGAATATGCCCTCACCCATGATGACAAGGACTGGTCAGCCCAGCAAAACCTTATCATTAACTCAGCCCTGCGTTCCTGTTCACTGACAAAAGAGCAGTTCTTGGAGATGAAGAAGATCAGGCGATTGAGTCTGTCATCATGATTATAACCATCAAACCGTACTTTCTCTGAGTTTTGTGAATTTCCACTGGACAGTTAGGCATAAGATATAAAAACTATCATTGTTATGATCCCATCATGGAGAAGAAAAACCCCTTTAAAGAATTATTTGGGTCATTGCATTTCTCAAAACCAGCAGAGATATCAATTCCAGAAGCAAGAAAAGAGTTAACAGGAAAATCCAAATTGAAGTGAAACATGATCCAGCACACGTTCCAATTTCTTGACGGGATTGGCCCAGGAAAAGAGGCAAGGATTAAGGCACAGGGCATCGGGCACTGGGATGACTTTTTAGCAGTTGAGAGCATCGATGGAGTACAGGATGGGAAAAAACCTTATTTTGACAGAAAAGTAAAGGAAGCAAAGCAGCACCTTCATTCAGGCAACACATCGTTCTTTTCCCAGGTTCTCCCAAAGCAGGAACACTGGCGACTCTACAACCACTTCAAGGAGGATGCTGTCTTTCTGGATATCGAGACAACCGGCCTCTCCTGGAGGGATGAAGTAACAGTTGTTGGATTATATGATGGCATTAACACCAAGATGATGATCAAAGGGATAAACCTTGATTATACCCTCCTCAAGAAAGAGCTCCAGCGCTATAAGATGATGATCTCATTCAACGGCATTACCTTCGATGTCCCTTTCCTCAACAAGCAGTTTCCTGGCGTTGTTCCAAGCATACCCCATTTCGATCTCAGATTTGGATGCAAAAAGATCGGTTATTCTGGCGGCTTGAAAGCAATAGAACCCCATTTTGGCATCAAGCGAAGGGATCTTGTTCATGATTTGCATGGAGGGGACGCTGTATTGCTCTGGAAGATGTATAGAGCAACTGGTGATGAGCACTACCTCAACCTTCTCATAGAATACAATGAAGAGGACATCATCAACCTGAAAAAGATTGCGGACACGGTGTATAAGAAACTGGCTGCTGGCAAGGAACAAAAGGAAAACAATTGTTAGGGATAATTGCCCCACCACGAGATTCGAGACATAACATTTATATAATACATATAACATTTAAGTAATATATGTTACAAAAATATAGTATGTGGAAGACGGCAAGTATTTTCTTTAGGAATCCGACCACTCTGATGTATTTAATGGGGATCAGTCGAGAGATCAGGATCGCACATACGTCAGTTAAGGCAAATTTAAAGATCCTTGTGCATGAAAAAATAATTACTGAGGAAATCGAGAAGCGAGGAAAAAGGAGGTTTCCTGCATACAGGGCGAACATAAACTCCCAGGAATATCGGAAATACAAGCGAATCTATAACTTTTCTTCAATTATTGAGTCTGGCCTGGTTGAGTATCTTGAAGAGAAAATTATGCCCAGATCGATCGTATTGTTTGGAAGCTACCAAAAGGGCGAAGACACGGAAAAAAGTGATATTGATCTCTTCATTGAAGCGCCTCAAAGCGAGATTGAGATCAAAAGCTTCCAAAAAAGCTTGCAAAGAAAGATACAACTCTATTTCAACGAATCGTTTGGAGCTCTTCCCAAAGAGCTAAAAAACAATATCATCAATGGGATTGTGCTTTATGGAGACTTAGAGGTGCTGAAGTGAAAATTCTCATCAAGCCAGACAAGCAAAAAGCCAAAGCTTTGCAAAAAATGGCGGAGATCACCCTTCAGAGGTTGAAGGAGTTAGACCCGGAAAAGTACCCATCGAATACGCTGACTGACTATTATGATGTTCTCCATAAGTTAATGGATGCAATAGCCCTTTTAGAGCGAGGGTAGCCAAGAACCCTGCGGGTTGAAGCGTAGCTGAAACCCGCAGTGAATTGGTGTCGATACCCGAGCAAGCAAGATTTCTTATAATTCCTTTACAAAAAGAAAAAATGAGCATGT
>Ga0208373_1000864_pt1 | contig 45705 bp, 43 predicted proteins | sample RifOxyC2_FD_184036 | JGI IMG/M metagenome (GOLD analysis project Ga0208373, IMG submission 184036) | Soil microbial communities from Rifle, Colorado - Rifle Oxygen_injection C2 (SPAdes) | ecosystem: Environmental > Terrestrial > Deep subsurface > Rock core/Sediment | place: Rifle, Colorado...
GACAAAACCGGCACTTTGACCGAGGGTAGGATGCAGGTGACTCAAATCATTACGGCGGATCGGGATTATGTCATCACCAAAAAGACCGAGGAGGTCAAGCTGGAGAAAGTGCAGGATTTAATTTCTAAGGTGTCAGTCTTATGTAGCGACGCAGTGATTGAAAATCCTGATGACGAGCTGGAACAATTGCGAATAATCGGCGATCCGACTGAAAAAGCGTTGCTACTGGCGGCAATTTCCTCCGGCTTTAATAAAGACAAGTTGGATAAAGAATATATCCGGCTGGCAGAGGTTCCGTTCAGCTCGGAGTCTAAGTTTATGGCGACCTTAAATGAGCATCAAGACAAAAGTCATCGTCATATATTTATCAAAGGCGCGCCGGAAAAAGTGTTTGATTTTTCTTCCCAAGTTTTAATCGGCGGTCAGAATAAAAAAATCACCAAAGATCAATTATTATATTTGAAAAATAAATATGAAAATCTCACCAGAAAGGGTTTACGGCTTTTGGCAGTCGCATATAAAACCGGCCACAATTACAAAGATATTCATCAGGAATTAAATGATTTGGTGTTCTTGGGATTTATCGCTTTGAAAGATCCACTTCGCCCAGAAGCCAAAGAAGCAATTCAGCTGTGCTACCGAGCCGGCATCAGGCCGATTGTTATCACCGGCGATCATCGGCTGACAGCCAAGGCTATATTTGAAGAATTAGGCATTAAAGTGGACGGCAATATGGCAGAAGGCAAGGACTTAGATAATTGGACTGATGAGGAGTTGATGGAAAAGGTAGGCGATATTGATATTTACGCCCGGGTTGAACCGCGTCACAAACTGCGAGTTGTGGACGCTTGGCAAGCTAAAGGCGAGGTGGTAGCCATGACTGGTGATGGCATCAATGACGCGCCGGCGCTTAAAAGCGCCGATATTGGCATCGCCTTGGGCAATGGTTCTGATGTCACCAAAGAAACTGCTGATATAATTTTACTGGATAATAATTTTAGCGTCATTGTCGCGGCGGTTGAGCAGGGGAGAGTGATTTTTGACAACATTCGCAAAGTGTTGTTGTATCTGCTCTGTGATAGCTTTTCTGAAATAATTCTAGTGGCTGGAGCAATTTTGGCCAGTGTAGTGTTTTTTGACGGCGATTTGCCTTTGCCGATTTTGGCTTCGCAAATTTTGTGGATAAATCTAGTCAATGATATTTTGCCCAATATCGCTATTGCTATGGAACCGGGCGAAAAAGAAGTAATGAAAGACAGACCCAGAGACAAGGATGAATCAATCTTAAACAAGGAAATGAAAATATTAATATTTATTATTGGCATCATCACTAATTTAATCCTGTTTGGCATATTTATTTATCTGTTTAATATTTCAGCTGACATTAATTATATTCGGACGATTATTTTTGCCGTTTTGGGCGTTGATTCACTCTTGTATGCTTTCAGTGTCAGAAGTTTGCGCCATTCAATATTCACCAAGAATCCTTTTAGTAATATGTATCTGATTTTGGCAGTAGCGGTTTCTTTTATATTTTTACTGGCGGCTATGTATCTGCCCGGTTTAACAAATCTTTTGCACACTAGTGGCAGCGTTTTAAGTTGGGAATGGATATTTATCATTGGTTTTGGGCTGTTGCAAATGCTTTTAATTGAAATTGTCAAACATTATTTTATTGTCAATAATAAAAGAACCGCTTAATTAAATTTATGTCAAAGATAAAATTGAAAGAAAATGAGAAGATTATTAGGACAGTGAGAAGATCATTATGGTACTGGTGGTGGCAATCACTGCTGGCGATGATTTTTATTTTGTTGGCTTTTTTTCTGATGTATCCGTTATTTTTGCAAGGCTGGTGGGGGATAGTGATGTTTACAATAATTTACTTTTGGGATTGTGGTTGATTTTGCGGATTTATCTATGCTATTACTATTCAACCTTTATCATTACCAACTGGCGTATAGTTGATGTGGATCAAAGCGGATTTTTTAATCAGACAGTTTCAGAATCACTTTACAGTCAGATTGAAGAAGTGACTTTCAAGTGTCGGGGATTACTGAGAGCAGTGATGAGCTTGGGTGATATTTACATTAGCTTTATTGATAGTAAAAGGATTAAAATCAAATTACCACTGATAAAAAATCCTCAACATATAGTTGATGAAGTGCTAAGTCAACAGGAGTTGTCAATAAAAGATCGTGCTGGTATTGACCAGAATGCACAAATACTACTTAAAAAAATAAAAAGCAGGTTGTCTAAGCAAGAATTCAATCAGCTGATTACTGATTAATTGAACAGTTTTGTTATCAACTAATTTTATGTTATAATATAAATGTCTAAGAGATTTAATAAAAAGATTTTTACTAAGTTTCGAATATTCATTATTATCTGTTTGGTATTTTTGATAATATTTATCACTGGACTAATAAAAGAGCTGTTTAATCGTTTTCAAATTGATAATCAAATTAGAAGTTTAGAACAAGAGATTACTGAATTGGACAAAGAGAATATGGAAATCAACAGTCTGATAAATACTTGGTCAACCGGCAGTCAACTGGAAAGACAAGCCAGATTAAAACTAGGTTTGCAAAAGTCGAACGAAAAGGTGGTTTTGATTAGACGCGATGAAAATGAAAATGACAGTAATCAATCAGTCATTGGACCGGACTCAGAACGAATCGGCAACATTATATCACCAAAAGATAAAGTTAATGACACACCCAATCCGATTAAATGGTGGCGATATTTCTTTGCATCGAAAATTGTCGAAAATTCTAATCTTTAAAATTATAATCGGCAAAGTGTTACCAAATTAAAATTTACTTATGGATGAGAAAAAAAATAATTTAACTCCGGAGAGAAAAGCCAAGCTAAAAAGCGATGTTTTGGCGGAGCTTGATAATCAAGTGGCCAAAAGCGCCAAAAAAGTTATTTCTAAGATTGTTAAAAAAGTAGCGCCAATTGCCACGGCGCGTTTGGCGTCACCTCAACCGGATAAGCCGTCAGTCAAGCAGATGAGATATGCTCGTCATAGCGTTTTACCAGAGTCAAAAGCAAAAGCCAGTCCAAGTAAATTGCTACTGGCAGTGAGAATTATTTTAATGATTCTGATCTTGTTTATTTTGACAACTGCGATAAGTATTTTCGGTATATATAAACTGGGTTGGGAAAATGGATTTAATTATTATGTGGCCAAAACTCTTTATCTGCCAGCCGGTACTGTCGCTGGTGAAAAAATTAAGGCGGTAGATTATTTTTATGACAAAAAAATCCTTACCACCGCTTTGACTGCCGGTCGCGAAGGTGTGGAAAATACTTTGTGGGAAAACTTGGGTCTTGAGGATAAGATTTTTAATCGACTCGCCATATTAAAATTGATGGAAATTGAGCTCAAAGGATACAATCAGCCCCTGACTAATTCTGAATTAAATGAAAAAATGGCTGAAATTGTGAGTCAATTTGACAGCGATAGTGCCACTGAGGAAACCACTCGTCAGCTTTATAGTTTGAGTTTAAATCAATTTAAAAATAAAGTTTTAAGATTTGTGGTAATGAAAGATAGGTTACAGGGGTTGATTGTCCATGATAATAATATAATCATGAGTCGAGATGCTAAAGCACGAGCAGAAGAAATTTTAACTTTGGCGCTCCAGCCGAATGTTGATTTTGCTACTTTGGCCGGACAATATACTGAAGATGAGGCCGGTATTTACACGGGCGGTGATACAGGCTGGATCAATCAGGGTGAGCTGGATGAGCAGATTGAGGAAGCGTTATTTGCTTTATCAGATGGTGTCGTGTATGATCAATTGATTGTTAATGATTTGGGCTATCACATTTTTAAGGTCGAACAAAAACTGACTGACCCTAATGATGGCCGAGAAAGTATTAGAGCCAGACATATTTTGATTTCGGTGGATATTGATGAATATCTAAGAGAGCTATTGACAAATACTGTCATTGTGAAGTACTTGTAAATTGATGCAAATCCGCCAATTAATGCGAATAACGTAAATTTTAAATTTTGGAGCCCACAGTCAGAGTCGAACTGACGACCTACGGTTTACGATACCGTTGCTCTACCAATTGAGCTATGTGGGCATAAGCGGGTAACGGGAATCGAACCCGTGACTCAACCTTGGGAAGGTCGTGTTATACCACTAAACTATACCCGCACATAATTTGTGATTATCTCAATAAATATTAATCTAAATAATGAATAAAATCAAGATTTTTAAATACTTACTCTTTGCTCTTGTAATTACTATTGTTTTTATTTTAGTCTTACCGGTTCACGCCGAAGATTTTTTTTACTTTCGACAAATGTCAGGTCTGGCAGATCACGATTATGTGCTTGAATCACCAAGTGGTGAAGTCAAACTTACTGCTAGTGCTGGTTCCACTAGTGAGAATATAATCACTAAGATGTTGATGATTATATCTCGTGATCGGATAAATAATTATTTTACCTATCCAAGTCATATCACTCCAGCCAGTGATTTGTATTTTATTAAATTTTTGCCTTATCGGGAGGACAACTTTTCAACCCAACCGAAGGTAACTATTAAATACACTCCAGACAATCAATATAAGCAAGTTTATTATTATAATTGGTCCAAATTATCATTTGAAAAGCTTGATGTCAAGCGGGATACAATCAATAAAGCTTTGACATTTACTTTGCCAAATAAAAAGTCAGTTATGTTTGCAGTTTTTAGTGAGCCAGAGATTGTTGGCAAGGCGTCATGGTATGTCCATCCGGGATATTCAGGCAAGCTTATTGCCGCGAGTCGAGACTTCGCCCAAGAATCAAAATTATTAGTAACCAATTTATATAATAATAAAGAAGTTATCGTCACAGTCAAGGATTATGGTCCCAAAGAATGTAAAGATTGGACCGACAAAGAGCAGGAGCAGATGGGGCCGTGCCAAGATCGGGTTTTGGACTTGTCAAAGACAGCTTTTTTACAGCTAGCTACCACCACCGGAGTCGGCGTTATCTCTGAAGTAAAAGTAACTCCAATTAAATAATTTTATTATAAAAAATCTACCAGCCTCCGCTAAGAGCGGATTAGCCTTTGGTTGAAACAGCTACAAGCCATCCATATGATTAAATTAGTAAATGTAACCAAAAAGTTTGATTCCCAAACTGTCGCCCTCAAAGATATTAATTTTCATATTGAGCCGGGTGAGTTTGTTTCTATTGTCGGACAGTCTGGTTCTGGTAAAACCACTATTATTAGGTTGCTTATTTCCGAGATTAAGCCAGATGCGGGTAAAATAATTATTGGCGGTTGGGATATTACTGATATACGTCGGCGTCAAGTACCGATGTTGCGTCGACAGATTGGCGTGGTGTTTCAGGATTTTAAGTTATTACCCCAAAAGACCGTTTTTGAAAATGTAGCGTTTGCGCTTCAAACATCAGGCGGTACTCGTAGTCGAATTCAGAAAATTGTCCCCCAAGTGTTGAAAATTGTTGACCTTGAGAATAAATTGGATCGTTATCCGCAGGAATTGTCCGGTGGTGAGCGTCAACGGGTAGCAATTGCCAGGTCACTTGTCCATCGACCCAAGATTCTTTTAGCTGATGAGCCGACTGGTAACTTAGATGTGATCAACAGCAAGGATATTATTGATCTACTAATCAAGATCAATGAATTTAGCACTACGGTGGTTCTGGTGACTCACAATAAAGATATTGTCAATTCATTAAAGCGACGAGTAATTACGCTGGAAGAAGGCGAAGTTTCCCAAGATCAAAAAGTTGGTAAATATGTAATTTAATTTTCTTATTTTCTTATTTTTTTATACTATGTTTTTACTCACTATCAATCGCAGTATTTTATTTGCCTTTCAGTCATTATGGCGTAATATTTGGCTGACCTTAGCAACTGTTTTTATAATTTCATTGACATTTTTGTCAATCAATTTTTTGGTTATTCTTAATGCGGTTTCTGATTCAGCAACGACTACTGTAAAAGAGAAGATTGATATTTCAATTTATTTTAAGCAAGATGTCAAGGAAAGTAAGATTGCTGAAGTAAAGTCGCACTTAGAAACATTACCACAAGTGAACCAGATTATATATTATTCACCCGATCAAAATCTGGCAGAGTTTCAAGCGAGACATCAGGATGATATTTTAATCCTTGAGACTTTGCGAGAGTTGGAAGGCAATCCACTTGGTGCCACCTTAATTATCAAAGCCAAAGAGCTAGATGACTATCCGGAAGTGCTGGCGGCGATTGACAATCCAGCTTATGCTGATTTAATTGAGGAAAAGAGCTATGATGACAATCAGATTGTAATCAGCCGAATCAACAGTATTACGGAAAATGTCAGAAAAGGTGGATTTATCATTAGTTTGTTGTTTATTCTGATTGCCGCCTTAATCGTGTTTAATACTGTCAGAATTGCGATATTTACCCATCGAAGCGAGGTGAGTATTATGAAGCTGGTGGGGGCGAGTAACGGCTTTATTCGGTCACCGTTTATTTTGGAAAATGTATTTTCCGGCATTATTGCTTGTTTACTTGGAATTGGTATTATTTATATTATTTTATCTTTAATTCAACCACATCTTTCAAGTTTTTTTGCCGGAGTTGATTTTAATATTATTGAATATTTCAACCATAATTTTGTGGTGATTTTTGGAAGTCAATTAATTGGGATAATAATTTTAAATATTATCAGTAGTAGTATTGCGGTGAGCAAATATTTGAATGTTTAGCTCTGTCTTGATTAATCTTGATTAAATTTACAATATATGTTAAAATATTTGTGCCTCATAAATAAGGGGTTTTTAATTTTATAAATTTATGCCAAAGAAAAACAAACGAGATCCAAAGATTAAGGTGCCAAGATTAAAATGGGTGACCAAAAAGGGGAAGAAGAAGTAATTTAGTAACTAATAACCAGTAATTGGTAACTGATAATTATTTTTTTAGAATTTATAATTTTGAGCTTGTTCGAAAATTATTATTTGATGATTGGTTATTAAATAATGGGGGATCGTCTAATGGTAGGACTCTAGGTTTTGGTCCTAGTTATTCAGGTTCGAATCCTGGTCCCCCAGTAAAAAAAGCGGGCTTTGCCCGCTTTTTTTGGCTGGGTAAAATCATGATTCAAACGCCTGTCCATCTCTGGCGGAGGCAGAGCTACTCGTCCGCAACGTCTAAGCAAACTTAAGCTTGTGATAGCGGGCGGGGACACGAGATTGATTGTCATCCAATGCAGAGCTTTTTGTCATACATTCATTTGTCAGACGAACAGCGTCAGAAATTATGATTTATTAAGTTTACTATAGTTATTTACGGATAGTCCACAAAAAACATCCACCCTTTATTAATAACCCAAAATCAGCTATAATACACTCATGTCAAAAGGTGAAAATTTAGTCAAAAATACAACCTTTTTTACCGGCGCGCTGGCAATACAAAAGATCCTATCTTTTGTATATTTTATTTTTGTTGCCAGAATAATCGGCGTGGAAAATACCGGCCGACTATCTTTTGTGATGAGCTTCGTGACGATGTTTGGTATTTTTCTTGATTTTGGCATGGCGCAAATCATTATCAGAGAAAGCGCTCGTGACCGCAATACCTCACAGAAATATTTGGCCAATGCCATTGGCCTAAAGGTGCTAGGATCGATTATTATTTATGGCGCCGTAGTTTTGATAATAAATTTGATGGGCTATCCGACCTTGACCATAAAGATGGTTTATGTCGCTGGCATTGTGATGCTACTTGAATCATTCACTTTGGTATTTTATGCGGTGTTACGCGGCCATCACAATTTGAGATATGAAAGTATTGGCGTGATTATTAATCAAGTGATTATTCTAGTGGTCGGTTTTACGGTTTTATTTTTGGATCTGGGACTAATCGCTCTAGTTGGCGTATATCTATTTGGCAGTTTGTTCAACTTTTTTTATGCGGCCATCTTACTTAAAGCCAAGCTCAACATTATCCCGCGCATCAGCTTTAATCGTCAAGTGATCAAAGAAATACTTAAATTGTCTTTACCATTTGCTATGGCTGGGATATTTGTCCGAATTTTTGCGTCCATGGACATTGTCTTACTTTCAAAACTGGGTACTAATGAAGCGGTGGGACTATATAGTGTGGCGTATAAAATCGTATTTGCCTTCCAGTTTATCGCCTTGGCGTTTTTAGCCGGGATTTATCCAGTATTTTGCACTTATTATATCAAATCAAAAGACAAGTTGGCGACGACATTTACTGCTTCACTTAAATATTTGATTATTTTATCAATTCCAATCTCGTTTGGCTTAATCGCGCTGGCCGACAGTGTCATCGGGCCAGTTTTTGGGATGGAATACAAAGGTAGTGTCTTGCCACTTCAGATTATGATGACGGCTTTGATCTTGATCTTTATCAATTATCCTTATGGCGCCATGCTCAACGCCTGCAACCGACAGACCAGAAACACGATTCATTTAGCGATTGTGGCGATTTTTAATTTGATTGCAAATATAATTTTGATTCCGATTTGGAGCTATGTTGGCGTGGCCATTGCTTTTGTCGCCAGCTATATTTTGATGTTTGGGCTTAATCTTATCGCGGTCAATAAAATATTGGCTTATGACAAGCGAGGATTAGTCTGGTCACTAATTAAAATTGTGTTTAGCGGAGTGGCGATGGTGACGGTCATATTGCTATTGAAGAATAAAATACATTTTATCTTCGTGACCATTATCGCCGGCTTGGTCTATGTGACGCTGGTGTATCTGCTGAAAGAATTTACTAAAACTGACATTTTACAAATCAAAGAAATGTTGATTAAAAAAGGAGATTTAATATAATATTGGCAAAATATGATATCAGTCATTATACCGACATATAACCGATCAAGAGAAATTCGCGAAGCGATGGCTAGTCTAGTCAATCAAACGATTGAAAGATGTGAGTTTGAAGTTATTATAGTAGATGATGGTAGCCAAGATAATACAGCGGATGTTGTCGCCCAATTTAAAAACCAACTAGATATCAAATATTTCAAACAAAATCATGGTGGCGCGTCCAGAGCCAGAAATTTGGCGATTGATAATGCCCGCGATGAGGTATTAGTGTTTTTTGATGACGATGCAATCGCTGATAGTAAGTGGCTGGAAAACATCGCTCAAATTATGAAATCACGCGACATTATCACCGGCCGAGTGAAATCGCTTCACAACAACATCTGGCAATATTTTGCGCCCCACTACAATCAAGGCGACACACCAGTAAAATCAGAAGTTTTTCTTGAAGGTAACTCAGCAGTTAAAAAAGAAGTTTTCGTCGCAGTTGGCAAATTTGATGACAATTTAGACTATGGTCATGAAGGCGAGGAGTTCATTCGCCGCGCCAAGCAGAAATATGATTTTTGGTATTATCCGGAAGTAATAATTTATCATGACTATGCCACTGGAGTATTTAATTATTTTAACAAGCAAAGACGATTTGGCGAAAAAATGGTATATTTGCATCATGACCAGATCAAAAGCTTGACAGATTTAATGAAAAATTATAAAAAGTTCAAAGGCGTGGGCCGAGGAAAAAATTTCAAAACTCAAAAGCCAGGCATCAGACAAGCTATAGTGATAAAAATCATTGCCCGTTTGGGCAATCTTTGTCATTATAGTGGAGCGATAATGGGATATTATAAATACAAATCATGAAATCTAAAATTAGCATTATTATTCCGATTTATAATAATTCCGGCACTATTGACAAGTGTCTGGTTTCTATTTTCAGTCAAACATTCAAGGATTTTGAAATTATTGTTGTCAATGACGGCTCGACCGACAACCTTCGCAAAAAATTGCGTCGCTGGGAAAGCAAAATAAAAATTTATCATCAAAAAAACAAAGGCGCGGCTGCTGCCCGAAATTTTGGCTTTGGTCAAAGTGTCGGTAAATATGTGTTGTTTTGCGACGCCGACATTATTATGAAGTCGGATATGATAGAAAAAATGTATAGTTTACTTGAACGGAAAAGGGCTTTTGCTTATGTTTATTCTTCATTCCGTTTTGGTTGGAAAAAATTCCGACTGTGGCCGTTTGACGACAAACGACTAAAAAAAATGCCTTATATACCGACCATGGCTTTGATTCGTCGCGAGACATTTGTCGGTTTTGATGAAAATTTGAAGAAATTTCAAGATTGGGATCTTTGGCTGACCATGCTGGAACTCGGCTATCGCGGTATTTGGATAAATCAAGTTTTGTATCGGGCCATGACCGGTGGAACTATGAGTCGCTGGTTGCCATCATTTTTGTATAAAATTTTATGGTTGAGATCTGTCCAAGAATATAGTCGGGCGGAAAATCTTATACGCGTCAAGCATAATTTAAATTGAATTATATGCGATTACAAAAATTTTTGGCTGATGCCGGAGTCGCTTCAAGGCGTAAAGCCGAATTAGGTGTAAAAGTTGATGACCAAAAGGATAAAATAGAATACGGTGGTAAAATAATAAAGCTAAAATCAGAGAAGGTGTATTATGCCATTGATAAGCCGGTTGGTTATATCAGTAGTGTGTCTGATGGTCAAGGAAAATCAATTTTAAAATTAGTTCACACATCTGCTCGGATCTATCCGGTCGGACGGCTGGATAAGGATTCATCCGGGCTAATGATCCTGACCAATGACGGCGATTTTGCCAACCAAGTGATGCATCCTCGGTATGGCTGTGAGAAAGAATATTTTGCGCTGTTGGATCGGGACTTGAGCAAAGCTGATTTAAGTCGCCTCAAACGGGGCATTAGAATAGACGGCAAAATCATTAAGCCACGTCAGGTGGAGTTGGTAGGCGGCAAGCGAGTGTTAATTACTATCGGCGAAGGCATTAATCGTGAAATTAGAAGATTATTCGGTCAGCTTAATTATCAAATAATCAAATTAAAAAGAATTAGAATCGGTAAGTTGGAATTAAGCAGTTTGGCCGGCAAAAGTAAGCAGAAAATTAAGCCGGAAGATATTATTAATAAATTATGAAATTATCTATAATTATTGTGTCATGGAACGTCCATGATCGGCTCCAAAACTGCCTCGAGTCAATTTATCACAATCATGATGATATTAATCTAGAAGTTTTTGTCGTGGACAATGGTTCTAAAGATGGTTCAAATCAGATGGTTAAAGATAAGTTCCCTCAAGTGATACTTATTGCCAATGAAAGCAATCAGGGCTTTGCCAGAGCCAATAATCAAGCCTTAAAATTAGCTCAAGGTAAATATATACTCTTTTTAAATCCCGATACATTGATTTTTTCGGGCACACTGGCAAAGTCAGTTAATTTTATTGCCAAGACTGCTGATTGTGGTCTGATGGGCTGTAAAATTTTAAACTCTAATAAAAGCATTCAGCCATCAGTCAGAAAATTTCCTCATCGGTGGCCAATTTTTCTAATCTTGACCAAGCTACCTAAATTGTTTAATTTCAAATCAGTTAATAATTATTTGTCTGATAATTTTGACTATCAGAAGACAACTCTAGTTGACCAGGTAATGGGGGCGTTTATGATGATGCCCAAAAGCGTTATTGACTGTGTCGGCGTCTTTGATGATAAATTCTTTCTCTGGTTTGAAGAAGTGGATTTATGTCGGCGCGTGTGGGACAATCAATTTAAAGTATATTATAATTCAGAGCCGGAGATTATTCATTATGGTGGTAGCAGCTTTTCACAGCAAATAAAAATAAAAAATCAATGGCGTTTTTTCCGTAGCGCTTGGTATTATTTTAAAAAACATGGTCAAAAACATATTTAATAAATATTTTTATCTCGCCTTAGCGGTTTTTGCCTTGACTGAGATTGCGTCATTTATTGTGTTTGTAAATCCTTGGCTGCGTCTAGTCGCCCTAGCAATAATACTTCTGGCAGTACTGGTACTGGCAATTAAACAATTTGAATATGGTATTTATATCTTGTGGGGTGAGCTGATAATAGGTGGACTAGGATATTTATTTTTTGCTGATATTTTTGGCTTTCGGCTGTCAATTAGACTGGGACTATTTAGCGTTGTGTTTTTGATCTGGCTGTATAATCTTATTTTTAAAAACAAGTGGAGCACTTTGAAAAATCAATATAACTTTTTAATCTTAGTCATGATCTTGATCATTGGACTTGGTGTTGTTTTGGGGATTTTATCAGACCGTCAGTTAATTGATATATTTTTTGATGCCAATGGCTTTTTATATCTACTACTTGTCGGTGCTTTCATTCTGGCAAATATTAAACTAAAGAGAATTGTTCAGATACTCTTAACAGGGTCGCTGATCTTTGCGGTCAAAACTATAGCGATACTATTTATTTTTGCTCACAAACTGTCATACATTGGACCGCATCCGATTTATGCTTGGATTAGGGACGGCGGAATCGGCGAGATTACAATTATTAATTTTCCGCTCCTGCGCATATTTTTTCAATCTCATTTTTATAATCTAGTTGCATTTTTGTTGGTACTCGTTGTTTTGTTTGTTGCAAATGAAGGGCTTAAAAAGAAGGATTGGATTTGGCTGTCTATCTTGTTATGGTTTAATTTTCTGACTCTTGTTGTTTCGCAGTCTAGAAGTTTTTGGCTGGCCGGCGCTTTGGGAATGTTGGTGATTTTTGTTTATCTAATTATTGCCAAGATTGGCTGGAAAAAGATAATTATCTATATCTGTATTTTTCCGGTACTCGTCATCACCACCCACGGAGCAATAAATTTGATAATTTCTGACTTTAGGATTAATCTGTTTTCTTCACGACTAGGTCAGAGCAGGGGAGAGTCAGCCATTTCCAGTCGAGGGGCGCAAATTAATCCAATACTAAATGAAATAAAAAGAGCCCCGTTTGTGGGCTATGGTTTTGCCAAGACAATTACTTATCAAAGCAGTGATCCCAGAGTCAGGACAGAGGAAAATCCAGCGGGCTGGTTGACTACATATTCGTTTGAGCTTGGATACTTGGATCTGCTGTTGAAAATTGGCGTTCTGGGGCTGACAATCTTGATTGTTATTATCTATGGCCTGGCCAAAGATCTGTATTTTATCGGCCAAAGAGAAAAACTGCTATTTGGTTTCTTGGTGGGGCTAGTAGCATTGATAATCGTCCATATTTTTACCCCATATCTTAATCATCCATTGGGACTGGGATATTTATTGATTTTAATTGGGATTACAAAATAGTACTTGATATATTGGGATTGCCGTTTATATAATCTTTGCTTGTCATTTCACTTTTGCCTTCGGGTTGGAGTTTTTTAATTAGCAGTGCGTTTGATCCACACTTAACAGTCAAATTATTATCAGTAATAAATATTTGACCGGTCTTATGGTTATTATCTTCTATAATCTGTGTCGGTGGAAAAATCTTTAATCTTTTGCCACCTTTAAAAGTCCAAGCGACTGGCCAAGGAAAATACGCCCGAATTTGGCGCTCGATGTCTTCAGCTGAAGCATCCCAGTTAATTTTGGCGTCTTCTCGGTGGATTATCTTGCAATATGTTGCCTTGGTATGATCTTGCTCTTGAAGCTTGATTTTGCCGTCAAGATAGTCTTTGACTGTGCCAAGTAGTAAGTCAACTCCCAAGTCAGCCATCTTTCGGTGCAAAGAAATATTGGTATCGGTTTTGGCTATCGGCACTTCAATTTGGGATAATATCGGCCCATGGTCCAATTTTTCGTCCATTAGTATTATGGTGATACCTGATGTTTTATCTCCATGCAAAATTGCAGTTTGAATTGGTGAAGCACCACGGTATTTGGGTAGTAGTGATGGATGGACATTGATTGCGCCTTTCTCAAAAATATCCAAAATTTCTTGAGGGATGATTAGGCCATAAGCAACCACGACCAGAATATCTGGCTTAAGAGATTTAAGGGCGTCAGTCGTCTCATTGTCATATAAGCTATCCGGCTGAAAGATTTTGATGCCGTTAGCAAGAGCGAATATTTTAATCGGCGAGGAAGTGAAAATTTTTTTGCGTCCGGCTGGCTTATCCGGCTGGGTCAAAACGCCAACAACTTCAAAATTATCATTACTAATTAATGATTTTAAAAACGGAACCGCAAAATCAGGCGTTCCGGCAAAGATGGTTTTTATTTTTCTGTCCATAAACACTATTTTTCTAATTGATGAAGACCCCTTACCTTGTCAACAAAAAGGATGCCGTCTAAATGATCAATTTCATGCTGAATTACCCGAGCCAACAGTCCTTTGGCTGACACCTCTTGCGTCTTCCCTTTATCATCAATATACTTAGTGGTGATACTTTTGTGGCGTTTGACTTCACCGTATTTTCCCGGCACTGATAGACAGCCCTCTTCTCCCCATTCTTTGAAAAAAGATTTTTTAACAATTTTTGGATTTATTATAACCAATACTTCGTCTTTATGATTAATGACGATTAGTCTGATATTTTGGCCAATTTGCGGGGCAGCCAAGCCAACGCCGTCTTTGGTCATCATAATTTCGGTCATCTCTGAAATGAGCTTTTTAATTTCAGCATTGGCAACATTCGCCACCGGCTGTGACTTTTGGCGTAATATCTGATTGGGATTGGTAATTATTTTTAACATAGTTTTGAACTAATGAAAATATTTTTACAATCGTTTCATTATATTATGCTATATTGACTCTGTCAAGTCAATGATTTTGTCTGATTTTGTCAAATTTAAAATATCTGCTATAATCCTTGCATGCGTAAAGACATTGGACCCCAAACAATTGAGGCGATTTTAATCAAGAAAATCAACAAAAAACCACCAGCCCATCAGTGGCAAGATTTTGCCTTGAGAATAATTGCCGAGCTGGGGGTGCCAAATTTCAAGCGGGGTTCGGTTTTTAAGGCTTGTAAGGATAATCCCAAAGAAGTAGTGGAAAAAGCCATGAACGAAACCAAGGAATTGTGTCAGACAGGCGAAAAGTGGAAATATTTTTTCAAAGTGCTTTCTAACCCCAAAAAACCACCAGACAACAAAGTTCTTTAGTCAAATAAGGAGGATGAGACAATGCAGACAATTACGGTAATTTTTGCCAACACTTGGCAAAGGCATCAAATGAATTTGGCGATGAAACGGATCCGGGAGGTAATTTGTTCTTATCCCGGCATCACTTGCAACAAGTGTTCTGACTGCCCAGAGAATAATGCTTCCAGAAGGATCAATAAACTGCGGATAGAGGCAGAACCGGACGGTTTGCAAATATTTATCGGTGTTGCCTCCACTGAAAATCATTTGCAAGCTAGAGTAAAAGGATTATTAGATGCCTTAATTGACCAAATAGACGAGCTGACAGCTTATAAGATAAGTGACAGCTAAACGCCTAAAAGACGCCAGCAATGCCAGCGTCTTTTTTAAAAAATAAATATCTTCAAGGTGTCTTCAAAAATATTTGCCTGCCCCCACCCACGGTTTGCAAGCGAAATGAAGTAATTTGGGCGGGTAGATTTGCAGGAATCTCTATTCTAATTTGAAATTTGCCACCAAATAGCCGACGCCAAATGGCGCTTCATAACTTAGTATTTCAGTCGTAAAATTAATATTGTGTAATACGCCTAGTAGGATTAACGCTGACTTTAGACCGCACTCGGCCGCGTCTTCAACTAATTTCTGATCCAGGCCGACAATTCCTTGAATATCGCCTTTTTTCAAAAGTTCAATTAATTTCTCATCAAACTGTTTCCCGGCTGGATTAAATGGTGCCGGGGCAGTCTCAGTCAGACAATGTGACATATCACCAGAGGCGATGACTGCTACCCTTTTTTCAGTGTCCATAATTACTTCCTTTAAATTTTTGCCAAATTCAATATGAGCTTGACTATCAAGCAAAGAAAAATAAATTGGAATAATTGAAACATTTTTGAGCTGTTGAGCTAGATAAAAATAGGGGACACCGACTCCATGGTCAAGCTTCGGATCAGAAATGATATTAATCGGGGACTTGTTTTCAATCTTTTCTTTTTCCATGGCAATTAAGACGGTATCTCCTTTAATTTCCAGCTTGGTTGAAAAATCGCCAAATTCTTCAAAAGTAGCGGTGAAATAATTTGACAGATTAACAGTAAATACGTCTTGGTCAATCATACCATGCGGAGAAATAATCATTATAATATCCGGCTTAGACGCATAAAGCTCTCGTTCCAGTTGCTCCATGGATTCTTTGGTCTTGGCAATTTTATCTAAATTGTCTTTGCCGATTTGAGGGATTAAAATCGGCGGATGAGGGACTATCGCCCCAAATACAAGTGACATATGATTATTAAATTAAAAATTAAAAATAAAATATATTTAAATAAGATACAAAAAACAAAGAATAAGATACAAACAAATCTCAAAATTCAATTAGCCAAAGTTTTTATTTTAATGTTTTGTGTTATGTGTGATGCGAATTTTACCAATCTCCGGTAATTGTTTGACCCAAAGGATGAACATCAAGAGTATCTTTTCTAATACTGATAATATTGTCCCAGTCATATTTCATTTTGGTAAAGATATTGCTATTAAATATCGGCAGTCGTTTGCCATTTGAAATAATATAGACCGTACTAATTCCCGGTACTTTGACTAGTTCGCCATCAGGCAAAGTCACTGGCGATCCGGTTCGGAATTTATTAAGTTCCAAAGCTGAAGCTGATTCAACCGTCAACCCTTTAAAATTATAATCCATTATTTCATTATTAATGATTAATTGTTTTTTGCCACTAAGCACATAATAGATCTCTTTACTGGTTTCATCCTTCAATAGTGTGCCGGTCGGGTAAATAGTGTACTGTGTGATATCTGGACCTTTGCCATATTCATCCAATTCTAAATCAGCGACCGAGATGACTTCATCGGCCGAAAAACCGATCTGGTTGAAAACTTCAGGACTGACAATTTTTCGTTTTTGGTCGTCAATAATCATATAAATATCGCCTCGGCTGTTTTTCAACAGTGAAAAATTATGATATTTTATAGGTACACCTTCCTCATAGGAATCTAGATCGGCTTGGCTGACTTCAATAATCTTATCTGGATCAAAACGGGAAATAAAAACTGACTTTGATGCTATTTCTCGCTTTAAACCATCTTCAATATAATATGGAATATCTTTGCCCTCAACCTGAAGTAATGATCCGTCCGGCCATTTCTTGCCAAAATATTTGTTCCATAAATTCCAAAATAGCTCATTACCATGAATGTGAGGTGTATAATTATACAAGCCGGCGGTAGCTGTGTTTTTAGGAGAGACGGTTTGACCGTCAATATTGTAAGTCTGACCCGGTCGGTAATTAAATTCATTGATATTATCCAGATAATATCTGGTCTGGGCCGCTGCCGAATTGACTTGCTTGTAAAATCCTTTCCACTTGGTATTGCAACCACTGCCATCAGGACAGCCATAACCAGTGGCCCAATCATATTGAGTCTGCTTGGGTGAGGTATCAGTCAAAAGACTCATTTCTTTCTGAACCAAGATTAATAAATATTTGGGATTAATCATCCATTTTTGCGCCACCTCATAAAATGTTTGAGTGGCAGTGATAAAATTACCTTCTTTATCAACTGTAATATAATCTTTCAATGTTCCTTCTCGTCGATTGATAAACCGCACAATATCATTTAAATCCATTGAATTATAATTGTTCATTTCACTATCAGAAATAAGGTAGTCAGGATCAAATTCTGCTGCCAAAGCTGGTGAGGCCAACACCGCCAATAATAATAAACCAATTAAAATTTTATTTAGTTGCATTTAAAAGACGGTTATTAATTTATGATGTTATTATAGCACATCTAAAATTATACTGAAATATTACTAAAATACGAATATTAACCAAAAAAAAGAGGGGACGCCTATAAGAGGGCGTCCCCAGCGGGCTGTTTAGTTGGGCACAACAGCCCTGGTCCAAAGATCTATCTGCAAACCCCTCAAGACGAAGGGGGATTTGAGCGCCAAGGGCCGGAGAAGACCCTTGGCTAGCGGAAGGAGAGACATGGCCTCGCTGAAAAAGAGACCACGCCACGTGATTTTATTATACTCCTTTGTTAATTAAATTATAACTACTAGCTGTGGATAAAAAAAAGCGGGAGCACCATAAGAGGGCGCTCCCATTGACTGGCACAAGGAGACAGGCAGGTAAAAGTCGTCCTTGCAATATTATAATACAAGATTAATAATTTTTGTCAATAAAACGCTAAATAATTTTGCTAAAAATAAGCGATTTTGCTAAAATAAATACAAAAGTTGATTAGTTTTTAATTATTAATTACTTAGAATTTTTTAACTTTTAAATTAAGTAACTAACTAAATGAGAGTAGATATAGACGAAGTCAAAAAAAGGATTGATCGGCTTGACCGGCCGGCATCGTTTAAAAATACGCCAATATCTAGAAGAAGAGGTAGGCGCCAGCAAAGTGGCGGAATATTTAAATTTTTTGGTTGTCTGATTATTACAGTGATTATCATCTTGACAATAGTTTATGCCACTTTGCGATTTGCTGTCAGCCCAATTGTGAAAAAAATTGATAATCTGCCGGAAACCTTTCCTCAAGAGCTTACTTTGTATCAGCCGGAAAACGCCGAGATTGAACTGCAAAATCCCAAAAGTCAACAAATTATTCTAAGTTTAATTAAAGTATTGCCAGATTGGGCGATTGAACCGGCTTTGAAATATCTTTCTGATGACTTAAAATCACAAATTTCTCAAAATTTTGGCGACAACATAAGCATTGCTAAAGATTTTTCAGTTGATGATTTAAAAAGCGCGTTGAAATTAGTTGATTTGTCAGGTGCCAAGTCAATTAATTTGTCATGGGTGGGTTTGGATAAGACCAAAGAAGAACTAGCGTCTTTTTACAAACAAAAATTATCTTTGTCTGAATTTCAATTCAAAGAAAATCTTGCCGATTATAAAATTGATCTGGGCTTTTGGAAAGATGATGTATTTGGTACTATATCTTTGACTGATGCTAAGGGTGGGGTCGGGGAGAGCGATGTCAATATGACAGTAAATTATTTTAATCAAAATGAAAATACCAATCCTTGGAATCAAAATTAATCAAATAAATTTGGGCGAAACCATCCACCAAATTAACAAGTGGACTGTATCAGACGACCAGCATTACATCGTCACTGTCAATCCGGAGTTTATTGTGGCGACTCAAAAAAATAAGGAATTTAAAAATGTTTTAAATCTGGCTGACATAGCAACTTGTGATGGTATTGGGCTGGTATATGCGGCTAGATTTTTATTGAAAAAAAAATTAATTAGAGTGACCGGAGTTGAATTGACTAAAAAATTATTAAATTACCAATTATCAAATAATAATTATCAAATAAATTCTAAATTTCAAAAACCAAATTTTAAAATTTATCTACTTGGTGGAAAAAATAATTCAGTTAAAATTTTAAGACAAAAATATCCAAATAAAATTGTTGGTGCCAAAATGGGTGGTAAAATTGATATGGCGTCATGGACATTAGCGGATAATAATGAGATTATTAATAATATTAACATTAGTGGCGCCAATATTCTGCTAGTTGGTTTTGGCCAAATTAAACAAGAGATGTGGATTTTTCATAATCTTGATCAATTACCTAATATTAAGGCGGCAATCGGCGTCGGTGGCACCTTTGATTATTTGTCTGGCCAAGTTAGCCGAGCGCCAAGCTGGATTAGAAAAATTGGACTAGAATGGCTTTTCCGGTTAATCCGAGAACCAAAAAGATTTAAAAGAATCCTTAATGCTGTTATAATATTTCCATGGTTAGTAATAAAAAATAAAATTAGTTAAACTTCAACCCTTAAACTAAGTAACTAATAAGATAACTATCTAATTGAACTTCATGTGGCTAATTGATTTATTTAAAAAACAACCTCAAGTCAGAACCAGGTTTGCGCCTAGCCCAACTGGGTTTCTTCATATTGGCAGTTTACGCACTGTCTTGTATGTCTATATTTTTGCCAAGCAAAATAAAGGTAAATTTGTCCTGCGGATTGAAGATACTGACCAAAGCCGGCAAATTGAAGGAGCAGTGGAAAATCTCATAAAATCTTTAAACTGGGCTGGTTTAGAGCCAGATGAGGGAATAATTTATAATGACAACGGAAAACTCGTTGAAAAAGGCAATTTTGGGCCTTACACGCAGTCTCACCGGGCTAAAATATATCAAGAATACGCCAAAAAGTTGGTAAAAGAGGGGAATGCCTATCACTGCTTTTGTAGCCAAGATCGACTCGACAATTTGCGACAACAACAACAACAGGACAAATTGCCAACCAAATATGATTGGCATTGCCGAAGTTTGTCTAGTCAAGAAGTAGAAGAGAAGCTAAATAGGGGAGATAAGTATGTAATCCGGCTGAAAGTCCCTCAGAGTCAAGAAATTATATTTTATGATTGGGTCAGGGGAGAAGTTAAATTTGATAGTAAAGAAATTGATGATCAAGTCATTTTGAAATCTGACGGTTTGCCGACTTATCATTTGGCAAGTGTTGTTGATGATCACCAAATGAAGATATCCCATGTCATCAGGGGAGAAGAGTGGCTGTCGTCAACTCCGAAGCATATTTTGCTTTATATGTTCTTGGGTTGGAATTCACCGGAGTTTATTCATCTGCCACTGATCTTAAATAAAGACAAAACAAAGCTATCTAAGCGACAAGGCGATGTGGCAGTTGAAGATTATATCAATAAAGGCTATTTGCCAGAAGCACTCATTAATTTTGTAGCGCTGTTGGGCTGGAACCCAGGCACTGACCAAGAAATATTTTCTATTGGCGAGTTGTTTCAAATATTTGATTTGAAAAAAGTCCATAAGTCAGGCGCGATTTTTGATCACGATAAATTAGACTGGATTAATAGCGAATATATCAAGGCAATGACTTTAGAGAGATTTGGCGAGTTGTCAAAGCCGTTTATTAAAACGAAATTTCCCAAGATCAAAAATATGCCGCTTAAAGTTTTGGAACTGGAAAAAAACCGAGTCAATACTTTGGCTGAAGTAGGGGATAACGTTGGTTTTTTCTTCGCAGATGAGTTAAAATACGACCCCAAGACTCTAATTTGGAAAAAATCTGATCAAGCCACAACAATTAAGGATTTGGGTTTACTAGTGACCGAGCTGGAAAAATATGAAACAGGGGATTGGACGAGTAGTAATTTAGAAAAAAATATTATAAAATTTATTGCCGATAGTGGACTCAAAAATGGTGATGTGCTCTGGCCAATGCGAGTGGCTTTGACTGGCGAGCAAAAATCACCACCACCATTTGAAGTGGCGGCGATATTGGGACAGGACAAGAGCTTAAGCCGGATTAAGCAGGCAATTGATTTGCTTAAATAAAAAAACGTCTCCACTGAGAAGTGTTGAGAAGTGTAATGTAAATCTTAATCAGCATAAAAGTGCTCGTCACTTGCGTAGTCGCACATTAATGCATCTTCTTTTTGCTCTGGACATCTTAATCATCCTCCATAGTTGTGTGCTATTACAAAGTATTTATCAAAATATTGCCAAAAAAACTTGATTTTTGTCAATATATGTGCTATAATTTTTTTATAAAAGTTATTAACTTTAAATCGTTCAATTTTCATGCTTGTCAAAAAATATTCTCAATCCAAACTACATATTTTAGCATTAATTTTAATGTCACTAATACTTATGAGTGGCGTTTTTTTGTCTGCTTATGCTATTTATGCTGAAGAAGTAGACGGAGAGACAGTAGCAGAAACCACCGCTGAACCATCTTTGACTGAAAAGGCCGGCATGGACCAACAAGCAATTGATGAACTCAACCGGCAAATTGAAGAACAGCGAAAAAAAATAGATGAACTGGCAGACAAAATCGGCCAGTATAAAGACAATATTAAAGCCGTTAGGAATGAAGCAGTGAGCTTGCAAAATCAGATTTACATCATTGATAATCAAGCCGCCAAGACAAGTTTGGATATTGAAGCCAAGGAAGAAGAAATCAAGGCAACCGAACTTGAAATAGAAAAAGTCGGACTCGAAATTAAAGCCAATGAAATATTAATTAATCGAGACAAAAGTAAATTGTCAGCTTTCATCCGCCAACTTGATATTTATGATGAAAAAGATTATTTGACCGTGCTACTAAGTAATAATTCGTTTTCTGATTTTTTTGATCAAGTGAAACATCTTGAGGGTGTGCAAAATGATTTGCAATCTACTCTAAATCGAGTACAAGAGCTTATCGCCAAACTAGGTAAAAATCAAGAAAACTTATCAAATCAACGAGATAAATTATCAGAGCTGTTGAATAAGCTGGAAGAAGAAAAGCTTGGCTTGGTCACCCAAAAGGGGACAAAGAATTATTTAATCGCCAAAACTAAACAATCAGAAAGTGAATATCAAAAATTAATTAGCAGTTTGCAACAAGAACAAATCGCGGTCAATGGCCAGATGTCATCACTTGAAAGAAAATTAAGAGAAGAATTAGAAAAAGGGGGAGAGAATGAACAATTTAATTCTCTGGCTGATGCATCACTAAGATGGCCAGTATCAAATCCAAGGATCACTGCCTATTTTCATGATCCTGATTATCCATATCGTAATTTATTTGAACATTCTGGTTTGGATATGGGTGTGCCAGCTGGCACGCCAGTGATGGCGACCGAAGCCGGCTATGTCGCCAAAGTGGCGTTGGGTACTCAGTGGTATGGCAATTATGTGATGATTATCCATAGCAATAATCTAGCGACTTTGTATGCTCATTTAAGTAGTGTGTCAGTTAAAGCCGACCAATATGTGTACAAGGGACAGGTAATCGCTGCCAGTGGTAGTACTGGCTTTTCTAGCGGACCCCATCTTCATTTGGAAGTACGATTAAATGGAATTCCTGTTAATCCGCTAAATTATCTTCCATAATATATAGTTTGCTATTTTCAGCCGCCCGTCAAAACTCTGCTGTTCATTATTAGATTTTCGAATTGCGATCATGATGTGATAACAACGAAAACGAAATATAAACGATACTATTTAAATCAAATACCCAATTCACCAATACAATTATCAACCAATATAAATAGTGAATTTGGTAATACAATAATACTAAATAATTATGAGGTATTTATTAAAAAGATAATTCATTATATTAAGAGCATATAGAAGTTTTGTATTTTAGGCATTCACCCTTATAGCAACGATACATTATATAAAATTTAAATATCTTTAACTCAAACAAATATGCCAACAAAAGCACAAAAACAAAAGATTGATAAGACTATTGATAGCGCCAAGAATTTTGGTACTGACATGGTCGGCAAGCTCAAAACTTTAAAAAAGAAGTATGACGGTCTTGATGATGACACTAAAAAAAAGATTTTAGCCGGACTGGCGAGCGTCGCTGCGGTAATTGCGACCATTAAAACCGCCAAAAAAGTCAAAAAAAGCATCAAAAAGAAAAAATAACCATAAAATCTATGGACACATGTTCAAAGTGCGGCATGCCTATTGATGACACAACTAAGTGCCAATGCGAACCATCTGTTTGTTTTCATTGTTGCAGTTGTGATGATGGTTGCGATTGCGATTGTAAGTCAAAGTAAATTAAACATAAAAACCACTCTGGCTTAGGGTGGTTTTTGTATTGTTTCAAAATACTCTATTTGTCCCCGCTGTGGAATTTTTTATGGACATCTCTTAATTTTCTATTGGTCACATGAGTATATATTTGGGTAGTGGCTATATTTTTATGGCCTAAAAGCTCCTGAACACTACGAAGATCAGCGCCTTGATCCAATAAATCAGTGGCATAGCTATGGCGAAGAGTGTGGGGAGTGGCATCGACTGGCAGTCCGGCCATAACAGCATATTTTCTGACTAAATTATCAATCGATCTTGGCGTTAAACGATGTTCATCTTCTGGATCCTTGTTTGGCCGATAGTTTATAAATAGGGGAGGGAAGAGGTCATTTCTAGTTTTTATATATTGAGCTAAAGAGGTCATAGCTCGGTTTGAAAAATAAATAGTCCTAGTGCTGCCACCCTTACCAGATATACTAAGTTCTTGATCAGTAAATTTATTATTCAGTAAATTATTCCTATTAAACTGTGTTATGTTAAGAGAAGTTAATTCTGATACTCGTATTCCAGTAGAAAAGAGAACTTCCAAAACAGCCAGATCACGTAAACCAATTATCTTTGAGCTGTCCGGCATATTAAGTAATTTTTCAACTTGTTCAAAATTTAAAAATTTAATTTTTTTATCCTTATCTGTCAGTTTAGGTAATTTTACTTTTTCCGACGGTAGGGAAGAGATATCTTTATCAGTAAAATAGTTAAGTAGAATTCTTAATGCTCTTAGGTAGTAACTCTGGGTCGTCTTTTTGATAAATTGACCCCTATTATCCTGTTTATGAGACAAATAAAGCCGATAATCCCAAATATGGTCCGGAGTGAGCTCATAGGGTCTAAGACCCTCTAAATCGTTAATTTTGAGCCAATTAACGAACACTTTAAGGAAGTTGTGATAATTGCGAGTGGATATAGGAGATAGGCCTTTTTCTACTTCACAATAATCCAAAAAATTAGGAATATGTTTTATAAGAGAGATATTTGATTTTTCCATAATTTTGTTGGCTTAACTACTTTTATCCTCTGTTATAGGAAGTTAAATATATTATATTAAATAGATTATCCACATGTCAACCCTAATGATTAAATATAAAATTCTATCCACTCCCCTTGTCAAATATTCTAAAAAAAATACTAATACGATTTAAACTACTTATAAAACACCTTATTTCCAAACCGCAAATCAATATATTCCAAAGTATTCTGATCCTCCACCTTTTCATTCAAAACCAAAAACAAATTTTCCACCGAAGTATCTAAGTTAGTATTGACATCAAAATAAGCCCGCCAGCCAGCTCGCGATACTAAGTTTATCTCCTCCCCTTCCCTCAATTCATAACCATTTATTTCCAGCTGATTATTAATAATTTTTTCATTGAGTCGCAATAAAAAATCTACAATTTTAGCAGATGTTACCTCGTTGCCAATATTAACATTTTTATCACCAATATTTAAGATTGGAAATCGATACCAATACTCCCCCACCGCATCCTTGGTAATCTCACGGGTGACAATGCCATTTTTATCGGCAAAGTAAAAAGATTGTTTATTATAAACAATTAAAAATGAAACTCTTTCTTCAATTGTAATATTTAAACTCTTCCAGCTTCGGTCTATTTCCAGCTTATCCAGATCATACTTAGCGCTAATCTCGTTGGCTAGCTTGGCCTTGCTTAATAACAAAAAGTTATTTTGAGGCAATAAGTAATAACGCAAAGATCCTAGCTGTTTATCAACTACCTGACGAAATTCCTGCTCATCAATCATCTCAAATCCATTGATTTGAATCTGGTTAATTCTTAGTAGATTGCTGTATATCAACACATATACCAATAGTATAAGCACCAATATTTTCAAATAAAATTTGGTATTAAATCTTCCCTTATCTTTCTTATCCTCATTACTAAAATAAGGATTAACAAACTTTTTATTTTGATAATCCTTTCTGACTTTACGTTCGGAAAATTGGTTAAAATTGTCTAAATTATCGTCCATCTTGACAAATTTATTCAAGTATAATAAAATTATATATTAAATAGTTCATTTAAGATATTAGTAGGAGTTAGCACGAAACAGGAGGAAAAATCATGCTAGCTGTCAGACCGACGGTGAGAGATGTGGCGTCAGAAATTGTTGATTTATTTGGGGGTGTAATTGAGGAAGGAGTATTTGTCGGAGAAACATCTCATATCCCCGGAATATCTCCGGAACAAGAAAAATGGATGCATATTTGTTACATTAAATGTCGTGATTGTGTTTATGGTGGCACTTGTTCGCTTCATTGTGAAAATGTCAGGGAAGAAGCTCGCTTTCACGGTCTTGAAGTCGCTATTACCTTAACTAGAGCTAGACAGCCAATCTAACCGCCATTCAGGTGAAAATGATGCCAGAGAAGAAATCTCTGGCTTTTTTTATTCCCAACTAAAAACTAATTTAATTTCTTATTTTCTTAATTTCTTATTTTTTAATTCTATTTTTTTCAATCCACAAAATTTCTGCAACGGCTTTGGCACCAAGACTGAACCGTCTGCTTGTTGAAATTGTTCCAAGATTGCTGGAAACAGTCGAGATGTTGCAAGTCCAGAAGCATTTAAGGTGTGGACAAATTCATTCTTGCCGGTTTTAGAATTTTTATATCGGGTATTGCCACGCCGGGCTTGATAGTCTAGAGCATTTGAGGCACTGGAAACTTCTTTATAAATATTCATACTTGGAATCCACACTTCAATATCTATGGTTTTAGCCATGGCCGCCGAAGCATCACCGGCCGCTAGTAAAGTTGTCTGAAAGTGTAGCCCCAAACCATCAACTAATTTCTCGGCAATTTCAACTAATTCATCAAAGGCCTTCCAAGAATCTGCCGGCTTAGTAAATTGGAATATTTCAACCTTATTAAATTGATGTCCGCGAATCATGCCCCTTTCCTCTTTGCGATAGGAGCCAGCCTCACGCCTAAAGCAAGCACTGTAAGCAAAATATTTGTATGGCAACTTTGACTCGTCCAAGATTTCATCTCGATGATAATTGCCCAACATCATCTCACTAGTGGCGTTGAGACAGGTCTTGTCTTGCGTCCAAAACAAATCATCACGGAATTTTGGCAAATGACCGGAAGTGTAAGCTGATTTTTCCGTCAGCAAAAACGGCGGAATTATAAAAGTATAGCCGTTTTTATTGTGATATTCTATAAAATAATTCAACAACGCCCATTCCAAAAGCGCGCCAGCACCTTTATACACCCAAAAACCGGCACCTGACATCTTGGCTCCTCGTTCATAATCTATAATGTCAAGCGAAGTTGCCAGTTCAGTATGATCTTTAGGCGCAAAATCAAACTTTGGCTTTAAGCCAACAGTATCAACAACTTTGTTGTTTTCTTTGCCCCCACTGGCCACATCATCAGCCGGAATATTGGGTAGCTCTGCCATAGCATTAGTAAACTCACCCTCAATTTTTGCTAATTTTTGATCAGCGTCTTTAATATCATTCCCGATTTTTTTCATCTTGGCGATAATTTCCGGAGTTGGTTTGCTTTTTGAGTGCTTATTTCGCTGGGCTTTTAATTCTTCTGCTTTTTGAATCAATTCCCGTCTTTGTTCATCTAACTTCAAAACACTGTTAAGTAATTTTTCAATTACCTTAACATCAGCACGCTTTGCCAGTGCCTGCTTAATCCCCTCTTTGTTAGCTCGGATTTTATTGATGTCTAGCATGTGATTAATTTGTAAATTTTTCAGCCAGAGACTGATCCGCCTTTGGCGGAAGTTGCTTAGTTTTAAAATTGAAAGTTTATTTTTTTACTTTTTTATCAACTGGTTTAAGTAGTGGAAATAGCACCACATCACGCAGATTGCTATGCCCGGTTAAAATCGCCACGATGCGATCAATGCCCATGCCCCAGCCGGAAATTGGCGGTGCGCCATGCTCCAAAGCAGTGATAAATTCATCATCACCCTCCATCACTTCTTCTTCACCGGCAACCTTGGACTTTTTCTGTTCGTCAAATCTTTGCTTCTGATCAATTGGATCGACCAGTTCACTATACGCTTTGAGTATTTCCCAGCCATTAACGACCAGCTGAAATTGATCAATAATATTATCATTCTTGTCATTGACTCGAGCCAATGGCTGAAGATATTTTGGATAATGATACAAGATTGTTGGGTTAGTAATCTTTGGCCGAGACACTTTCTTATATAAATTATCAACTAAGCCGACCAAGCTCATCTCATCCATACCCTCAAACTCAAATTTCTTTTTCTTAATATCAGCCAATAATTTTTTGTTATCACTATATTTAATAATGTCAATACCAGTGTCCTTTTCAATCATCTCAATAAAATTCACTCTCTGCCAAGGCGTCTGCCAATCAACTTTATGTTTTTTACCTTCACGATCTTCAAGTTCAATCTTTCTCTCTAGTCCCAGAGTATCAAAGATATAATCAAACATCTTCTCGGTAAATTTAATATTGTCTTCAAAATTCCAATAAGCGCAGTAATGCTCCAGATGAGTATGTTCTGGCAAATGAGACGGATCAAATCCTTCATTCCTAAATGCCTTGCCCAATTCAAACACTTTCTCCATCCCGCCGACAATCAACTCTTTAAGTGGCAACTCATGAGAAATGCGAAGATAAATATCAATGTCTAAAGCGTTATTATGGGTTTGATATGGAGTTGCAGTCGCGCCCGTCGCCTGATGCATAAAAGTGGGGGTCTCGACTTCAATAAATCCTTCCTGCCAATAAAACTCGCGTAAAATTCGAATGAAGTCACTGCGAAATTTAAAGGTGTTTTTTGATCCCTCGTTCATCAGTAGATCCAAATACCGCTGGCGATAAATTGCTTCTTGGTCTTTGAGGCCGTGCCATTTCTCCGGCAAAGGTAGTAGTGCTTTACCTAGAAATTCAAGTTTCTTGACCAAGATAGAAAGCTCGCCCTTTTGGGTCTTAAATATTTTGCCTTCCACGCCGATAAAATCACCTAGATCAAAATTATTGGTAAAAAAAACAAAATCTTTATCCCCCATCTCATTGATATTTAAAACAATCTGCATTTTCCCAGACCAATCCTGCAAATGACAAAACGCAATCTTGCCCATCACTCTCATGGTCATTATCCGACCGGCGGATTTAACTTTGGTTCCCTCGGCCATCACATACGCTTCGGCCAAGGACTGCTGTTTATAAAATTTTTCCGGATAAGGATTGATTTGCTGTTTTTTGAGCGCCTGAAGCCGTTCTAATCGGACTTTACGCTCATCAATTGGTGGTTTATCTATCATAACTCAATAGTTTATAATAATATAATTTTACTAAAAAACTCGGATTTTTACAAGCAAATAAAAAAAGCCCCGAATTGGGGCTTGGGAAAATTATTTTTTGGACTTAGCGGTCTTTTTCTTTTCTTTGAAGTGTTCCATAATTTTACCACCGGCCTCAATTAGTGGTGGTAGATAGCTAGCAGTTGATTCAACTTTGCTTTTAATCATTTCTAAAATCTGATCCAGCATGTTCATTTTTTTGCGGATGCTTTTGGTCACCCCGCGCAAATCTTTTAAAATTAAAGCAATATAAAAAACTCCCCAGCCCATAAAAATGCCAATCCAGAGGATGACAAATGTCAGGACAATCCAAAATAAATCTTTTGATGTTTCCAGCATAGTATAAAAAATTAATTCATTATTTTTTAAAAAAATCTAAAATCGTAAATTTTAAATCCAAAATTCTACCGTACACCAATATTATACTCCTTTTTTAACTTCCCAACAACCTTATTATGAACATTCTGCGCATCAGTCATAGTCAGAGTTTTACCGTCATTGCGATACACAATTCTGATTGCCAATGCTTTTTGATTGTCAGCTACGCCATTTCCTTCAAATACTGACAAAAAATCCACACCCTTGATCAGTTTATCCACATGGATGATCGACTCCTGAACATCTCGGTATAATACTTTTTTATCAATTTCCATTGACAAATCCAGCTCTATTTGCGGATACCGCGAAAGTACTTTGTGAGTTGAGCTGGCCTTGGCATTTTTCAAAAGTGCTGAAAAATCAATTTCCATTATGCCGACTGTCGACTTAATCCCAAAAAGATACAGCACTTCCGAATTAATAATACCCAGATTGCCAACCTCATTGTCATCAATTATTATTTTAGTTGTCTTGTCTTTTTGCCAAAATTTAACTTCTTGGGTCAATAATTCTTGATTTGATTTAATAATATTTAATTTTTGAATCAAAGTGCTGAATACACCTTTTAGCTCATAAAATAATTCTTGTTCTGGCTTGCCATAAACCACCACTGCGAGCATTGCCTTCTCGTCAGGCAAGTCATTTTTTTGGCTAATATATACATGACTCAATTCAAAAAACTTAGCAACTTTAAACAAATTTTCATTGCCGGCGACGTTGGTCAAAAGCCCGGGAACGAGCGATGTCCTCATATACTCAAAATCAGTATTTAAAGGATTGAATAATTTAATATGGTCGTCAACTGTCAAAGAAGAATCTTTGATCTGCTTGGCTGAAATAAAAGAATAGTTATACACTTCCGAGTACCCAACTGCGACCAAAATATCTTTGACTTTGTCTTGAGCGGTAAACTCTTGATTATTGTCATAATTAACTGGTAGCTCGCCACTGGGCAAATCGAACGGTAAATTATGATAGCCATAAATACGAGCCACCTCTTCAATTAAATCATGCTCGCCTTCCACGTCTTTTTGACGCCACCAAGGAACTGTCACTTTAAAATCCTTACTGCCTGACACAATAAATCCCAAGTCAATTAATATCTTCTTAATCCGGTCTGGTTTTATTTCAACTCCCAACTTTACGTGTAAATTTTGAACATTAAGCAAAATTGGTTTTGCGCTTGACTCATAATTACTGACATCAAAAATTTTGGAAGCGACTTTACCACCGGCCAGCTCCATTGCCAGCTCAATTGCTCGTCCCAAGGCCGGCGAGGTGGCCTCTGGTGCCAAGCTCTTTTCAAACAAACTAGAACTTTCTGATTGGAGATTGAGTAATCTTGAAGTCTTCCGCACTATCAGGGCATTAAAATTTGCCGACTCAAACACAGCGGTCTTAGTCGTGCTAGTGACGGAAGATTCTTCTCCACCCATCACGCCAGCGATTGCAACTGGATTTTTCTTGTCCGTAATTATTAAATTTGAATCATTAAGCTCATAACTTTTACCATCAAGTGCCAATATTTTCTCGCCTGATTTGGCACATCTGACATTAATCTCATTGCCAGAAAGCTTATCATAATCAAAAACATGCATTGGCTGGCCAAACTCCAGTAAAACATAATTAGTAATATCCACCAAATTGTTTATTGGCCGAAGTCCCGAGGATATAAGCCGTTGTTGCATCCACAATGGTGAACTTTCTACTTTAACATCTGTCATCACCACCGCCTGATACCGCCCGCATAATTTTGGCTCTTTGACATTGACTAATAATTTAACATCGGCCCGTTTAGTAATATTGGGTGTTGGATCTTGATACAAAAACTTCTCACCAATAATTGCGGCCGCTTCTCTGGCAATTCCGACCACTGACATCGCATCTGGTCGATTTGATGTCACCTCAATATCAAATATATCATCACTTAAGAGTTTTAATGCTTTAGTAATCGGCGTGCCAGGTTTTATCTGCTCATCAAAAAAAGTGATTTTTTCATCATCTGAAATGGCTAATTCACTATCAAGACACAACATACCTTGTGACTCAACACCCCGCAAGCTTACCCTTTTAATCTCACCGGCCGGCAAAGTGGTCGGCGCAATCGCTACTGGCAACTGCTGGCCTACTTCCACCTTAGCTTTATCGCCAAACACGACTTGAATTGTCTTCTTACCAACATCCACTTGGCCGACAAATAGATTATTGGCATTGGGATGTTTATCTTTTTGAATCAGCTTCCCTACCACAACACCACTTAAATCTTGGCCAAACTCAATCATCCGGTCCACAGTTGGTCCGGACAAGCTTAATAACTTGGCAAATTCCTTGGCTGATTTGCCAGTCTTTACATACTCTTTCAGCCAATTGTAGGAAATATTAAGATTCATATATAATTACTTAGTTGTCGGTTTTTAGTTGCTTAGTTTGTTGTTCTCTCAAAAAACAAATATATCCACTCATAGCTTTTAATAGCTCAGTATATTTATTGACTAAAACATCAGACACTTCAGCTTCTGATTTTGCAATAATAATAAAATGTATTTTTTCTTGATAGTAGTAATAATGATATGATTCTGAAATATTATTTACTACTGAAGCAGAAGATCTTTTAAGCTGATTAATACTTCTAAATCTCTCATCTTTAGGAAACTCAGCTGTTATTTTATATACCTAAAGTTCTAATTCGGCTGCCATTTTATAAATTTTTAAATTCTCTAGTCTGGTAGCCATTTGTCATGTTTATAATTAGACAACTAAGCAATTAAAAACCGACAACTAATTAACTAGTTATAAACAAAATCCTAAGTAACTGACAAACTAATAATTAACCAACTAAATTAGAATTGTTTTAAAAATCTTAAATCATTCTTGTATAACAATCTTAAATCATCAATATTAAGTCCAGATTTCATCAAATAACATCTTTCCACGCCCCAGCCAAAAGCGAAACCACTATATTTTTCTGGGTCAATTTTGCCGGCTTTCAAAACATTAGGGTTGACTATACCAGCGCCGGCAAGCTCCAACCAGCCCTCTTTACACAGCTTACAGCCTTGACCACCACACACACCGCAAGAAATATCCACTTCAAAGCTCGGCTCGGTAAATTTAAAATGATGGGGTCTGAGGCGAATTTCCCGTTCAATGCCAAAAAATTTTTTCACAAAATGTTCTATCGTACCGATCAAGTGAGTGATATTAATATCCTTGTCTATCACTAACCCTTCAAATTGATGAAACATTGGCGTATGTGAAGCGTCAATTTGACGTCGATAGGTTTTGGAGATATTCATCATTCTAATCGGCAATTTGCCTTTTTCCATCTCTCTGACCTGTCCCGATGAAGTATGGGGTGTCAACACTCGCTGTCCCAGCTTTTTGTTAATCGGCTTAGAGTCAATAAAAAAAGTTTCCCAGTCATCTCTGGCTGGATGATTAGTCGGCATATTGAGCGACTCAAACGCATAATAATCCCATTCTACCTCTGGATATTTGACCCGAGTAAAGCCAATCTGTTCAAAGATACTAGAAATTTCCCGAATCGCAATTGAAGACAAGTGAAGACTGCCAATATCCTGCTCTTTACCGGGCAAAGTATAATCAAAAAAAGACCCCCCACTATCTTGACTGCCAAGCTTATCTTTGAGCAGACTAATCTTTTCCGCTAGCTCGTTTTTGATTTTATTGGCTTTGCGACCCAAAGTAACAACCTTATCTTTAGAAACACTTTTGAGCTCTTTCATTGCGCTAGTTAAAACACCACTCTTTCTGCCCAGAAAATCGTTCTCAATCTTTTCCAAATCAGCCAGTGATTTTACTCCTTCAATGGCGCGATTAAAATTATCTTTGATTTGCTCAAGTTGTTTTTGCATTTCCATAGTATTTATTATAATCAAAAATAGGCAATTTCGTCAATAAAAAAAACACCAGCGCGGTGCCATTTAATTTTTTATTTTATCCACAGCTATTATATAACCCTTTTAGTTTTAATAAAGAAAAATTCAATAATCGTCACGAAAACAATTAAAAAAACCATATTAAGAAGTGTCAGGTAATTTTGGCTTTGGAGAAACAGCACCCCGATAACCAGAAAAGCCAAAAATATTGATTGCCTAAATGAAGTGCCAACCAATTTGTATTCTAGCGACGCGCGCGAAAAAATTTTGCGCCAACTAAAACTAATCAAGAAAAAAGTGCCAATTAAAGACAAAAATAAGCTCAAATAAAATATAAGAAGCCCATACAAACTACTTAAGGTTGGATCTATATTAAATAATATCCAAAACCAAATCAGCCAGCAGACAATGGTAGCGACAAGGATGATTAAGAGTAGCTGTTTTAAATTCATGTATTTATTATAACATATTAGATACTAATATACTAATTAATTCCAATTATATGAATGATTACTAGTAACTTTCTTACCAATGGGAGTTTTCAGCGTTACCTAGGAACGGATTAAGGAGGGGTTAAAAAATCCCGCCACGAGGACGGGATTTAGAGAAGGTAAATTGAAATATTACATTGGCTTGCGTTTATTGAGAGAGATCCTAAAAAATAGGTAAACACAAAATGTGATATTACAATATAATAACCTTCCCTGCAGAAAAATTATATCATGAAAAAAATATATTTTGCAATAGTTTGTCAAGCCTATAATGCAATTCCAATACTCGTCCGCCTTTGGCGGGTACTAATACATACTAATTATACGAATTTTTTCTAAAAAAATATTTGTAGATTTGTAATAAGATTTATATATTCGTGGGAATCTTAAAAAAGCAAAAGCGCCCCATATAAATACGAAGCGCCTCTACTATGTTGGGAAAGAGATTTAAGGGAAAATATAAAGAACTTATCTTCTCCCCACCTAATATCTAAACAAGTTTATTGGTTATTGATTTCTAATTGCTTAGTTTAAGTTAAAATATTAAGTGGGGAGAGGAAGCGCGCTTTTGTGCTTCCTCATAGAGTTGAAGTTAAGATCGTGTATCATTTCTCCCCCTTGTCTTGTTGAATTTCCTCTTGTAATTCAGCAAGATGTTCCGGACAGTAGGTGTGAGATGCCCCAGAGGCAATCTCGATCTTTTCTTGCCAGAACGGTTCGCGCCAAACGCTGTCGACGCGAACCTGACCGCAAACACAACAACAAACTATCATACTATTATCCTCCTTCCTGTGGGTTATTTCATCCTGCCTTAATCAGCAAATAATTGTAAACTAAGGCAAGAGAACAAACATACTTTCCATGAACTTTTGTATGATCTTTATCCAATTGCTTTGACTCGGTTTCCACCAATTTGATACGAACAAGACTTAAGATGAAGGGTACGGCGTTTTATATATTAATATTAATGGCCGGTTTCGTCTTAGCCCCTCCTCTACTTCATTGAAATAGGGACAGGCCCGGCATGGGGCCCCTCCTGGGGCATGCGCCTTATCTCGTATCAAGTTAGTGAAAAAAAATAAACTAAGCAATAATATTTGTCAATAATCTTATTCAATAATCAAATTGCTAACGAATTGATACCCCTGTCATATATGATTTCAATGGGTCATGACTAATTAACAAAATGATTGTTGAAGGCGAGCTCTATAAAAATAAGCTCCCCTGTTTGTGAAATGTATATATGTCCAACAACTCTCTTGTCAATTCATTGTAAACCCCTCCTAATTTTTGGTTATGATGGGCCAAGACAAATTAACAAGATAATTGTTGGTCTGAAATAAATTCAGAAAAAATAATTGAAAATTAGAAATTAGAAATTGAAAATTATTTTCCAAGCCCCTTGTTATAGGGCGATATATGTAGATCACTACCATACCGCCCTAACAAGGAACTTTGAAATGATTTTTATGATGCATTTAGAATAAAACAAACACCCTACTGACAAATAAGAGAGGGTTTTTGTGAAATCTTTTGATAACCAAACCAATATTTTTATATTGATTTTTTGTCTCTCTTCCAATTGTTTCAAACATTATATCATATATAGATAATTTTGTCAAGCCCTTTGCTTACTTTATTGGCAAAAATAGAGAAAAATCATCTAAATTTAAACAAAATAAAAAGGTCAATCTCTCTCAACGGAGCGATTGACCTTAGGGGGCAGAAGGGTTCGACGATTTTCTTCAAGAGGCACAAAGTACTACGTGACTTAGTCCAAACAGCCATTAGCCGGGGAGAGCCAGATAAATCCCCTTAATGAATTGAAGCTGGATCCACCTCTTCTTCATCTAAAGAATACTTTAGATGGCTTCGTTTTTGGCTTATTTAAAGAAAAATCACGCCTGAAGTTCCACGCCCTTCTTCTGCCTGATAATTATAATATCTTAATGAACAATCCATTATAGCACATATTACTATTTTTGTCAAATAAAAAAACAATAAATAAAAAACTGATTATTGTCAGTCTGAAAATAAAGGGCAGAAAGTGGAATTTGCTTGTCCAACAACAGCCGGAGGAAGGAAATCCGTTCATGGCGGACACCTTATCGGCCCCACACCGAAAAACCGTTGTTGAACTGACCTCCCAAGAAGGCCGGCTGGTTTCCACTTTCTGCCAAAACACTCTAGCAACATATTACCACTAAAATATATCCTTGTCAACCCCGCTATTCGCGAACGGCAGAGTCAATCCACGTCAACTATGCCCGATATTCACAAATTGAATTAAAATCACACCAGGCACAAATTTGTCCAGGTTTGGGCGGGAATTCTCCTTGCCGAATCTCACCAATGGTCTTGATTATTTTTGCCCTAATCTTGTCCAGCTCCTGCTGTGACCCAAGAAAGCTGATTTCTTGATTATTATCTAGATAATAAAATGATAGCGCCTTAACGTCTTCTTTCATTACTTCTTGAGCAGCAATTTGATAAATTAATAGTTGCTCTTTATCTTCAAGTGCCAATTTACTCTTGGGACTGCCGGTTTTATAATCAACAATTTTAATACTACCGTCCACCGCATCCACGCGATCAATTTTACCCTTAATCAAACAGTCGCCGCCGTTATCACCCAGCCGCAAATTAAATGAATACTCCAAATATTTGGCGACAGGTTTATTTTGATTATAATACTCAAAAAAATTCTTGAGAGATTTTTCGCCTTTTTTAAAATAGTCATTTTTGATTTTTTTGTCGGAATACCAATTATCAATAAAAGACTCACGGTAAATATAGAATAATTCATCCCAAGTAATATTGGCCACTTCGCTTTTTTTGTCGGGGTCAAATAGATCTGGTTGGATTTTTCTGTTTTTCAAATTGACCAACAAAAAAAATTTTTGTAGCGCCAAATGCATTGATTGGCCAAATGAGGTTTGAGCTTTACCTTTTATGGGAATACGCAAAATGTGGGCAAAACGATATTGGTAAGGACAACTTTTAAATGCTTTTAATTGGGTAAAAGAAAACTTGTTCGGCAAAATTAAATCGCTTTCTTTGACAGCTAAAGGCGCTTTTTTCGGCTGGTCAAAAATATCTATTTTTTTGTGTTCCTGCTTGGAGGACGATAATTCCAACCCCTGCTTATTGAGTTCAATTAAAAAACGAGATAATTTCTTTTTTCTAACACCGCCATAATCATCAGCTGATGTAAAATACAGACCAGCTTTAGCCCGAGTCATAGCTACATAAAAAAGTCGCCGCTCTTCTTGAAGATGAACATCCCCCTCAGGGACTACCTCCTTGATCAGCTTCGCTGGAATTTCAATTGGCTCACTGCGACCAATGGCCGGAAATCGTTTATCAACCAGATTGACAATAAAGACATACTTAAATTCCAAGCCTTTAGCTGAATGGACCGTCATTATTTTGATTGTATCTGGACTCTCTTCTTCTAAATTTTGACTAAGCGAGCCGGCGTCACCAGCTTCAAGCTCAAGATTAATTAGTTCAAGATAGTTTTTTGTGGTTTTATCAGACGAACTACGTTCAAATTCTTGGATTTTTTTATAAAATTGATTAAGATAATTCAATTCTTCACGATTACTAGAAGAATCTTTCTGGCTTAAAAACTTTAAATATCCAGAATCAGTTAAAAACGCCTGCACCACTTCTGTCACATTTTTTTTATCTCTGACTAATTGACTGTGGCCATCAATCATTGTTAAAATTTTGTTTATTCTACTTTTTGCTTCAGCAGAAATATTTTTAATGGTCTGTGACTGATGCAAAGTTTCATAGATTGACCAGCCTTTTCTTCCAGCCCAATAATTAAGGTTGATAATATCAGACTGGCCAATTTGCCATAATGGCATCACTAGTATCCGGTACATGGCCGAACTCTCATGATAGCTATCAAGTAGCTTCAGATATGCCAAGATGTCTAAAACGATATTTTTATTATACAGCCCCTTGGAAGCGACAAAATTATATGGGATCTTGGCCTGATCCAGGCCATAAGCAAAATCATCAGCACTCGCATTAGCTCGAATTAAAATTGCAAAATCAGACCAGTTTGTGTCCTGGCTTTGATTATATAGCTCAATAATTTTATCAATCGCCAGCCTGACTTCACTAACCAAAGTTGCACTGTGTAAATGCTCAATCATCGCATTGGATTTAACATTGGATATTAATTTCTTTGATAGTTTCTTTTCTCCCTGCAATTTTACTTCCAAGCGATATGGATTATTTTGACAGATAAAATCATATGACAAGTCAAGAATATTCTGACTACTACGATAGTTATTGATCAAAAATATCTCCTTGGTCTGAGGGAAGTCATCTTTAAATTGTAAAATATTGGAAATTGACGCTCCGCGAAATTTATAAATTGCCTGATCATCGTCGCCCACGACGGTGATATTATTTTTAGGTTTTGACAACAGCTTTACCAGCTCATACTGGGCATAATTTGTATCTTGAAATTCATCCACTAAGACGTACTTGAATTGCTGACGATATTGGGCCAAGATATTTTTGCGCTCTTGAAACAGCTTCAGACAATAATTGATTAAATCACCAAAATCAAGCGCGTCATTATCAAGTAATAATTGCTGGTAGGTGTGATAGGCATTGGCGACTTCAGCTTGTTTTTGAATTTCTTGAGCAATCACTTCTTTAAGCTCGGCCGTACTTAACTGACTAATAGTTTGATCGTCCACCACTGTTTTAACAAATTCAGCTGAATCAGAATTTAGTTTCAGATTTTCAGTGTAATCTAGGTAATCTTTGGTGGTGATGCATTCGTCTTTGGCCCGTGAAAAATGACGCAAAAGCGCGTGGATAAATTTGGTCGGATTGCCTAAGGGACGATAATAATCAAGCTTAAATTTATCTAAATTTTGCCTGACCAAAAGCCACTGCCCCGTAGAGGAAAGTAATTTGAAATCATTGGGTAGTCCAATCTCAAGCCCATGTTGTTTTAAAATCCGCTCCGCAAATGAATGAAAGGTTGAAATCCACAAATCCACATAGCCGTAAGGCAACAGCCGATCCACCCGCTCTTCCATTTCTCCAGCTGATTTGTCAGTAAAAGTCAAAGCTAATATTTCATCTGGTCGACAACCTATCTTATTGATTAAATATGATATTCGTTGGGTAATAACAGTAGTTTTGCCTGTACCAGCTCCAGCCACGATTAATAGTGGCCCACTTTCATGAACAACGACCTCCTTTTGTTCCGGATTCAAATTATTTATCAAATCAGACATGAAGGTATTTTAGCAGAAAAACAATTAATATAAAACTTGCTTTTCCAGCTAATATATATATATATATATATATATCTTCATACATAATCAAAAACAAGGCAAAATGCCTCGTCTTGTCTGAAAATAGCAAATTTTTATCTTTTACTCCACTGTGGAGCCCGTCTAGCTCTCTTCAGTCCCGGCTTCTTTCGTTCTTTCATTCTTGAATCACGAGTTAAAAACCCTTCTGCTTTTAAAACCGGTCGCAAAGCAGGATCCAACTCAACTAGAGCTCGGCTAATTGCGTGTCGGCAAGCATCAGCTTGGGCGTTAAGTCCACTACCATGGACTTTAACAGTAGCATCTAAATCATTTTGGTGGCCGGTAACCCGAAGGGCATCCAAAAAGGAACCTTGTAAAATTTCTCTAACAAAGTATTCGTTATATTTTTTGCCATTAACTTCAAAATTTCCCTTACCCTTGATGAAAAGTCTCACCTGAGCAATGGCAGTCTTTCGCCCACCCTTAGTATAGATATATTTCTGTTTTGGTGTTTTGGCTGGTGGAGTTTGTATTTTTTTGTCAATCATAATTATTTATCACCTTTTACAATCTTAAGATTTTTAATAATTTCGCTTCTTAATTTATTTTTTGGTAGCATACCAATCACCGCCAGACGCAACACATCACCCGGATCCTGATCAAAAACCTTATACATCTTTTTTCTTTTGAGCCCACCCGGATAATTGGTGTGATGGATATATTCTTTTTGCGTCAATTTATTGCCGGTGACTTTAATTTGGTCACAATTTGATACTTCCACAATATCGCCCGCATTAATATGGGGTTGAAAGTCAGGCTTGTCTTTGCCACGCAAAATAATAACGATTTCTGTCGCCAATCGTCCTAAAACTTTGCCGGTGGCATCAATTTTATGTATTTTTCTTTTAATATCTTTCATATTTAATCCTTATCTACTAATTCCAAGATTGCCATTTCAGCGCCATCATTCTTTCTTGGTGGTAATTTAACTAGCCGAGTATAACCGCCTTTTCTCTCCTTAAATCTTGGTCCAATGACTTCAAATAATTTCTTGACCGCACCTTGCAAATACAACACTTTGAGCGCTTGTCGACGATTATGAAGCGTATCTTCTTTACTAACCGTAATAAGCTTCTCTACTTTTGGCTTTAGCAACCTAGCTTTGGCTTCAGTGGTCTTGATTTTTTCATAAATTATAAAACTAGTCGCCAGACTTCTCATCATTGCCCGTCTTGGCGCTGCCTTTCTCCCTAAAGTTTTACCTTTTTTCTGATGTCTCATTTATATAAAAAATATTCGTATTATTCACATGCATTAATATATTGGCATCGCGTTATTATTCTTCAATTTTTTTGGGTCGACCTCTTTTCTTTGGTTTTTCATCCGCCTCATCTTTAGTGGAAATAATTTCTACCTCAGCTGGTATTACTTCTTCTGTCTTTTTTTCTAATTCTACTAATTCTTCAACTATTTCTATTTCTTTCTCCGGGACCATAACCGGCGCTTCAATATCAATCTCCTCTACTTCCTCCCGACCACCGCCAATAACCCAACTAAATTGATTTATTAGTATCTCGGAAGCTTTTTGGACTGCTTCTTCAGGAGAAATTGTACCATCAGTTTCAATATCCAAAATAATCTTATCATAATCTACTTTTTGGCCGACACGAGTCGCTCCAATATCAAGACCAACATTTAAAACCGGCGTGTAGATGGAATCTATCAAGATCAATCCAATCTCACCTTTACTTTCATCTTTATTTTGTTCTTCAGTCGGCACATAACCAATTCCCTTTGCAACTGTAAGTTCCAGCTCAAGTTCTGCATCTTTGTTATTTAAGCTGGCAATATGTAAATCTTTATTAATAATTTCAGCATCAGCTGAAGCTTCAATATCACCAGCTGTAACTTCCAGCTCGCCTTTTGCCTTTAAGTGCAAAACAACTGGCTCATTACTGTGAACTTTCACATTAACCTTTTTAAGATTTAAGATTAGCTCAACCATGTCTTCACTCACGTGGTCGATTGTATCAAATTCATGACCAACACCTTTAATCTTAACAGCTGTAATTGCGCCACCAGGCAGTGACGACAACAATACTCGTCTTAAGGCATTGCCCAAAGTCAAACCATAGCCAGGAAAGCAAGGTTCAATAATAACTTTTGCCTTCTTGCCTTTGATCTCTTCCTCAACGATAAATTTTTTCGGTAGAGTAATGTTTTGCATAATATTTTCCTCCAAAGTTAATTAGATACTTATTTTTATTTGGAATAAAACTCAATAATCATTCGCCAATCAATATTTAGACCCACATCTTCCATTTTTGCTTGACCAGTCACTTTACCTTTCATTTCTTTAACATCAAAGTTCAACCATGGCGCAAACTCTTTATCTTTCATTTTCTCAACCAAGTTTTCAAACTTTAGTGATTTTAAGCTCTTGTCTCTAATTGTAATAATATCTCCCACTTTCACCTGATATGATGGAATATCAACTTTTCGATCATTGACCTTAAAATGGCCATGACCAACCATCTGTCTGGCTTCTTTTCTTGAAGATGCTAAGCCAAGTCTAAAAATGGTGTTGTCCAGCCTTCCTTCCAAAGATTTAAACAATATTTCTGCCGTATTACCGACTTTCTTAAAAGCTTTCTCAAAATAATTTCTAAATTGTTTTTCCATTAAGCCATAAATTCTCTTGGCTTTCTGCTTCTCTTTTAACTGCCTACCATAATTAGTAACACGACTAAATCCACCTTGGCCATGAGCTCCAGGAGGAAAGTTTCTCTTTATCATCGGACATTTCGGAGAATTACATTTTTCACCTTTAAGAAATAGTTTCTCACCAGCTCGACGACATTTTTTACATTGTTTATCTACTTCTGACATTATATTAAAAAATTAATTATCTAAACTCGGCGCGGTTTCTTTGCTCGACAACCATTATGAGGAATTGGCGTCACATCTTTTATTCCACTAATGCTTAATCCGCTGGCGTTAAGTGAACGAATTGCAGATTCTCTACCGCCACCAACACCCTTAACATAAACCGCCACATCTTTCAATCCATATTTTTTGGCTTTCTCAAAGGCATCTTTGACAATCATTGTCGCCGCATACGGAGTCGCTTTCTTGGCGCCTTTAAAACCACATTGACCAGCTGAAGACCATGACAAAACATTACCATTTTGGTCAGTCAAAGTAACAATCGTATTATTATAGGTTGATTTTACATATGCTCTCCCTGAATTGACTGATCTAGCCACACCCTTTTTCTTTTTCTTTTTGGTCGATGTTGCAGGTGAAGCGTCAGTTTTCACTTCATCACCAATCTTAGCTGAATTATTATTTTCAACTTTTTTATCATCTGTAGTTTTAGCTGGTTTTACAACTACTTCGTCTTTTTGTTTGTCTTCTACCATAATATTAACCTACATATTTACAAATCTTATTACAAATTTGTATATTTGTAGGGATTATTTATATTTTATGTTTTTTGTGCACTATCCTTCCTACCAGATCCCATAGTTTTTCTGGTGTTACCCCTGACAGTCCGATTATTGGTCTTGGTCCTTTGACCTCTGGCTGGTAGTCCCGCCGCATGACGAGATCCTCGATATGATTTTATCTCTTTAAGACGTTTGATATTACTAGACACTTCTCGTCGTAAATCTCCTTCAACCCGATTTTTCTTTTCAATAATATTTCTCAAATCATTTGCTTGGCTCTCGCTTAAATCCTTAACTCTGATATTGGGATCGACTTTGGCTTCAGCCAATACCCTGTTGGACAGGGTCCGACCAATTCCAAAAATATAAGTGAGCGCAATTTCCACTCGCTTGTCATTTGGTATAGTTACTCCTGCAATTCTTAGTGCCATCTGTAATAAAAAATTAATAAATTAAAAAACTAAAAAAATATTTGTAAATTTGTAGATTTGTATCAAAATTTGTATATTCGTAGGGAATATTCGCATTATTAGCCTTGACGTTGCTTGTGTTTGGGATTTTTACAAATAACCACCAGTCGCTTTTTACGACGAATTACTTGGCAATCCTTGCAAATCTTTTTTACTGATGATCTTACTTTCATATCTAAACTAAAATTTAGGTGAATTAGAAATTTTCATCTATATCATATAAATGTAATATTTATTCAACTCAAATCATTTTTAATCCAATATATCTTCTAATATCTATAAGTAATCCGTCCTCTGGTCAAATCATAAGGAGTCATCTGTACTTTTACCTTATCCCCAGGTAACAATCGAATGTTAAACATTCTCATTTTACCTGATAAATGCGCCAAAATCTCCTGTCCAATCTCTAATTGAACTTTAAAACTAGCTGCTGGCAAAAGTTCAACTACTTCGCCGTCAACCTCTAGAAAATCTTTTGAATCAGGGACTTTATTGTCCTTTTTTGACATTAAGCTTTTTTTGTTTAGAAAATAAAATTCATAGCAACCAATTTGAAACTTTTGGTAAGCCAGAATTTCATCTTATTTAAGCTAAATTTTGTGTGTATAAGTGTCAAAATTATTATAGCAGATTAGCTATTTTTGTCAACAACATTATTATTTTATGCTAAATTGAGATAATTGTCAAGAAATATACAAAAAAATAAATTGCGACACAAAATACACGAAATACTACTGCAAAATCGCCTTAATCCGGCGTACACCGGCGCTTGATGATTCTTCTTTCTGGATCTTAAATTGCCCCAACTCGCCAGTATTTGTCGCGTGAGGCCCACCACAAATCTCCTTGGAAAATCCTTCTACTGTGTATACTTTGACCTTATCGCCATACTTACTCTCAAACACGCCCATGGCACCTTGAGCTTTGGCCTCGTCAAGTGTGAGCTCTTCACAAGTGACTGGAATTTTCTTGATAATCTGCTCATTGACTAGATTCTCTACTTTCTGCTTCTCATTATTAGTTAATTTCTCCGAGTGGGAAAAATCAAACCGCAAACGCTCACTAGTGATATTTGAACCCTTCTGAAACACCTGGTCACCAATAACTTGTCTCAATGCCGCCAACAGTAAATGAGCGGCTGTGTGAAGTCTCGCAGTTTCCTTGCTATCGTCAGCCAGTCCACCCTTAAACTTTTTTTCCGCTCCCTGACGCGAAATATTTTGGTGCTTTTTAAACTCTTGATCAAACCCAGTCCGATCCACTTTTATATTATGCTCCCCAGCCAAGTCTTGAGTCATTTCAATTGGAAAGCCATAAGTAGCAAAAAGGTTGAAGGCATCAATACCTGATATGTCAGCTTTTGCCAACTTTTCAAATCTAGCCAATCCTTTTTCTAGTGTTTTGGAAAACTTTTCTTCTTCTTTAATAATCTGGTCAGTAATAAAATCTCGTTTCTCGCGAAGCTGACGATAAAATCCCCCATGCTCGGCAATTACCACCTCAACCACCTTATGAGTGAATGACTCACTAATTCCAAGCTGACTGCCAAACCTAATTGACCGACGAATCAACCGACGCAACACATAACCCCGCTCAATATTGGACGGCTCAACACCCTCCGCCAATATAAAGGTTGCCGCTCGCAAGTGGTCGGCGACTATTCTCATCATCCGCTCTTGATTTTTATCAATATCAGCTGACATTTCATTTGATATATTAATATCAGCGAGTGACGCAATTTGAAGCAAAATATTATAAAGCTTTTCAGTTTCATAAACACTTTTCTGATTATTTAAAATTGCCACGGTCCGCTCCAGCCCCATACCAGTGTCAACATTTTTCTGGATCAACTCTTGATACGAACCATCATCGGCTTTACTGTATTGCATAAAGACATCATTCCAAATCTCCACCCACCGTTTATCAGTCGGATTAAATTCCTTTGGCGCCTCATCAGTTCCAGTAAAATAAAACATCTCTGTATCCGGCCCTTGCGGACCAGGCATTTTCCCACCGGCTGGCCACCAATTGTCATCTTTGCCCAAATAAGCAATTCGCTCTTTGGCAATACCAACTGCTTGCCAAACTTTGACTGTCTCTTCGTCTTTGGGTGCGTCATCATCTCCGGCAAAACAAGTAACTGCCAATTTTTCAACCGGGATTTCAAGCTCTTTGGTCAAAAATTCAAAGCTCATTTTAATTGCTTCTGTTTTAAAATAACCTGCCCCGACGCCGTCTGGCTCTTTGGGGTCGCCCAGTGACCAATTGCCCAGCATCTCAAAAAAAGTCAAATGCCAATCATCCCCTACCTCGTCAATATCACCGGTTCTAATACATTTTTGGACATCAACCAGCTTATTGCCACTAGGATGCTTCTCGCCCATCAAATATGGCACCAAAGGATGCATACCAGCGGTAGTAAAGAGCACACTAGGATCATTTTCCGGAATCAAAGAAGCGCCGTCAATCAGCTGATGACCTTTGGACACAAAATAGTCAAAATATTTTTGTTTAAGTTCTTTGGTAGTCATAAAGTTAGAAAGCAAGAGATAAGAGACAAAAAATAAATTATAATATATTATAATTTTAATATAAAATATTAATTGTGGCAATACAGTTACTCCTACCCTTTATTATTCTACTTTTTACGCCTTCTACAACATCACAATAGATGTTATATGGTCAAAATATAAATAATCTGTTTTTAATTCACGCAAATCAGAAAAAAAGACACATCCATAAGATGCGTCTATGTGCATGTCAAATCAATAATCCTCTCTTTAGTTTAAATGTGCTAATTTGTATTTAATCATAAAACAACAAGATTG
>Ga0208373_1000869_pt1 | contig 45381 bp, 43 predicted proteins | sample RifOxyC2_FD_184036 | JGI IMG/M metagenome (GOLD analysis project Ga0208373, IMG submission 184036) | Soil microbial communities from Rifle, Colorado - Rifle Oxygen_injection C2 (SPAdes) | ecosystem: Environmental > Terrestrial > Deep subsurface > Rock core/Sediment | place: Rifle, Colorado...
GGCCCTAATGCCGTATTAAAAAGGCGAATAAGTCCCGCCGGACTCATAGTCCCCGGAGTTTTCATAGAAAACGTAGGGTAAGTTTAATTAGTTTTTAAAATCTTAAACTGTAATTTGAGCTAGATAAGGTTTTTGTTGCATGGAAATTAACATAACGATTGTTTTACAAGCACTACAATTTGTTTGTGTTTATTATTTTTTATATAAATTTTTATTTACTCCAGCATCTAAGATATTGGATGAAGATGAGCATCTTAAGAATCAATTATATAAAAATCTTGAGCACGAGCAACAGATAAAAGATGCGTTGGTGAAAGATTATCATGACAAGAATAGTGTGTTAAAGCATAAGCTTATGCAAGGTGTTCCTGATCAAGCTACACAATTTGCTCATGAAAAATCGACATTTGGTTCTACATTATATTCTATTGAAAAAAGTAAATTATCAGAACAAGATAGAGAAAAGTCAGAATCTTTTTTAGTTGATCGCTTATCACAGGTAATAAAAAAATGATCGATACTATAGACATTGTATTTCGTTTTTTTGATTTTTTTGTGGTTGTCGGAGTAATTTTTTATGCAATAAAAAATTATATTATTCCAGCAGTCGAAAAAATGTTACGAGAATATGGTGTATTTATTTACAACTTAGAAAGTGATTGTAAAAATTTACAATTGCAAACACAGTCGATTTATGAAAAAATGCAAGATCAGGACCGACAATTTCAGGCAATGCAAGCACGATTTGTGATGTGGCAAAAGAAATGCAATGAACGAGTTTTAGCTCAAAAATTAGAGCAGAAAAAAATTGATATAACGATGCAAGATCGTTTTGATATGCGATCAGAGTATATGAAAAATGATAGTTTGATACAAGAACAGTTGCCAGCGATATTAGATGCAACTACGAAGACTTTGCAGCATGTCTATCATGGAGGTTATAAACAAAAACAATATATTGATACATTAATTCATGGTATGAAAGAGCGATCATGATTGGATTTTCGCAGTCGGTAGTTGCAAGAAAATATGCTCTAGCGTATCTTAATGTTGTTGGAGACCAGCATACATTTCAGGATTTTTGTAGCCTATGGCGAGCGTCACAATTTTTATTAGAACATCGTAGTCTTTTATTCTATTTATCATTATCTATGATTCATGAAGTTGATAAAAAACGATTTATAGATCTTCTTTTTGAAAAGTTTCATCTGTTTGATTCTCTTAAACAGTTATTTTACCTTTTATTAAAAAACAAACATATTTTTTTAGCGGCAGATGTTTTACGAGATATTTATGGTTTGTATAAAATACAACATAATATTTCTGACGTGCATCTTTCTTCATCTTCAGATTTGTCAGAAGAAAAAATTCAAGAAATTAAAAACTTTTTTACAAAATTATCTGGTCAACATGTTGTTATTTGTTATTCTATAAATCCATCATTGATTGCGGGAATCCGCTTGCAGTCAGAAAAATATTTATGGGAATATTCTATTGCTCAACAGTTACGTAAACTTAAACAAGAGCTGATTGCTTGAAAGATATGATAAGTTGGCTTAGACTTAGGTTATAAAATAATAAATAATACACCCTTCATTTTCTACGAAAATTTCGGGAAACGGGGAGGGCGCGGGCCCTAATCCCGTATATAAAAAAGCGATATAGGCCGCTGCCTACCCTGACTCCGACGAATGAGCGAACGCGAAAGAGTCGGCTTTCAAGTTATTTTAATCATTAAGGTGCTATAGTATGAAAACTAAAGATATAAATTTAATTTCTTTATTTGAGAAATCATTGCAACAAGGTCCGCAACAGAATCTTGATGAAATCGGTATTGTTGTGCAAGTTGGCGATGGTATTTGTACTATTTTTGGGCTGACCAATGCGGTTTATGGAGAGTTTATTAATTTTGAAGGCGGTAATCACGGTATAATTTTAAATTTAAGCGAAGATTTTGTATCAATATTTTTGCTGAATAGCCGTATTCCTGTTGTCGAACAAGAAGTTGTAACTCGTGTTGGCAGTGTTCTTAAAATTCCTGTAGGTTCTACCATACTTGGTCGAGTTGTTAATGCTCTGGGTAAACCGATTGATGCGCTTGGTGATATTCCTGTGGAAAAATATATGCCGGTCGAAGCAGAAGCTCCAAGCATTGTTGATCGAACTCCAATTAGTGAATCGATGTCGACAGGTGTTATGGTTATTGATGCATTATTTCCGATTGGTAAAGGCCAACGAGAATTAATTATTGGCAACAGAAGTACAGGTAAAACATCGATTGCGATTGACACAATTTTAAATCAAAAAGGCAAAAATGTTATCTGTGTTTATGTTTCGATTGGACAACGACAAGGTAACGTTGCTCGTTTAGTTCGTTTGCTCGAAGAACGTGGAGCGCTTGAATATACTGTTATTTTGAGTGCGGATTCGAGTGATGCTGTTTTAAATCAATATCTAGCTCCTTATTCTGGAACAGCTATTGGTGAATATTTTATGCAGCAAGGTAAAGATGTTTTAATTGTGTATGATGATTTAAGTAATCATGCGATTGCCTATCGTGAAATGTCTCTGTTGATGCGACGAGCTCCAGGCCGTGAAGCGTATCCAGGCGACGTTTTTTATCTTCATTCACGTTTATTAGAACGTTCTGGTCGTTTGCTTAAAGGCGGTTCTATGACAGCCTTGCCAATTATTCAGATTCAAAGTGATGATATTACTGCGTACATTCCAACAAATTTAATTTCTATCACCGATGGTCAAATATTTTTAGATACACAATTATTTAACAATGGCATTCGCCCTGCGGTGAATGTTGAATTATCAGTATCTCGTGTTGGTGGAGCAGCGCAAACTAAAGCAGTTAAAAAAATGACACGATCATTGCGTTTAGATTTAGCGCAATATCATGAGCTGTTAAGTTTTGCACAATTTGGAACTGAATTAGATGATGTTTCGCAAATGCATTTAAAACAAGGTGCTTTGGCTGTTGAAATTTTAAAACAAAAACAGTTTGTTCATTATTCATTTATTGATGAAGCTTTAATTTTATTTTTGCTCAAAGAAGGCTTTTTGCAAAAAATAGCTTTGAAAGACATCCAACTGTTTACTCGTCAATTTATCAGCTATGTTGAGTCGGTTTATAATAATATTCACACCGATATTAAAAATAATGCAGATTTTTCTGATGATAATGTTATGCAACTTCGAGTTGTTGCTAAAGAGTTCAGCGGCATTTTTGTAGCAGATGAAAGTTTCTCGATATAAATAGTCTAACTAAGCTTAACACACCGACTCATTCACTTTCGTTCATTCGTCGGGATTGGGGGAGTGGGCTGCGCCTCACACAGCTTTTTTAAAAGGCGTATTAGACCCGCCGGTCTCTCGAACCCCGGAGATTTCGACCTGCCCGCCGAAGCCTTGGCGCAGGAGGGTAGAAATCGTAGGGTGTATTGTTTTGTGTGCAGCTAAGTCCAATTAGCTATATAAATAGTTTTGAGATTTTAGACGTTAAAAAGGGCAGTGTTATTGTACATAACGCTGCCCTTAACTTTTTTTGATTATCTTGTTTCTTCAAGAATTTTTTTAATTTGTGATGCAGTTACAAATTCATCTTGTTCTAATAGTTTTGCACAGATTTCAATCTTATTTTTGTAAGAAAGTAAAAGAACAAGAGTTTTTGCATACAAATCTTTGAGAAGGAATTCTTTGTCTTGTTTTGTTTTATCTACAATTGATTCGACAAGATTTTTTGCTTTGATTAAATCATACTGAGCACTATTGGGATTTTCTAAGAAATCGGCATATCCAGATTCATTATTTAAACTTTTTTTGTTTGATAGGCCAAAGAATATTTGTTCTGAAATTTTACCAGCAAGACAGATCATAATATTTTGAGTATGAGCTTCAATCATTTGGTTATCATGATATTGTTTTGTAAATTGAGCACAACCTAATTCTGTGAATGTTGTTTGATCATAAAATGAATTTTCTGATTTATATTGAGGAGTGATGGAAACATTATGCAGAGTAAAATATTTTGTAAAATGCGTGGTTATAATAGCATGTCCCATCTCATGAATGCAAGTTTCATAGATGTTTTTAAAGCTTTCAATATTTATTTCATAAGCTTTTATTATTGCTTGATATGCAGTATCTATATTTGCCATAGATATTATTTTTGTTTTGATAGGCGTTGCTTGTTCTTCAGCTTTTTGTATCAATTCTCCAAGATGCATATAAGAAAAAGCTCTTGTTTTTCGAGCTATGTGTTCTATATCAAGGCAACTATGGTTTTTATTGCTGAGGAGTATCTGTAAAAATTCTAGTCTTTCTTTATACGATGGATTTTGATTTTCTAGGTTAAAACTTATCGTATTTATATCATTGATTGATTCTATATTATTGTTTTTTGCTGTACCAATGATGATAACTGATTCATTATTTTGTTCTAATAATTCTATTTCTTTTATAAAAATCGATAAACTATCGCTGGATGGTTCTGTTGAATTGTATTGATATTGATTAAAATAAGAATTGAATTTAAATTCAAATTTTTTAGGTTTGCTTTTTTCGATATGAACAATACAAGGAGCTATTTTTTTTGCTTCCTGTAAAAAAAATATAATTGATTCAGGTGAGTGGTTTAGATACTCTTCATGAATAGAGGTGATAGGATATTTCGTTGTATTTGCAATTTTTTGTAAGCAATGTTCATTATAAGAATTAATTGTAGGATAATAAATTTTTGTATGTTTTTTTACTTCAGCAAGAGATTTATCTATGTGTTTATATCCGCTATGACATATGATTTCTTGAGGGGGTGAAAGTAATATGTAAGCATATACTGCGCTTAATACTCCTACAGATAGAACAGGAATGTATTTTTCCAAAACGAAGTTGTTTTTTTCTGATTGAGTTTGATTATAAGGTGTGTAAAGCAAACCGATAATCAAAATCCAAGAGTTAAATTTTTTTATAATATTCATAGCAAGTTTTAAATGTACCTAATTTTTAGATGTTTTACATAATCACAATTTATTTTTCATACCAAGAGTCAAAAAAATTATGGCTTGCAGTGATTTGATAATCTGTTGCAAACAAAGTTGTGCCTACGAAAGCTGTTAATAGAATTGGAGTTACTATACCTGCCGAATTCTTTCAAGATTCATAATCAAAAGAATCCCAAAATCTTTTTTTAGATAGAGCTCCAGCAGATTGTAAATCTTTATAAATTTCTTTTGACTGGCAATAATCGAGTAAATATTTATTGTTTGCATCTTGTACGTTCACATCAGCACCTTGCTCGATCATAGCAGCTATTTGAGCTCTTGTTTGATTGCATAAATCCTGATATTCGATCATGTATGAATAATACTCATGGATTACAGTATCAGTTCCACATTCTATTTGTTTAAGTGTGTCTTCAATATCAGAACGTACCTGTGTAAGCAGTTCTTCTTGTTTGATAAGATAGTTCATTAAAGGTGTTCTGTCTTGTTCGTCGCGATAATGCATGGAATTAGCGTCATGTTCTTCTTGAAGCGAGTGATTCAATCTAGTTTGTATTACAGTATTCTTGGTCTCATCATGCATATATCCATTTGCATATAGTTTATACGCTATAGCTATGATAAGTGTTGATGTGCAGGCTGCATACCATCGATATATAGAAAGAAATGAGTCGAATTGAAAGCTGGCTCCTTTTGAGCGTAATGCATGATAAACATCATAAGATTGAGCATGGTTTAAGGCTGTTTTTCCTTGATTGTCGACTGCATTAAAAGACGCGCCTTGAGTTAATAATTCATTGATTTCATTTTTGGTATTTTCTTGAAAATTTCTAATTTTTTGTCGATAGGCATATAATTTGCTTATATCTGCATATGAAGTTCCATATTTGATGCCACTTTCATAATATGTAGTATTACCAACGGTACGTGATGTTGAGTAGATACATGTATCCCACAATCTTGATGCCTCGGATTTAATATATTTGAAGTCTCGTTCTTGTTGATCGACAAAATTAATTAAAGCAGTTGTGTTTTGAGAGCTGTTATCATTAGATGGTATTAAACTTGGTGAGGACAAGATCATCGCCATGACGAAAACAGAGATTTTTTTATAGGCCATAGAGTTCAAGATTCGATTCTAATAGATTATTCTATGATCTAATTATAGAAGATATGCAGATAACAGCAAATAGGTTGTCATACAAATATAAGGTCTCTATGCATTGCTGTAATTTTTTTTAAGTTAAGGGCAATGTTATTTGAAGTAACGTTGCCCTTTTTATAAATTGCCTTACTTGTTTACAGTGAAAAAAGTGTAAAAGACATTTTTTTATCAATATCTTGCACAGTCAAAGTAAAATTTCTACTAAATTCATCTCGTGATGCAAAGATAACGCCTTCAACCGTTGTGTAAGGAGCTACGACTTGTTTTTTTAATGATTTGTTTGAAAAATCGATATTCATCGCGTCGTTATAATCATTTGCGCCTAGACCTTGAATCAACGCAGGGAAAATTAATGGCATAAACCATAATGATCCAATACCAAAACCAATACCTCGCGCCATGCCATCTCGATGCAAACTGTTTGCAACGTCGCGACCATCAGCACATCTAAAGCTGAAATTGTCAGGAGATAATTCAATGCTGTATTTACTGTTATTGGTAAATATGATTTGGATTGGTTGATATCCTTTTTTTACGATACTTTTGGTATTGAAATATTTTTTACAATCATCTTTTGTAAATATTTTATAATTAAAAGCGACTGATTTTTCTTTAGAAGGATTAATCTGAGTGTTGTGGGTATCAATCTTTTTTAAAGAATCTGATTTGTAGCGAGCAAGTCCCATAGAATTTGTCATGAATATTGTAGCCACGATAGATACAATTAATTTATTTGTTTTCATTTGTAATTTCCTTGGTAATTTTTTTAGATTGAGTATTTATTGAAATTCTATTTGAAATAATTAAGGCTGTCAAATGGGTCAAGTTTGTTGCAGTTTTTCGAAGGTTGATTGAGCTTTTTGATATAGTTGATTTGTTTTGATAGTTTGATTATAGGCAGGTTTTTGTAATATGTTTTGTGTTTTGTGGTGGCAGGTTAGGCTTTTCTCATTGTAATAATTATATTATTTGGTATGTTTGGGGTATGGGGACGCAATTATTTAAAGAAAAAAGGTTTAAATTTATGATTATAGGTAAAAAAATATTAAGATGGTCTGCAATTATTGTTTTTTGTTTCCCCGTCTCGCAGATGCAAGCTAAGGGAAAAATAACAGGAATTTTAGCTGAATTATTTCCTTTGCCGGTATATTTGTATAATGCTGGCTGTGACGATGCTTTGAGCCTTGATTTGTCTCATCTAAAGGCGGAATCAGTAAAAATTACATTTGATGATGTCGCAGGGCTTGATGGTGCAAAAGAGGATTTAAAAGATATTATTGCATACCTTAAAGATTCTGACAAATTTATAAAAATGGGTGCTAAAATACCAAAGGGTATTTTGATGAATGGCTCTCCTGGTAATGGTAAAACATTGCTTGCAAGAGCTTTTGCAGGTGAAGCGAATTGTTCTTTTATGAGTGTGAATGGATCGGATTTTAATTCTGAATACATGGGTGTTAATAGTCAAAAAATTCAAGAATTGTTTAATCAAGCTCGTAAAAAGGCTCCCTGTGTTATATTTATTGATGAAATTGACGCAATTGCTGAAACAAGGTCGGATAGTTCATGGAGTGGATCTCGCAATGATAATAAAACGTTGATTACGCTTTTAGCTGAAATGGATGGTTTTAATCAGCATGATAAACCAGTGATTGTTATCGCGGCAACCAATCGTGTTGACCAACTTGATTCAGCTATTTTACGTCCAGGTCGTTTTGATCGAATTATCGAAATTAATAAACCTTTTGTTAAGGATAGAGCTCAATTATTACGTATTGCTTTTGCAAAAACTACGTTGTCTGACGATGTTGATATCGAACATGTTGCTCAAGGGACGGCGGGATTTTCTGGCGCGCAATTGGTAAACCTGGTCAATGAAGCGATTATTTTAGCGATTAAAGATAATTCTGCAGAGATTTGTATGAAGCATATCGAGATGGCGTATGATAATATTACGCTTGGCAGAGAAACTAAGGGCATGCAACAAAGTCAAAAAGATTTGTGGCATACGGCTATTCATGAAGCAGGGCACCTGATTGGGTATTTGTTTCAAGATAAAACAGTGGCTGTGCGTAAAGTTTCTATTACGCCTCGAGGTAAAACATTAGGCGTCGCTCACATGTTGCCCTTGGTAGAATCATATTCTTACACGCAAGATGACATGAAAAATCAGATTGTTGCGTGCTTGGCAGGGCGTTTTGCAGAAGAAGCTTTTGGTTTTGGATTAAGCACAGGTGCTTGGAACGATTTAGAGCATGCTCAAAAAATTGCCTACAATATGATTGTTACGTATGGTATGGCTGAGAACTTTCGAGACGTGTCGTATCGTCAATTTGATAATCAGCTACCAAATGATATTGCAACGACGATTCATAACGAAGTGAATAAAATTATAGAAAAATGTCGCTGTGTAACGAGAAATTTAATTGCAGATCACAAAAAAGATATCGAAAAAATAGCAAAGCTTTTAATGGAAAAAGGTACGGTGCAGGGTTCTGAAATTTATGAACTTTTGCAGTTGCCTCAACCGCAATTGTTTGATCTGTAAAATTTTTATGGATCAGATTAATGCCTTGTTTTTCAGTTTGAATCAATCTATAATTATTATACATATATTTTATATAGTATAATTACAATAAGGATACAGTCTATGAAGAAATTATTATTAATTCTATGCTTTGCAATTAGTTCTTTAAAAGCATCTCAGCAGGAAATGGTGCTCCAGGTTCCTATAGCAGAAACTAATTTCTGCATAGCTCTTCATAATGAGATTAAAGCTTCTTCAAATCATGTAATTCAATCATATAGACATCCAAGATATGATCGTTCAACAGTTTTTTCAGGGAGTTCAGATCAACTTTTTAGTAGTTGTTTGCATATGTACAACAACAATCATAGAAATACATTGGCGCCTGTATCACAAGATCAATTACATTCTATGATTTTTACAATGACACGTTCTGCAGATTCTTCATATCAAGAAGTTGCAGTAGCAAATAATTTAAGCCCAGATGCTCTTGGTAAATGTCTACGAATTCTTAACAAAAAAGCTATTTTAACAACTTCTAATAATTATCCTTGTCCTCATGGATATGCAACTGTTAGATATCACTCTAATGCGACATTAGATTTAGAACCGATGGACTTGTCAGAATAATAAATTTTTTGATTTAAAGCTTCATCTAAAGCATTTATAAGAAAAACTCTTGTACAAAGCTCAAGCTTGTTATATACTTTAATAATCTAATCATTACAGTTTGTGCTCGTAGCTCAGTTGGATAGAGCAACGGATTTCTAATCCGTAGGTCGCAGGTTCGAGCCCTGCCGGGCACACCATTCATTTGCCACTACCACTTGCAAGTCACATGTGCTAAAAGCTAATATTATGAGAAACGTTAACGTTGCTCCGATTGACAAATGAATGGCTAGCCTCTTTAAAGGTAGAATAATCATGAAAAAATCATTTGAATCTCAAGAAAAGCTTTTATATTTGGTAGAATTTGGACCAGTTTCAGAAAAAGTTTTAGAGCAGCAAGTTGTACTTGATAGGCTTGAAACAATTTTGTATGAATGGGCGCAAACAGCAGGTTTAGAAATCGATTCTTGTGATGTTTTGCCAGATTACGTCGCGATGACTTTTTATGTAAAACCGTTAGTTGATATTGATGATGCAATTGTTGCTTTGAAAAAATATAGCAACGATGCGCTCCTCAAAGAGTTTAGCAATTTTCAGCAATTTGTTGTTGAGGGTAGTTTGTGGGAAGATGGTTACGACGTAGAATTGCTCTAAGATTTGATAGTTTAAAATTTAAAAAGGCCGATTGAGAAAATCAAATTTCTCAATCGGCCTTTTGCTTTTTATTATTGGTAAAAAGTATCTTGTTTACATTGTGGGCAAGATTGATTATTTACCGCTGTGTTTTGCCATAAGTTCTGTTCTACGTTTAAAATATAAGCACATTGCGCATTGTGCAGAAAGTTTTTGTGCTTGTGTATCCGATGGAATTATATCTGATTGTAAGCGTTGGTAAACGGCTACAACAGTTGGTTGTATCCATGCAGTGTTGCCTTCGTAAGGAAGTAGCGATGTTTTGAAATCAAGTTTATTATCAAAGCTTTCAGCTTCTTTATTTGCATTCGAATAAGGAAAATAAGCTGTATCAGAAACATCAAATCCGTTATCACGGAAATTATATTGATAGACCTCTACCTGTCGTTTATAACTATCTTGCCAAGGAGCATCAAGGCTGACCTCACCTTTTTTTGAGGTAGCTTTATAATCGACAACATGGAGTTTTTTTGTTTCTTGATGGATGACGACATCATCAATACCGCCTTGTAAGAAAATATTTGTGCCAGGTATTTCTTTAGATTTTACGCCTTGAGAGAGAGCGTTCTGCCATTTTGCTATATCAGCATGCTCAAATGGAATAGCATCAATATTGTTTTCTACAAATAAAGGGTGCGCTTTTTGTTCTTTACGATATTTGTTAAAATCTTTTTTTTGTAGCTCGTCAACGGCATTGTTTAAGCTGAATGGATATCCTGGAGGTGGAGTAAGGCCATATTTTAGGTCAAGTTGGGAACAGACTTGGCATTGTATAGCATTTTCTAATTTAGAACGACTGAGTTTGAATGGCTCAGAAGGGTTATAAAGATTACGAGATCTTTTAGGATTGTAGGGGAATTGATTATCAGCTTTTATAGCGGCAGCTGTAGAGCTTGAAGAGCAGGTTGTTTGGGGCTGTATTTCTTCAGATGTTACAACTGATATTTCTGCTGCTTTGCGTTTGCTTGCTTTTGATGATGAAGAAGATGAACTTGCCATGGTGTATGAAAAAGTATGCATTTCTATCAGAAAGATGCACAAGATAATTTTTTTGCACACGAAGAATTTTCCTTTATGTTTATTATAAAATATGATTGGTAAAGCTTATCCAGTTTACTTTTTTTAGAAAAATCTGTACATGTTTTTATTGATTGTAGCAAAAAAGGCCGATCGAGAAATTTGAGTTTCTCAATCGGCCTTCAATCTGTAGTCAAAATATTGGAAGAGAAGGTTACTTACCGCTCTTTTTAACTGCTTGACGACCAAGGTTAAGAGCAATAGCAAGAGCTTGTTTTTGGCTTTTTACATCGCCGCCACGTCCTGAATGAAGTTCACCTTTTTTGAACTCACCCATAACTTTTTTCACTTTTGCCTTGAGTATCGATTCTTCTTCACAATTCATGCATCCAGTTTTATGTTGTAATTCTTCGTTGCAGGATTCGCATCTTTTGACTCTGTGCTTACTCACGATCAACCTCCTTTCTCTTTACGATGGACTTGTAATTGCAGTCTATGAAATCGTATAAAAAAATAAAAAGAGTTTTTTGAAAAAAGAGTAAAAAGCTGCAGAACAAAGCAAAAATATAAAAAAATATTTCATGAAATTTTAAAAATCCTTGTAATTTATACAATTATTAAGATATGGTGATGAGCGTTATGACAATAATTATTATGTTGAAGGAGGGAGCATAATGAAAAATTATGTTGTATTGTTGGGTCTCACTATTTTTTTTCTAGGTGATGTGTGTCAATTATTTGCAAGTGATCTTAGCAAGCAAGAAGTTGAGCATTCTGTAAAGTTAATAAGTCCTAAAATTTTAAGTGAAAAAGAACAGCAATTATTGGATAGAACCATGCAAAAAAGAAAATCTGGCTGCCAAAGTATGCATAATCAATTTTTGACAACAAAAGATGAAGCTTCTTTTGCTGTAGTGACAGAATATCTTCTCCAACATTGCGAAGTTAGTATTCCAAAAGATGAAAAAGATAGTAAAAAATAATTCAAAACATATGGTCATGTAAAGGTTTACTATGAAAATTTGTTATAGATTGCTAAGCGCTTGTTTTTTTATAATTCAAAATCATCAATCAGTTGCAAGTGACTCACGCCCGCCGGTTCATGCAGGATTAACAATGTTTCAGCAAGATCAGCAGAAAAAGATGCAAGAAGAACATGATGCTTTTGTGCAAAAAATGGCTATATGTTCAGTTCGGCAATCATTGCAGCAAGCTCGTGCGTTACGAATCACAACAGAATTTACTCAAGAAGAATCTATAGAATTAAGTCAAATTTTTAAAGAGCCTGCGTTGGGTGAAGAGAAGGGTGAGAAATCTACACCGTTTGATCGAGAATGGGCTCAGGCAAATCATCATGAACATAAAGTTATTGCGCATTCACATGTATTATCACCTGAAACAAAAATGGAATTGATAATGGAAGATTTTAAAGACGAAGATTTATAAAAAATAATGGTTGAAAAACAGGGGCAGTATGAACATTTATTGTAGATGCATGATGTTGATTTTTTTAACGATGCAAGGTGAGGATCTATGTGCAAGTGGTAAAAAACCTCACATTACGAAAACCATTGCAGCAAGCTTGTGTAAACCTTTTGATTTGGAAGATTTTTTAAGTAGTTCTTCTGATGAAATTGATACTCCTCCTCGATTAGCGCAATCAAAATATAAAAATTTACAACAAGGATCGGATGCTCAGGAAGCTAAAAAATCATCACCTTTGCAACGATTGACAGTAAGGCAAAGTGAAGATGTTGACACGAAAGCTGCTTATTCTTCGCTTGATGAAGATAGCTCTGATTCAGATTTTACTGAGTTGAGAAGGAGTCCTGTTTTTTCTGGTTCGCAACAAAGTAGCTGGTGCGATGATTTCTCATTAAGTTCTGGTGATGAAAAAGATTCTGGTTCAGAACGAGAATTAGTATCAGTAAGTCGATTTATCTATCCGGATACAAGCGATGTAAAACCGTATGTTCAAAGACCTTTATCTGAGCTTAAAGATATCGAAGACGAAGATTTATAAAGGTTTGTTACGTACTGCAACTTTTGATTCACGGTCTTTTAATATGTCTTGATTGATATGTCATATTGAGTATCTATAAAAAGGGGGTGTTTATGAAAATTAATCATGCATGGATTGTTGGAACTGTTTTTTTTGTTGGAGCGTTTGGATTGATTCAATCTTCTTTTTATGATGAAGATCAAGAAATGATATCGTTCATGGATCCAAAAAATCAAGCAAACGGTGAACGAGTTGTTGTTCATACAATTTTTGATTTATTGAATAATCAACCAGAATTGCAACAGCAGTTTGTAGATATCATAAAGTCTAATAATTATACTTTGTCTTCAATAATTAATATGGCCTTAAATCAACTAGATCAAACAGCCTTGCATCTTTTAGCTTTAAAAGGGGATATAAGTCGGATGAAAGAATTTATTTTTGAAGGAGTAGATATTAATGCTCAGGATGTCAAGGGCTGGACTCCTTTGCACTGTGCAGTTTTAAGTAAATCTCCAATAGCAATAGCAACTGTTGTATTACTTGTTGAGTCTGGAGCAGATTTGCAAGCGAAAAGTAAGAGTGGTAAAACTCCTTTAGATATTGCAAGTAAATTCAATTCTCTACCAGAAATTTTAGAATATCTTGAAGTTGCTGGGCAAGAAAAAGAGCAAGGATTTCAACCTATTCAAGAATAAAATAATTCCATAGAAGTTTATAAGGAAAGAGAGCTGCGACATTGTGTTACAGCTCTCTTTTACTCATTATTTTTACTTATTTACAGCAGCTATTCACTGAATCGCCGCATGTTTCTTCTTCAGATAGCTCTGGGTAACGATCTGGGTTTTCTAGACAATGTTTTTCTTCTGCGCTGCCAACTGGATATTCGACATAATCAACTAATCGGTGATCATTGTACGAACCAAATTCAAGCAGCTTAGCTTCTTTATGTCGTAAGATTTCTTCTTTTGAAATGCCATGAAACTCAAGAATACAATCGATTGCTTCGAGTAGATCGGCGATTTCATCGACCATTTCTTTATGAGTTTGCGCTGCATAGACTTCATTTGCTTCTTCAAGCAATTTCATGCCTAGTTCTTCGCTAAATTCATGATGAGCAAGTGGAATTGTGTGAACCACAGCTCCTTTTGCTTGCCGCATTTCAACGAGTTTTGCTCTCCAAAGCTTGTTTTGATAAAATTTTTTCATAGTTTTTTCCTTTTTATATGAACATTTATTTTTTCTGCCTGTAATTATATTAATAAAAAGCCTTTATATAAAGCAATATTTTTATGAAAAATAAAAATACATGCGATTTGAGCTTCAACATTTTGTCCACTGTGATACAGTTATGAGATAGATTAAATATTTTAAACCAAATATTCGTATAGCCTACAATTTCGCTATCGCTCAATCTTCCGACTACGCTTTTTAAGCTACGACGGACACAGCCGGAAACTAAAATTCCCGGCTGCGCCCGACGAAGCCTTGGCGAAGTCTGGGAGTTTTCGTAGAAAACGTAGGGTGAATCTATTTGTTTTAACTAACATATTTTTAATTATTTAGATTTTCGGAGTGATTTATGGAACATGGTCCAATTAAAGTTGGTATGGTTATTCTTATGCAGCATGATTTAGGCAAGGCTGTAGAGTTTTATAGAGATGTTTTACAGCTTCCTTTAAAGTTTCATCTTGAAGGCAAATGGGCAGAATTTGATTTAGGTTGTGTTAAATTTGGGCTTTGTCCAATTACTGAAGCGCAAGACAACATTCGTACCGGTATTGTTTTAGAAGTTCAGCATGATCTTTTGAAAATGTATGAATCGCTGAAAGATCAAGTTACGTTTTTAAACGAGCCTGTTGTCGCTGTGCATGGAATTATGATTGGATTTAAAGATGTTGGCGGTAATATTTTAGATTTATATCAGCCAACTTTGGATAAAGTAAAAGATTTGGTAAAAGAAACGGTTAATAAAGGAGAAGTTCATGAGTAAGATTGACGAAAAAGATACAGCTTGTTGCAAAGAAGAAACTTGTACCGGCGTTGAATCTTGTGATTGCCAAGGTATTTGTACTTGTGAACCAGAAGAAATAGATTTTGAAGAGATTGAAGGCGATTGTGACAATTGTTGTTGTGGCGATGATGATGACGATTGTGATGAGGATGACATGGAATGTGACGCGGAGTAATATCTGAGTCTGTTTCTATCAAGCAAAGTTGAATTTTGTACGGGGTAAGATATACTAAATTATGGGTATCTTACCCCATTTTTATCTTAAAATATCATTATTTTTCATAATCATTTTTTATTCTCACAGGGAGGCAATATGTTTCAAAAATTACGCCCATTGAACAATCATGTTTGGGTTGAGCTTATTGAAAAAAATGAAAAAACAGCTGGTGGATTGTATATTCCCGATGCAGCAAAAGAAAAAACTCAAATAGCTAAAGTTCTGGCAACAGGTCCTGGTAAACCAAATATGAACGGTACGTTAATACCAATGCAAGTTACCGTTGGTGATATCGTCTTCTTTGGCAAGTTTTCTGGCGTGCAGGCAGGGGACAAATTCATGGTGTTAAAAGAAGAAGACATACTCGGGATTGTTGAGTAATTATAAATTTTTATTATGCCGGTATGTTTACTTTCGTAAAATACCGGAAAGTAGGGGTGGGCGGTGCCCCACGGTCACTCAATAAAATAAAAAATAAAGCGGATTAGGCCCGCCGGCCTCTCTGTTCCCCGTAGTTTTCGAAGAAAATGTAGGGTGTATTATATTAAAAAGGTTGTAAAATATGGCAAAAAAAATATTGTTTGGGCAAGATGCTCGAACCAAGATTTTAAAAGGTATTGATATTTTAGCAAACACCGTCAAAGTAACGCTCGGGCCAAAGGGTCGTAACGTTGCATTTGAACGTTCTTTTGGTGCTCCTTTGATTACGAAAGATGGCGTAACGGTAGCAAAAGAGATTGAGTTACAAGATAATCTTGAAAACATGGGTGCTCAAATGGTTCGTGAAGTAGCATCAAGAACAGCAGAAGTTGCTGGTGATGGTACAACAACGGCAACCGTTTTAGCACAAGCTATTTTTCATGAAGGTAATAAATTTGTTACTGCTGGTGCAAATCCAATCGAATTGAAACGTGGCATCGATAAAGCAGTAGCTCAAATCGTTATAGCGTTACAATCAGCTGCAAAACAGGTAACCAGCAAAAAAGAAATTGAACAAATCGCAACGATTTCAGCAAATTCAGATACAACAATTGGCCAGCAGATTGCTGATGCTATGGAGCGTGTTGGGCAAGATGGTGTGATCACGGTCGAAGAAGCTAAGGGCATGGAAAGTGAATTAGTTGTTGTTGAAGGTATGGAATTTGATCGCGGTTATCTATCTCCATATTTTGTAACAGATTCAGAAAAGATGGAAGTTGTTTTAGATGATCCAATGATTTTGTTGTACGACAAAAAAATTGGCAACATGAAGATGATTATTCCAACTCTAGAAAATGCAGCTCGCTCTGGTAGAGCTCTTTTGATTATTGCAGAAGATATCGAAGGCGAAGCTTTAGCAGCGTTGGTCGTCAATAAAATTCGTGGTACGTTAAAAGTAGCTGCGGTAAAAGCTCCTGGTTTTGGTGATCGTCGTAAAGCAATGCTCGAAGATATTGCGATCGTGACGGGCGCAACATTGATTTCTGAAGATGCTGGCATGGCGCTTGATACGATTATGGAACAAGATCTTGGATTTGCTAAAAAGGTGATTATCACCAAAGAAAATACCACCATTGTACAAGGTGCAGGCGCTCCAGAAACGATTGCTGGCCGCGTGATGCAAATTAGAGCTCAGCTTGAAAATTGTAGTTCAGACTATGATCAAGAAAAGCTTGCAGAACGTTTAGCTAAACTTGCTGGTGGCATTGCAATCATCAAAGTTGGTGCTGCAACAGAAACAGAAATGAAAGAAATTAAAGATCGTATCGAAGATGCTTTGAGTGCAACACGCGCTGCAGTCGAAGAAGGCATTGTTGCTGGTGGTGGTTGTGCATTATTACATGCGCAAGCAGTTTTAGCAGAGATGGATTTAACGGGCGATGAAAAACTTGGCATGCAAATTATTCGTCGTGCGATCGAAGAACCGCTACGTACGATTGCAATGAATGCTGGTTTTGAACCTTCAATTATTGTTGAACGTATTCGTTCCGCTTATGCTCAAGCTTTAGCGGACAAGCAGGATATGGCAAACATGGGTTTTGGATTTGATGCAAAATCAGGTGAGTTCTGTAACTTAGTCGAAGCTGGAATTATTGATCCTGTCAAAGTAACTCGTTGTGCATTGCAAAATGCTGCATCGATTGCAGGGTTATTGTTAACGACCGAAGCTGTGATTGCAGATATTCCTTCTGAGAAAAAAGAAATGCCAATGCCTCCAATGGGTGGTGGTATGGGCGGTATGCCTGGAATGATGTAAGTTTTAATTTGATTTTATATAAATAAAGCCGCTTGTGAAAATAAGCGGCTTTCTCTTTTGAATAACATTGAATATTTTTTTAAAATGTTCCACCAATTTTTGCCCATGCTCCCCAGTTAGAAAATGCAGCATTGTTTTGAACGACTTCCATGTACAGCGCAGCGTTAAAGAAGAAATCAACCGTCTCAGTTTTTCTACCAAGGCCCAGCGAAATGTATGCACGGTGAACAAGCGCCGCTCGTGCAGCAGCAGTGAGCATGTTTAAATCACTTGCTTGAATGTACACATTGCCAGTTTCGTCAGTATCGGGTACAACATAGTTGATCGTACTACCGCTTGCAGTTTGTGGAGTTTGTAATTCTCCTAGATTGTTAATATTTGCAATCCCATAGCGATTATCGACCCATAAATTATCATCGTTGATGGTGATTCGTTCGGTATCGTGGCCCCACAATTCGTAGCCAATTTCTCCAATCGATTCTTCGTGCTTGTAGCGCAGACCTGCAATAAAGTTGACCAAGTTAAATGGTTCGACGTAACAATTTCTGGTAAATGCATTAACACCAGGAACCATTGTTTGTGTGTATCGATCATACAAAGGCATGAATCGTGAGTAAGGTTTATCGTAAATTTCTACAGTTCGATATTCGTTGTTGCCAAATAAAAATTTGTTTTCAAGGCCTGTGAAAAAGCAGATGCGTTGTAGTCGATCTTCTGATCGTAGTAAAGGAAATTGAAAATTGATGCCAGCTCCAAATACAATGTGTCCATTATAGTTAAAAGCTGGTTGTAATAAAACTCTGTTCGTTACAGACTCGCCCAGCGGGAAAATTAAAAATGATGTTGTTGCAACTTGTACGTCATCATCACTTTCGTATTTGGTTGCAAATTGTAGTTTAAGATCACTTGCTTGTGTCGCTTGCTGCACTTGATCATTTAAAATAAGATATTGCCAAGGTTCGCTTAATCCCATTGATGCGGCATTACCACCTTGAAAAGCATTGAGAATTTCTGGGCTACCTTTGAAAACCATTTGATTTTTAATGTGAACAATCGGTAGGGAGACAGTAAATGATGAGTTTCGTATAAAAGCGAATTCAAAATATTTACTTAAATCTTGGCTGAATGCAAGGGTTACACCGTATTGTGATTGTTTAGGGGTGAGTGAAAAAGATCCTGTAAAAGGTTGTGTACCATCAATACCAATCCATGCGCCTAAAATATTTCTTGTAAAAGTTTCAACATCATAAGTATCACCTGTTGGATCGTTTTGTACGATTAATTGATTGAGGTTATCAAACAAAAAATATTGTGATCCTGTTGTATCTGGAATTGATGTTTGCCCGTAAGCAAAAGCTTGTAGAGCTATACCATGGCTATGCTTGTTGTATACGATATTATGCCACGAAGCTTGTTCCATGCCGTAGCTACCAAAAATTTCTTTAGGGAACATGAATGTCTGATTGGTGTATTGTTCAATTGCTTGTATCGTGCTAACAAACATGAGCGTTAGTACAATTAATTTTTTTTTCATCTACAATCCTTTTTTGGATGTCATTATTTTTATTGATGCTTTGAGAGTATAGTTTACATTTTTATATCACACTCAATAAGAACATTCTTGCCCTGCGTTTGCTATGCAAACTTCGGGGAATTGGGAGGCCGGCGGGCCTAATCCGCTTTTTTTAAAAAGCAGTGTGAGACGCCGTCAGTCCGCCATAGCCTTGGCGACGGCTGGAAGCCCACCCCCGATTCCGACGATAGAGCGAATGCTCTATCGTCGGCTTTTATATTTTATTAATCAGTTTTCAAATGTTTGCTCTATAAGCTCGATAAACAGTCTATATCAAATTTATAAAAAATTATAAGCCTGATCTTTGTTGTTTTTACTATTTCTCTTGTTTTTAGATAGTTTATTCAACTAATATTCATTGTCATGAGGTAAAATTTGTATTAATTTGAGATGCAATAAGCAGATGTATCAAGTTCAAAGGATTGTTATGCGTTTAAAATTTATGATGATGTCATTATTGTTATTTTCGTCTTGCCATGAAGCGAAAGCATTTAATTTTCCTTGGAGTAATGTTTCTAAAGCGGAGGAAGTTCCAGCTAAGGTCGATCCAATGAAAGAACAAAATGATCTTCTTAAAGAGTTAGTTTCTCAATTAAAAAAAGATTCAAGCATTAGGTTGAATTTTGGATTTATGGCTATCGATTGGAATGAAATACGGGATAATCCTTTAACTTCTGCAGCTCTTGTAACAATTGTTTGCGCAGGAGCTTACATGACAACAGAATATTGGCTTAAGCCGATTGCAAAATTTCTTAATAAAATGACGAATAATCAGAATGGAAAAGGTAGCAAAGACGATAACGGCATGTCTGATTTTAATAAATCTCGAGCTCGAATTTATAAGCCAGGCGATATTAAATTGCGATTAAAAGATGTTGCAGGCTTGCAAGCTGCAAAGCTTGATGTTTTCGATATTATGCAATTTTTAAAAGATCCAAAATCATACACTGACATGGGTGCTAAAATTCCAAAAGGGGTATTGTTTGAAGGTCCTCCAGGTAACGGAAAAACGTTGCTTGCAAAAGCTATTGCAGGTGAAGTTGATTGTCCTTTTATCAGTGTCTGTGCTTCAGAATTTGAAGAAATGTATGTTGGTGTTGGTGCTGCTCGTGTTCGTGATTTATTTGCGAAGGCAAAAGAATTGGCTCCATGTATTTTATTTATTGATGAATTTGATGCGATAGGTAAAAAACGATCTTCTAATTCTAGTGGCGCGAGTGATGCTCAAGCGCAAACACTTGGTCAATTGCTGACATCAATGGATGGTTTTGATATGCAAAAACATCCAATTATTATTCTTGCAGCAACAAATAGAGCAGAGGTTTTAGATCCTGCAGTGATTCGTCCAGGTCGATTTGATCGTATTGTTAAAGTTGATAAACCATTCCTAAAAGATCGTATTGCAATTTTAAAGGTACATTTAGAAAATGTTAAAACAGCGAATAATCTTGATATACCTTTAATTGCTCGGGCGACCATGGGCTTTTCTGGAGCTGAACTTGCTAATTTAATTAACGAAGCCGCGATTTTGGCAGTGAATGATAAAGCAAGCTGCGTGCAGATGAAACATATCGATCAGGCGTACGATAATATTACGCTGGGTCGTGAAACGAAGGGAATGGACGATCAACTTGATGATGAAATGTTCGAAACTGCAATTCACGAAGCTGGTCATTCCATTATTCGAGTTTTCTTAGAGCATGCAATGCCTTTGTATAAAGTAACGATTGCGCCACGTTCAGGAGCTTTAGGGATTTCTTTTGCACGGCCATTGCGAGAAAAATATTCTTATAAATTAGAAGAGATGAAAGCTCACATGATAGTTTGCTTGGCAGGTGGTCTTGCTGAGGAAGAATTTGGCTATGATCAAAATAGTGGTAAGTCGAGTGATTTAGCAAAAGCTCGTTCAATTGCTTACGACATGGTGACAAAATATGGGATGTCCGATGAACTGCGCTATCTGAGTTATCAAGATATTGATCATAATTTATCAAATGATGTTGCAACAAAAATCGATGCAGAAGTTAAAAAAATCATTGATGAATGTTACGAAATATCGAAAAACATGGTTGTAGAGCATCGCCATGAGATCGAACAGCTTGCAAATATGCTCATGGAGCAAGGTACGGTTTTTGGTGATGTTGTCTATCGCTTGTGCGGTGTGCCAGAACCAAAAATTGAATATGGTTTAGCAAAATAAGCTTTTTTAGAATTTTATATTGTAATCGGGCTGTAGATCAATGGAATCTATAGCCCGATTCTTTTTTTGAGATTGCATGTGCTTTTCAGGCTGAAAATAAGAGTTGTTGCCTTTTTACATTATCTTTTCTGTGTGGTATATTTTGAGTATGAATTAAATATGCAATTACAGAAAAGGAAGCTATTTTATGAAAAATTTTAAGAAACAAATATTGTACGTAATGCTGCTTGGGATGGTTGTTATGCCATTACTAGCTGTTGATGATAAAGAACCTGTATATCTTATAAATTTTAATACTGGTAGTTGTGAAGAATATATACCAAAAGAAAAAGAGCAATCTTGCTTAGAAGAAAAAAAGCAATCTTATATTGGAAATATTGGAAGCTATCTATCTTCTCAAGATGGTATTACAACGATGTTTTCTCTTGCAGGTAGCTTTGTTAATACCGTTTTTATGACGGGTGTTGCAGCGTATGTGTATATGTACGTTAACCAAAACACAAAAGATTTTATAGGTAATCAATCGATGCAGATTTATTATCCAGGCGATATTACAGTTACTTTGTCTGATGTTGCAGGTTTAACTAGTGCAAAAGCTGATATGCAGGATATTTTATCCTATCTTGACAATCCAAAAGCATATCAAAAAATTGGTGCAAAAGTTCCCAAAGGCGTGTTAATGAATGGTGGACCGGGAAATGGTAAAACATTGCTCGCAAAAGCTTTTGCTGGTGAGGTAAAGGTTCCATTTATTAGTGTTTCAGGGTCATCATTTGTTCAAGTGTATGTAGGTCTTGGAGCTGCGCGAGTTCGTGATTTATTTAAATTTGCTCAACAATTATCAGAGCAATATGGTGGTTGCATTATTTTTATTGATGAAATTGATGCTGTTGCATCGAAACGAGCTGTTGCTAGCAGTGGTGCTGACCGTGAACATGATCAAACTGTTGCACAATTGTTAGAATGTATGGATGGTTTAGAAAAATATGAGAATCCGGTGATTGTGCTTGGCGCAACGAATCGTGCAGAACTACTGGATCCTGCAGTGACTCGTCCAGGGCGTTTTGATCGTAAGGTGGAGATAACAAAACCACGTATCAAAGATAGAATAGCGTTGATTAAGATTGCTTTAGAAAATGTTACATATCGTAAATCTATTGATATCGAAAGTTTAGCTCGTATAACTTCTGGTTTTTCTGGTGCAGAATTGGCTGGACTAGTAAATGATGCAGCTATTTTAGCGGTTGCAGATAAAAGAAAATATGTTGAAACCAAGGATTTGGAATTAGCTTTTGATCATATTGTTCTTGGCCGTGAAATCAGTGGTATGGACCAAACAAAAAAAGATATGTGGATAACTGCGATTCATGAAGCTGGCCATGCTGTAGGATGGATGTTTCATCATAATGAAAAATACATTGTCCATAAAGCTTCGATTACACCACGTTCGCATACACTTGGTGTTGTATGGGCGACGCCATTGCACGAATTATATGTATCAACAGAAGATGAGATGAGAGCGCGAATTGTGACGTTATTGTGTGGTGGTTTTGCAGAACAAGCATTTGGTTTTGATAAATCAACTGGTATGTCAAATGATATTGAAAAAGCTTTTGATATTGCATACGCAATGGTAGCTGTTTATGGTATGTCTGATGAATTAAACTATGTGTATGATAAACAATTACCAACTGATATTTCAAGCCCTATTTACAAAGAAGCGAAGAAAATTGTTGATGAATGTTTGATCGTTGCAAAAGATTTAATTGCATCGCATAAAACAGAGATAGAAATGATTGCGCAATTATTGATGAAAAAAGGTACGGTTCTTGGACAAGAATTGTATGAGTTGGTTGGTTTGCCTTTGCCAAAACTAGAAGTGAGCACAGCAGTTTAGATTATCCTTTTTAAGTTACTTACAAAACGGATCAAAGACTTTACAATCTTTGGTCCGTTTTCTTGTTTATTGCTTTTGCCAGCAAGAATTTGATAGCCTTGCATCAGGGGTAAGTGCTATATCGTTATGATCAGGGGGTTGTCATGAATCGAACAATACAATATTTATTATTATTTTTGAGTTTTAATTTATTAGGATTTGATCGCAATCTGGTGATTATCATTGATAATTTGCAGCAAGAGACCGTAAAGACGCAAGAAATTAACATGACGCATCAATGTATCACGGCATTGCAGCAGCGCGCATCGTTGGTTTTGATGTCTACGGAATTGTGGAAAAACATTATCGATCGAAAAAAAGATTTTGAAAAACAGTTACAAAATATAGATTCTTTGGAATCAACTATTTTTGACATGTATCAAACAACCAATCAAGAACTGAAATTATCTCGTTATAATCTTGCGATGATCAATCAAAAATTATCACAAGTTTGGTTTGAGCAAAAATATCCACGATTAGCGCAGCTTTCTCAAGAAGCATTGAATCAACTTAGATTTAATTTTTTGTGTTATATTTTCGAATTTGATATGAGCTCATGGCATGTCTACAATGCGCATGAAGGTATGCTTTTGTTTATGCCGCGCGAATTGCAATATCAGATTGATAGTCAGTATGAGGTGTTTGAAGATCGAGAATTATTAAAACAAGATAAAAAAAGTTATCCTGTGCAATCGCTACAAAAATTATTAATAAATCATAATGATCGATGGGTAATTTATTTGGCCGGGCATGGTCATCCAAAAAGTTCTAAGCAGGGTGCAAATATTGCGGGGTTAAAATCAGAAGAATTTAAAAAATTATTAGATTATTGTAATGAGCAGATGCGTCTTAAATTGTTAGTGTATAGTTCTTGTTATGGTGGCGGTGTGCACACGATTGAACCTTACGAAAATTTACGATTGCATTTTCCTGTGATTGTCACTGCAGCAACAGATGCTCCCATATTTGGATTTGGTTTGTTTGAAGGAGTAAAATTACCTCCGTATGATCATCAATTTAAATTACAGTCATCTGATGTTGCAAAAAATAAAGGTCTGTTGCCGTACGCGATGCAAAGTTTTCCTACTTTTTTTAAACGTGCTTGGCGTGGGCAGTTCGATTTAAATTTAGTGCAATCAATTTCTCGTTTTTTTGTGTGCGATTTGATATTGTGCCACGTACAAAAAGTTGAGAACTTTCCTTTAATTCGCAAAGCCGGCGATCTTATTTTTACGCCGATACGCGATGGTCTGATCATGAAATTAGTACAACAAGTGACAACAAATAGTTCTGTCGTCTCAAGCAAGCCGTTATTGGTGTATACAAAAAAAGTGAAAAAAATAAAAATAGATCATGCAGTGCCTATAATTTCTATGTTACCAGGTTTGCAAAGCCATGAAATTGGAGAGTTAGTCGCTTCAAACATATTGTTATCACAATTGATTGCCGATTCTTTTTTATCACTCGAAGATATGCAAGCCTATAAAAATTTTATGATTAAAAAATTATCATGTTTAAATGATCTGGTTGGTGAGCACTCCTTCGCTGAAGCTTCCGACTATGCCAAGGCTACGACGAACACGTCGGCGCACATGCATAAAAATGTGATACTTACGCATGTTCTTGTGCTTCATCAAGAACATTTAAAGCCAAAGTTTTTTCATGGTCAGGCAGAAGCTTTAGTATCATTTGAGCTTGCAGGCAAACAGTATCTTACGGTGTGGCATGATCAAAAAATTACTGACACGATTGAACTTGATCAAGAGCAGACTGAGGCGATGCAAGCAATAGAAAATTTTGTGCAGCAAGCAGTCAATTTTGATGCAAACGTTGCAGCAGAAAAATTATTGACGTTTGATAGCTATGTCGAAAACAAAGTCTATCAACAAGAGATTATTGATGGCTGTGTAAAGAGTAAGGTGTGTAAGAAATAAAAGCTAGAGAGAATTAGCTTTGATAAGCACTATTTTTTTTGGTTGGTATAAACCTGTTTTTTTAATTTCGTTTAAGCTTTCAGGATTGCTTTCACATAATGTTTCAAACAATAAAGATTTTTTTTCGATAATTTCGTTGATTTCTTTTTCTGGTGTACTATTTCTTTGGGCTTGTTTTGTAAAATTTTGATAGGCACATTCTACATGCATTGCAACTCCAATTGGAGTTTTTCCATGAAATCTTCCAGCGACTAACCCTTCAACTAAATTTGTTTGTTCATCAAATTCATCAAAACCTATGCTATGTAAACGAACTCTTAAAATTTCTTTGGGAGGAAAACGAACTAATTGATCATCAAATGAACTTTTTCTTAATGCGCTGTCTTCAGAAAACGATCTTTGCTCTCTTTGACTTGCCGCTAAGTTTGGAGTAGTTGTGATTAAAAATATGCAGATTAATTTAAATTTTTTCATATTCAATTTCCTTATCATTGTTTTTTCAAGATGTAGTAATATCATGTTTAATCTCAAAAAGAAAGAGAATTTATTGAGCGATGATATGATCATGAATCAGTAAGGCTTCTGCAGTTTTTTTAAATAAAGGCGCTGTGATGATCGATGAGTATGCAGCTTTTTTAGATTCTTTCACTGATACGGTAATCACTCGTTTGTAGTTATCTTTTTCAACATAACCGATAAAGGTGTTTAAATGTTTATCTTCGTTATATTTTCCATTTTCTAAAATATTTGCAGTTCCCGTTTTACCAGCAATTTTATAGCCTGTAATTTTACCGCGTTTACCAGAGCCTTCTTGCACGCAAGCTTGTAAAATAGTATCAACGTCATCGCGAGTTTTTTGTGAAATTAACGGCGTGCCAGTTGGTTTATTTGGTTCAGATTTTTCACAGGAAATTAATGTTGGTGTTACTAAGTAGCCACCGTTATACACAACGCTTAAAGCTCGAGCGAGCTGTAACAATGTTGTTGTGATTTCGTATCCAAATGAAAGTGAAACTATTGAGTATGCAGACCATTTTTGAGGAGGGTTAACAAAACCTTTTTGTTCACCAGGAAAGTTGAGGCCAGTTGATTGTCCAAAACCTAATAATTTATAATAATCATATAATTTTTCATTGATGCGTTTTGCAATTTTTACGGTACCGATATTATTTGAGTTTTGAATCACTTCTTTAAATGAAATGATTCCGTGTGGGTGCGTGGTTCGTACACGAATACCTTCGACTCTTGTTTCTTTCGTGTTTTCGCAATTGATCATTTCATCAAGGGTGGTTAGCTCTAAATCTAAAGCTGCAAGTGCGCAGAATGTTTTGATAACTGATCCAGTTTCGAAAGCTTGAGTTGCAGGGCGATTTTTTGTTGTTTCTATTTCTAAATGTTCTACGTTGTTTGGATCGAAATATGGATAAGATGTCATCGCGCAGATTTCTCCATTTTCTGGATTCATAATCACAATCGCACCTTCTTTTGCTTGTAATTCTTCGATGGTGTTTTGTAAAATTTCAGTAATTTTAAATTGTAAATCAGCATCGATCGTTAGCGTAATTGGCTCGCTTGGAGTTCCTTGCACAGCAAGTTCTTTTTCAAAATAAAAATGATTGCTGCGAGCATCTTTTTTGAGAATGTGTGTTGTTTCTGATCCGCGTAACATTTCATCGTATTGTTGTTCTAATCCCATAATACCATGATTGTCTATGTCAGTGATACCAAGGATAGTACCTAAACATTTGTAAGGATAAAATCGGCTTGGTTCTTGCAGAATATGAATATCTGGATTGTTAGCAGTGCCAATAATTTCTTGTTGCTCGAGTGTTAATTTTCGTGCGATAAAGAAGAAGTTTTTATCCCATGCTTGTGCAAGTCTTGCGGCAGCTGATGGAAAATGTTTTTCTAAAAATGCTTGAGTTGTAGGGCGATCAGCGACTTGCTTTGGTAAAATAAATGCAGCAAAACTATCTTTATTTAAAGCAATCGGCGTTCCATTTCTATCAAAAATATAAGCACGTTCAGGCAAAGTTGTCATGCTGATACTATATTGTTTCTCGCCTATATTTTTAAAAAAGTCTTGTTTTTTGACTTGCATAGAATACAAGTTGCCGATGATGATGCAATATAAAGTAAATAAAATAGAGAATATAAAAAATGAACGGAAATGTTCAGAATTATCGATTGGCTTCATGAAACTATCTCCTGATCTGTGTGCGCAGGAGATAGTTTGATATTTTTAAGTTCGATTGGCTTCATAGCTAATTTTTTTTCAGCAATTTCTTTAATAATGTCAGGCTGTTGTAATGCGTGTAACGAATACACTAAGTCACTTTGTTGTTTGTTTAAAGTACAAATCTCTGCCTGTAGTTTTTGAACCTGGTATGACAATTTTAAATATTGTCCCTGTTTGTGTACTTCAAAAAATATAAGCAGGGCGTTGCAACAAAATAAGAGTACAATTGCCGACATCTTTTTCATAGTTCTAAAACTCGTGTGTCATACTAAAGTGTAGTTCTGTTAATCTATTTTTAAACATTTTTGCTGGATTTAATTTTATACCAAAATCAACTTGCAGCGGTGTTGGGTTAAGCATACGAACACCAGCACCCACAGAATGACGATAGAAGAACGTGTCGTTTTTTAACATAGTATTAAATGGGAATGTTGGATCGATTTCATTAACTTTTCCACGTAAATAATCTTTGTATGGCATATCCCAACCAGCACCACCATCGTAGAATACAACAGCTCGCGTTGTCAAATCTGCAGTCAATGGAACAATGAGTTCGATGTTAAAGTTGAATGCTTTGGTAGCACCCATCGAGTCGCCTTCCCATGTTGGGCCAACTTGACCGTAGGTATAACCACGAATTGTTGCAGGTCCACCCATGTGGAATAAAGATTTCCATGGAGCATTTTTTCCATTTAATGGAGTTAAGAATCCAAGATGACCATGCAAGCAAAGTACCAATGAATTATCACCAATTAATGGTGTGTACCATGAAGCATCAATTTCTGTTTTAAAGAAATTAAAACCATTTGTTGTCAGTGGGAATGCAAGTTGTCCATACCAATTCCATTGGAAACCGTTGGTGGTAAATACGATACCATTTCTTTGATCTTGTCCGATGCTTGCACGCGCCCAATATTGATCGCCAGATTGGAATGTTCGTGTCAGTAAGAGTTGATAGATTTGTTGTGCATTGTTTGATAATCGTTTTGCAGCTTCAACAGGAGATGCAAAATTAATAGTTTCGAATCCAAGTTGACCTTCGAGAATTGATTCACCCATAAATTTAATCAGGTAACCAGAACCAAGAAATCCACCCATAACGGTTTCAAGCGGTTGTTTTTCGGTATGAGTTAAACCATCGCTGTATTCTGAACGACGGAAATAGGTATCAAAGCTACCGCGAAGTGGCTTGTCAAATAACCATGGATTCATCACTTGGAAGTTTAATGACTGTGTTCTTTCTGCAAGTTCAGCAAGAGCACGAGCACCAATTCCAGAACCCCATAAGTTGGTGTCTGCAACGATAACCGATCCGACAAATCCAGCAGCACTTGCTGATGCACTTTGTCCAGATCCACCATAACTTAGTTGGAAGTTGAATTTACCAGTTTTGATTTCTTTTAACATCAAATCAAGATCTGCATGTTCTTCATCGATGCGAGTTATTTTCCAGTTTACACCATCTGGTTCTTGGAAATAACCCATCATTTTTACACGATCTTTTGATTGATCCATTTTCTTATTGGTGATCAAATCGCCTTCTTCTAAAACAATTTGACGGCGAATAATTTTATCGCGAGCTTTTTTGTTGCCTTTAATGCTGACACGATTTAAATATACTTTATCTTTGAGATCGAAACTGAAACTCACAGAAACAGTTTTATTTTCTTCATCGAGATTGATAGTCGGTTCAATATCTGCAAAGATGTACCCAAATTCACCCCATAGCAAACGAAGTCTTTCGATAGATGTTCGTAACTTCTCAACTGAATATCGTTGACCTGGTTGCACAGGAATAGCATTTTTTAAAACTTCAGTTGATAAAATATCATTGCCTTCGATATTAACTTCTTTGATGAAATACATATCGCCTTCATGGATGGTGTAGGTGATATCGTAGTTGCTTGTTTTTTCATCAAACTCAACATCAACACCGGTGACTGCGGCATGCACAAAACCATGACATTTGTAAGCATCTTCGAGCATTGCTTTATCAGCTTCAAGTATTTCAGCTTGATAGCTACCAGAATGATCCATGATACTCATCGGCCAAACTTCTTTGGTGATGATAATTTTCTTTAATTGTTTTGTTGAAATTGCATGATTATTTTTAAAGCTGATACGACGAACATATGCTTTTTGACCTTCTTTAACATCAAAATGAGCGATCACATGATGTTCATCAACAACTTCTAAATTTGTTTGTACTTGAGCAAAGTGATAATTCTTTTTTGCGTAATGTTTTTTGATTTTTGCAGCAAAGTTTTTTAATTCTTCTTCGTTGATTGTTGATATTTTATCAAGACCAGTTTCTTTTTTTAGATCTTTATCAGAAATACCTTTAGCGCCTTTGATAACAACATCAGTAACTTTAGGTTTTTCGGTAACAACGATACACAAATCGATTTCATTATTTTCAAGAATGTCGACATAGATTTGTATTTGTCTAAAGTAACCAAGAGCAAAGACATTTTTGATTGCTTGTGCTGAAAGATTTGGTTTAAATATTTCGCCTGTTTTGTAAGGAAGACGAACGAGAATAGATTCTTGGCTGACAAGTCTATTGTTTTTTATTATAATAGAACGAATAACTTGCTCTTTTTTGTGCAATATTGCTCGGTCTACGGGAGTGAGAAATTGATCCGATAAAACAATATTTTGAGCCTCTTGATTTTCAGATATTGATTCTTCTACCTGAGTATCATCAACATCTTGATTTGCTTGAATATCTTGCCCTTTTACAGAACAGCAAAGAAGTAGATATAAAAATAAGTAAACTTTTCTCTTTTTTGTAGCAGCGCTTATCATTAATTATTCTCCTGGCACTGTTTCTTCTTGGTTTGAATAACAGGAATTTTTTAAAAAATATGTAACTATGTAACAATATTAAAAATTAGCTTACGATATTTATTTGTTCATCTTCTCATAATGCTTTTTGAACTATAATGAACGTTGCCGGAAATAGAATTTCCGATTACGTTCAATGAAGTCTTTGCAAAAATTGGAAGTTTTCTAAGAAAATCTCGTAAGTCCGCCAAGGCCTTAGGGGCAATAGCTCAGCTGAGTAGTTACAAAAATACTTTGATATGTTACTATTTTTTTTTAAAATTGGCTAAAAAAACAACACAAATTTTAGAAGAAAATTTATAATTTTTACGAAAGATATAGTATGTTGCGCGTCACAAATAGCTTAACAGGCCTAAAAGAGCCATTTAAACCCGTGAATTTCGGCAAAGTAAATTTATACGTTTGCGGGATCACTCCTTACGATTTTTCACACATTGGCCATGGTCGTTGCTATGTTGTCTTTGATATGATCTATCGCTATCTTTCATTTATTGGACTAGATGTAAAATATTGCAGAAATTTTACTGATATTGATGACAAATTATTAATTAAAGCTGAAAAAGAATTTGGCGATGCGTCTCGATATTCAGAAATTGCGAATAGATACATCGATGCATATCATGAAGATATGCAATCATTAAATTGCCTTACTCCTGATCACGAACCTCGCGTCACGCAAACAATTCCTGAAATTATTGCTTTTGTGCAAGGTTTAATTACCAATGGTTCTGCGTACGAATTAGATGGCAGTGTTTATTTTAGAGTTCGCAATTTTGCAGGGTATGGAAAATTATCAAAACAAGATATTAACGATTTGCGCGCAGGAGCTCGCATTGGTGTTGATGATAAAAAAGAAGACCCGCTAGATTTTGCTTTGTGGAAAGCAGATGATGAGTCAGTTTCTTATCAATCTCCATGGGGATTTGGTCGACCAGGTTGGCATATTGAATGTTCTGCAATGGCGCATGATTATTTTAAAGGTACGGTTGACATTCATGGCGGTGGTATGGATTTAATGTTCCCGCATCATGAAAATGAAATTGCACAGTCAGAAAGTTTATATCCTGCACCGTTTGTAAAATATTGGATGCACAATGCATTTGTTCGCATCAATAAAGAAAAAATGTCGAAATCGCTCAATAACTTTTTCACACTCAAAGACATTCTAAAAGATTTTGATCCGATGGTGTTGCGTTTTTATTTCATCAAACATTATTATCGCGGGCCGCTTGAATTTTCTATCGAAGATTTACAAGTTGCAGAAAAAACCTACAAACGTTTGGTGAAAACATTTGAAGATGTACAGCCTGAGCAGGATATGAATATCGATCAGATAAAAATGAATTCAGTCGTTCAAGCTATGTCAGATTGCCTTGATGATGATTTTAATACATCCGGTGTGTTTGGTGTGTTGTTTGAATCATTAGATAGTTTACAGCATGATGCACAGGCAAAAGCGCAGGTGAAATATTTCTTGATACATGTTCTTGGTTTAAGATTGCAACCGATTGCAGAAAAAGTTTTAGAAATCACGCCAGAGATTCAGATGTTAATTGACGCACGACTTCAAGCTCGCGCTGAGAAACAATGGATGCTTGCTGACGAACTGCGCGATCAGTTAAAAGAACTTGGCTTTGAAGTACAAGATAAAAAGTTATAAAAAATAGGGCATATTCAATTATTTGAGTATGCCCTATAAAAATTAAAGCCGAGCTGTTTCATAATTTGTTTTAGGCTTTGGTTGTGCTGTAGCAATTTTATTCATGTTTTTATTATGCATAGCGAGCATGCTATCTGTTTGGATTTTGCCAATCTCTGCTCGTTGCTGTGCTGGCAATGGCGTTGGAGAACCTTTAAAAAGATATTGGCCCATAACGCTTGATGGTGAACGTATTTCTAATTTTGGATTTGCATCATGTATGGATATAGTTTCATTTTTTTGAGCTTCAGGCTTGATACCATGTTGTTCTTGTAGTTGTATTGTTTGTGCGGGTGTTAATTGTGGCATAATAAATTTTCCACCACCAAACCTTGAGTATGTTTTAGGCATTATTTTTTCTGTAGGGCGTATTGGGTTTGAAATTTCTAGTCGAGGTTGTTCTAGTGTAGGTCTCATGATAGGTTTTGCTTCCAGCGAACTTAATGATTTGCCTTGTTCGTTAAAATTACCATTTCTGCCAATGTAATTATTTTTGCTATCATAGCCAAATTCATAATTTGACATTGTCTTGCTGATGATTTCACGGGTTTCAATATTGAGTGTTGTCGTTGTGATATTTTGATCAGTATAATTTTGTATAATTATATTCGAATCCAATAGTTCTATTTTGTCTGTTATTTGATTTTGAGAATTAAATTTTATTTCTGAAGTGCACACATCAGAATTAAACTTTAATTCAGTCCTGTTTTCTTGAGGGTCAATCGTAGTTAATGCAATTAACTGATTCTCATCATTAATGTAAGCTATTCTTTTAGTTCCATCAGCTTCAAGAATTGTTTCAGTTTTTTGATTGTCAACAGTTGTCGTTGTTCTTTTTGAAATTATTTTATTGTTTTTGTCATAGGTAGTTATTGTCATTCCATTATTGCTATATTCTCTTCTTATTCCAGATTCAGGAGTAGCTGCTTGCATTTCTGCTTGAGCTTTTGGCAGCATGTGTGGTAAATATTTTGCAATAGCTTGTTCGAATATTATTTCGAATGATTCTTGTTTATCAGCTGTTGGATAAAGTTTTATGTTACCAGTATACCAGGAATATTTTAGCGTATCATATTGTACATTATCCCAATTTATAGGAGCAGGTTTTGCAGAAGGAGAATTTTTAAGTAGTTCCATTTCAACTTTTATAGCTTGAAATTGTTTCAGGCGATTTTCATCTAAAGGATGATCCACAGTAAAAGTTCTACATCCTTTTGTGCTATCGTTAAAACTTTTAATCATAGATTCCGCATCTTCAAAAGAAACTCCCATATTGATCATCGCAAATCGATCAGCTTCATATTCATATGTTCTAACATAGGCATCAGTCATGGCTTTATTTGGGTCTAGGCCTTTTTGAGAAGATTTTATTTGGATTGCATCAGTTTTTTTAGAATTCAATAATTTGTTTGTGAAGGCTTCTCCACTATTTTCATTGTATGTTGTATTTCTCATCACTAAATGTTCTAAGGCATAATGCCCTAATTCATGAGCGATGCCAGCTCTTTGATAGCCGGTAGACTCATTGATAAAATTAGCATCTACTTTAATAATTGGTAAACCATCATCTGTTATACATCGTACAGCAAGGCCATCGCCAGCAATAATATGTTTGGAACCATCAGGATCAAATTCTATTATTTTTTTATGTAATTCTGGCGCTAGATCTTTGATGATACTTAATATTTTTTTTTGATTTGCTTGTAATGTTTTTTCTTGAATATATTCGTTATATTGTTTGTTTATTTTATTTTCTATATTTATTGGAGGTGAATCTTCTGGATTAGAAAGTATCTCGGCTATAGATTTACTATCTAAACTTAGAAATACATTATCGCCTGTTGTTATAATTTGAATTCCACTATTTTCTTTGCCTTGTTTAATGCAAGATCCAAATTTTTCTTGAGTGATCGCTAATTGATCATACAGCTCCATGTTTGTATACATTATTTTAATGAGAATGTTATGATAATTAGAATTACTTCGAGACATGTTGTTTGTTATTGTCGGCCACGCTTTCTCTGAAAGGCTTGAGCTCAATAGATTTACATGTGAAATAGTCAATAAACTGACAAGCAATATTTTTATAAATCGATTTTTCTTTAACATTATTTTCTCTTTCAAAACGTTATTAAAAAGTTATAAAACCCATACACTATTTTTGTAATCATGGACAAGGCTTGCAGGTAGTGGGCCTTGTTCATGTGCCAAGAGTGGTCGATCAATATTGACCAGATTGTAGGCTTCGTCGGTTGCAAGGGTCTCTTGTTTTATGAGAGTTTCTGCAATTTTAGCAACTTGCAATTTATGTTGCATGATAAATTGATACGCTTGTTTGTACAGATCTGCAACAATTTCATTTATTTTTTGCTCAGTTTGTTGCAAGGTAAAATATTGAAATGTTTGTTTCGTGACAATTTCTTGAGCGTTCTTACGAGCGAGCGCGATGTCGCTTGCAAATTTAGGGTTTGAGAAAAATTGAAGAATGTCGCTTGTTTTTTCTAACATTTTTTCATGAAGCAAAACTTGTTCGGCAGCTCCGCCACACAAAGCAGAAATCACATGTTTTTCAAGGTGGCTGATGCTTGGATCAACTTGATAGGCTTGCAGGCTGCGAACGTGGCCTTCTGTTTTTGTAGCAGCATCAGGTTTAATGGTGATGTAGTCAATCAAACTTGACGAGTGATGATGCATGTAAGAAAGTGCGTGACCAGCTTCGTGCCAGGCAACTAATAATTTTGCGTTCGCTGTGATCGCAGCGCCGTGAGGTTGTGTGACCGTTGTCGCAATTATTTTGCCCTGATTGTTGATGAGCTGAGCTGTTTGTGTGCCGTCAAGATTGTACGTTGTTTTTTCTTGTGTTGTATCATGGTTAAATTTGACCGACCAGATCGGTTTGCCGTAGACGTTGATTTCTGTTCTTGAGCTATTTTTATGATCTATGTCAAAAGTTTCTATGGTTTGAGTTTTATCAGGATGGTAACTGATTCTTGTTTGTGTGCTATCTTCGTGAAATAGTGTGATAGAAGTGATCATATTTCGGCTGTTTATCATGATTCTTGCACTGTTTTTACTGAGTTCATTAAAATAATCTATAATTTTTGATCCATCAAAATTGAGTATGTCTTGCGATTTAAAAGCTTCCAGCTCTATTTTTTGGTGTAAATTTTGACTGTTTTTGCCGAAATACGCAGAGATTTGTGATGATAGGTTGCTCGATAGGTTTGATCGAGGGAATTCTTTTGACAAAGTTGTATGTGGGATTGCTAGATGGAGAGAGCAAATTAGTATAATTTTCAACGATTGATTTTGTATGAAATTCATATTTTATATCCGTTAGATTATTTTCCCTGTTTTTTTCCTCCTCCGTTAATCCAGTCGTCGCCACGTGTACGCCGAAGCTTTGGTGTAGGCTGTAAGGCTTCCGACTACGCTCTTCGAGCTACGACGGACGTGATGGCGGACTTTCGAATTATGGCGGACGAGTTTTGATTCAATTTTACTCTTTTTACAGGCTTGCAAACAATCGTTTTGGTAGAAAATAGCTCAGGATGAGGACTGTTAGCGATATTTTGAGCGTAAAAAAACTCCGTGATTCATGCTGGGGGGAGCAGAATGACAGAGTTTTAAGAAAGAGTTTTTCTTTCTATTTTTTATTTCTACTTACAATGTAGCATAGTGTGTTTTCTAATTGCAATGATTTATAAATTTAATTTATTATAAAAATTACAAAAAATTAAATTGATTTGGCTTTGAATTGCGATTGGATCAATAAAAAGAGGATCTTGTGACCCCCGTGAATATATCTTTGATGTGAGATTTGTTGATATTGAACTAGGTTAGGCTTTTTTTACATTTGATAATTAATTAGATATTATTGTTCTAGATAGATAATTTATATATTTAAAATAATTATTAAGGGTTTTTATGAATTTACATAAAAGAATAGCATTAACTATGTTAATGGTAACTATTTCATCAATGATTTTACCAAGTTTTGATCCTTTCAAAAATGATGATTTTTTTAAGAAATCTTTTGAAAATGATTTTAATGCAAGCCGTAATCGCACTCGTGATTTTTCTCATAATGATTTCAATGCTGACAGAAATAATGTACAGAATGATTTTAATCGTTTGCAAAATTTATCATTAGGATTAATAGTAGCAGCAGTTGTAATTGCAACTCCTATTTATTTTATACCGTCGTTTGTTGGTTGGAATGCTTGTGGAAAGCGTGCTGATCTTCAAGAGCGAGTTGTAGCTTTTAAGGCTACATTGAATAAAGAGCAACTTGCAAAATTTAATGAAATTTTTCAGCCGTATGATACATGGGCTGTATCAAAAGCTCCATTTTGTACACAACTTGCTTTTATTGCACCAGTACCATTCCCGAATGTAGTTAGATCATTTGGTTGGACGATAGCAGCGGGACTGGCAGGGGGAGCTCAGTATTGTGAATATTATAATGAAGAGCAATTTAATAAAGCGGTTGAAGCAGTGAATGCTATGGATGTAACTTCTTCGTCAGATAATAATTAAAGTTACGCAATAAAATATAAAAAAGCCCCGATTGAGAAATTGCTCAGTCGGGGCTTTTCTGTAACTAAAATTTCTTATGCAGATTGTATAAAATCTTCGATACGAGCTTTAAGCGCTTCTTTGCTCATGTAGCCAGTATCTTTTGAATGCATTTCGCCATTGCTATAAAAGATAAAGGTTGGGACTGAGGTTACGCCAAACATGATCGAAATATCACGAGCTTCATCAACGTTGAGTGATGCGAATTTACATTTTCCGACAAATTCTTGTTCTAAATCTGCAAAAATAGGCTTCATTTGTTGACATGGTCCACACCAAGTTGCATACACATCGATCACGATTGGCATGCTTGATTTGCGGATGTCTGCTTCAAAGTTATCTTTGTTGATGATTATAGGCACGATAAGCTCCTTGGCTAAGAAATAAAGACTAATTTTAAATGTTGTACTTTATTTAATCATATCTAAAAACTTTTGCAATTGATCTCTTAATGATTTTAAAAGTGTTAAAATTGTAGCGCGCATCGTTTCGAATGCAGATTCGTTATCCATCGGCAAATTCTTCACATTTTCTTCGATCGCGTGCAATAATTCTGTCGCATTATTTTTAAAATCTTTTTTTTCTTGGGATAAAGTTTCTTGATGATTTGGTTTTTTTATAGAAGCATGAGATTCAAAGTCTGATGATATTTGAGGTGCTTGGTATGCATGGTTTGATTTAAATCCTTGCACGCTTAATTTTTTAACATGAATAAAATTGAGATCGCGAATTTGTAGCGTTGGATTTTCGGTAACTTCAACGCTTTTATCAACTTCTTTGCAGGTGATTTTGCGTGTTGCTTCAATTAAATATTTCTTTTTTGTTCCATGGAGCATTTCAACAATAATTTGAATGTACTTTTTATTGTTGACTTGGATTGATGACGCTGTTGGGTTATTTGGATGTTCAAGGGCGATTGATTTGATATCTTGCAAATTAAGTAATGTTTTATTTTGTTTTGGGTCGATTTCTATAATATTTTTATCCACTGAATGCGTTCTTGCAATATCTTGATAGACGGGAATCGATTCGTATCGACCGCCAATTAAAATTGATTGAATGTTTGCTGTGTGGGTATGATCTTCGAGTGTGCCGTAAAAATTGATATCAGGTTCCATTGATTTTTCTGTTGAGTTTGTTGTGGTGACAACAGATCCGTTAAAGCAGCAAAAAAGGGCTGATAAAGCGATGATGATTGTGCAAGCTTGTTTATAATTTTTTATACTGAAATTCATGAGACTCCGTTTGTTTTTATGTCTTCTTTTTTACAATGATAGATTTTTGTATTAAACTTATGGTAAAAGAAAAAAGAGTAGTTTTTATCATATTTTTGAAACGTTATAAAATATAAAATAAGAAATTATGATAAAGAAACAAAAAGGTAAAAATCTTTAATTTTTATAGATAGAAAGGTAATTTTATGAATTACAACAGTAATCACTATGCTACGATGGCAGAAGGATTTATGAGTAAAGTGTACGGTTGGATGTCAGCAGGTTTGTGCGTCACAGCTGGCGTTGCCTATTATTTGTCTCCTGCAGTCAATCCAGCATTATTTAAATCGATTAGCGGATCGCTTTTTATTTTTATGATGTTGCAATTTGCTTTAGTTATGTTTTTTAGTTTTGCATGGAAATCTTTAAGTTATGTTGCGTTGGCAACTTTATTTATTGTTTATTCTGGCATGATGGGTATTACTTTATCACCAATTGCGTATATTTATACAGGAGAATCAATTTTCCAAGTGTTTTTAATTGCAGCTTCCATGTTTGGCATTATGGCGATTTATGGCGCTGTAACAAAAACTGATTTGTCATCAATGGGTAATATTTTATTCATGGGATTAATTGGTTTAATCGTTGCAAACTTTATTAACATGTTTTGGCAAAATGCTCAGTTTGATATCATTACTTCATGTATTGGTGTTGGCTTGTTTGCATTACTGACTGCCTACGATGTGCAAAAGCTTCGTGCTTTTGGTTCGCAAGCGCTTGCATCAGAAGAAGAGATGGATAAAGTAGCGCTGCTTGGTGCTTTAACTTTATACTTGGATATTATTAATATTTTCTTATACTTACTTCGTTTGTTTGGACAAAAGAAAAACGATTAGTTGAGATTTGTTTTAGAATACAGCCTACGATTCGCTACGCTCATCTTCCGACTACGCTCTTCGAGCTATGACGGACACGGCCGGAAACTAAATCCACGGCTGCGCCCGACGAAGCCTTGGCGAAGTCTGGGAATTTTCGTAGAAAATGTAGGGTAAGAATAACAAAAAAGCCGCTTGGAATTTCCGAGCGGCTTTTTTATGAACAAAGTAAGCTTTGAACCTAAGAAAGGTATGTAACTGTTGCAGCAATAGCCATAAGACCTAAAATTTCACTCATTGATTCTAATGCCCAATGTTGTAATTCTTTACCACACCAAATAACTTCTTGTGCTGACACAGGAAGTAAAAATCCAGCCCAAACAAATAAAACTGTATGCATTGAATTCATCATACTTTTTGAAGTGTGATCTTGGTTGAAGAATAGGTTAGCTAATTTTTCTAAAGCTGTTTTACCAGCAACAGGAACTTGAGCTTTTTCAAAAATAGCAATAGCTACACAAGTTGCGATAGCTAAAATGATAGAAGCTACAACTTGAGCTGCTAAGTTAATACGCATATCTTTACTGAAAGGAGCTTTTTTGTCTTTTTCTTGTTTCCAAATTTTGCCTAAAAGCATGTCAGAGTTTAAAATCCAGCCTGTAACAAAATGAGCTGCTGCTCCGGCTGTTACAATTGTAAGGTGATGTTGCATCATAATAATATCCTTTTTTAAGAGACGTAAAACATATATTTTCAGACAAATATATTGTATAGAGCAATGTTTTTTTTTGTCCAGCCATTTTTTGCAAAATGTCTGGCAGGCAAATTATTATAATGTTAGGATCGCTGAATAGGAGCTTTTTTATCTTGTTTGAGTTATTTTTTGAGAGATGCGTACTTTTGTTCTAATTGTAAAAGAGCTTGTTTGCGATGAACGCCACCGTTGTAACCACACAGATCGCCGCTTGATTTTATAATTCGATGGCAGGGGATGATGATAGCAATCGGATTATTTCTGTTCGCATTGGCAACAGCGCGATAAGCTTTTGCATTGCCGACAATGATTGCTTGTTGCCCATAACTTGTTGTGTACCCATAAGGTATTTGCGTTAAGGCTTGCCAACTTTTTTGTTGAAATTGCGTGCCGAATAATTGCACGGGAATTGAAAATTGTTGGAGAGTTCCTTTAAAATATGCATCAAGTTCATCTTGTACAGCTACGAGAAGATTGTTTGAACCTTGAGTAATTATGAAACCAATTGTTTTTTGAAGTTGGTCGATTGATTTTTGTAGATTGTTTTGATCCGTGAATTTGAGAATATACAGATGTGTATCATCTGCAATAGCAAGCATCGCACCAAGAGGTGTGTCAAGGTGCGATGCTATTAATTCTTCTGCTTGATTTTGTTTATTTTGAAGCAGCTTGTTTTTGTGCATAATGTTGTGCGAGTAAATTTTTTATAATATGAGATGTTCGGCATACATTTTGTTGATTACTTGGATTGAAATATTCTGGATCATGATGCATTTGCAATTGTTTTATTGCTTGTGTTGTTTGTCTATCTTTTTCACCGTTGACTTTTACACTGTAACCCCATGCATGCAATCCTTGTTGTAAGTCTTCTACAGATGTTGCACATGGGCTAGAAAGCTCTTCTTCGGTTAAAGTATGATACAGTCCAATATTTTGTTGTGCAGCTTGTTTCCAAGGGAATAATGGGCCAGGTCCGCCGCCAGCATTAAGCACACCACCGTTAGTACGTACTTCATGATAACCAACGATGTCTTTATCTGCGATATTATGAGTAGCTTTTAGTTGTTGTGCAAGGTTTATAAAAGATTGCACTTGTTCGGCAGTATACGGATACCATTGTGTTGTGTTTTCAGGATTGCCAATAACGCAGTCAGGATTAGTTGTTGGAGTTGCCCCTTCATTAACAAATAAAATTCCGATTGAATGAGTGTTAATGTTATTGATTTCTTGTTTGTCGCCATTCCAATACCCTACTCCAGTATGCCATGCACGTTGTTTGACATATTCTGGATCGATAGTAGTGACTTCTTCTAATTGTTCGTTCATGCCTTTATAACATTTTCCATCTTTATCAATAATATAATGAGTCGATAGTTTATGATTTCTAAATGATTGAAGAGCTTGTTCTGCTGTTGATCGTAATGCATAGTTAAGAACTATCATGCTTGGTTGAGCAGTTTGCGGCGTTGTTGCATCTTGTCGTAGCGTGTGGCAGAAAAGCTTTTCGTTTCGTTCAGTTACTGGTTGAGTTGCTTTTTCTTCAGCTGTTTGGCAAGCCGTTGACGTTGCCAAGAAAAATAAGAGAATTAATTTGTGATGAGATATCATGAGATTCCTTTTATAATTCCATAAATAGATAAATTCTATGTATTCAGTTTATAAAAGGTGAAATAAAAAACAAGGATGATGTTGAAATAGAATTGATAAAGTGATGTATACTTTGAAAGTAATAGTCCAGCCTTCGTTTTTTCTACGTAAAACTCAGTTTCTACGTTATTTCTACTTTCCAGCCGTCGCTAAAGCTATGGCGGACACGGCGGCGGACGGATTACGATTGACTCTTTAAATATTATTATATAATCATACATTTAGTATGGCGTGCCAGACGAAGCCTTGGCGTAGTCTGGAGGAGAGAGTGGGATTCGAACCCACGATCCCGTTTTAGCGAGATAACGGTTTTCAAGACCGTCGCATTCGACCGCTCTGCCATCTCTCCACACTATTTTTTTTCAAAAGTTAATTCTCAAAAGAATTGAGAACAGATGATTATAATTTTACTGTAAAATTAATATAAATCAACATTCTTGTGATTTTTTTTAAAAAAGTTTAATTTGTTTATCAAAACCAATAAGTTTTAAAAATTTTTCGTAAGTTAGATCTGTTGAAATAAGTAAAACTTTATTGCGACTAATTAAACCAGAAACGATATCTACTTCGCGTTGAGTGACATTGCAAGTCTTTGCTATAAACTTGATAAGTTCGTAATTTGCTTTTCCTTCTTCAGCTTGAGCCTTAAGATAACATTTTAAGCGTTGTTGTTTGTCGATTGCAAAGCAAAGTTTACCTGATGATGGAACAACTTTAATCTCTAATCGTAAAGCCATAGATCGCCTTTTTATGGATAATGCAAAGGTTTTATTTAATTTTGCATCATTTTTTTAAAAAAACCAACTAAAATACTTGTAAAAAAGCTCAAATAGATTATTCTTTTTAGTATCATGTATTTGAAAACATCGATCATGGAGAGGTGACTGAGTGGTTAAAAGTGCTCGCCTGCTAAGTGAGAGCTCTCGAAAGAGGGCGCAAGGGTTCGAATCCCTTCCTCTCCACCAGCTTTCGCCAAGGCTTCCGCTGGCACGCCAGACTGAAGGATGGTTTTAAAATAATATTTAAAGAACCATCGAAAGCTGTCCGCCGAAGTAGAAGTAACGTAGAAATTAAGTTTTACGTAGTGAAAACGAAGGCTGGACTATATGACATCTCACTTTCGAGTGGTTGTGGAAAATAGAAATCGCGAAGCGAGATCAAATGAATGGCGAGCCAGTCATAATATTCTTCAAAAAAATATAGATGATGTATTTAAATAACTTTCTTTGCAAAAAATAAATAATGTGCCCATAGCTCAATTGGATAGAGTACTAGACTACGAATCTAGCGGTTAGAGGTTCGACTCCTCTTGGGCACACCACTTTTTTAAGTTTCTTGAAATAAATACGCCAAGGTGGCGAAATTGGTAGACGCACGGGACTCAAAATCCCGCGATAGCAATATCATGCCGGTTCGAGTCCGGCCCTTGGCACCAGTCATTTTAAAGAGGTATTCATTATGCAAGATCAAAATTGTATTTTTTGTAAAATTATCTCTGGTCAGATTCCATCTAAAATTATTTATCAAACTGATTATTCAATTGTTCTTCAAGATATTGCGCCACAAGCGCCAATTCATTATCTTATAATTCCAAAAAATCATATTCAAGATTTTGTGTCATGCACAGATTCAAAAATCATGCTTGATCTTATGTCTATTCCCGCAGTTTTAGCAAATCAGTTAGGAGAGCAAGTATCATTTAAGTTATTGACTAATAATGGTTATGCTGCAGGGCAACGTGTTTTTCATCTTCATTTTCATTTTTTATCAGGCAAATCTTTTAGCGAATAATCTCTATCAATTTTTTATCAACCTTTCTCTATCGTTGTAATTTAAACTTGAGATTTGATAGTATCAATTTCAAAAGGGGTTTTGTTTTATAAAGGGATAGGCTATGAAGTTGAGATTAAGTTTTTGGCTGATTATATTGTTGAGTTATTGTGGAAGTTTTATAGATGCAATGTTTCGTTCAAGTTGGATGAGTGAAAAACCAGTTTCTGTAAAAGCAGAGTTTCCAGAATATACAGATCCATCAAGTTCTCACTATATAAAACCTCAATTATCACCGTCTGTTATGAATGCTGCTCAAAAAAGTCAGTATAATTCGATTGCGGCAGAAGCTTTGTCATCGAAATCAAGTAAGAGTTCAAACTATTCAGCTCCTGCAGAGCAAAATAATTCATCTATGCATAATAGTTCTTTAGAAGTTAAGAATCAGGGATCATTGTTGAGTCAGCTTGTATGGGGTGGTAAAAAGTTTGAATTGCCATCAGCTGTTGCTGAAAAGTCTAGCGCATCAGAATCAAAATCTAGTACCGCACCTTCTGTAGGATCTTCAGTTGTTGATATGCAGCGAAATAACGCGCAGCAAATTTTGCAAGTGGAACAAGTTGTTCCTCGTGATATTGCGCAAGGGGTATCTTTAGAAAAAGTAGCTTTTAGTGAAAAAGTTAGTGATAAGCTTCCTGTTGAAGATGGTTCTCGGTCGCAAGGACCTCGATCGAATCCTTTATTAGATGCTATTAAAAATAAACCAAAGCTTAAAAATAAAGCTGCTGTTGATGATAATATAGTTCAACCGAAAACAAATAGTTATACACAGCAAGAATATTTTGTGGAGCGAGCAAAGATTCAAGATATTGCTGAGCAAAATGCTTTAAAATCAATTAATAAAGATGTTGCAAATCAATTAAAACAGCAATGGCCAAATATATTATCTGAATATACAGCAAAACGACAAGGTATGGATATTCCTCAAAGTAGAATTGATGCTCTTAAGATAAAAACGCAAGATCAAATGTTAAAAGATGCGATTGTAAAAAATAAAGCTGCTATAGATGCAACAGTTGCTGAATCTTTGAAAGAGTTTGAATCAACTGCTATTATTGTCAAACCAAAAATGACAGGCGCTAAAAATGTAAACATTGCACAAAGCAGTCAGGAGAATATAAGAATACAAGCTGAAGGTGTCATGAAAAAATCTATCGAACAAAAAATTGATGAATCTTTTATGCAGCAAGAATTAATTATGAGAGAGGATTATGGATTGGATCATCCAAATGCTTCTCAACCAGAAATTATAGCAGCTATCAATAAAGAAATAGCGCCATTGAAAAGTCAGGCATATTTAGATGTTTTGGTAAAAAATAGAGATGCTATAAAGCGTGCAGGGCAAGATGCAGTTGCTGCATGGCAAGCAAAACAGCAGGCACAAGTAGTGAAATCTTCGAATTCGGCGGGTAGAAATCCAAGTCCTGTTACAGTGGTAACCATATCAAATTAATTTTATGGTATGTCAAAAAGCCGAACTCATAGTTATTATGAGTTCGGCTTTGCTGTTTTTATAAGCTTTTACAAAACAGATTGAATGAAGTTTTGCATCATTTCTGTATAGGTTTCTTTATGTATGAGATGATTGTTGACGTGCGTCGAGTCTTTGACAAACCAAGTAGTAGGTTTTTTTGCGACTTTAATTAATGAGTACGCATGGTGAATCGGTACATAGAGATCATTTTCTGCGTGTATAAAAAAAATTGGATGATCGATTTCGCTGATAGCATTATGGAGTGGTGTTTGTTTGCGATGTGTGACTTTAAAGAAGGTGTTGTATATACCGCGCATGAGGTAGGCTAGATAAGGTTGCAAGTAGGGGATTTTATAATTTTTACAACGCTCTGTTGTGTCTGCTTCGATAATTGTATCGACAATATCGATGATTGCAGGCCAAGCGCTATCAAGAATAATTCCTTTAATGCAGTTATATGTTTCATGGTCTGATGTTTTTAGTTGTGCAACTGCTTTTGCTGTATGAAATGCACCAGAGCATAAACCGTGAATAATGATATTTTGAGGAATATTATGTTTTTTATTGTAATCGACTATAAATTGTATCGTTGCAATCATGTCTAGATATTGTTTTTCGCCATAGTGCTTAATTCCTTTGTAGCTTAAAAGTTCGCCTTCACTTTTTCCATGACCACGAGAATCAATGAATATAAAGTTATAAGGCTGATTTTCAAGCATTGCGTATAAAGTAGACATGCCTTCTTTGTCGCCAGGGAAAAAACCGGGAAAGGAAATTATAGTTGTAGTGATATTCTTATTCTTGCTTTGGTCAAGCATGATTGCATTGATCATAAGGTTATCATGAGTTTTAAGGTTTACGTCAAAAAAACCACGATCTTTGAGTATTTTTTCAACAATAGGTGAATTTCTTAAAAAATTTACATCATAAAAATCAATGTTGATAGGAGTTTCTTCTGGCGATGTGATGGTAGATAGTGATAAACTGTGGCACGCAAAAACAATTGATATAAAAATTTTTTTCATACAATACATATTTCCATTTTTTGTTTTTTAGTAGTTCTTCTTTGATGTGATTGTATCATAAATGAAA
>Ga0208373_1000870_pt1 | contig 45353 bp, 36 predicted proteins | sample RifOxyC2_FD_184036 | JGI IMG/M metagenome (GOLD analysis project Ga0208373, IMG submission 184036) | Soil microbial communities from Rifle, Colorado - Rifle Oxygen_injection C2 (SPAdes) | ecosystem: Environmental > Terrestrial > Deep subsurface > Rock core/Sediment | place: Rifle, Colorado...
GTACGTAAGCATAAAACAAACGGAATAGACCTAACCTTCTCTGCACCAAAATCTCTAAGTATCGCTAGCCTAGTAACACACAAAACACCAGGCCTAACCCAAGCCCATGACCAAGCAGTTCAAGACACAATGCGCGAACTTGAGAAGCAAGCGCACGGCCGGCCGGACAATAAACGTAAAGAGTATACCGGTAAAATGTGTTGGGTTTCTGTAAGAGACGGTTACAGCCGGGAGCATGACCCGCACTTACATACCCACTGCATAATCATGAACATGACGCGATTACCAAATGGTAAATATACAAGTATTGATGGCACCAAAATCATCCGGGCAGACGTTTACCGCATGTTAGACAGCATGTACAAAATCAATCTAGCCAAACGGCTAAAAGACCTGGGGTATGGAATCACGTATTTGAAGTCCGGGGAGTGGAAACTGGACATAGTTCCATCTGAACTGGAAGACATCTTTTCTAAGCGCAGAAAGGCAATTGTAGCATCAAAAGAAAAAGGCAATATAGACATGGAAGCATGGCATAGAACCCGTAAGGGGAAAGACCCGGAAGTTGATAAGGAATCCATAAAAGAGGGCTGGGGAAAGGCTGTGGTTAAGTTTAAGAATATAACCAAGGAAACCAACAAGCAAACCCATGAAACCAACCGGAAGGAGTGGGCCGATAAGGCGCTCTTTTCAGTTGAAGCGCAACAAGAACGAAGCGGGGAAAGGACAGGCGCAACCAAGGACAAGATGTGGCAGCTGGCTATAAGGCGCGCAACAGAAACCCAGGCCTTGGTAAGCAAGCGGAAGGTTATAACCGAATACTTAAATGAACTTATGAGAAGCGGGGATTTTGATATTCTTACCATAGCCCAGGCAGAACACTTGTTTGATAAACAGGTAGACCAGGAAAACATAATAGAAATCAAGCCGGGGGAATATACAAGTAAAGAGTTTATAAAAGCCGACCGGGAGTACCGTGGCTATATGGCAAACAAAGTTAAACCAGTCATAGATGAAACCCAAGCAAACAATTACATAAATATATTTATGAATCAAGAACGTAAGTTGTCAGGAGTCCAGCAGGATGTTGTAAGGCAGATACTTATGTCTGACAGCCGTGTAACAATAGTCCAGGGTGATGCGGGATCCGGCAAGACCACAGCGCTCAAAGCGGTATACCATGCTTTTATGAACAGTAAGATGTATGTAACCGGTGTAGCGATGCAGGGGGTAGCAGCGCAAAACCTCGAAAAAGAGACTGAGATGAAATCTTTAACACTAAGTTCTTTTTTAAGCAATCCTGATAAAGATTTAGAAGAAAAGGTAATTGTTTTTGATGAAGCCAGCATGCTTGATTCAAGAAACGCAGTTAAGCTCTTTGAAACGGCAGAGAAATATAATTACCGGATAGTACTTGTTGGGGACCAGAATCAGCTTGAATCTATAGGGGCAGGAAGGGTGTTTAACAGGCTTGTAGAAGCCGCAAAGGATGATAACAGCCTTATATCCTTATATGAGAACCACCGGCAGAGGAATCCTATCTTAAGGCAAAGCGTAGATTTAATAAAAGCAGGCAAAATGCGCCAGAGCATAGACCTCCTAGAAGAGTACGGCCAGGTGAAACAAATAGAGAACAAGTATGAGCGCAGAACAGTAATTGCAAAACAATATGACAAAGATACTTTAATCATTACAGGGACATCTGCGGCACGGAATGATATGAACGTACAAATCCGTAAAAGACTTCTTGAAGAAAACACAGTTGAAAAGGATACTAACCAAACATTTAAACTAGCAAAATCAGATAAAGACGGGATTGACCAAGACTACCACATACCACTAGCAGTAAATGAATTAATAACCTTTGGCAAGAACGAGTATAAAGAATATGATTTAAGGAATGGGGAGAGGGGGAAAATTACCGGGATAAAAGGAAACGTTATATCTGTAACAACAGAGGGCGACAAGAAATTATATATAGACACCACAAAATACAAATGGATAGATTACGGTTACGCAATGACGACATATAAAGCTCAGGGGCAGACGTACGAGAAGGTAATAGTCGATTCCGACACATCCGTCCCCGGGCTAAATGACATGAGAAGCGAATACGTAAACATTACCCGGGCAAAGGATGAGATACAGATATATACGGATGATATTGAAGACTTAAAAGAGCTGGCGAGCATAAAGACATTTTCAAGGGATACGCTGGACTACACTAAAGACCTGGTATTTGAAGAAGTGGAGATAACCCACGAAGACGTAGACAACCTATTAGTAAAGAATAATTATGCGCTGGCAAATAGCGGTAAAGACAGGGTTTTAGTAGCAAAGAAAATGGAAGATGTGACGGGCTTATTAAAAGACGAATTTAGGCCCATGCCACCTGCTAATAGATTTAGAATAGCAGATATTTTAAGTACAAAAGAAGCGCAGGAAGTGTGGGGAGCTGAAGCCGGCTTAAATGCGTCCCACATATTAAGCCTGGGCGAGGCATTGTTTGACAGTAGTTTGAAAGACCGCCGGCTGAGCATGTATGGTGAGGATGTAGAAGAGAAGTTGAATATGTTTTATGATAACCTAACCCTAAGTAAAGATGTTTCTGAAAAGACGCAGGACCAACCCCTTGTCCGTAATAAACATATCACAGACACTGCTGAAACAGAACTTGACCAAGAAGATGATTTTGGGCCTAGTCTGTAATTCTAAATACCATTACAAATATAATATCAAAATAGCACCAGAAAAACCGGTGCTTTTTTATTTGTGGGGCACTAATTCGTAATAGGGGTGGGGTCTAGTCTACTTCCTCATAATCCAGCAACTGGACCGTTGGGATGGGGTAATTCCTGTCTTCTAAGATGGTTTTTATGGTTTGTAGTTCTGTTTCTGACCGTTTATGCCTTTCATATATGTATGCGCTTACCAGCTTTTCGCTAGTTAGTTTGTTAAGTTCTGACTTATTCACGCTTTTGCATTTTCTAAAGTATTCTCTGGCCCCAAACACCGGCCGGTCTAGGATGGACACGAGGACTCCTGAGGGTTATTTCCAAAGCCCGCGGCGCGCTTCCCGGGCCTGCTGGTACAGCTTGAGGAACTTATCCTGGTACTTAACGTTAGGCGGGATAGTCATCGGGCTGGCATAGCCGGCGCCGATTATCTCTTCGTTAAGCATCTTGCCGTTTGCTAGGTAAACATAGGCCAATATTCTCTGATATCTGTCATATTTCTGGACATCGAATTCAAGGGACACCGTATCTCCGGGCTTAACCAGGCTTCCAGTGAAGCCCGCGGCCTGTTTGCCCAGGGCAACGATCGCTTTGACCGATTGCTTTGTTTTTTGGGAGTCTTTCCTGGCCTTTGCATTGTTCTTGCTTTCCGGGGTGTCAATACCAATTAACCGGACACTTATTTTTTGGTTGTTATACATCACCTTGATTGTATCACCGTCAACAACCCGCGAAACAACGGCGTTTTCAGCAGCAAAGAGGGGGGAAACAAAAAAGAGAAGGAGAAAAAGGAGTTTTTTCATTGCTAATTATTCAAATATCCATAAAGTAACATAAAGAATAGCAGACATATTTTAATTACCCAAGCGAGTATAAATAATGGTATTGTTATTTCTGATAGAAGTATTGCAGGTACAAAATATCCCAAATTGTACCAAAACCCATCGTTGTTCTTGTCGTAATATCTTACATTTTCAAATATCACATGAAGTGGAATTGTTAAAGGAGAAATTATTCCATGGAACATACCTTTAAAAAAACCTGATTTTGTATCGGTGTTCGGTACAAATATATATTTTGATACTGAGTTTTTAACATTTTCAAGAACAGTATCATTAGGAACCGGGGTATAACCATTTTGGACAATGTTAGAATCGCTTAAGGGTTCCTGATTAAATTCTCTATGGTGAATTAAGTCATCTACTAATACAGCTCCCAAAGCCCCAATCATTATTATAGAAATAATAATTAATACCTTTCGGAGAGGCGTTATTTTTGTTTTCATATAATCTTCTAATATTGAGTAGGATTTACGGAACTTTCTACTAATTTGATTTCTGTGGGAGTAAGGTTGTATGATTTATAGACTAGCGATTACCTTTTGCTCGATTATGTGTTTTACACAACATTTGGCAGTTTTTGGCCGCTGTTGCACCACCTTTACTCCACGCTGTTACATGGTCGGCGTCCATTTCGCCAAAACTCCAAATCTTACTCTTGTTAGCTTCGTGTCCGATGGCACAATTAGGACAGTTTGATTCTTTTGTCTTTTCGGTTTTAGTAGTTTGTTCTTTGTATGTTGATTTTTTGATTGCCTCATCAAAAACTCGGATTTCAAGCAATTTTGTATCAGTAGAACCACCTAAGATGTATTCATAAATACCTTTCCGGTTTTTAACATATGGATCAGCGTAGAGCTTCTGTACTTCCGATGACACGTTCCTGGGGTTATACGCTTTCTTGTGATACTCTTCATACAATCGTCCCCACTCAAGTCCGCACATCTCGCTTTCCACGTCCGTAAATACACTAGAGATCCAATCAATCACACTGTTGAAATATATTTTTAACTCGTTGATATTTTTATCGTACCGATGAATACTCATGTAATCATCAATATTCCCCTTACTTACCCAATCTAAAGCTCTCTCGTAAAATGCTTGGCGGTTTGCACTGCCTTTTACGTACGCACTCCATTTTTGAATATTGGAATTTTGGCTGTTGCTAAATTCCTCTTTACCTAGCGTAACAAATGGCCCAGAATAGATTGCATTTAACAATTCTTGGGGAACGAGAGGAACGCCTGCTATATTTATTGTTTTAAACCATTCTTTTATTTCGCTTTCCGTCCCTTCGCATTCGTAAATGAGCAAGGGAGTTTCTAATATTTTAGCCTGTTTGTCTTTTGCCATACCACTAAAATATTGTTCATTACCACTTTCGTCTTTGATAGCAAATTTAGCAGTCAAAAATCTTCCGAGACTTGTTATGCGCTGTTGCCCATCTAATACTTCGAGCTTACCGTCGGTTACTTTATTAAAATAAATCAAACCTATTGGATATCCTTTTAGGATTGATTCAATGACGGCCACTTCTTTTTTACCGCCATCAGACGCATAGATATAGTTGCGCTGATACTCCGGCTGGATAGTCAATTTACCAGATAGTCCAAAAAGACCCTTACCTTCAAGCTCGTTATATACAAATCCATCGCAAATATCTTTGACAGAAGTACTGGTTTTTAATGTTGTTTTCATATTGATGTATTCTTATGTCTAATTAATATTCTAGCATAAACAATTAAAAGAGGCCCATTCGCATTGTCTGCGGTATAATAAATGTCACTAGGCACTTTATTAAGCTTAATAGTTGCTCGAGTATTGGCCTTACTCCCGTTAGACAAACTTCCGTTTGTGTTATGTTGTGTTGGGTTTTTATACTTTTTTGATGGTCTACATTCAAACTCATCTCTTCCAGATGTCAAGCCTACTATATCGAACTGGTCAGGATTATATTTATCTAAAAAACTAATTGGCACACCCATCACACCCTTATAATTACTAGGAATAGAATCGGTAAACGGTACTTCTATAGCAGAGTAATTATCATATTTATCATATGTTATTTTGCCCTTGATTTCATTATGTTTGCTGTATTTCAAATTTTCATTCATGGTCATAAGTGGTAATGATTTGTGACGTAGTCCATGATCTAAGCAAGTAAACCAACGCACTCCTTTAACACGAATATATTTATTACCCTCACTATCAACCCGATATCCGGCAGCGTTCAATGGGTAATAATTTGGTACTCTAAATTCGCGATCGCCACTGTGAATGCTTGGGCCGAGCCATATCTTATTTTCTTTAATCATTGGAAATACTTCTTTGTAGGTGATAGCGTTCAGACTGCCTATGATTAAAAACAATTTATCATATTCAACAAGTTGTTTTATATATTCTCGAAACAAACTGAAGGGCGGGTTAGTTACTACTATGTCAGATTGTTTAAGGAGATTAATAGATTCATCGCTACGAAAGTCGCCATTGCCTTTTAGCGGAGTCCACTCGTTATGTTTGTTTACCTTTAGCTGTTTAGCAACATCCTTCAAATTGAATTCGCCGTCACCGTCTATGTCGTGCACCTCGTTGATAATAAATTTATTGGCAGTTACTTTGGGCCGGCCTTTTGATTTTGTAAGAGTATTATCATCACCAAACAATCCCAATTGAGTATTGGCCACAGGTGATGGCTTATAGCTCGTGGTGATAAGCTGTTTCAATCTGAGTTTATTGAAATTGAGCACGAAATATCGAAAGAAATTGCTCTCGTACGGGTCGTCACAATTGCAATATACCACTTTGTTGCGGAATGTATCAGGGTTGTAATCAAGATATGCCTCAATCTCTTTTTGAATATCATCGAACTGAGTATAAAACTCGTCGTTCTTTGCGCGTTTTGCGTTAGTAAGATTACTATTTGCCATAAGTTTTATTTAAACAAATCCGCCACCGACACGTCGTAAGTATCGTTTATTATGTATATTACCTATTTAAAAGGGGAAAATCAAACTGGCAATATTTACATAATGCCGGGAACTTTTTTAGCACCTTTTGCGTCTATTAAGTTGAAAAGGGCGTAAAGCTTGTTTCCTAGAACATGCTTTACGCCCTATTTTATTGTTGTCATAAAAAAGCCCGCCATTCCAGACTGGTGAAATGACGGGCTGTATGAAGACAAACCCTATTTATTAGATGTATTGATAAGTAAAAGGATTCAAGATAGTGGTGGGGAAGAGATTTACGCCTTCGGCAGGCCGTCCTGGTAAGCTAATCGTAGCTTCTTGATCTCAGTCATTATCTCTTCTCGTGTCATTAAATTCTTTTTTTCAAGTAGGGTTATTATGGCTTCCTGGATAAAAATGGTGGATTTTAGGGCTTCTACGGGGTCTATTTCTGGTCTTTTTTCAGGCATTGGGTTCCTTAGTGTATTTTATCCTTTTTAAGCCAATTCTGAGTGAATACCCGTAAATGTGATCCGAGTTCCCTGGCGCATTTCGGGCACAGCCTTATATGAAATCCGCTAGTCAGGTTGTTTGGTACATGGCCAAGAACGGAATACTTCTCACTGTTTTCGTGATCGCCGCATTTTTGACAAGAATTGTAAAAATACTCTTTTTTTGTGGGCATTTTATTTCTTACCTTTTATTATGATGTTAAATCATACTACTTTGAGTCGGGAATGTAAAGCGGTTTGTGACGATGGAGGTGGGTACTGATTTGTTGAGAAAGTTGTTACTTTTATCTTTAATCTAGGAGCATCGATTTCTGATGAAAGATTGAGAAATCAATAATTAAGATAGTATAATGAAAACTGTGCGTACCTCTGTAAAAGATATATAATTCTTTATCCTAGAAATATATCCTAACAGGAGGCACGCAAAATGATAACACTTGGTGTTGATGTTCACAAAAAGTATTCGCAAGTTGCAGTACTCAATGAACAAGGTGAAGTCCGGGTTAATGTAAAAATGGCAAACGAAAAACGTTTATTTTCTGAACTGTTAAGCGAATTCAATGAACCTTGCCAGGCTGTAATAGAAGCCGGCTATTCCTGGGGAACAATGTTTGACCTTTTAACAGAACTTGGTGTTGACGTTACCGTCGCTCATGCTTTAAAAGTAAAGGCAATAGCATCGGCAAAAATAAAGACTGATAAAATAGACGCCAAAATTCTGGCCCAATTGTTAAAAGCCAACCTAATCCCGGAAGTTCATGTCCCCAGCAAAGATGTTCGGCAACAAAAGGACCTTTTAAGGCAACGTTCCTGGCTAGTCAAGATACGGACTATGCTTAAAAACAGGATTCATCAGGTTATAGCGCGTAACCATATAGAACTTCCAGAATATAAAGATCTATTTGGGGTTGGCGGACGAAAGTTCCTGAATTCATTATGCCTGTCCCAACCGGACCAGGGTATTCTGCAACAAGACCTTATTTTGTTCGATTTTATCAATGAACATATAAAACAAACAACCAAATGGGTCGAAGAATCAGTTAAAGATAATAGATACCGCCAAATACTGCAATCTCTTCCAGGTTTTGGCACAGTGTTTTCAGCGCTGGCTGCAATAGAAATTGATACGATTGACCGTTTTAGTCACCCGGCAAAACTTTCGTCATATGCAGGGCTTATCCCTTCAACGTATGCCTCCGGTGGCAAAGTTTACCATGGCGACTTAATTCCACATTGCAATCATTGGCTGCGATACGCTTTTATAGAAGCTTCCTGGGTAGCTATTACTTCATCACCTTATTGCCGCTCCCTATACTGGCGTTTGAAAAAGAACAAAAAGGCCACTACCGCTATTGTTGCCGTTGCTCGCAGACTATCTGAAATCGCTTATCACTGTCTTAAGGAAAATCGTAATTATGAAGAACGACCTTATAAAATATATTCAGCTTAATCTATATCTCCGGTTGCCTTCTCACAATACTAGCCTTTAGGGCTCTAATTAAGATTAAGGAACCGGAGGTCGGATAACTATTTTGTCCTCGCTTATGCGGAGGACGTAAAGAAGATTGACTAAAGATCTATTTTACCGTTGTCTTTTGCATGTATTGACAGTTTTCAAAGAAGTATTGTGTCCCCTGAATACTTGCATAATTTGTATGTTTAATCAAGGAATGTTTCAATCTCGTAATTTTCCATTATTGACAATGCTATCAAAGATGGAATTTCATTATTATTGACATCATAGCCTTCTATACATGAATGAGATGGATTATTTTTGCCTGGCATATGACATATATTTATTGACCTATTATCACTACTATGTGTTTTTATATATTCTATTGTGTTCCCTACATTAAGACGAGCAACCTTACCATTTTTATCGAATTCCTTTAACTTAGATTTCCATAGTTGTATAATTTCTCGAACCCTCTGTTTTGTATGTGTTGTAAAACAAGAACATTCCATCCAATTTACAGATAATTCTGTTTCGGGTTTTTTTGAAAAAAGGAGTTCTTTCTTTAGAAAAAATGCATTGGCAAGTATTTCTCTAGTACTGGTATTGATAGAGCCCGGATGACAATAACGTGCTACATGTTGCGTCGGAGGTAGGTTTTTTTTCATCGTAATTAATTTCAAGTAAACCAATTATTTCTTTAGACTTAAATATTTCTAGGAAATTTTCAACTAGTTTCGTTCCAACATATTTTGCGTTCTCAAAGTTGTATTTTATAAAAAGAGTATACATTATTCTTTTATCTTTTAAAAACTCCAGACCGATAAAATAGTGACTATTGCTTTTCCATTCAATGTAAACATTTCCGTCAGGTGTTTTTCCTACTCCTGGTTCTATTAATTCGGGTATATATTCAAGAAATTTGAAAAAGGTTTCTATTGACTGAATTGATAAAGATTCATTTTCTCGATTCTTAGAATTTATCTCATATTCATGAATCTTAATTAGTTGAGAAACGATATTGTGGGAAATTTCTTTAGCAAATACACCTTTCTCAGTCTTGTAATTGATGAATTCCATTAATTCATCTTGAATCTGTGATGGTTTATTGACAGGCCCTTGCATGTTTATTTCATCCACAAATCCAATACTTTTTATTTTGCCTAAAGTTGTTGTGTTTATTTTTGGAAACATTTGTTAATCTCAAAACGCCTATTTCTTATACGATGGCTTGAACTTTTTAAAGAAACTATTTTCTTCAATTAAGTTACTAAAAAACATCTTCTTTTGTTCATAATGAGCTTTTTCAATTAAATTGTTCAAATCTCCAAAATCATTAAGGTTTTCTATAGATGTATCTATGTCGATGATTGAGCCCTTTTTATTAGACGTTAGAATTGCATCATTGGTAATATTTAGATTGACCATGAAAGGGTCCCTGTTAAAAACAGTCCTAATAGATTTTTGCTTGCTAGTCGTTAGTTCCTTGTTATTTAACATAAGCTTTAATTTGATATCGCTAAAAATATCATAATCAAAAAAATCAATATACCGTAAACCAAATCTGTCAATCTTACTGAATATACCAAGCTTGATTATTTGCTTAAAACAATTTTTTGATTTTTGTGAAAATAAAGACCAACCAATATACGTTTCCTTATTTGATATAGCAAACATTTGTGGACCTATTAGAACAACAAATTTATCGTTAAGTAATTTATAGTGATAAGCATAAGGATATTTAGATCTAATATTATCTGGTAAATTAGCAATTTGTTGTTTCTCAATTTTTGGAAAAACGTCTTTAATCTTATTATAGATTAATGCGAATATTGCGTCAGGATTTTCGGCAGTTTTAAATCTGATTTCCATTACTGCTTCAGTAATGGGACAAGGTGTAATTTTAGTAGGTAATTTTATCATTAATGTATTTTCAGTGTTAATATAAATATACAAAATAAATGACAACAAAACAACCTAGCATAATGATATTTTGGACTTTTAAGTATAGTGGTACATTAACTCAAGATTTATTCAAAATCCTTTAGAAATCAACTAAAACTCCAAACTACTGACTTGTCGCAAAAATTCGCTACTTTGATTATATTGCTTTTTGAGAGTAATATTAATGCGTAATAGGGGAACATTCGTAAAGTAACTCGTGAGAAGGGGGATTAATACCGGGGCTTGTGGGACTTGTCCTGGTGTTTCTTGTTACTGCTTTTGCTTATAAACCGGATTGCCTGCCAGCGGGAACCGTTGCTCTTCCTGGGCCTGTGTAAGAGCCCTAGAATCAGTGCAATAGCCAGAATGATCGCCAGCAGGGAGAGTAACATAGGGATACTTAGTTATATCACGGAAATGGGGGAAAAACAAGGGAAATTTGGGTTGGGGGAAAGTAAAGCAGGTTTATGACGGAAGGGGGGGGGTAGAAAATAACTGCTTAAACACCTTTTTACCCATTTACTGACTTGAACCATGTCCTATATGTCTTAGTCCCTCATTTCTAGAAGGAAGAAGTTGTGTCCACGGGGTGAGGATTTACTATTTCATTCATTACCCATAAGGTTATACCAATACAAAAAACAATAATAATGCCTATAATAATCCATTGTTCTCTTTTTTTAGCTTTTTCTATTTGAGCGTGTGTTGGTGGTATCTTTGGGCCAGCGTTTAATGAATCCATGTATTTTTTATATCCATGTTTGACATAATAACGTTTTGTTAAATATCTTGTAACAAAGAAAGCTGTAAAAGGAATGATTACGCCCAAACCTGCATATTCTTCCATTAAATCAGAATAATGCCAAATATAACCCAATATAACGAACAGAATAAGACTTACAAGACACCCATTACCGATAGACATGTCTGAACCATATTCCTCGGGGGTTTGTATCTTCTTTTTTTGTTCTATATTTCTATTACCTTTATTGCTCATTAAAGCCTTAACAAGAATGTTCGTAACTACTCGCTTGAATGTAGCGCGTCTTGGTTGTCGATAATATCTCATGTATTCCTTGGTCTTCTAAAGGTATAATATTTTGATTATATTGCTTTTTGGGGTATTTATCAAGGTTTAAAATAGATGCGTAATGGATGTGGGAGGCAGTTGCAGTCGTCGGAGTGCATTAGTTAGATTCAAGTTGATCATAAAGGGGGGGGAATCATGGTTTTAGGCTAATATGGCCGGAAAAGTCTTCACTGCTTGTGTTTTAAGACGTTAGAATCTGGTGGGTAGGGGTTTGGTATCATTTATATGGTTGTAAACGTACATTTCAAAAAACATATTAAACATACGTACAGAGCCAGATATTTTCATTGCGCGTTTAAGAGATATTCGGTGCATGCTTCCCGTGTCGTGTACGGTTGCATGTCTTATTTCAAAACATTTATTTATATCTTTTATTCTTTTCAGAATATCTATTCCGCGTATTATTATATTTACGGGCGGCCTGTGCTTTTTAGTGACACTCTTTTTCACTACTTCTACTAACCTATACTTTTTATTTGAAAACTCTTTAAAAGCATCTATTTTAAGAATGCTTGACAAGGATATATTAACCACTTCTGTATTTTGGAATGTATAACTACAACTAACAAGTTCACCCAAGGTAAGTTTTTTACCTATTATTTGTCCGATATCGGTTAATGAAAAATGTATATTTGATATATTTGGTAATGATTGAATGGTTATATTTTTACTGTCTATTAATGTTCTAATAAGGTCTCTCCAATATAATTCAAATCCTGCAGCTACAGCAACCATAAAGAGCCTTCTTCCTTCTTGTTTTTGTACGGGCGTACCATATTTTTCTACAAGAAATAAAACCTGTTGTGCAAGAGATACCCTTTTAGAAAATGTTTTCATGGGTTCCCTTGTTTTATAATTGTATATATTCCTTAATTCTAATGCTTTATCTAAGATTTTCATTACATGAATTTTACTTCTTTTTTAAGGTAATATCAATGCGTAATAAGTGTGGGGCATTCGTAATATAGGTGGGAACCCGGACCCAGGAGGGATCCGCGTTGCAGCCGGGGGGCTTGACGCGCTTGTAAAACCTCTTCAAAATACGTATAATCTACATTATAAGTATTTTGATTAAAGAGAGCTTTGTTGTAAAAAGCCCTTGACAATTCTTTAGTTATGGTGTATACTATACACCAGAGGTGATTACCATGCAAAGAACACAAGTGTATTTATCAGAAAAGGAAATAGCTGTCCTTTCTTCTATCAGTTTGAGCGCAAAAGTGTCCATGAGCGAACTCATAAGAGAAGCCATTGACAAGTGTTATTCGAACAAGAAGTATGATATTGTTGAAGCTATGAATAAAGTAGGTGGTATCTGGAAAAACAAAAAAGGCCTTAATGCTGATTATGTAAGGAACCTAAGGCAGGACAGAAGGTCTAAAGCGGAAAGCCGATGAGTAAATACCTTATTGACACCGATGTTTTGATAGAAATACTTCGCGGAAAGACAGAAGTAATATCATTTGTGGAATCATTACACAAAAAGGGTAAAGCGATATTTTATTCACCGATAACAAAGGCGGAAATATTCCACGGAATCCGGGAAGGTGAAGAATCAGCAGTAAATATGCTGTTTCAGTCCATGGAATGTATCCCAATAACAGATGAAACAGGCAAAAAAGCGGGTTTATACCTGAAAAAGTTTCATCGAAGCCATAACCTGCAGTTGGGCGATGGTTTAATTGCAGCAACAGCATATTTAGCTAATGCAACTCTTCTTAGTTTTAATCGAAAACACTATCCCATGAAGGATATTAAAGTTGTTAGTCCCGAGTAATAGTCTTCCCGTCCATTAAATCCATGTTAATTTCCGAAGCAATTACCCAGTATCTTGACTACCTCAAGGCCAGTTCCCTGGCTGAGCTGAGTATTTACAACTACGGCAAAGACCTGGACCAGTTTGAACACCATCTCAAGAAAATTAAAAACATTACGGACACCGGGCAGCTGACCTCAAAAGATATTGAAGAATATATCTACCACTTGAAACAAAAACAGAAAGAGACGACTACAAATCGCCGGTTGTCATCGGTTAAAAACATGTTTGAATACTTGCTGGACCATAAGCTGATTCCGGAGAACTATGCTAAAAGTATCCGGAGCGCTAAAATCGTCCGGAAGAAACCGCATTACCTTACGGTAGAGCAATATAAACAGCTCCTGGCCGCTACCAACGGCTATCCGCAGGGTTTGATGTATAAAACGATCATAACCATGCTGGCAAACACAGGATTGAGGATTTCTGAGTTGTTGAACCTGACTTTAGATGATGTGCAAGGCAGGGATGTGCTTTACATTACCGGCAAAGGCAAGAAAGAACGGCCGGTTGAGATATCCAGCGCATTAAAAGAGGATATTGAAACATACTTGATTTCGCGCGAAACTGCTGGTTCGAAAGTGCCGTATCTGTTTATCAGCTCGCATCCCCGTAAATTGGGCGCTAACTGGGTTCAAAAGAATTTTCGGCGGTTGGCAATCAAAGCCGGGTTGGTAAACACTAAAACTAAGACTAATTGGGTCACGCCGCATGTGCTGAGGCACTCTTTTGCCAGTTGGCTTAACGACGAAGGGATAGACATAAAGACTATTCAGGAGTTATTGGGACATTCAAGCATAACCACTACGCAGATTTATACGCATATAGACAGGAAAAAACGGGTTGAGGCAGTAAGGCGTGTTAGTGAGAAGATAAGTTCGTAATAGAGGTAGGGGTTTCAACAAATCCCGTGGGGAATTCCCACTGTTTGTGCGGTTTTACCCAATGTTTATAATTTCAGCCTGGGCTTTTGGTAGTTTGAACACCCCTTATTCCCAAAAAGAGCCATTTGTTTTAAGACCGTCTAAAACAAATTCCTGGACAGCATACATAAATATACCCACTAATGCTAAAATACTAAAACCAGATATGTAATAAATTAATTGTTTAATATTTCCATGAAGAAAGGAATGATAAATATGTCGGATTCCATAATACGTTGAGAATAGCACAACACATACTATAAAACACCTAAACAAACCCCTCTTATAATTTGAACGCTGTAATAACCATATATAATAAGCATTCTTCTTATAAATTCTAGGAAATGGGTTTATATCCATTCTAAAAAATAAATACTTTAACGCATACATAAAATCGTATAATAAAGACATAGATATTATTTTACCCATTTTTGTATAATTTTATCAGTGCATCAAGCATAACCGGATGAGGATTAACCTTTCCACTTTCCCACCGGAATATAGTATTTACTGACACGGATAGCTTTCTTGAAACATCCTCAAGAGTATAACCCGCTTTTAATCTTAATTGTTTAAGGTTAATATTTGAAGGTAAGGCTGGGTGTTTTCTTTTACTCATAGCTTTATTATATTACAAGTCAGACAAGAAATCAATGACATCCCCTCGTTTGTCATATATGATTGGTTCAATATTTCTTTGGGTTCCCGGAACATTTTTTACCCAACCCGGGGCAACGCCATTTTCATGAAACATAACAAATGTTCTATTTTTTAAGGTACCAAAGTTCTCCGGGTCTATTGCATGATGTTGTCTTTGAACATAACTTTCTGTAGAGCTGGTTCTATCACCAGTAGACAGGTTTTTTTGCTTTTCGTCATATCTTACCTGGCCAATTCTTTGGGCCAGCTTTTGCCTTGTATTAAGGTCTGAAACCCGCATGGCAAAAATGTTGTTACTTTGCCATGACCACCCGGCGCGCTCATTTTTGTGTTCATCTGGTAGTCTTTGCGCAGATGCTATAATTGCAAGACCTTTTGACCTGCACTGACTATATAGTGATTTTTCTACATCTTCGGGAAGATTAAAGGTTAGGGCTTCATCTATTATAGCTGAAAGTCGTATATCGGTTTCCCCTACGTCCGGCAAAGATATTGAATACAACATTAAAGCAGATAAAAGCAACGTTAAGGCGCCATGTTGTTCAGCTACGCAAAGAGGAGAATTGAGAAGAAAGATTCTTCCGGGGAAGTTAATCAATTCTTCAAGAGTATAAGCCTTTTGCTTATTTTCTTTTGCTCTTTGAGAAGACAGTTCAACTGTTACAATATCTCTATATCCTATTATTGCAGTTGCATATATGCTTTGGAATGTATTATTGGCTCTGGAATTTTTCTTTTTTTCTGAAAGTATTTTTTTTGAAATTAATAAGCTTGGTTGGCTAACAACATCTTTTAATAGTGTTGTGGCGGAGTCGCTCCAAAATCTTTCGCTATGGCCTGTCATGTGTGTATTTACTGCTGTAGATACTACCGAGTGTATAAACTGCGGATATTTTTGGAAATCAGACCATAAATCCCATGCAAAAGAACGTTTATCGTAAGGAGCAAAGATAAGGTCTTTTTTGGGGTCATAATATGTCCTTAACCATTCCCCTTTGGGGTCATTTATAATCATAGGTCTATTAGGGTATTTTTCTCTTATGCCGTCATGAATGGCACACATAAGCCGGCTTTTACCGGTACCCATATCCCCAAGGATAGTAGTTGTCCTTGAAAGACGGTTATATGCAAGTTTTACGCTTCCCGAGCCCTTACTCGCAAAATCTTTAACAGCTTTTGGAAGTAATTTATAGTCATAGGTACCTATATTTATTCCTTCATCTACTACCGGCGGCCTAAACACTGGTCCGTGCTTTAATTTATAATTATCAATAACCTTATCCAGACCCATTTTAATGGCTAAATATGTAATTATTACTGCTAGTATTGATAACGTAAATATGAGGTTTAGTAATGGATATAATAATAGTTTGTATAAACGGGAATAATATATACTTTCATAATAATAGTCATAATAAGAAGGATAGGTATCTTTAAATACGTAATACCCTATAACGATAAAAACAAGGAATGATATAAATGTATTGTAATAAAGCCTTGGCCTGGCAGGTTTAACAAAGTAAAAGAATATGTAATAGAAGTTGTACAGAGAACACAATATAATGAGTATTATTTTTACAATATCAGGTAAAGAGAGTACATATTTAAGCGCGTTGTCCATGTTTTATTAATATTCAACACGTGTTGTTACAAAGACCATGATTGGCATATCTTTTTTCACTGTTATTGAATATGTTGGGGTTACCGATATATCCTGGGAGCCTTGTTTCCCTAATTCTTGCAGCATTTTGCCGCCTATTCCCGTTACTTCCGCGTCGGCCAAGGTATTTAAGACTACTTTTACAGGGATTAATTCCTTATATCTCTTAACAACACCCGGGATTCCCGCCGAACCGTCAATATTTAATGCTATGGTGTCTAGGCGTATTTCTGACCCATCGGGAAATACTAAGGTATTAAAATATACATTTACCCTATCCATGCTTTTCAATACACTTGCATAACCTATTAATTTAGACTTTTTTGGTATCATTACTCTATCAAGATATACAATATCATACTCTATCTCACATATGACCGGAGAAGCTAGATTATAACTAAATATTCCTGTGCGCATCACTGCGTCAAACGTAAACCCTGTATGTAAAAAATACTTTGTCCTATATTCTGGCTTGCGGGTTAATCCGGTCCAGGGCTCTACAGAATATGCGGTGGCCGATAGACACAGCAATAATAATGCAACAAACATTCTTTTCATAGTGGTTCTCCTTGTATTTATGGTAAATTAAACTTGATGTTAAATATTCTTTTATTAGTTCCGGATTCCATTATTTTTAAGATGTAATTTTTGTTGCTTGTTTTTATTGTTAATACATAGGCATCCAAAGTATTGTTCGGAGTAACATATTGTTCGCTAAAAAAAGAAGCATTTGTGTTATTTAATGATTCTGTAAGTAAATAAGTATTTCCGATAAAAAAGTAAGAGTTTGTCTTGTTTATTACGCTATATTTTATTATCACACTGTCTTTGTCTGGAGTGGATGTTATAATATTTACAGTTATGTTGTCCTGTGTTTCATTCTTCCCAGAGTAATAATATGTATTTACGCTATTTTTTACCTTGTTCTTAAGCACATAATAGCTTGGTTGTTCCTCTTTTGTGTTAGGTTTTATAATTGTTTTACTGGTTGGGTTTTTATTTGATATATTATTTTGTGGTTTATTGGTTCTAGGTGTGTTTTCTTTAACGTTTCCTACGGGACTGTTTACGTACACAAAGTCTTTCTTATAACTATCTTTCGTTGTAATCAAATAATCCGCAGATGCTTTTGCTCTTGTTACTTTCCCCATAAAGGTGTCTGGTAGCTTAATATCAGTATACAGCATTATTGTCGGTAATTTATTGTCCGTATATATGTTTGTTATATTAGACTGGTTAATGGTGTTGGTGTCCCGGCTTATATCATAAATTGTTCCAGATAGGCTTTTATAAAATACCATGTTTTTGTTTATAAACATAAACATGGTTAGAAGAACAAAGAATATTATAATCAGGCTGTCTCTAATCATCTTCTTCTGTCTGTGTGTTCCTTATGCTTGATTTCAGAAGACATTTTTTCGGTATTACTAATGTTTTCCGTGGGTTCTGTTTTTGTGGTGATTCTATCATTAAACGATTTTATGCTAGACAACATATTGTTTCTTACATTGGACACCACTGCTTTATTCCTTATGTTATTATATGAGCTGACCATGACATTTGTTGATGATATGATGTTGTCCTTTGAAACAAACAGGTATGTTAGAATGGGTATGAGCGTGGTAAATAATATTGTGCAAAATGAGGCTATTAATATATAAACGACATTGCCTGACGCCACCATATCTACCACACCTATAGAAACCAACATAAACTGTGTAAGCCTAAACAATATGATCCAAAAGGATAATTGCACAAATAATAGCAGCCAACCTTTAAAAAACTTGCTTGTAGGCGTAAAAAGACTCCAGACAAGTGTGAATGGCCCTATAATGTATAAAAGCGATATAAGATAGTACCTACACAGTAGAAAGACATATTCTACCAGTATTGCAAACGAAACAGATAAAACAGATATAACCTGTAATATAGATGAATTTGATATCCCGTTTGACCCTATTTTACCCTGCACTACTATCAGCTTATTTCTATAAGCTTCCCAGTCTTTAACACTATACAGGCCACTGGCAATTGTTTCAAATACCCCTGAGCAAAACGTGAATATTTGTTTATAAAGCATAAACACTAAGAACAAGGCAATAGTTTTAAATATAACTATATGAAAGGCTGGTTTTTCCCCCTGGATAACCTTTGACTGTTCAATAAGTATAGATAGTGTAAAATATAGCGGTATGAGGATAAGAGAAAAACTCCACAGTACACCATAGGGAAGATTAAACATTGAATGCGTATTGGTAATTGACATCGTATTAATGTTATCTAAATTTAACATTATTTCTCCTTTTTTATTTTGTTTGCCATATTACTAGATGAGGTTTACCATCCGATGGAACTACGGTAGTGTGCGTTTTTGTATTATTTGTTGAAATGTTGCTAAATCCGCTGGTATATTGGTCGTTTGTATTTGTTATTACAGTTTGTGCATTTAAAGCGCTTAGATACATATTGTTTTGTATTTCTAATGATTTTACAATTAATGATTCCATCTCCATCTGTGTTTCCAATAATTCTAAATCTAAATCATTCCTTCCTGATTCAGAAGTCATTCTATTATTACTACCGAGCCTTTTTATAATATCTGCTATTCGTGTTTTTCTTTCTAATATACTCTTACTATAATCTGAACATACATTCTTTGTATCGGCATATGTTTGGTTTTTGTTGTCATAATAAGTACCCCTGCCGGCAGCAAGCGTTTTTTGGTTGCTTATTTTACTATCTTCATCCGTTTTACCTTTTGCTAAGGCGGATAATTTGTAATACTCTACTTCATATTTACTGATATCAATGTATTTTTTTGTGTTTGGGTCTGGTTGGTAATAATATTTGTAGTCCGGTCCAGTACCTTCCGCGGCGATATTTGTGCCTGGGTAGTCCTTGGCTAGCTTATCAAATATATAACTGTTTTTTGTTGGTAGGCTGCTCCTACCCATTTTACTTAGGCTGTTATTTAATTCGCTATAATCGTTTTGATACGTATAATTATCTTTAAAGTAGTCTTTATTGTCTTCATAATTATTTTTTATATAATTAAAAGATGCAAACATACCAGTTATTAAATTGCCTTGTGTTATTGCGTTTTGTTGCGCTAGGTTTATTTGTCCTTGAATATCAAATATACCGGCGCTTTGAGCTGCGCTGCTAATAAAACACAAACCCATTACAAATATTAATATTTTATACATTGCTTTTCTCCCTTACTCCTTTATTATTGTTTCATTAAAATCATCTACTAAAAGACCCCAGGGGGTCTTTTCACTTCGTTTTACCTTTTGTAATACTAAATCATCTTCATATATCTGTTCCTTGTTAAAATCCTTACTGATATAGCTTGAATATGTTTTATATCCCTTAATTTTTAATATTATTACCTCTTTTGTGTCTTTCATAATGTCAATCTTACTTATATTGACTACTGTTTTTAACTGTCCTTGTTTGATACTATCTAGTACTTTATTTGTTTCTATATATCTATCAGCCTTAGCAGAATAGGTCGGAGTCATCATTGTAAATGCTTTTCTGAAATTTGAATCATATGCGTAATAATCATATCCTAAATATTGTTCTAAAAATGTGTTTGTAAAATTCTTTATTTCCGGGATTGTTATTTTCACATCTGATTCCCAATTAGTAATTGCCATAGTATTACCTAATTGGTCTACTTTTACAACAATCGGAGTTTTTTCTGACGCATATTTCAACATTATTACAAGAATAACAATTACTCCAATTAAAACAAGTGATAATGATTTAAAATAATAGAGTAAATTCAAACTATCTCCCCATACCTCATAATACTTTTTTGATTCCTTTTGCTGCTCTTCGTTTCTTGTGTTTTTCATAGTGTTTTATCTCTTTTTGTCTGATTGGTCGGCATTTGAAATGACGACATTAGATTGTTTGTTTGATGCACCTGACGAGTCTCCACCGGTACCACCGGCACCTTTTTTAAACATTTGTCCTACCTTACCGGTTACACGGTTTATTCCTGATCCTACAATACCCATGGTCTGTCTAGTTGCAAGCATTGCAGCGCCGGCTACTATAGCACCACCCGCGGAGCCTATTGTTTGGCCAGTTAAAAGAGAAGAAGTAATAAATGGAACCGATACTATCAAGGCTATTGTAATAATACTACATAATGACATACTAAGCGTACCCTGACTTCCTATATAGGACGATAAACCTAACGACAACATACTAGCTTCAAATATTCTTAATACAACAGCCCACATACATATTTGTACTAAAGAAGTAAACCAGCCCGTCAAGAAACTTTTTGTTGGCTTAAAAAGGTAAAAACTGAATGCTAATGGGCCGAAGACATATAAAAAGCTTAAAAGAGAATATCTTACAGCATAAAATATTGTGTCAATAACGCTTGCAACATATATAAGTATGGTGTTGAGCCACTGTACAGGAGATATTTTTAAGATTGAAAATTGGGAATTATTTTTTTGTATTAAAGCTAGTTGGGTTTTGTAGTCAGCCCAGGCTTGAAATTGTAAGGTGTTTGCTATAACTTCTGTTATACCAAGCACTTTTCTAAATATAAACTTATATGTCAGTAATGCAAATACTATTAATAGTGTTCTAAAAAGCAGCTTGCTGTAATTAGGCATTTCGCCGGTCACAACTTTAGCTTGTTCTGTTAATATGGATATAACAAAGAAAAAGGGTAAAAGACCAAAAAAGGCGGTGCCCCATGTATAAGCCAGAAATGTGTCAAATATTGACCCAATACTTGTAATGTATGATACGTCAATAACAAACATATTATTCTCCTATTGTTTTTGTTTTCCCGGCTTATAGAAATATGGTAATTCACCAACCATTTTGTTTAATTCATTTGTATCATTCTTTAGTATTTTATCATTTGTGAGTAATTTGCTAATACCTGTATTTAATTCATCTCTATACACATTTAATGCTTTATCGTTTTCATGCTGTAAATCTAATGTTGCGTTTTGCATGTCGAACATTTGTTTTAAAAGTAACTCCGTCTCTATCGCCACCCTTAATTTTTCTAATTCTAGCTGTAATTTTGCTGATTCAACTACATCCTTATTATTGCTTTTCAAGTCTGTTTTTATTTTTGCCATTTCTTTATTAGAATCTTCAATATATTTAGCAAACTTAGTGCCATAACTATAATTATCTTTTATGTACTTATCAGTGGTTTTAAAAGCGCGCTCAGTGTCGCTTTCTTTACTGTTGTAGGAGTTGTTCCATGCCGTATTAAAACTACCTTTCGCTATTTCCGCATAATCATTAGGATTTATGTTATCGCTTACGTCTTTTTTAAGGTTATTTGGGTTTTCTTGATATCTTTTTACTTCATCTTGAAACTTTTGCGCATCATCGTAATTCTTTTTAAGTTGAGTTAGTTGGCTTACTGTGTTAGCTAACATTGAATTCTTCCACAGTGCATCGCTTGCTTCCTTGGCCTGTTCCTTGCCCCAGTCGGCTATTGATTTAATTTCTTCAATTATAAAAGAATTTGCTGAACCGCAGAAACACATCATCATCGTGAATGTTAATACGTATTTTTTCATTAACCCCCTCCCGCAAGCTCTTTTAGTAGTTCAACTTCTGTAATACCTGGTTTTGCTTCTTTTATTGCCATTTCTTTTTGAAAATCTTCCGCATCGGTCGTACACACCCAGTACTCTGCCTTACTTGGGTATACCCTTAATACCTGACAGTCATTGTTAAATTTTACAAATATTTCAGAGTACTTGCGCCTAATAGATGTCAGGCTTGCGACATCCTTTATCTCTTCCGGATTTAACTGAAAACTATTTAATAATTCTATACCTTTTGATATTTTAAGGAAGTATTTTACATATGAATTTGCCAATACAGCCCCGGCTGCTGACGAATTAAAGAAGTCTTCCGGGCTTTGTGTTATAGATAATATCATTGCATTAAACTTTCTTGCTGTTCTATATAGATTTTCAATTAATTCCGCGGAGGATTTTGTTCCGAAGAATTTCCAGCACTCATCAAATACAACGCATTTCTTTAAGGCCTTGTTTTGCAGTTTGCCCCAAATAACATTTTGTATCATAAAAAACACCACTTCTTGTATGTCTTTTTGCGCTTGGAGCTTCTGTAGGTCGTATACTATAATCCTGGCATCAGGCCGGATTGTTGTTGGGCGATTAAACATTGTTCCTAATCCGCCTTTTGTCCAATAATCCAAATCTTTTGAGAATTTTGTAGCTAATTTTTTTGTTTCTGGGTCTTTTGTATCATAATTCTGTAACTGATATACTAAATTTGATAGTATGGGTACTTCGCCTGTTGTATTTTTGTAAGTGTTGAGAATAGACTCATCAAGAATTAATGCTTCTTCACCTGATAAATCCCTGTCATTACATATCATCTTTATTAAAAGTAACCTAATATAGGACATTATATCCGGGTCTATCTCAAATTTTTCTTTTGTGTTATTTATTATTGCTACTTCTTTTAGTGGAAAAGGGTTAAAAGAATATTTTTCTGTTTGGTCTACCTCTAGATATTCCCCCCCTAATAAACTACATAACTTTCGGTATGAGCCGCCAATATCTATACATATGATATGGTTGTTTTCTGACTCTATAAAAAAATTTGCTAATAGATAATTTGTAAAGAATGATTTTCCGGACCCTGTTTGGCCGGCGACAAGAGAATGCTTGGCCGGAAGTTCAGAATCGAATAAATCAAGCCCTAAAAGCTCGTTTGTTCGGGTAATTAGCAGCATTTTTGACTCTTTTGTACCCTTCCAAGTAGAATGTAGAGGCATTAACCGGGCTACAGCTTCTGTGTGAAATATGTGTTTCCTTGTATTAAAATGGGAGTTGTTTGGTAATACTGCCAGAAAATTGAATAAATGGTTCATATCATCTATAACACCTTCTGATTCTGAAAGGCTTCGATAGGCAGACACAATAGAATTTGTCTTTTTGGTTAGTTTTTCAAGAGTGGTTTCCCTTACCACTATATTAAATGACACGTAATAAAGGCGCTGGTAAGTGGTTTTTACATGCTCAATAAGTTCTCTTGCATGTTGAGACATCAACTCTGCTTCATAATACTTTTTAAACGGGTTCATGGTGCTTATGGCACCAGCCAATGTAGAATTGAGCTGTAAATCCTTAATTAGTGGTTCCTGGGGTATTGAATGTATTGCCAAGGAGAAGTCGTATTCTGGGTCAATGGACCCTAAAAAGTTTATAAGGTTATAGCTTCCTATTGATTCGGGCCTTATGTGTAAATTTATCGTCCTGAAATAATAACCATCTGTATATATGCTGTCAAAATTGTTTTCTACTGCATTAAATACTATTTGACTCCTTAGTGTTCTTTCAGGGTTAATTTTATTAAAATCATGGAACTCTGACCTGCCTGGATTCAGATATTTATATAATACTTCGTATATCTCTTCGTTTTTTAACCTTTTATACTTTATTGATAAGTTATTTAACTCCATTTCTGTAGATGTGCATATTTCATTAATCCTTTTAATTCTGCTCTCATGTATATCTATAACGTGTTTTTTGTAGTCGCTATTTATTAGTTTTAATAAATTAAAGCTTAATTTCTTAAACTCAGCGTTGTCTGGGTATGTGGTGACATACATATAATATCTAAGTTTATTTATCTGCAGTCCATTTATAAAATTTACCTTATCTTCTACAATATATTTTGAAAACTCACTTTTGTTGCTGATTGTGTCTGTATATTCTTTAATTTTACTGCGATCACCTAAGCGGGATTGTACCCAAAATTGAATAGTCACATTCTCAGGAATCCCGTGTAATAGGGTTTTAACCATATTAAAATAGTTATCTAGTTCTATTTCTGATTTATGTATTAAGTCTGGTAAGGATAGTTCGTATACTGCGGATATCTGCATGTCTACGCCTATTACGGCATTATCTTCTATAGACCAGAGATTGAGATAATTAGGAAGAGATTTGTAGTGTGACCCGTAGAAAAGTGATTTTATTTTTGTGGGCGATAGTTTTATCATTTTATTTCCAGGTGTTTTGGAACCACAAGCATCGGCGGGCTACTAAAATACATATATAAGGATAAAAAGTAGCCCTTGGGCCTAGATTTGAATTTTTTTGCTATATAATACGCTATTGACATAATAATAATGTCAACAATAAAACTATTGAATATTCCGTGTATAAACACGAATAATACAAGAAGGATGAGTACGTCAATAGGCTGTAACCCAAAGAGATACAGCCTATTGGATATACCTTTAAAACAAAATATCATTGCGCGCCAGTGAATGTTTTAATAAGCGCTAATATGTTTGTGGCAAGAAATATTATCAAACCACCAACAATCACGAGACCGCCAGTTTTAAGAGCATCGTGCGACCCTGTAGATAATTTTACACCAGTAATAATCAAACCAACAACAAACATTGAGCCACCAATGGCTTTAGTGGTCCAGTTAATCACATTCGCGAGAGAAGTACCTACGGCATCCGTCCCGTACTGGCAAAACCCCAGCTGTGCAAATAGACATACTACAAAAGCAACAGCTAATACATTAAATACTACATACATCTGCTTTGACATAATCATTACCCCCTTTTATGGTATATACCTTTCAATTTTGCCCTGTTCTATCAGGGTATTCTCTAATATATCATAGTCATAGGTTACATTATGGCGTTTTAAGTCTACAAAATACTCGGTTGTATTAGATTCGCTATTTGCTAGCGAAATTGACGATAAATAATATATTTTCTGCTGATAAAGTTTTTCCGGAAGGTTATAATTATTTAAGTATAAATAAAGGTTTTTTAATTTATTTGATTGTTCTAAGATGTTTGCGTCTTTTGTTACCCTATATGCTTCTCGGTAACAGAGATATGCCAAACCATAGTCATTTTTGTTCTTGTATTCCATTGCTTTCTTCACTAATCTGTCACTATATTTTGATTTTTCGTCATTTATTTTCTTAAATTGAGTTATTGTATTTTCGCCGTTCAGCTGTAGTGTCTTTAGCTTATTATACTCTGTGTTCGCATTATCATAATCATTTTTTGACAGATATTTATCAATTGTTTCATTTGTTTTTGATATATAAGCGGTTATATTTTCATTTATATTCTGTTTTTCTATTAACTCTGTTTTTTGGTCATTTAATGTCTTAAACATTGTAATAGTGATATTATTTGAATAATCTAAGTCTACTGCTTTTATGGCTGTATTACATGCATTACTGTAATCTTGCTTATTAATATATCCGTTAAATTCGTTATTTAATGAGACTATTATAGTTGTATTTATAGACATTATACATAATTTTATCATGTCGTTGACACTACCGTTGCTTTTTAAACCAACAGAAATGGGCTTTATTTTGTTTAATATCACCAGGGCTTCTTCGTATTTTTTGTCATTTATTAATGAATTAGACATATTTATATACCTATCGTATACCCTTTGCGCTTGGTTAAGAACAGACTTATATTCGTCAAGCTCTTTTGGTGTTTCGGCGAGTATTGTGGAATCCCCATACTTATAGGTAAGGTCAACATAATGCATTGCAGCTTGCCTTTGTAAAAACGCGTAGTTAAAACTTAAATCATTAATATTTAATCCAAATCCACAAGTAAAACCGCTGTCATTATGACCTATTCTGATAGCTATGGGGCTCATGCTGTATTCAATACCAGAGTTTATAAAGTAATTAGTATCATAATTATTATCTATAAATATACCTATATTCTGGTACTTAAATTTTTCATTTTTTATATCATAACTGGGACAAAGGGTGTAGTTTATGTTCAATCCTAATCTGAACAGCCTGGGCAGCGTTTCACTGTCATTTATAAGAGTTATTTTTGGCTGTAATAAATTAACTATACTAAAATCCGCATAAGAGTATAAGTAGTGGTTTATTAAGCTTCCGGATTCAAATATCTTTCTATTTATTCCTACATCAATACCATAGCCTGAATTTGTTCTATTATATATGTCGTAGAACGCATATTTCCCAGCGGCGCCGACATTGAATCCGCCAAGTTTGGTACCGTAGGCCAGGTTAGCAAATATCTGATTGTTATAAGTGTATTGGGGTATATCGTTGAGGTTCTGACGTACTTCTATATTTTCACGGTAGAAGTTTACTGCTGATATGCTAAAACCTGAATTATCCATTTTTTCCATATAACCAAGAAAATTGTACCTGGCGCCATAAAGCATGTAATAACTACCGGTAAAATGCGACCTGTCACATAACCCAATAAGGGAAGGATCTGAAAACGTCATTGATACATCCGGATTTAATAGATTTACTGCTCCACCTAATGAATTATCTATTACTGAGCTATCACTCCAATAACTTGAGTGTAGCACACCGGCACAGGTTAAAACTAGAATAATTAATGTTATTGTTTTTTTCATTTACTTTACAATCAAAAGAATGCAGTCTTTTGATATTCCCCCTATTTTGATTTTAAATATGTAACTGCCATTTAGAAGCATGTTTCCGTTTCTATCTTTACCGTCATACTTATATATATTACTGCCAGTCATTACGTTGACAGTATCGTCATAAAGCTGTTTGCCTAGTTCATCATATACATATATTTTAGCTTCCGTGTTTTCTGATGAGTAGAACACTACATTTGTGCCCTGCCTTAAAGGATTAAAAGGGTTGGGGAAATTATACATTACGTTATTTGTAACATTTGCGGTCTGGAAGGACTGAATATCTCCGGAAGTTACAAGACCGTTTATGTCTTCCGCATCCACGCGCCAAAAGTATATTTTACCACTATCCAGCCGGGTTACTGAATATGAGGTATCACCACCGCTGTATAAAAGCGATAATACCACCCCATTTGGAATATTTTTTGAATGTATGCTATTGCTATATCTTTGGGTGTCTACTCCGTTTGACATATAAAGCAGATATTTTACTGTATCATTAGCATCTTCATCTGTAGCTTCCCACCCAAGAGTTATTTTTTCTGTTGTTACTACCCCATTATAATTCTTTAAATGTGTGCTTGGTTTACTTGGCGGTGTCCCAATGATAATGGTTTTTGTAGCTGTAAATACACGATAATTGTATTTATCTGCTGTTTCATAATAGTATGCGTAAATACCCATAGACGATATTGTTAGATTATAATTAAACACAGCGCCGGTATCCCAAGTATTAATTCCTGCAATACAGGTCATTGAAGTGATTAATATCTCTACCCCGTTTCTAGATAAATGTAATTTAGGATACTGGTCAGCCGGGCTGTCATTGTCCGGGTCGGTATACTTAACCCCAAAAGAGATTGATGTTTTTGGTAGAAAATAAGCCGGGGTGTTTTCATAATATTCTAAAGTAGGAATATTGCCTGATACTTTTGGGCCATTATTAACCACTTCTATTGACGGCCAACCCCATATGTCTTTACTTATTACTTTCCATGTATATAAGTTTGATGCTGTAGATATGGTTATTTCACTATTATATGTTGCTCCACCAAAATAGGTCCCTGTAGAATATGTCATTGCAGCACTATATATAGTTGTGCCATTTAATAATATAAGCAGTTCTGGAAACCCCGCCATAGGCGCATCGTTATCCGGGTCATTATACTGAGCTGTAAATATATAATTATAAGTAGTTGTTCCAACATTGTAATTTACAGATGTGTTACTGATAATTGGGATACTATTGCTCACGGCCGGGCCCGGCTGGGTCGACGTAGTACAACTACCACCTATTACATCATAAGCATCTATATAATAGGAATAGGCGGTACTACCGGTTGAGAGATAAACGCTGGTCGCATATACCGCGCCAGTAGTGTTTTGTCCTGATGATTTTATCATTGCCTTTCCAATTATTTCTGTGTTGTTTAGTAAAAGATGCAGTTTTGGATAGCCGGTATCTGGGTCGTCGTTGTCTACGTCTGTATATTTTACTTTGAAATAATACGTTGTGTTGGTATCTGATATGTTCGGCTCAAGACAATCGCTTGTGTACCCTGCATCATTTGTATAGCTTAATAATGGGTTTGTGTTCACAAATATAGACGGGGTTTCAGTGGTTGTTACCGGGCCTTTATTGTATTCGTCATAAGTCTCAAAGTAGTAGGTGTAATATTTTGAAGTATTGTTTATTGCTACAGTAGTGTAATATACAACCCCTATGTCAAATGTAGAATAACTACTTTTTGACATTGTAAAAGGGCTATATGCCAGCTCGGTGCCATTATTTTTTATGTGTAATTTTGGATATCCGCTTAATGGGGCGTCTGAATCGGTATCTTTATATGTTATCTTGAATGTAAACACAGCGGCGGGGGAAGAGTGGTTTGGTTCAAATCCGTCTGTTGTATATCCCAACTCATTAGGGTGATACAGGGTTGGCGGTGATGTGGATATCACGGGTGAATATTTTTGGCTTGTATAGTAAACAGTGCCAAAGGTATCGATAGAAACAAAATAATAAGACAGGTTTTTTAAGGAAGGTACTGTCGTAGAATAGAAATACGTTTTACCGGTGATATAGTTTATTTCAGAAGAGCCTACTTCTGACATAGGGCTATCATATATAGTCGCTCCCGCGGCTAATATTCTGACTCGCGGATAACCCGCCATAGGCGCATCGTTATCCGGGTCAAAATATTTGATTCTGTAAGAGAATAATTGCCCGCCGGTTAAATCCTGTTCTGGGTTAATACCATCACTTTCATAGTTTGTTTCGTGTGTCCATGACAAACTTGTAACATTTGTCCTGTATATGTCCTGGCCTGTTGTAATAGCTATTAAATTGTTAAATGTAATTGAAGATGGGCTAAAACCATAATATGCCGTGCTACTTGCACTAATTACATAATTACTATTTGACTCTAAGTATCCAAAAGAGTAAATCCCGTCGCCTGAAGTATAATATAAAGTGTATGTGTTAGGTAATACGCTAGTATTGGTTAGGGTAACCGTAACGCACGGCATGGTTACATTGTTTGGGTAATATACTTTACCAGATATCAAACTTTTTACACTTGGGCCGGAATTGTTTACATTTGTTGCAGAAACATTCCATAAATCATTTGCTTCAAATCTATAGGAATAGTAACTGCATGGGGATAGAAGGGTTGCTGTTGAATACACTGCACCACTGTCATAAACTCCACTTTCATAATTCATTGGTAATAACGCATATATTTGGGCGCCCTTAAATATCTTTAGTCGTGGAAAACCAGTTGCTGGTGGATCACTATGTGTGTCTGTGTATTTTACTTTATATGTATATGCAACAGTAGAGGTGTTTATATCTGGATTTATTCCATCGGTTATATATCCTGCTTGGCTTACATATGTAAGGCCCGGAGCAGTGTTATCCCTAATATAGGTATTTACTGAGTCACTGGTTACAAAATTAAAGGTTGATACTACGGGTGTACCACCGATAGTGTTTCTATACCACACCATTGACGTGAATGATATGTTGTAGTTTTGCTTTTGAGGCACAATGAAAGAATATACCCCTGAGGCATTTGTATATGTATACGTTGATATATATCCCGACATGTTTATTCTTACACCTACGGCAGGGGTTGAGTCAGGATTAAATAATGTTCCGGATATTGCGTTTCCTTCACATAAATAATATATATTCGCACGACTGGGCACGTGGCCATATGCTTCTAAGGTATTGTTTGCACACGCCGTATGAACAACTCCGCTAGAATCTACCACAAGCCCGCCGTATTTATATCCGTTTATGATGTTATGTGTGCTCCACACACCACTGATTCTTTTTGCATACTTAAAGTAACTACCATCATAATACGATACATACACATTACTAGAATTGTCTACTATTATTTTAGTGTTACTTATTGCATCGTAGCTTGTTATACTGTCAAATGCAGATATATTTACTACCGGGCCGGGGGAAATTGTCATAAGATTCATTTTATTATCTGTGGTATTATAATATGCCACATGTCTTGTATTTCCAAGATTTGCTATAGAAAGACCTTTTGCAGAACAAGTAGATATGGTAGTAAATGATGACCCATTATTATTTGAATAATCCACACGACTGCAGGTGTCAGGGGATATTATAAAATCTGTATCCCACCAAGTAAAATTTGATGATTGATAATCAAATGTGTTTACTTCCGATGTATTGTCAAGCATAACTTTCTTAATACCTAACACCGGGTCTGGCGCCGTGGCTGCCCCTCTTGAATAAGCAACCCAATCGCCATAATCCTTGCTTATTCTACCCCAATTAAAGTCTGGTACAAAATTACTTATGGCTGTATTGTCAACACCGTTTATATTTGATATGTTGGTTATGTTGCCACCTGAGTCGCACGTCCACTTAAATATTTGGCATACGACGTTATCCCATGGATAATAAACAGAAATGGTATTTTGTGATGTATGGCAGGTTACATAGGTGCGACTAACATAATAGTTATTGGCTTTACTTTGATCATTTAATAATATGTTCCTTATAAAGTTAAACGCGGTGCCGGTACTTGCACAAACCCATCTGTCTTCAACATAAGAAATTATTAGATTATTGTTTGTGTTGTGAAGTGTAATATCCGGTCCCCAGCCTTGATTGGACAATCTTTCGCTATACCATGTTTGTGAGAACAAATTGCTTGCATAGATAACTGTTAGCGCTAATGTAATTATTAATTTTTTAATCATTTTGTCTTCCCCTTATTTTACGGTGATTTCTCCAACAAATCAGACAACCATTACCTGTTAAATTTCCTGTCTTTTTGTAAGACGTGCTTCTTGAGTCTATTGATGCCTTAGTAACATGCCCGGTGGGACATCTCCACCATACTTTTTTGTGACTATGTGGTAACACATTTTTTGGGGTAAGTGCTCCGTTTTTAGTGGGGTGCCAATATTTCGCAACATTTGGCAACAATACTCTTAGATTGTTTTTTTTTGTTGCAAATCTGCCTGAACAATAAGGGCAACCGCGTTTACCTTTACCTGTTCTTGATTCTACTACAGCCTGCCATTCATGGCCCTTTGGGCATTTCCACCATACTTTTTTGTTTGAATGTTTTACTACACCTTTTGCGGTAAGCTTTTCATTTTTTATTGGGTGCCACTGTTTTGCGAGGCGTTTATTGGTTTTTGCTAAACAGTTTTCGTTATTTACTTTTTTGTTGGAACAATAAGGGCAACCACTACCATTGTTTCTGTGAAGTACCGATGCTCTCCACTCGTGACCTTTTTTACATACCCACCATACTAAATGATGGCTATTTGGTAATACATTATGGGGGGTAAGTGGGTTGTTTTTAGTTAGAAGCCATTCCTTAGAAAGCATGGGGTTAATTGTTGCTAAACAGTTTTCGTTATTTACTTTTTTGTTTGAACAATAAGGGCAGTTTCTTCCGTGGGTTCTGTTTTCTATTGTAGACTGCCATTCATGGCCCTTTGGGCACTTCCACCATACTTTTTTGTTAGAATATGGCTTAAACATTTTAGGGTTTAATCCTATATTTTTTTTATGATTCCAGGTTGATAATAATCTTTCGTTTAGCATATTTTCCACAAATACAGCTACCCGAGGTCGGACTCGAGTAGCCCAATCATTGAACTGGCGTTATCCGCGTTTAATTCCCAGCCTTCTTTTCTTACCATGCTCTTTACCGTCGCTGTCAGTGTTTCCGGATTGTCTTTCGCCCATCTGTAAACCGCCGGTAAATACTTTTTCTGAATTTCAAATCCTAAGATATTTATGTTTGGGGCTACTTCTTCTTTTTTTTTCTTTCCCATGTTGTCCCCCTTTTTTGTTTAGATAATATATTATACATTATGTTTACACATTATGTCAAGGGCTATTTTTTATTATTTTCATAAGTCCTTTATATAGACGCAAAAGGTGCCAAAATAGTTCCCGGGATTTATTTTCATATTCCTATCCCGCGGGGGATAGATATATTTTCATAACTATTTTCTGCTAGTTCTTTCTGGTCTTTATTCAGCCTGTTTAGTGCTGATTCCTTATTTTCTGGCATAGCATATATTTCTGCTACTGCCACCCTCACTTCCGGGTCCATTGAACGGCTGTACCATAACGAGTCACAGTCTGGCGAACTCAATGTTTCCGCAACCATTTTTTTCTGTTCGTTGTTGAGTTCTTTTATGTTTTCTATTATTCTTGAGGTGTTTTCCATTTCCTTCTCTAGTTCCTTAGCGAGAGGGTACCCTCTGTATGTATCTAATACTTCTTCGTTTCTTACGTAGAAAGGGAAATAATCATTATCATATTCCCTTACCATAGATATACCGTTTGTTTCTTCCTTGTGTTCATAAAAGATTTTTTTGAGCTTAAAATCTACCCGGCCCAGGGATTCTTCTGATCCCCCATCTTCAAAATTGATTAATTTGTGCCGGTCAATTAAGCTTGTATCATTATTTTCCTTACATAGGTTGTATATTATTGCCGGGACAACCGGTATGTTGCCGGATTGGTATTGCTTATACATATTTGTCTTAAAATCTGCATATGTTTGGGATATATCTGCTACTTGTTTAAGGTTGTCTTCAACAGCCTTCCAACCCACAAACATATGTTTGTTTTCTTCCTCAATCCTTGCTATGTGCTTACTAAACATGCTTGGTTCATATTTCTCTATATATATGTTTGTAATATTATTGTCTTTTTCTTTCTTTGCTTTTTTTATGTCTGTATCAAATCTCGCGTCCATTGTGTCTATGCGTTTCTGTTTTTGTGTTATATTTTCATTCAGTTGCGCTAATTTCTCCTTAAAGGCTTCTATGTCTTTCTCTGAGAACCGGTTTTCGTGTTTTTTCATATTCTGAATACACTCTTCTTTTTTGTTTTTATGATATTCCGCATTGCTTTTTCTACCCATTGATTCGTGAAAATGAATATTACTTTCTTGCATTAACATTTGTTTATTAAGTATATCCCTCTTGTCCAGATTAAGTTTAATAAACGAGGCGTCTGCCTTCATGTTTGTGAGTTCTTTATATTCAAGCGACATTTTATACTGTTTTTCTGCCTGCAACCGGATTACCGGGTCTGTAATTAGGTCAAATTTCAGTTCCTCAAAATTCAATTCCCCTACTTCTATTGTATTGGTGTTCTTGCTCTTTAAATCGTTTATACGCTTCATCTTTGTTTCTAGCTTCTGAAATATAAACGGGTCAATAGTATTTTCTATTAAAGGATATGTTATCCTTACATTAGACCATTTATTGCCATGTCGCCAGAGCCGGCCTTCTACCTGGTCAAGGTCTAGAGGGTTCCAGGGCAGGTGTAAATGATAAAGGTCGGTTGTATTGCCCTGCAAGTCCATTCCTTCCTTAATAGTATCGCTTCCTATAATGCACTTAAGCTTCCCGCTATTAAACGCTTCTGATATTTTGTCCAATTCGTTGTCTTTATTGTTTTCCTTGCCTGAAACAATTGCCACCTCTGATTCCTTATAACCCATTTCTTTTACTAGATACTCTTTTATATAGAAATGATAGTCCACTCCCCTGGGCATAAACAGTATTTGCCCTACATCGGGATTATCCTTCTTTACCTGTTTCATGGCTTCTAATGTAAAATATATCTTAGGGCTATTTTCTACAAACTCTTTACAATCCTTTGCAGGTGTCGTGCAATATTTTGAAAGATATGGGCTTAGGGTTATATTCTGTAACTCAGTAATAGCAACCATCGCGCCGCCGTTTTCCTTGTCATTAAATAGCGGTTCTGCTTGTTTCATTAAATCCGCCTGCCAGGCAGACGGCTTCAAAAACACTGTTTTTCTGTACTTATCAGGCCGGATTACACCAAGCTCATCACCGGTTTTAAAATCAAAATATTCCGATACGAGGGCGCGTAACTGCTGGGCATTGCGGAACCTTTCTATGTTTTCTTTTGATTGTATTGAGAGGTCGGCTTTTACTTCATATATTGATTTCATGTCCATATACGCTGACATAAAATCATTAACATTTAGTATCCCCATTTCATCCATTTTTTTTCTTGCCACCAGGGACAACATGGAGTAATACTCCATCGGTGAGTTTGTAAAAGGGGTTGCTGTTAAAAGGAACATGCCTCTTCCTTCGTTTTTATTAAGCATATACTGGCTAGTAACGTATGCCTTTATACCTCTTATGCTGGCACTAGCACCTCGTACATTAGTATATTCGTTGGCATGTCCCTTTTCTAGTTTTGCTTTACTAAATATGTTTTTGTAGCGGTGGGCTTCATCTAATACAACCTGGTCAAATCCTAATTCTTCAAAATATAGGTTTGTTGTGCCTTTTTTTGATTTGCCAATGATTACATCCTTGTCCGCATCTTCTTTCTCTCTTTGACGTTGAGTTTTCTTATCATAACCGTCTATTACATCATTAAGATTCTTTTTTACCCACTCGTAGGTATCTGTTTTAAAAGACAGCTTTTCAAAACCTTCTGTAGTCACAATCGTTATTGTGCCGTCTTCAATAGTTATCTCTGGGCTCTTTTTTAGCACCTGCGCGCCTAGATTGTGAAGGGTGTTTATTTTTACATTTGGTATTGCGTCTGATATTTCATTTATCCATTTTTTGTATACACTTTTTGGAACAACAATTAATGGTCTTTTTATCCACCCTTTGGTTAGTAGTTCATTTACAGCCACAATAGAAGTTAATGTTTTTCCCCCACCGACTTCGTGTGCTAAACAACCTACTCCTTTGTTTACTAGAAACCCTATTCCTTTTAATTGTACGTCTCTTAACTTCATTTTTGTGGATTTAAATGTAGAATTAATGGTTGAAGTGATTGGTACATTTGCAAAATCCTGTTTAACTATTGCGTTTCTCTTCCTATTATATATATCAAGAATAACCGCTTTTTCTTCATCAGATATCTCTTCCCTTATAAACTTTAAGAATAGTTTGTTTCCTACTTCTTTCCTTGCCTTGCGGCGGTTTTCATTTTCATCCTTATCCCGGCCGGTGACAGGTCTGTTGTTTACATATGACTTAACATCCCATCGGCTGGAGTCTTCATAACATTCATGTGGTAATAGGTCAATATATTCTTCAAACTTTTCCGTTAAAGTGGTATTATTGCCATAACTGATATCTTTAACAATCGGGTCAATAGGAGAGAGATTTATGTCTTTTATAACTGCCTTTTCGGGCATAATTTCCAAAAGCTTCTTTAATTGCTTTTCATATTGTTGGGGGCTAATTCTGTCCTGGTTGTTTGTTAGGGAATCTATTTTTTCATATATATTGCCCTGATAATAATTAAAATCGTTTTTATACCTTAACTCATACCCGTGTTTTGTATTTTCAAAATCTATATTTACATCCTGACTGTATAATGTCCTTATGGTGCCCGGGCTGGGAGTATCTCCGGGCTCTATGTTGTAGCAGTATTTATTTACAAATTGCTGGTTAATGTTGCCCAGGGCGTCAGTATTATTCCACAGCTCTTTTTCTAGTTCTGTATACTTATTTATATTTTGTATATTGATTACCTTATCACCCTTATTTACAACAATAGTGTAAGGTTTAATGTTCACCGCATTTTCAGGTAATACTTCTTCCTCAGCTTCTTCCACTTCCTGGACTAGGACTTCTTCTGGTTCCGCGGATTCTTTTGCTTCTTGAATGTCTGTAATATTCTTATCAATATAAAAATTGTATTTTTCTATATCCTCAATACTGCCTTCCACGTATTTTTCTGGGCCATACTTGCCGGGACGTTCCTTTTCTATACCTATTACTTTATCGGGGTGGTTTATGAAATATTGATTATTTGAAAGTTGCTCTATTCTTGTTTTGAGTATTGAGTCGTCTGCGCTGGCAGACTTCCTTATTATTACAATATCCGTACCAATGTCTGTGGTTGGGAACGTGCTGTTGGGTAGTCTAAAAGCGTCTACAAGTTCCCCTAATATTGCGATTTGTTCTTTTGCGGAGTTTGGCTTATTTCTTAGAAATCCGGAAGGCACAACCATGGCCACCACGCCGCCGGTTTTGCAAACATCAAGCGAGCGCTTGAGAAAGTATTCCTCATATCTGCGGATTTTAGGTTCTTCCCCTAAGCCTAGATACTCGCCCCGGTGTAATCCGTATGGCGGGTTTCCTATTACTATGTCGTAGCTGTTATATGGCGCGTCAGCTTTTTTATTCCCGTGTTTGTCAATGAAAAGACTTTCAAAATACTCGTTTTTTACGTTCGCTCCGGGAAATTTCACAGAACATACCTTAGCGGCGTATGGGTTTACTTCAAATGCATTTATGGCAGAATCTTCCGGCGCATTTTCCATAAACCCACCTATTCCGGCGCCCGGCTCCAGTATGCTAAGGTCCGGGGTTTTTGCGTCAATGTGTTCTCCAATAGCTTCCCATACCTTTTTGGTAAGGACTTCGGGAGTATAGTATTCATCAAGCAACCCGCGGCCAGTTTTCCCTTTCTTTTCTAGCCCGCCTGCGCCTGTTTTATCTAGTAATATATTTAATTCTTCCGGGGTCAGTGTATCTTTATCAAGCAGGGCGTCAGGCGTTTCGATGGGCTTGTCCGGGGATATTGGTTTATTGCTTTCTATAATACTTGATACTTCATTTTCTTTTGGGTCTTGTTTTGCTAATAGTTCTATAAAATCTAGTTGTTTGTCTGTTTTATATATTTTTTTGGTTTCACTGATTTTATCATCCCAAGTATTGAAAGACATTTTTTCAACAGCACTGATATATCCGTTGTCCTTTATCTGCAGGAAATCTAACATTTCTATTCCTAAAGTGTTTGAATTATCTTTTAGTTTACTTATTACGCTTCTTTCTACCGGTGTGTTTGTACAATATATAACGCTTGTGGCACTTGAAAGAACCATCTTTTTATTTACTTCCATTATTTTTTCATCAGTAATGGGCCCTTTATTAATGCATATTGAAACAACTTGATTTCTTGCATTCATAAGACAGGCGATAAAAGAATTACTATTTTCTGAAAACAGGTCTTTTGTAAATTGTACCACGTCTGAGGGTTTTGTAAATATTACATCTTTATAATTTGATGTTACTTTTAATACGGAGTATTGAGGTATGTTTATGTCTGTCTCGCTTGTGTTAGATAAATAATTATATGTATGTGTTTCGGTGGTGTCGGCTGGGTTTATGCATGTATAGTCATTGTCTGTTATGACAATATGGTCTAATACTTTTATACCTATAAGCTTACCTGCTTCGTGCAGTCTCCTGGTTAGTTTTAAATCGTCGTCTGATGGGGTAGAATCCCCGCTTGGGTGATTATGAATACATATTATAGATGATGCCTTGAGATATGTCGGTACCTTGAATATTTCTCTTGGGTGCACTATACATGCGTTTGCTATGCCGATACCAGCAAGCTCAGTTGAAAGCAATTTATTATTTTCATCTAAAGATAATACAATAAACTTCTCCCTGTCTGACTTTATCATGTAATCATATATGTTTGATAATTCTTTTGGGTCTTTAAAATATAGAGAACTTACCGGAACAGAGCCTACCTTTTCTAGGGCTATCCCCATTTTCTTGTCTTTTAGATAACTATCATACCCAATAGTAAATTTGATTTTGTCATTAATAACCGATTCCATGGGTTTATGTAGTACTCTCTTTTTTTCTCCAGCCATTATGTCGGCAATATTTGTTATGCAATTATCTACTATGTATTCTGCTGCCGCACACGCGCTGTCATAGCTTAGATACGGGCCCACTTCTCCAAAGTCGCCCTGAATCATGTATTCCTTATAATCACTGGGGTTATCTATCTCAACAACAATAGCCCTGCTATTATCTAACTCTTCGCCGGCATCTAAATAGGCAAGGGGTTCTCCAGGTATAGCACCTCTGTCATATTCCCACCGCTTTGTATCGTGGACAATACTTTGTTCGGTATTCCTGGGGATCACATAATTTGGTATTTGTTTGTTTGGGCTTACTGTTTGAGAAGTATTTTCCGAGGATGTGCTTAACGTGGTTTTTATTGTTATTTTTGACGTATCAAAAACAACATTTATTTTATGCCCATCTTCTAATATATATTCTGTTCCGTCAAAACCTGATTTTTGTAATATATCTCTAACTTCTTTCCCACCCCACACGTTTTGTAGACTTCCTAACATAATTTTTCCATCAAATCCGGTAAAATCAATATTGGTTAAAGATTTTATTTTATCTACCGTGCTTTTACTAACAACATCGTTCAAGACTAATGGATTTTTTAGATTTATAATTGATTCAATAACATATTTTCCATTTTTCATTGCCCTATTATTATCGGTTATAAAATTAATGCCGCTACCATATACATCACCAGATGCTTTTGATATATCAAATTCTTTAATGTTATCGTTTGTACCATGATAGGTTGTAATTGGTTGCCTTTCCGGTGTTGTTTTGGTTAACGACTGTTCTTTACCGGACTCAATTCCTTTTGCTTGCTTATATATGTCCATGAGTTGGGCTTTAGTTTTTATTTGATTTGTTGAAAATATAACATATTCTTTTTCGGGTTCGCCCAAGGCTCCATTGGTAGCAATAATCCCATCGTGACCGAATTCTTTTGCTTTTTTAATTAATATGGAATTAATATCTTTACTCATTTTTGTTATTAAAGGATTTTTAATATCCAAATAAGCAGAAATCGTTCCGGAGCCTTCTGGAGCCTTTACCCCTTCTGGCAAATACCCCATCTTGTTTATAATATCATTATAATGTTCCTTCAAGTATTCCTCTGAATATGCGCCAGCGGTCCGTTTGCTTTCTGTAAAATGTATTCCTACGTCTTCAGGATTATGCTTTGACCTTGTTCCGGCATGTTTAGTATTAAATCCTTCTTGAATTATTTTATCCGCAGAAGGAGAGCCGTGATATACTATTTTGCCTTGTTTTTCTAATTTATTGTAATATTCATCAAAATTCTCGGATTTAACTGCTTCCTTATATAATGGTTCATTCACCATGCTGTATATTTGTATCATTTGAGCATGAGTTCTGATGTTATTACTGTCAAAAATAACCGTTGAATCAAAATTCCAGTCTTTCTTACCGGCCCAGAAGTCGCTAAACATAATCCCATCATATCCTAGTTTTTGGGCTGCTGTTATAAATTCTTCGGTTTGCATTTTTCCACGCGTTGTTGCAGATGACACGCCATGAGGATATTGAGTATTTGGTGTTTTAATACTGTCTACTATCTTTCTATAAATATTCTGCGCTGTTTCGTCTGCGTCTATTCTTAAGTCAGCTATTTTACAGTTTGGTTTTACATAAGCTTCTATAATGTTTTTTCCAAAATCAGTTGCTACCTCTTTGTTATTAGTAAAATAATAACCCTTTCTTGGAATGGAAAAGTTATTATTGTTGCCTTCTTGAAATGTTTCAAATATTTTTTCTGACCCGTGGTATAGGGGCTCACCCAGGGCTTTAATAAATTCTGCAGCACTGTTATGTTTTTGGGCTTCTATATAAAATTGGGATACCTCACTTAATTTGTTCTTGCTTTGTTCGTTTGCATGATTGTATATATCGATGAGTTGTTTATCTAAGGATGTTTTTAATATTTCTCCTTCAGCTGTTAACATCCCCCAATGAAGAATTTTGTCAGGATATTCTCTTTGAAGGGTTTTTACTAAATCACTTCCAATACCTTTTTGTTTTTCATCTTCTGCTACTTTTATGTAAACAATATGTGGTTCTCCTTGAAATTCACTATATCTTATATATCCCACCACCTTTTCCCCTCTTTTTGCTATTAAATCAATGTCTTTTTGACCAGAATATGCTCCTGTTAATTCTTCCGAATAAGATAAATCCATGTTTACTAGGGGTAATAAATATTTGCTTACTTTCAAATATTCTTCAACGCTTTTATACTTCCTTGCTTCCTTATATAATAGCTCTATATCTATCTTGCTCATCTACTTAACCCCCTTGAATTAGATATCGAAGAGTTGTTTATAAGGCCATCACAAAACCTTGTTACCTGTGTTTCTTCTTTGTCGCTCAGATTATAACCCTTTAGTAATTTATTCTTTTCTTCCGGCTTATATAGTATCTCTGCTATTGCTACCTTGCTTTTTGCGCTTAATTCTGTGTTATACCAAACAGATGAATAATCATCAGAATTTATTATTTCATATAAACCCTTTTTTGACTTTTCATCAAGGTCTGTTCTTTTTGATATTATCTTGTCCACATCTTCCATGTCTTTTAGTAATCCGTTTTTCATGCTGTCAAAGCTTTTGACAGAATTAATAACTGCTTCATTATAAGCCTTTAATGGTTTATCCTTAACAACTATATTTTTCTCTTCTAAAAACTTTTTAATATGATATTCATGTATTTGGTTTGGGGCTTTATCCCCTTTCAACCAGTTGTGTACTGTTAAATAGGAAACACCCAGGGCTTCGGCTAATTTTTCCTGGGTTACCCTGTTTTCCAATCTGTAGTTTTCCAACTCTTTAATTAAGTCCATTTATACTAACCTATAATATTATATACTGGTACAATTGTTTATATGTTTGTGTATTGTAATATATATAATTATTTATTATTTGTCAATATGTCTTTTTACCTGATTCTTTTTCGGGAACTTTTTTGGCACTTTCTGCGTCTATTGTACTGAAAGGAGAAATAATATGAACTGCAAAACATGTAAAAAGTATCACTCTGACTACATTGATGGCATGCTTGAAAAGAGATTGGCAGAAGAAGTAAAAGCACATGTGGCAACCTGCCTAAAATGTCTCACACATTTACATGCTATCACGCGCGTAGTTTTACAACTCAGAACAACCGCCTTAAATTCCCAAAAGAATAGTTTATCTCAGTAATTCTTATAGCGTCGTGTTGTCCTAGCTTCACGACGCTATATTTATTTTCACAACACCCTATGTCACAACACCCTATTGACAAAACATATATAATATTATAATATGACAGCAAGACAGCATGACAGCATGTCTTTTTGACAACAAGACAGCATGACAGCGTTTCTAATAAAGGAAGGGCTTATGAGAATAATTTCAGTCGTGAATCAAAAAGGCGGAGTAGGAAAAACAACAACTGTAGCAAATCTAGGCGCAGCATTAGTACATCTTAAAAAGAGTGTTATGCTTCTTGACCTTGATCCCCAGGCAGACCTTACGGCACATTTTGGGTTCAATCCTGACGACCTGCAAAAAACAATGGTTGATGTTTTTCGTAGGAATTATAAGGATATCAGAGAATGTGTCCTGGTTCCAAAGGAAATGGATATTGGGATAATCCCATCCAGCGGCCTTCTTTCTTCTGTTGAACTAGACCTTGCAGATATACCTAGTAGGGAGACTCAGCTAGCCGACCGTTTGAAAGACATAAAACAATATGACTTTGTTTTAATTGATTCCCCCCCTTCTCTCGGATTTTTATCAATTAATGGGCTGGCATATGCAAAAGAAATTATAATTCCACTCCAGGTAGAATTTTTTGCTTTAAAAGGAATGTTGAAATTACTTGAGACCGTCGCGAAGATTAAACACGAGATTAATCCCGGACTAAAAACCACCGGTATTATTGCAACCATGTATGACCAACGAACAAGCCTTAGCCATGACATTTTAAAACTGATAAAAGATAAAATGGGAAATATGGTTTTTTCTACGATAATACGCGATAACGTCCGCCTGGCCGAGGCCCCGAGCTTCGGAAAAGCAATATTTGAATACTCGGCGGATAGTTATGGTGCAGAAGATTATTTAAGTCTTGCAAAAGAGGTGATTAACCGTGGCTAAAAGAATATCAGTTGCTTTGACACATCCGGGATTAGCAGGACTTTTAAACGGCAATAAACAAACTAATACAAAACCCACTGAGACATCAGACACACATATTATCCTCAAAAGCGGCGCAACAAAATCCGACCCGCTGGCTTTTATAAGGTCTACAAAAAAGGGCATTCTTGAATCATCTCCTCGTGAAATTAAAATACCTAAAACAAAAGAAGAGATTGAAATGTCCAGGAACATTGACAACAAGACAACAAGACAGCATGACAGCATGACAGCTTATCATGATATTAAAAAAAATACTAAGCAGTATAATAAGAAAGAAACCATAAAAACAGACAACCTAAAAGATTCTGATAGAAAGGTGAAAGTAGCAATTAGGGTTGATAAAAATAGATTGATTGAAGTGAAAAAGAGAGCCATTAATAGCAACATGAATGTATCAGAATATATTACCCAGGAAATTAAATCAAGAATCGGTAAACTAAATGACAGCTTGACAGCAAGACAGCATAACAGCAAGTCCACTAGTAACAATATCTGCGTTGTAACAATATATCTTCCAAATAATTTGTATAAAGACTTAAAAATAAAGTCTGCTGAGCTGGGAGTATTTATACAAACGGCAATATTAGATATATTAAATATAATGGGTTAAATTGATCCTTGACATAGTCTGGTCTGCTATAAAGCTCTTAAATCAATCCTGGACCTGTTAGAGCGCTAAATTTGAGCTATATTAAACCGTTTGAGAGTGCTTATTTAGGCCATATATGGTTTTTGTTATGTTTTGAAAGAATATTTGCTTATTTAACGCATTGACATATTTGATTTATCTTATTATAATACATTCGTAAAGTAACTGGGGACATTCGTAAAGTAACTGGGATGCGTTCGTAAAGTAAGTGGGGCGCATTCGTAAAGTAACTGGGATGCGTTCGTAAAGTAAGTGGGGCGCATTCGTAAAGTAACTGGGGAATTGTTTGAGTTTTACTGACAACAAGGTTTTTCTAGATAGTGTTTAAATAGTGTTTTAATAGTTAAAGATAGTGTTTTAATAGCCCGCGAAAGCGGGCAATAAAAATTTCCTTGTCTAGCACCCTGTAAGGAGAAAACCATGAATACCTCGGTAACACAGGCAAAGACAAAAAGAAAGCCAAATAAACAAATTGTTAGAAATGATTTAAACCTGGAAAAGTGGGCAATTTTTACAACTCATCATCAAGCTGGTTATAGAGTGCTTGAAAGAAATGAGCCTCAACCCGACGGCACAATAGAAAAAAAGAGGGTAATAATTGGGATTAAGGGAGCAACGGAAACCCTAACAACTGATGAAGGGAAAATCTTTTATTTATTTATTGACCTATGGAATAAGCAATTTAGAAATCCAGAAGGAAAGGTTTTTGTAAGTATTAATAAGATAGTAAATTCCTTGAATGATTATGGAATGAATATAAGCACCCGGGCGGGGGGCTGGCAAAAGAAGTGGTTAATGGAAAAATTCCGTAAACTGCAAACAATACCTATATATTTTGAAGAGTCATATGAAGACAAAAAAGCAGCGCGCTTTAAATCCGAGGCTTTCCAATTATTCACTAAAGTTGAGATGTTTACCAGAAAATTAGGTAACGACTATACAGATAAGAGTTATTTTCAAATAAACCCATTAATCATTAAATCCATAATAGACAAGAACATTAAACCAGTAAGGCTCGATGTTATCCTATCTTTAAAGAACCCAACTTCAATAATAATATATAGATGGCTGGACCTGGTGATAGCGGATAAACCAAGCATTGAAAAAGATATTTTCGATATGGCAGCTGAACTAGGCTTTGGTGCGGAACGCCCAGATCACCTAGTAGACCAGATTCGGGAGGCCTGTCAGGAGATTAACGGCAAAGATATCAGTACCGGTAAAATAACCTCTATCGAGGTTGTTAAAACCGTATCTGGTAACAGCTGGAAAATTGTTGTAGTGAAGGGAAAACAAACCATGGCCATTCCTGAACATGCCAATGAACCAGTAAACGATAAAAGTGATGATGAACTGGAAAGATATATGGCCATTTTTAACCAACTCCCGGAAGAACAAAAGACCCAACTCAAAGATGAAGCCATGAAGATATTACTTGATAATAAATCAATCACAGCAACATCTGAATTGAGCCGCGACCTTCAAATAGTCGAACTCATAAAATCCCGCAAAATTAGTATTTAAAACACATACCTGACAGGCCTCCCGAAAACTATTGACATTTTGTAGCTAATTATGTATCTTTAAGTATACGCATTTTAAGCATAAGGGGGAACCACCATGAAAAGAAAAATACACATCTCTGGAATTGCCTTTCAGTATGAGAACAGCGTTAAGGAAATTGGCCCACAGATAGTAGAACAAATTAAGACCCTATCGGAAACGCTAAGTAAAATTGAACCACAGTATAATGATTTAAAAAAGAAAGTAGGAAAGTATAAAACTCAACTTGACTCACTTTCTATATATGTAAAAGATATGTTTCCAGAACTTTCAGTGAATGTAAAATCAGAAGCTACAGCAGAAACACCAAACAGCTAATATTATTTATAGGCAGATATTATGATTTAAGGTATTTGCTTTTTTTTTACTTCGTTTTAATTATGCACAATTGCACAAGCTTCGCTTGAGCTATAATAAACTATAAGGATTTTATAATATGCTTACTGGAATGAAGTTAAATGGAAGTTCAGAAGATATATCTGCATATCACTCTCATCAAGAGAATTACTACTATTCACAGGGTGACGATTCTAGAACCGCACAAGAAAAGAAAGGCACAACAATTCTAACCGATGAAGCCCATGAATATATACAAATCCACGGCACACTTTCAAAAGACCTGGGGTTTACGCAAAACGAATCAATATCAGAAATAGATTTTTCCTATTTACTTGATGGTAAGAATATCAATGGAGTTAAGGTTGTA
>Ga0208373_1000871_pt1 | contig 45336 bp, 40 predicted proteins | sample RifOxyC2_FD_184036 | JGI IMG/M metagenome (GOLD analysis project Ga0208373, IMG submission 184036) | Soil microbial communities from Rifle, Colorado - Rifle Oxygen_injection C2 (SPAdes) | ecosystem: Environmental > Terrestrial > Deep subsurface > Rock core/Sediment | place: Rifle, Colorado...
CTTTTAATGTTAAATCTTCTTTCTTTAATTCAATTATTCTCATAGGATAACCATGGATATCCTATCTTTTAAACATTGTTATACTCGATTATATACATAAAATCGCTTTAGAAAGCTAAGCTCTTACTGGTTGTTAAATATTGCATTTATTTCAGCATCCGAGAGTGTTCTATTGAATAACATAAAGTTATCCATTAGTCCTTTGAAATCTCCCTGCGCCCCATTTGCATATCTTCCTATTCTAAAAATTGAGGAGGTAGGATCAAGACCTCGATTATATGAAGAGTATGTTTGTATAACGGTACCATTAACATAAAATGTCAATGTCTTCGTAATTGCATTATATGTTAGAGCAACTTGAATCCAAGCATTAGAAGGTATATTATAGCTAGTTCGCCAATCTCCTCCGCCTCCGCAATCTTGGAAGTCGAGAGCATTTCCACTAAGCCATAATAATTTGTCTCCTCCATCGCACCAGTAATTTGGATTCGTTTTGCTATATATTGTTGCAAGTGAAGGAGCATTTGTTTTTATCCAAGCACTCACACTATAATTCTTAGAAAAATCACTTCCAGTTCCATCTAAACTAGGTATTTTTACATACTGCCCATTTCCATTGAAACTTGCAGCATTTCCAACTTTTCCAGAAGTGCTACTCAAACTTCCATATGAAGTACCATTATTCCTTCCAGTGAAATCTTTTACGTCTCCCGCACTTCCAGAGTATGAACTTTCATCGAATTTATAGAATGCAGTTAGCTCAGAGGTTGAAACAAGACATTGTGAAGTATCAAACTTGCATGAAAGACTGCAATTCAATGTTCCAAATAAATATCCCTTACTTGAACAGCTCGACCCATTTAAATTACCAGACTCACATTCTTCCGCACCATTGAGATATCCATCATTACAAATACTCCCACAATCCAAATAACAGCTATTACTATTTTCTCCACTATTACATGCCGCGTCCCCACAATATGGTCCTCTAACTATAACATTATGGCAGCTTAAATCACAATAACTCGAATTTGCATTATATGCAATATCACCAGGAATAACTCCATTGGATGTCCCATTATCACATTGCTCTGCCCCATTGGCTATTCCATCTCCGCAACCAGGCTGAACAACATCTAACTGATTTATATTATATTCTCCCTGCATTGTTCCAACCTGCAATCCTGTTTGCGTTTCAATGACAGGAACAATCTCAATCTTGGCAATATTGGAAAGTCCATGCTCCCCACTATCAATGTAAAAGCCCTTCACCTCAAGTTTCTGGAAACTGACATTCCTATAAATCATCTTAGTATTTCCAGAACTATCATAAAGAGTAATCTGAACCCTGTCCACCTTTTCCCCAGAATCCATCTTAGCGTTAAATGAAAGAGTTCCATTCACACCAACGATGACTGATTTAGCCTGAATAGAAAGTGCCGTATTCAATGTATTGGTATCGATTTTATCCGTGCTTCTAAGAAAAGTAGAAATAAATCCCCAAATTATTGCAATTGCTGCAACAACTAATAATATAAGCAAAACAGTTACAACGACATCACTCAATCCCTTTCTATTAAATCCTCTCTTACTCAACCCCTTTCTAACCATCGATAAATCAGGGATTTACACTTTAAAAACCTTATTTAATCTTCTAAATTTTTTATATTGCAGAATATATCTGTGCAATTTCAGTGCTGTTGAGTGTTCTATCCCAAATGATAACTTCATCTATTGTTCCATTGAATACTCTCATATTTGGCCTATTTGCCCCGATTGTAATCCCAATCGGATCTGAAACTGATGGCATTGAAGCTGTTTGATTTAAAAACCCATTCTTATAAACTTTAAATTGCCCCGCACCTTCATTCCATGTAATTACGTAATTTATCCAGTTGTTTGTATCTGAAGCATATGACAAGTCTATTTCAGTAGAGCTCATCTGTTTAAATTGTATGCTTGAAGACTGATATCTCATCATTAAATTGCCATCAGTTCCTGCGCCATTTATATTTGCATTTATCGCAGTACATACGCCATCTTGGCAATTGGCAGCACTAGAAAGATTTACCCAAAGGGAAATTGTCCCATTGTGCATATTTATTTGAAAATTATTTCTATCTGCCCCTCCATTACCTTGTCCGTAAAACCTTATTCCATTATTTCTCTTTCCTGATTTAAATTGGCTCCCAGAGCTAACTGTGAGAGTATTTCCATTTCCTGAAGAATCTGCAGCTGTGCTTCCAGATGTTTCATCAAACTTCCAATATGCCTTCAGTCCACTTGTAGGTAAATAACAAAGAGAAGTATTAAATCTGCAAGAATTACAATTTAATGTTCCAGAAGAATATCCTTTATTTGTGCATGCCTGCCCATTCAAATTTCCCTGTTCACATTCTTCTCCAGCACTTATATTAAGGATTCCGTCTCCGCAGGATTCCCCACTAGCAGATACTATCTTGCATTCTAAACTACAGTAGTTTACACTTGAACCATAAAGAATATTGCTTGGAACAATTCCATTATTGGCGCCACTATCACATTCTTCTTCAGAATCAGTTACATTATTTCCACATCCGGGTTTTATGTCCACCTGATTTATATTATATTCTCCTTTCATTGTTCCAACCTGCAATCCTGTTTGCGTTTCAATGACAGGAACAATCTCAATCTTAGCAATATTTACAAATCCATGCTCTTCCACAGGAATATAGAAATTCTTCACCTCAAGTTTCTGGAAACTAACATTCCTATAAATCATCTTAGTATTTCCAGAATTATCATAGAGAGTAATCTGAACTCTATCAACGCTCTCCCCAGAATCCATCTTAGCGTTAAATGAAAGAGTTCCATTCCAATTAATCATAACAGATTTAGCTTGAATAGACAACGCAGTATTCAGAGTATTAGTATCAATTTTATCCGTGCTTCTAAGAAAAGTAGAAATAAATCCCCAAATTATTGCAATTGCTGCAACAACTAATAATATAAGCAAAACAGTTACAACGACATCACTCAATCCCTTTCTATTCAACCCCTTTCTAACCATCGATAAATCAATGTTTTACACTTTAAAAATGTTGTTTAAACTTATTATGTCTCTTAGGATAATAAAATTAAAGTAATTAGCTAATCTCATCAATCAAAAAGTATTAAAGATAATAATATTTTTTCTTCTATCGGTTATTATTTTTTATCATTCAAACTATCAAGCGGATTCACAATTTTCTTTACCTGCTCAGATGAAATATGAGTATAAATCTGAGTAGTATTAAGCGACGAGTGTCCAAGAATGCTCTGTATAACTCTTATGTCCGTTCCCTGTTCCAATAGATGCGTTGCAAAACTATGTCTCAGTGTGTGAGGAGTTACCTTCTTCTGCAATCCTGCCCTTTTTCTTGTTCCAAGTATTATTTTTTGTATATTTCTTGTTGTCAATGGCCCATCCTTCGAAAATACATATTTATGCTCTCTTCCCTGCAAGTAGACCTGCACATCTTTGACCAGAGTTTCAGATATGGGGAATAATCTATCTTTATTTCCCTTTCCTTTTCTAACCCACCCAGTTCTCTCTCCCAAATTCAAATCATCTACTTTCAAATTCACAAGCTCAGATACTCTTAGTCCTGCAGAATATAACATAGAGATTATCAGTCTTGACTTTTCATTATCTGCGCTTCCTATAAGCATTCTAACTTCCTCCTGCGTAAGCACATCGGGAAGTCTTTTCTCCTTCTTGGGCATTCTTACGTTTGAAAAATCTTTTTTCAATATTTCTTTATAAAAAAACTTCAATGAAGCCGCAGCCAACATAATTGTATTTTTAGATTTAGTATCAAATAATTCAGATAAATATGCTTTCGCATCATCTTCATTCAAATTTTCAACAGCCTTTGTTGTTTTCCCAAGAAATTTATCAACAAAGAATCCATAATTCCTAAGTGTCAGCGGAGAAAACCCTCTCAATTTAAGTTCTGTCTTCAATTTTTCCAATGATTCTTGTTTTTCCATCTTTTTTATCTCTCTTTTTCTATACTCTATTAAACTAAGTTAAACCGAACTTTTATTTAAACCTTCCTATGGAAGGTTTAGGGTATTTTAACTCTTCATTTCAAGTTTCTTTCCAATAATTCTCCCTAAATCCTATTATTTTAAAATAATTTGTCAAACCCTGCCTATATATTTGATGAAACTATAAAGTGACAACATATAGAAAGGTTTAAATAGTATTTTCAGCCGATTTTCTAATCTCAAAATGGCAGTTAAACCCGAAATAGTAAGGAAGGCATACGAGTTGAATCATGAAGTTCACAAGAATGCAGAGCAGTATAGGAATAGTAGACTTTTAGCTATCTCTAAAACCGGATTAGTATTGCCAGATAGAACAATTTTTCCATTTGAAATTGGCTATGATATAAAGGATATATTCACAATTGGAGCATTTACCCACTCATCCATTCTTATGACTGGAGATTCAGATTATGGAAAAACTGCCATTGCCAAGCTAATGTTAAATGGATTATTTGGAAAAGAAGAGCAAGGATGGCACAGAATCGATGTTGACACAGATTTTGGAAAAGATGCACTCACAGATACAAACTTTAAAGTTATAACTGAGGGAAAAAAGATTTCTGAAGGATTGTACAGCGCAAATGGTTTTCTTTTGCTTCAAGGTTTAATAGCTGATGAAATAAACAGAACACACCCCACCCTTGCAAATAAATTAATGCATTTATTTGATAAGGATATCACTCTCCCAGATGGAAAGAGAGTAAAACTAGGAAAAGTCTACAACGGCGGAAAAACATATCAATTTCAAATAGCCGCAATAAATGAAGGAAGCGATTATACAGGAACTTTTGACATTGACCAGGCAATGAGAAGAAGAACTACAATTGAAATTCCAATGAATCTCTATATACCTACACCCTTGGATAGACTACTTATACAAAAAAATAATGCTTCAAGAGTACTTGATTTGAGAAATGACCAAGATAGATTTGAAGAAGTTCTCCAAGTCCACACTGGAATTGAAAATAAAATTCCAATGCATCCAACTGCTGAGATGTTTCTTTCATATCTTGAATCTTTTAATTATTGTAAACATTCCATGACTGGAGAAAAAACTAGTGTTACAACTAATAATGGTTCACTAAGACATGTTTGCACTGCACCAATAGCCATTGACGGAGTTGCCATTGACGGAGTTGCCACCGGCGGAGGAATGAGCTGTAAATTCCTCAGGTCATTTGAAAATGATTTGTGCCCGAGCGTAAGGGGAATTACTCCAGGAGTTTCATCAAGTTTGAAGGAAGTTGCTGCAGGATTTGCTCTCCTCAGAGCCACAAAGTTTGTCGAAATGATGTCTGGTTTTATCGATGGAATACCTGTGAAAGATGGAAGTTATGCCGTAAAGAATGGAGAAATATGGATGGATGATAAATTGGAAGAATCTCTTAGAATATACACTAGAAATGAAAAAGAAACTTCTTTCATACAGCCACAAACCCCTTCAAGAATAGATTTAGCAAAAGCTGCTGTAGAAAAATATATCTCTGGTTTGGAAATTGAAATAGCAGATATAACCTCCGCAATGAAATTTGTAGGTTTTTCAAAGACAAAAATATCCAAAGCATATGTAGAAAAGTTCTATCAAGGCAACAAGGGTGCAGCACTAGATAATTTTGTCAACGGAGCAAGAATCAAATTTGAAGAAGGACTTGCAAAACCAGAATTGCAGAATTTAGCAAAGGTTCTCTCGGGTAAAAGCACAACCGATGAACTAAAAAGAATCAAAGCCTATTGTGATGATGAAAATCCTTGGCTTTGGAGAGTAATTTCTCCATATATTTCTACTACAAGGGATGAAGAACCAAAACATTTGACTCATCTATTCGGAGGATAAAATGTTTGGCACTGATTTTTCAAGACTTGGGGAATTATTTTATTCTAAAAAGGGAACTCCAACACAGAAAGTTTCACTTGATGGATTTATTTCAGATGCAATCAGAGCATATGACGAAAGAAATTTTGGAATTATGAGAGGTAATAAAAGATTTTTCTACCCTGGACAAAACGCATTCATTAAAATTGATTTGGTTTATACTCCTTCAGGAGTAGATATCCCTGCAATTAATTTTGGCGGAAAAATAAACAACATAGGTTCAGTTCTAAAAGACTTGAAAGGTCATCTTGAAGCCGAATACAGAGAATCAGATGATTCAACTTTAAAGGAAAGATTCCCCGAATGTTTTCAGGCAGCCAGGAGTCGCACAGGAAAAAATAAAAAAACCGATTTTTTACAGGCAGGAATCTTAGCTCTATTTTTTACCCAACCGAATATGCAGGATTGCAAACTTAGAAGAGCAGTTTTACAAAAGAAGGAGGGAAGATTTTTGGTAGAGTACACTCCATTAAAACTAGAGCAGGTATCACTTGATGAATGGTCTAGAGATTTAATTAAAAATGCTTCAAAAATAACGGTTAGAGATTCATTTTATCTCAACAGAGATAGGGGGGCACCATTGATTAACGAAACCGTTACAATAGTGGACAATAATATGAATTACGAAGTTAGAACTGCTTCCGGAGAAGGACTTCCATCTGGAATTCATGAAAAAATAAAGGGAATGTTTGATATCATATATTCTAGATTTAATCTTACTTCCTATAAGCGAGTTGAAATCGAAGATCTTATTTCAGGAGTGGCAATATGAGTCAACAACTAAAGGAGCATATAAGAGAAATTTGCATAGGAGTAATTGAAAAGAAAAAATGGAGACCATTTAGAGATATAACTGTAGATGTAATTGAAGAAGAAACTCAAATTCCGATTTTAGCATATATTGAACTGGACAGCAGAAAAATAACTTTCAAAGTTCCGCAGGACTTTTACGAAGGAATAGATATAATGAGGGTTAATGATGGTTTGGATATGGAAACTGAAAAGATAGTCAACACCCTAGGTAATTTTGTTGTTCTTCATGAACATGGACATCATTCCTTCTGTCCTTCGGACAAAGATGGATTTGATACAATAAATCAAGGCATATTAAAAGCAGTAAAGGGACAAGAGGTAAGAAAAGAAAAAATAATTGCTGCCTGCTTACAAATTCAAAACATGTTTTCAGACACTGTTCTTAATACAATAAATTCACATGAAGACGAGGATAAGGCGAAATTCAGAGAAGGACTTGGTTTATGCTATTTGCTCATGGGAAGCTATAAAACTGCAAATATGGGAGCTGTAAAAAAGTTTTTTGCAAGAAGAACAATGGACAAGGCATTCAACCTTTTTGTAAATACAAATCAGCTTCTTTGCCAAACCCCTCAGGGGCTTGTGGGGAAAATTCAAAAATATTGCACCCCATTTTATTTTGGTGCTGAAAGAAAGAAAAAACAAGTTTTAGATATATTTACTGGAAATGAAAAATTAACAAATGAAATTCTCGAATACAGATTAGGAGATTCTGCCGCTCTAGAACTTGCAGGAAGATTGAGAGATAAAAATCTTTGGCAGGAAATGGCATATGAATATGCCAGAGTTATGTACAAATATGCAAGAGATGAAAATTCTCAATTGGATAATTCATTTACTCAAAAATATAAAGAATCTCAATCTCAAGGCTCTGGAAAATCTCAGCAGAGTAAAGGTAAATCTGGTAAATCTCAAGGTTCCGGTTCAAGTTCAGGACAAAAGAAAGATGAAAAAGACAAAAAAGATGGTCAAGGTTCCGGTTCAGGAAATAAAGAAGACAAAAAAGACAAAAAAGATGGCTCGGGCTCAGGAGACAAGAGAGATGGAAAAGGATTCGATGAAAAAGATAAGAATGAACAAAATGGGGGAAAAGGAAAAGACCTATATGATCAGTATTGCCCAAGGATACCCTATCTTACATCTTCTCCCTTTAGTAAAAATCTTGGAATGCTTGATGCTGTATACAGACAAAGAGCAGGCAAAATAATTCTGCGTTCAGAAGAAATTAAACCTGGAACCGCATTTGAGATTCCCACTCATCCGGAAGAGATGCCTCTTGATGAATTTTCATCCAAAGGAGTAGACTGGGCATCAACAAGAATTAAGAGAGGAGAAAATGGTGAAGCGGAGGTTGCACTATACAGAAAATCATTCCCAATAAGCCTACCTTTCGCAGTCGATGAAACTTCATTTGGTCTTCCAGACCTTGCTTGGATTTTTGACAGCAGCATTAGCATGGAATTTGAGCCATTCGAAGGAGAAGGAAGAGGAGACTATCACCACGCAGCTCTCGCATTCTATTCCCAGTTAAACTATCTTGAAAGCAACAATCTGGCTCATTTGCTTAATTATAATCTTATTAACTTCTCATATGATACTAAATCCTCCGGATGGAAAAATTACAATGAAATATGGGATGTAAAGAGGGCATTATTTGATTATCAGGGCGGAGGAACTTTCTTGGACCCTAATGCTCTAAAGGAATTGAGAGAAACAAGGAAAGATAATATAATCTGTTTTATGCTCAGTGACACTTATTTCAATGTCGAATCAAATGCAGAAGATTGCCTGAAGGAAATTGAACTTATGAAATCATGCGGAGGAATAGGATTTTATCTTTATCAAATGGGCGGACATTCTCCATTTTCAGCAGAAGTTGAACGAATTGGATTCCCAGTTCAAACCGTTACTTCTGCTGAAGACTTTATGAATAAGGGAATAAAATTTGCAAAAGACTTATATGGGAGTGTGTTGGAAAAATGATTTACGATTTACCCCTCTATGACTGGATTTCAATTGGACTTAATAAAAGAAGTCTTGCAAGTGCAGTAAATGCAATTGAAAAGGGAATCTCTCTTACAGAGGTTATAAAATGCAATGATGGAAATAGGAGATACATGGAAAAGATACTTAGAGAAGAAGTAGTAAAACAGTTCTCGGATAGAAGAAGACCCATGCTTGAAGTTATTCTAAATTGCATAGATGCAAGACCCGGAGACTCACAAAATTATTCCATAGATGTTAAAACAGGAAGAAAATTCAAAGCATCAGATACTGGACTTGGGATGAGTATAGAACAGATACTTAGACTTTTAATCATTCCATTTAACACAGATAAACAGGGAATAGAAGAAATAGGAAGATTCGGAGTTGGTTTTCTGTCTACATTTAACTATTGTGTTCTAGACCCAAGTGGCACAGAAATCACCGTAGATACTCAAAAAGAAAAGCAAAGGCACAGGATTCAATTTTATTGCAATGAGAATAATGTTGGAAGTTTAAGAATGAGAATAAAAAAGAAATCTCCAAGAAAATCAGATGGAACAATAGTTAAAATAACTGGGAGCGCCATAAGATTCCCAAATGAATTCAGGACTTACGTAGAGGATTATCTAAGAAAGGATCTTGGCGCAATGCCCTCATTTATGGCAAGGATATATGTAAACGGTGAAATGATAAATAATGATAGAAATATCTCCTGGTATTCTGCACCGGTTAAACTTAAAGCTCTTGGAAGAGAAGTTACCCAAAGAATTGGATTATGCATTGAAAGTAAGGACAACAAAATGGCTAGCAATTTAATAAATCTAAGCTCCCAGGGCGTAAGAGTTAAAACGCTTTCTTCACAGTATGGCGGAGCAAACATAAGTTTCCCAGGAGCAGTTCAGGTGGTTGAGGGAAGAGACGAGTTTAAGATTGACGACAACTATAAAACCTCCGTAAATGCAGTATTCTCTGCACTTGAAGAATACATTAGAGCTGAAAATAAAGAAAATAAAATAACTGAACATGCAACAAATCTCATTGCCTCTCTTGCATCTGCATTCGCTCTTACAACTTTGAGAGATTTACCTAATTTAAATAATCTAAAAGAACTTCTAATTAAAGATAAAAAATATGTTCTCACACCAGTTCAATTCGCAGACCTAAGTCCATTTCTAGGACCAACATTGGACAGACTTGCATTCAAAGCATCCGATACTTCAACTGCCTATTGGAGTCAGATTTATGGAAGAAACGTAGATATAATCTCAGATATCATGAAACCAATCTCTTCTTCAGATCCATTTAATTTTGCTTTTGGAATATCAAGTAAATATCCGAATTTATCTCTTGTTGCAGAAGAGATTCTAAAAGAAATAAGAATAAGAGGATTTAGAGCAACCAATCACACTTCCTATTATTCTGATAAAAAAGAAATTGATTTTTATAAAGTAATTCACACCGTTAAAGTTCCAGAACCTGGAAATGAAGCATTTTATTTAAATGGAGAAAACCATGAGTTATATGTCAATGTTGCTCATCCTTTCATAGCTGGAAAGAGAGAGCCAAATAAGTTATACGCCACTCTATTTGATTACTATGGCAATTCTAAAATTCTAGAAAGACATGATTTGAATAATTGGAAAGCAGAAAAAGACATAAGAGCTCTCGCATTGAAATTGGTGGAAGCAGATTCTAAAGTTCCTCAAAAGAAAGCCCCAACTTACGAATATACACCCAAAATAAAACTTCCAGGAGAACAAAATGCAACAAACACTTGAACAAACTTTAGATGAAGTAAAGAAGAACAGCAACGGAGATGTAAGAGTTTTGCCAATATCTGACTTGGTAATGATGCAGATGACTGGAGATTTTGATAGTTTATTGGATAAATTAGAGTCTCCTGCTTCTCCAGACAGAGATGAAGTTGCCAAGATGATTGAAGCAACAAGAGAGTCAACCACTGCAAAGAAACTTTTCTCCGAGATAGTAAGAAAGACAATTGAAGCACAATTTGGAGACAAGAAAGCAACTCTAAGAGAGCTAGGTCAAAATGCAATAGATTCATATGATGTAGATGCTCGTGATAAGCGGGTTATATTTGATTTGAAAGATGAAGGAGACTTTAGAGTGCTTCGTGTAAGAGATTACGGGGCAGGTATGAGCCCAAAAGAACTTGTAAGAGACCTTCTTGTTCCATACAACTCTGGAAAAGAATTTGACCCCACTAAAACAGGGGAGCACGGAATAGGATGGTATAGCATAGTTGACTTGGCAGACCATGTAAAAGTAACTACAAAGAAACCTCTAGCTCCAACAACTTCACAAGTAGTAGTATTCAAGAAAGACGAAGGGTGGAGTTTTGCTCTAGCAAATAATCTCCAGGATGCCTTTTCTCCCGAACTTAATCTTGGAGACAACTCTTCCGGAACAGAAGTTACAGCATTTATCCCCAAGGATAAATTTACCCGAGAAGAGGTTGAAGATTCTCTATATCAATATCTTGGGATGGTAGACCTAAATGATGCACTAATCAAATTTGGTCCAGAGTTTATAAATTCAGTTTCAACAACCTATAATTCTGCAAGTCCGGTAGATATATTCCTTGATAAAAAATGGAGAGCAACAAAGCTTAGGATGGGTGTATCTAAGAGGGGATTATATGATAACCTAAATGATCCAAGATTTAAAATTAGAAATCAAAATCTAGAAAAAATACTTTTCACCCAAAAAGGTCATTTTATTAAATATGATTCTCCTCAATTTGGAGCAGGAACAGTTCATTCCAAATTAATGGGAGACATGATGGGTATGGGTCTTGATTTCTGGGTAGAAGTTCCAAGAGAAGTTACTTTAACAAAAGGAAGAAACAATATAATCGCAGATCATGAGCCCGCAGTCATAGAGGGAATGTACAAATCATTTGAAAATTTATTTCTTGATGTAATACTGACTGATGAAAGAATTCTCTATAGAGACTCACAGGAATTATTTTCAAGTCTCTCAGACATATTCAAAAATCAATATCAGGGGCTTGTTAAAAAAGCCGAAAGAAAAAAATTCGGATTCAAGAGAAAGCTAGCTTCCTATGCTGCTGCAGTTGGCAGCGGTTTTGTTGATGCTGGAGCATTAATCGTGGCGGGAACTGGAAAAGTTATCAAAGGAACTGCAAAAGGATTAGGCTCATTTGTGAGGTACCCATTCAATTCCATGCCTCAGGACTTAGCCAATCTCGCAACTTCCATAAGAGATGGTTGGCCTAAATTCAAAGAAGAGTTCAAAAAAGAATTTCCAGAATTTAATAGAACAGTCATAAGCCCTGCATCTGCAGTAGCCGCAGGAACTTTTGGAGCTACAAATGCTGCAATAGAAGCCTATCAAAGATATGGGGCAAAGGGAGCAGTTATTTCAACTCTTGGTATGCTAGGAGCAGCAGGAGCAGTTACTTTCAGAAAACCATTGACTGAAGCAGCAAAAAAATATGGACTAAGAGCTCTCACAATTGGTGCAGCAACCGCAGCACTCGGTTATGGAGGTTATGAGCTTTATCAGAATTATGGTTTGAAACCTGTACAAATTGCAGGTACTGTAGCACTAGGGGCCGCAGCAACCATAGGATTATATCATGTGGGAAGACTTGGATGCATTGCGGCAAGGAGTGCCAGAGATTCATTAATTGATTGGCTTAAATTCAATGGGGTAAAAAAGAGGAAGGTTTGGGATTTCGAAGGAAATCTTGAAAATATTCTTCAAATTGGAGAAGCAATGGGCAGAGAAATTTCAAGCTTAGCAACAAAGTACACTCTTCCTGCTTTGAAAGTAGCTACAGCCGTTGGTGCACTCAGTTACGGTCTTCATGAAGTATATAGTCATTATGGCCCAGGCCCCATGATAGCTGCCGCAATAGGTACGGGAGTAATTGGAGGGATTACATTGGGGAACCATAAGCTAAGAGAATTGGCATCAAAGGCAAAAGAAGGATTGCTTGAAAAATTAGGACTTTATCAAAACATTGAAGAGAAAAGAGAAAAGAAGAAGCAGAGGATTATGAATAGAATTACCAAGAAGTACATGTCCCACATTCAAAAGGATGAATTTTTCAGTAGAATAATGGACAAAAAAATAATCAATTCAGAATTTTATTTCTCTGAAAACGACAAAAAAGCAGTCGAAAAAGTAACTTCTAGCCTTACAATTGGAGAAATGTTTAATAATTTCTGGGAAACAGGTTTTCTTACTCCAGAAGCAAGAGAAAGATCAATAGAGAATGATAGAAGAAATTGGCACAATGGGGGAGGGTGGAACCTTCCTAGACCAGAGTATACCCCAAAAGCAAAAGTTAGGTCAGATGGAACTCTAAATAAGTCAACAGTCAAACTTTCAATTGATGATTTGATAAAATTGAGACTTGAAGACAAACTAAGGATTGATAGAGGAGAAAGAGGGTACTTCTTTAGAGATATAGATAATAAACCAAAGAATGGAGACTACGTTGTAGATTACAAAAATCCCGTTGTCAAAGCAGTCATTGACAAGATGGACGAAGTAGGAATTAGAACTCATCATGCCTTCGATGTAAAAATTCTCGAGGATAGATTAGACAACATAAACGGTGCACTTAGAGAAATGGCAACAGTTGCATACATAGCCACTGGATTGGGTATCGCTAATTATATCTATAAGAGCATTAAGGGAGAGATAGATAAGTCAAATATGTCCAACACAGGACAGGCATTTTCAAGATTCACAGATAGATGTGTTGGAAATATTATAAATTACTATAACAAGAAGGATAAATCAAAACCTTTGATAGAATTTGGAAAAGGAATGGTAGCTGGCGGGAGATTTGTTGCCAAACCTTTGCTTTACACTGCAGGAGGACTTGGTGCAGTTTATGGCGCAGGCTGGGGAGTTTATCAGGCATACGATAAATTTGGAGGCCTGGGGCTTGCATCAGCAATTGCAGCCATAGGTATTGGAGGTTTCATAAAAATCGCTCCAGAAGCTTCTGCGGCTCTGGGAAGAGAAATTGTTAACCGTGCAGTTTCAACTGCAGGAGTGCTTAATCCTCTCAGATATCCTGGCTATGTGGTAAATGCAGGGAGAGGTATTTGCAATTATGCAATCTCTCAAAAAAATAGAACCATAGAATTTGCAAAATCTCTCCGCGATTCATATGTTGCCCATAGAGAGAAAAAAGCTAGAGACGCAGAGACCATTAAAAATATGGAATCTCATATCTCTCCAGTAAAAGAAGATAAACCAGAAAATGAGAGCTTAGTCAAAATAATTGGAGATGCATTTAAAGCTATGAAGAAAGATTTATCCGATAGGTTCACAGATTCTTGGATGTTCGATTTATTCGGGTACGGAGTTAAAGAAGGGCAGAACTTTAACAATCTTACCCTCTCTAAATTAGAGGATATGACTGAAAGATGTGCCTCCGGAAGAGTTTATGTTGACTTTATGAGGGCTGCGCAGTCCTTGAACACTATTGTAAGTAAAGCTACTGGAACAGAAGAGCATGAACTAGTACTCACCAACGAATCTGATATTTACGAATGTTCAAGCGGAGTTAATCTTTCGGAGCCAAAAAGAAAACAAAAACCAAAATTAAAAATAAATATTCGTTTTGGAGATTCCACTGCAATATTAAGTTGTTTTGATGCAATACATCTGGAACAAAATAATGATCTAAGACATCAAATTGCCTATTGCCTACTTGATAATCTCATACACAATAAAGCCCACGAATTAGCTCATGATGGCAAACCTCATTTTCTTACTGGTTCTTCCATGCATGAGTTAGATTTCTTCCCAACTAAGGCAAGACTGGGAAGACAAGTTATGAAATACTTAATTGAAAATAATATCTCTCCCGTTGATTATGTTCAAAGTACAAAAGAAAAACTAGAAGAACAACAACCTCACTCTGAATATCATATTGGACCAGAATATCTGAATATGATGGCTCACGCCTCAAGAAGAAAGTTAAATAGTCAAAAAGCTTTTCTCAAGGAAAGATATCTAATGAACCCAGGAGCTAATAAAATTTTACCAGGGCATTTCTGTGATTCAGCTCCGCTTCATATAGCATACAAAACAAACCCTCCGGCTAATCAGACTACTCAAAATACAACTCCTCCCTCTGCAGTATAAATTCTATTATATCTAAAACGACATATTCGACTATTTTATATCAAGTTCCTTGACATAAGAAAATCAAAACATCCAAAATCAAAAAGCTTTTATACTGAAGCCATAAGGATTTTTATGGCAAAAAACATAGCAGGTTTAATATGCGCATTCAATGAAGAGAAGACAATATATGAAGTTGCTTCAAGAACAAAGAATTTTGTAAACAGGGTCTATGTAATTGAAGATGGCTCAACGGATGGAACCGTAAAAGAAGCGAAGAGAGCGGGAGTAGAGGTAATAAGACATTCAATGAACTGGGGAAAGGGCGCAGCTTTTAAGACAGGTTTTGCAAATCTAAAGGGCACAGAGCATGATGCAGTTGTCGTTTTAGATGCAGATTTGCAGCATCTCCCTGAGGAAATTCCAAGATTCATAGAAAAATTCGAAGAGGGTTACAATGTGGTTATAGGAAAAAGAGATTTCAATAATCCTAATGTTCCAAGAAGCAGAAGAATGGGAAATAATCTTTATTCCACATTGCTTTCCTCAATTACCGGGCAAAAAATCTACGATCCTGAATGCGGCTTTAGATTATACAAAGTAGATTTATTGGACAGACTCATCAATCTATCCGATTTGAATGGTTTCAATTATGAATCTGAAGTTATAAAAGAACTTGCAAAAGCTCAGGTAGAAATAGGCTGGGCAGATATCTCCACAGTTTATATTCCCGGAAGAGTAAGTAAGATAAAACCTCTTCGTCATTTGTTGGGTTGTGCAATGGTTTGTCTAAAGGCATAATGCCTAATTAAAACAAAAAGAATAAAAAGAGATTTTTCCTGTTGTCTTGATGGGATTTTTAAGAGGTTTAGGGTTGGTTATTTTTTCAATTCTTCTAGTCTTATTTTTAATTGTATTAATTTTTGCTTCCAGCTTTAATACAATGCTCTATCCCCAAGTCTATCAACAAGCATTTGAAAAGTCAAATATCTATCCACTTATGGAAAATCAGACTTTTGGGAGCAATACGCAATTTATTAAAAAGGACGGAGAAGGAATGAAAAATGTATTAAATGAATTGATTATCAACGGACTTTCTTACATTAGAGGGGAATCAGATTCGCCCAATCTAACTATAGAAATAGATCAAAGCAATTTAAGGGGATTTTTTGAGGGTAGCGTAGGCAATCTTTCAGTTTGCAGTTATAAACAGGACCCATATGGAAGCATACCCTGCAAACCTTCGGAAATGAATTCTTCGCAATATCTGGATGGTCTAATTGAAAGTAGAAATATTACAATTCTAAAAACTGCAAATGTCGATTTAGCAAAAGAATTTGATAAAGATAATAATCTCTCAAAACTTAGGGATGTCGTTAAGATTTACAAAACCCTTATCCTAGCATTAATAGTTCTTTCATTTCTTATGGCAACATTTATACTTCTTCTAAAGAGAAAAGAGCTTCGTTCCGGATTTAGATGGCTCGGCACTCCTCTCTTAATATCCTTGCTGTTAGGATTATTCATCAATTTTGGCAAAACATTCCTCATAAACAGTATTAATCTCCCTTCTGAGCTTTCAATGTTCAGAGGTTCAATGGAAGTAGTTTTCAATTCGGTATTCGGAAGGATTTTTCTTTATTCACTTATTCTTCTTCTCCTAGGAATAATTTTCTGGGTAGTTTCATTCTTTATTGAAAAGAAAAAGAATTAATCAAAGGAAAAATTTATAAACCTCTTTGGGAGAGGCTTTTTATGGATTTAGTAGACGTATTGTTCGGAAGTACCCCAAAGAAGATTGCCACAAGCGTTGCATTAGCAATTGCATTAACCGCTACGGGAATAGGCATGCATAGTTGCTGTGAATCTGGAAAGAAGAAACTTCTATCAGAATATGAAACTTCACCTGCAGTTCAATATGAAAAAACAGGAGATTTCCCCATTTTAGACAGAAATCCAGATAATCATAGTTATCTTGGTTTAAATTCAGATATCTCCAGCAGATATGACAAAGTTAGAAGGTTCCAAGCAATTCCATCTACAATCGCTTCCACAAAATCAAAAGCAAACGAACTCTCAGAAGTTGTTCAGCAAGCTCCAAATACAAAAGCAGATAATTTTGTAAAAAGAAAATTGGCAAAGAGAATAGAAAATGCATCCTCAAGACTAAATTCTCTACCAAGTCAAGATTCATATCCTGGAAGATATAAATTTGTATTGGAACAGGTTGAGCTTTCCTCAAATGAATTAAACCGTTCAAATGATTACGCAAGATTTCTAAGAAGCAATGATAATTCAGATATTCTTGGATTAATAAAAGAAACAAAATATTTTTTGGTTATTGAATCAAAATACACAAAAAGATCAAAGTCAGATAAACAATCTGACAGAGAAATAAAAGATTATTATGATGTTCCAGTAGATATAGAGAGTTTTAGGAGAGCAAGAATTAATGAAAAAGTTGATCAAAACTGGGCAGATAAAGTGGGAGTTGAAAATGCCCATCAAAGAAGACTTACATTATATGAAAAGAAAGAAAAACCAATATATACTGCAGTTTCAAGAAAGAATTTCGAAGGAGAAAAAATATCTGAATCACAATATGGTCACATTAAACAAGTGATTGACTTGTTAGATATTAGAACAAGTAGAGTCGTCTTCCCAGATAAACTAGCAATTTCAATTGAAGAACCATTACCTCATAAGGTAATTGAAATGCCTGAAGTATTCCACTAAAATTCTAATAAATAAACTTAAAAACCCTCAAAGTTATTAGGCTCTATGAAAAAAGAAGACAAATCTACAAAGCAATCAAAACCATCTAATAGTTTTAGAAACAAGATAGTAATTCTAGGTCCTCCAGGAGCAGGCAAGGGAACTCAGGCAAAACTTATCGCAGAAAAACTTAAAATAATGCATCTTTCAACCGGGCAGGCATTAAGAGAGGAAGTTAATTCAGGAAGTGAACTTGGAAAAAAGATAAAAGAAATAATAAATGCAGGCCATTTGGTTTCCGATTCTCTAGTAATGGACATAGTTAAGCACAATTTAATCATGAATGATGGCAAGGGCTTTATCTTAGATGGTTTTCCAAGAAATGTTAAACAGGCAGAACAATTAGATAGTCTATTCGAAGAAATTGACATAAAAAGCGTCATCGTAATAAATCTCGAAGTAAATCAAGAGGAATTGATAAAAAGACTAATCAAAAGAGCAAAGACAGAAGGCAGGGCAGATGACACAGAAGAAGTAATAAGAAACAGAATGAATGTTTATAACAATGAAACGCGCCCAATCCTAGAATACTACAAGAACGAAGGCGAACTAGTAAATGTAGACGGCCTAGGCACAATAGATGAAATTCTAAAGAGAGTTATGTCCTTCCTCAAAACCAAATAAGCCATATATAAATTCTAATATCTCTTAATCTAAAAAATATTAATCCCTCATATAATTACCTCACTTTCATCGAACATCAGATAATATCTCCATTTTTCCTTATCATTCATAACAAAATCTCCTAATTCTGTTATCTATTTTACATTAGATTAAAATATGATTTGTTTCTATTCTAGTTATGATTCAAGTAGAAAACACCGCAGAAGTTGCCGGAATTGATATTTCTAGCTTGCGTGATTGTTATGCGCGTGCAGAAAGAGCATATCATTATTTTAGGGAAGAGTATCTGTCTAGAATTGGAAGGATTCCCGTTAAGGAATGTATAGGGTTGGCTAAAGTGACTAATAAGATAAGTATTTCCGATGAATTATGGATTAGGGACGAACCTAGCGCAAAGGACATAAGTAGAAGATTACAAGAAATTCTCTTTTTTGAGAGTTTAGCTAATTTTGTGGAAAGCCCCATATTTGGAGAGGGTGCAAGAGTCAAGCTTGGGGAGGGACTAGGAACTGTACAACTTCCCCCTTTATTTGGTCTTAGAAAAATGCTTCCTAAAAATATCTATTCTTTCGAGGATTTTATGAGAGTTACATCAATTGACGTTGGCGGAGCAAATTACCGAGATTTACTTAGATATCCAGAAATTAACGCGGACGAGGAATATAACTGGAATGCTGTTTTGTTTGGTTATCTTTCCGAAGGAAAGCCTTTCAATAAATATCCTTTTCTTAGAGATGCACCAAATGATAAGTTAAGAAAAATTTTCGGAGGAAGTTCCTAATGGAAAAGATAAAAGTAGGAATACTTGGAGCAACCGGAATGGTCGGACAGATTTATGTAAATAGACTCTCAAATCATCCAGACTTCGAAATAACCTATCTCGCAGCCTCTCCAGAGAGTGCCGGAAAGACCTATGAAATAGCAGTAAGAGATAAATGGACTCTCGACAGCGATATGCCTGAATCAGTTAGAAATCTCGTTGTTGGAGACGCAAATAAAATAGACGATACAATAGGAAAGTGCCAGATTTTATTTTCAGCATGTGAATTTGACAAAGGCAAGACAAGATTAATGGAAAATATCTACGCAACTCTTGGATTTCTAGTAATTTCAAATGATTCTGCGCATAGATGGACTGAAGACATTCCTATGATAATTCCCGAAGTAAATCATTCTCATCTAAGAATAATAGATGAACAGAGAAAGAAACATACAGGAAATGGATTCATTGTTGTAAAGCCAAATTGCTCTCTTCAAAGTTATCTAACTCCCATTTATGCCCTCAACAAAGCAGGATATGAAGTTGACAGACTTATAGTAAAGACAATGCAAGCAACTTCAGGAGCGGGATTAAAGCTTCCAGCACTGAGAATGATTGACAATGTGGAAACTCACATAGAAGGAGAAAATGAAAAGAGCGAGAATGAACCTCTAAAAATACTCGGAACAATTGAAAACGGTAGAATAGTAAATTATTCTGGAATGAGAATCTCTGCCCAATGCAACAGAGTTAATGTAACTCACGGACACACTGCCCTCTGCAGCGCCGGCTTCAGAGATAAAGCACCCCGACTTGAGGAAATAATAGACATCTGGAATAATTTCCGCTCTCTTCCACAGGAATTGCAATTACATAGCGCCCCAGAAAATCCTCTTATCTACACTTCCGAAAAAGGAAGACCTCAACCAAGAAAAGACAGAAACAACGGAAACGGAATGTCCATAACCCTGGGCAATTTAAGAAAAGACAACGTCCTCGATATCCAATTTGTAGGCCTCTCTCACAACACAATCAGAGGAGCGGCAGGCGGGGCAATCCTCATCGCAGAACTTCTGAAAGCAAGAGGATACTTGGATAATTTGAATTGAAGCTTCAGACCATGGCAAGATTAGGTGGCTTGTAAAAACAATCAGCCTAATAAAAATAATTAGCCAATGCAGATGAGGATAGCATATTACAGATAACTCTTCGTCTTGTTCTTCAATTTACCTAGTATCAAACTATAGTAATTTCTTCTTGACTAAATCCCAAGCTGAGCGAATATTTTTCCGATGGGGCTATCTCCTTTATATTCTAAATCGTGCCCAACAATTAAATCTCTTAATAAATCTCTTTCATGAACAATCAAGCCACCCTCATTTTTACAATACAATAAAATATCTCTAGCTTCTGAGATATTTGCACAACAAATAGGTAGTCCGCAATTTTCAGTATTGTATGGAGAATTTTTATCTTCTACTTTTCTATCTCCAACAGCTAATTTCCAGCTTTCTTCATCTGCTTTTACTTCTAAAAATTTAGATGCCTCTCCTGCTTTTGATTTATTAACATAAAAATCACATTCTTTAACATAACCGACTAAGTCTGATTCTTCGCCTCTTCTTACTGGAACAAAATGTTGTATTCTATAATTTGAAACAACCCCCAACAAGGTGCCCTCCTCTTTAAATGCCTGAATTTCATAACCTAAAATTCTTGTCTCAATTATCTGGTTCTTTATAGGAACATAAACTACCTGTCCTATTGGAAAAGCTGGCTTATCGACTTCTATACTTATTTTTTCTTCTTTTTCCATGCATAAATACCTGTAAAATAAGGTTTATAATATTTTATATGTTTATAGTATATTCAAACACTTTGTCATAAGGTATAAACCATTTTACTGTCTCTTTTACAGATGCTTTTTCCATTATCTTTCTAAATAGTCTAATTGAATTACCATGTGCCGATATGGCAACATTTACTTTTTCTTTTTTCATCATCTTAAATAAATCTTTCATAAAACTCGATACTCTTTTCTCAACCATTGCAAAGCTTTCCCCACCAGGAGGAGGCACATTATATCCTCTATGGATAAGATTGTATTCTTCTTCCCCAAGAAGATGCTTAATTTCTTTTCTTTTTTCAGGAGAAAGATTTTCAATAAAATCTCCTTCAACATCTAACTTTAGAAGTTTATTTCCTATCTTATGAATAAATGAATCATGGGTTGTTCCATTTAACTTTCCATAATTTCTTTCTATAATTCTGTTATCTTTAATCAACTTTTTGCATTCCGGATGGAATTTTAGAACTTCATTGAGAGTTTGTTTGCTTCTTATCAGTTTTGTATGAAATGCAACCTCAAATTTCTTATTCTTCAGCTCTTTTGCAACAGTTCTCGCATTATTTATTCCCTTAGAAGTAAGTTTAGGATTTAACCATCCGGTAAACTTCTGATCTCTGTTAAAAGTCGTTTGTCCGTGTCTGAATAGATATATATGAAGTTTCATTTGAATGTTTTCTTCCCCAAGAAAACAGCTTTTCCATCCAATCCCTCTTCTATTCTTAGAAGTTGATTGTATTTTGCAGTTCTCTCGCTTCTGCACAAAGAGCCCGTCTTTATTTGTCCAGTTCCCAATCCAACAACGAAATCAGAAATCGTACTATCTTCAGTTTCTCCCGAACGATGAGAAACAATGGAGGTGTATCCTGCCTTGTTTGCAAGAGCAATTGCATCAATTGTCTCTGATACTGTGCCTATTTGATTTAATTTAATCAAAATAGAGTTCGTTGCTTTCATTTTTATTCCCCTGTCCAATCTTTTTATGTTGGTTACAAATAAATCATCTCCCACTATCTGTATTTTATTTCCAAGCTTCTTTGTCATTTCTTTCCAGCCTTCCCAGTCATCTTCAGAGAGGCCATCTTCAATTGAAACAATTGGATATTTAGCAATCCATGATGCATACAAAGCAATCATCTCGCTGCTTGTCAGCTTTTTGTTTTCAGTTGCCAAATTATATTTTCCATCTTTATAAAATTCTGATGCTGCAGGGTCGAGTGCAATGAAGATATCTTTTCCAGGAACAAATCCTGCTTTCTTTATAGCCTCAATTATTACTTCAAGAGCCGCTTCATTATTCTTCAATGAAGGCGCAAACCCTCCTTCATCTCCAACACTTGTGCTAAACCCTCTCTCCGTAAGTATTTTCTTAAGCGCATGGAATACTTCTGCCCCATATCTAAGAGCTTCTCTAAAGTTTGGAGCACCAAGAGGCATTATCATAAATTCCTGCAAATCAGTCGATTTAAGGGCATGTTTTCCCCCATTTAGTATATTCATCATTGGAACAGGAAGAACAAACTTATTTCCAAATGCTGCAATCTTATTGAAATATTGATACAAAGGCACGTCATCAGCTTTTGCAGCCGCATGCGCAAACGCAAGTGAAACACCAAGAATCGCATTAGCCCCTAATTTGCCCTTATTCTCACTTCCATCCAACTTAATCATCTCACTATCCAATGTTCTCTGGGTAAATTCTCTTCCGCACAATGCCTTAGACAAAGCACCATTTACATTCACAACCGCCTTAAGAACTCCCTTCCCACAATATCTTTTTTTATCGCCGTCTCTCAATTCCACTGCTTCATGTGTTCCTGTGCTTGCTCCCGATGGCACAGCAGCTCTTCCGAAACTTCCATTGCTCAAATGAACATCAACTTCCACAGTGGGATTTCCTCTAGAATCCAGAATCTCCCTTCCTCTTATTTTAACAATCTTATACATAATCCATTAAGGAGAATGGTTTTTTTAAACCTTAGTATATACAATAAATAATCTTCATAACTTAGAGTAAAGAATACCTAGCCCATAATTATCTCTTCAATACTAATCTATTATTGGCATCAGATAACTATTTGCCTTTCTTTCCTGTTTTATCATTCATCATAATCATATTTATATATCAATTCAATGAATGTTTTTTATGGCCTTAGACAATAAATTAGGAAAGATAGTCTCCGTATCTAGAGTTCAATCCCCCGGTTTTAGCTATAGTTTTGATATTGCTGATGAACTTGAAAGATATGGATTTAAACCAACCGATGAAGTCTATGAACTGGAAATCGCATTTGGAAAGGAATGTTCAAAATCTTTTTGGGTAACTACCCCAAATCTCTTTCCACTAGCCCAATATTATGGAGTTAATAGACCTAGAAAACTAAAAGGAAAAGAAGTCTCATGCAAGATAAGCGGAGACTCCATTCAGAGAGGAGTTATCACCGAATTAAGTGCAGTTCCTCAAGATAATTTAAACCAAAAAGTATTGGCAGATTCAAAAGAAGGAATAATTGCAACCTATGAATCTCAACCACCAATGGCGCCAAGTCATACTTTTTACAGAGTTAATTATCCTTCAAGATAAATCTTTTCCTATTTATTCTTCAATCCAAGAATAGAAATAACAAACACAATCAGATACATAACAAATCCATAGACGCAGGCTGGAACTCCCGAAACACTTGTGCATGTGCCGAGAGCACAGAATTTCTGGAATAATTCAGTATATGACAAATATCCAGAGAATAGCATTCCCGCCACAGAAAGCCACATCACAGTTTTTAGTGCAGTCCTCGATTTCATAACTTATACAAGACAAAGGGATTAATAAATATTCTCTTTAAAGCCCATGTGGTCCGCTCATTCTGCCAAGACCCCCTATATTGTTATTATATGGACGATTTGGATCGCGCCTAGTCATTTCTTCCCAAGTCATACATCCCTCACTCGCAACAGCAGAAATAACCAACAAAGATAACAAACCTGTTCTAACATAATTCCCCAAGGTAGATGATTTGTATTTAACTTCCTCTTTTGTTGAAGTAGAATATTGTTTTGTTTGATATTCCATTATTATTGTCTTTAAAGCAGTCTTTGATTTCATACCATAACTAAGAAATTAGAATTAATAAATCTTACTTAGTTGAAAAACGCTTTCTGAAAAAATTTATATACCCTGCTAGATACCTAATAGAATGAATGAACATGCAGTCCAAATAACTAAAGAAATGACCAATTTTGAGAGCGATAGCGATTGGTTTTATAAAAACATAGAAACTATGAGAAAGAAAGGCTTTATTGGGAAGTTTGTCGCGATAAAAAAAGGAGAAATTATAGCTTCGGGAGTGGATTTTGCCCTTGTTGTTAAGATGGTTGAAAACAAAGGGTTAAATCCTGCTTATGTAGTCATAGAGTTTGTTTATCCCGAAGGAACCATAATCTTATTTTAATGCGTATTCCAGTTAGTGTTGAATTTTTTGCAGGAGGGCTTCGTCCACTTGTAACTTTGGGTATTATATCAAATGAGCCTAAGATTTTTGGTTTTGCAAGAGCAATAATTGATACAGGAAGTCCGACAACAATTCTAGGAGCGGGGGATGTTCAAAGAATGAGAATATCCCAAATTCAGATGCAGAAGCTTATCGGAGTGGAAAAAGAGATTAACCTTGGAGGAGCTCAAATAAAGACAAGAATATTGCCCGATGCAATAATAAAAATAGGCGAAAAGGAGATAAAAATTGACGTTCAAGTTCCAGTCAAACTAGTTAGGGGTATTCCCCCGCCAACAATCTTAGGAATTGATTTTCTTTTAGCTGGAAAGTTTAAGTTTTTATTTTATCCCGATAAAAAAGAATCTTATCTGGAAACCGACGAATAAATTACTAAAACTTCCACTGAGGAACACCCAATTTTCTACAAATAGGGCAATCATAAATATCTCTCTTAATTGGAAAACACTTTAACTCCTGTTTTATTCTAAACACAAATTCTTTGTGCGTCATTTCGGAAATATTCCATGAAAGCGCGATTCTATTAAGCTCATCGTAATGCTCCTTTGTACAATGCTTATGTTTTACGCAGAAATTACCATGATACCAATTAATCAAATGTTCAATTTTTACTTTTTGTTTTATTTTGTGAATTGATTCATTCATCGTAGGATTCAATATTTTCTTTTATTTCTTCTTCACTTAATATTCCTCTGAAGTTTTCGCATAATTGAGAATATTTTTCTTTATATCCTCTTTTTTTAGCTAAATCCATTAAAAAATAAATTAGTGCATGCTTTTGATAATCTTTTTTTGTCATTCCCTCTGTTTTTATTAACATCCTTTTTTCAAGATTATCCAGCATCAGGCTATCTAATTTTTCAGATAGAGAAGAGATATCAGATTCAAATCCATAGATATCTAAATTTTGAACATATTTCGATACTCTATCTGCCAACTCTTCAGTATCACAAGTCTTCACTAGACAAATAAAATAATTTTTTATATATTTATCAAAATCATTAGTGATTCTCGCCAGTAAATCTTCATATCCAAAATCTGCCTTATCCTTTCCACTAGAAGCGTCAAATAAGAAAAGTATCAATTTCTCATAACATACCTTGCATTCTTGATATTCTTCATTTTTGAATTTATCATTTAAAATTCTGAAATATTGTTTTATTATTTTTAATCCTTCTCCGTCGTATTTATAGTCCCAAGAATAATTTCCTCGTCTTGCTTTTCCAATAAATCCTTCAATGTCTTTCTCAAGCGTCTCCTCTGTTAAGGTATAATTATATTTTACTGTTTTTGTGAATCTCATGTTAAATCAGATATTTTATTAAATAAATGGGAATTAATAAAGGTTATCTTTAATAATTAATATTCCTTAACTCCTAGAAAGTCTCCCAATGTTCCTTTTAACTTAGCCTTCGTCATCTTTACACCTGGAGATTCAAATATTTCCGAAGTATTCGCTCCGTTTTTACGTAGGGCATAGAATGTTTTTTCTCCTAACAGAATATAACTCCAATTACAATTCATTCTGTCTTCAGGTTTTAATTCATTAATTTTTTCGCACCAATCACAAGCAGCCATTCTTTTCTTTAAAACATCTTCTTGGTTTAAATCTCTGTCTGCTTTAGTTTCAACAACAAACATTTTGTCCTTTATCTTGACTAAGAAATCTGGGAAATAATGAGCCAACATTCCATCACTTCTTATGTATAAAATATTAGAAAAGTTATAGTTGTGCTCATTAATCTTAACAAATGAATTTACTTTTGAGTCTGAGTCTATAAATTCTATAAATGCTTTTTCAAATCCTCCTTTGTTTGAGGGGTATCCTACTTTAGAATATATTGTCTTGGCAACATCTAATGCATAGGTCTCTCTCATCCTTATTTCTCCTATTTCTGAGAAGTATTTTTTGATTATTGTAGCATCTAAAACTTTTAGTCTTTTTTGTAAATCATAAATTTCTTGACTTACGTTTTTAACTATGTGCTTTATTAGTTTTCCTTCCGTTAAGATTAAGATTTTCCAATTGTTGTCTTTTAATGGGTCAAAATCCTTTCCGAATAGTCTATGTCTTATGTATTCATCAACAAGCTTAGCTATTTTGGCAGAATTAATCTGCATTAAAGGAAAGGTTTGAGATTTTCTTTTATCTTCCAGCTTAATTGGAATAGCTGAAACAGCATTAACTACTTTTTGAATAAATTGCTGAAAACTTTTAGCTGTAAAAATATCTGCTGTAACTGAATACTCTCCAAATCTAGTCTTAACAGTTATTTCCTCTCCGTAAAATGTATCTCCCTCTTTAACTATAGGTTTAAGTTCTTCTAATTTAGTTGGAAATGGCTCTAAGTTTTCTAAAGATAATTCAATATCATCAAATTTTTCTTCTTTATCATGTATGACTATTGGCCAGAACAAGTCATATTCTTTATAATTTTCTTTTAATCCAACTTTTATTAAATCTCCAACAATTCTTTCTTTTTTAGGAAGTTCTTTTACTTTCCCAATAGCATCTCCTAAAACTCTTTCATAAAATTCTATAAAAGCAGGATGTTCTATAATGCTTAAGATGTCAAAATAGTTAGTTGGTTCAATCTTCTTAACAAGCAGGTTCTCTCTGTTTTCATCCTTAACCTCTTGGTAATCTTTCTCTCTCCACATTAATCTTAAACCCCTGCCTATCGTTTGTTCCAATAAGATATAAGACGAACTAGACCTTAAAGGAACAATTACACAAATACTAGTTACGTCAAAACCTTCTCTCAACATCAAAACAGAGATTATAACTCTAGGGTTTTTTGTTTTATCTAAACTAGATAACTTTAATTTATCAGCTTCTAAAATATCTCCAGACTTTTTAGAATGAATTTCAACAATTTCTTCTTCACTTAAACCTTCACTTCTTAGAAACTGATTAACATATGGAACTACTTTTGTATCTTCACACATGATAAGCATTTTAGGATATTTATTTTTGTCCCATTTTCCAAAACCCTCTTCAAGAATTTTTAATTTAGTTAAACCTGCCCTTAACATTACTCTTTGCCCTTCAGATAATCCTTGAACCTCTTTTCCTTTTTCTTCTCTTTCTGCTTTAAAATCTAGAGGCAGGGCAGTAATTTCTTTTCTTTTATCTATTGCTACTGTTTTTACTAATCCTTTTATAATTGCAGTTTTCAAATCAAAATCAATAATAATATGTGGAAAGTAATGGATTGACCTCTTCTGTCCGCTTCCCGTTACGGTATAAGGTGTTGCTGAGAAATCAATCTGAACAAATCTTTCCTTCTTATTGGAAGAAATATCTGAAATGGCTTTTTGCCATTTTTTGTCTATTGATTCATTAGACTGCTTAAACTCTGCCAAATGGTGGGCTTCATCGTTGAAAACTACCAAATCTTTTAATTTTGAAAGAAATGTTAATTCCTTGCCCCTAAAATATTGATTATCTAGTTCCTCTAAGGAATGCCCTGCTGAAGTTCCAGGAGAGATAGGCAATAATTTCTTAACTGCTTTGTCTGGAGAGTCCAAAGGTGAATCTTCGTCAAAATCTTCTTCATCTACCAATAAATGCCAATTAGTTATTGCAATTAAACCTTCACCCGTAATTTTCTTTCCAATTTCATCTTTTTTAGCTACTGAACTTTGAATAAATCCAAATATTTCATCTTTATATGGGGGCGGTATAAATAATCCTTCAAATATTTTAAAATCAGACGTTTGAAAATCTCTAGATCTGTCCTCTTTTTGCTTTCCCAAATAAGCGTCTAACAATCTTTCATAAACAATTAACCCTGGTGCAATTAGTAAAAAGTTCTTTGAGAATTTTCCAGAATATTCCTCTTCATGCTTTGAATTAAGATATTGCCATATCACTACTGCAGACAAAACCCAAGTTTTACCTGTTCCAGTAGCCATTTTTACGCAATATTGAGGATGTTCATATTTCTCTTTCTCATGAGAAACAATATTAATAAATTCTGCAAACAAATCCTTGCTTACAGTCATATATAAATCCTTTAAATTTCTTGTTTGTAAAACTTCATGAACATAAATTATATTAAGAATTGCCTGCCATTGCCCTTCATGAAACTGAATATCTCTCTGGTCTCTCCAGCTTCCTTCAGGGTCCCAAAATCTAAGCAAATCTCTTGTTATTGGGCTTACTTTCTGCAATAATGTCCCTTCTTCCCATTCCTTCTTCACCATTTGAGTAATTATCCTTGCAAACTTTAAGGGCATTTCTCCTGTTCCGAGTGATTTTGCATTTACCATTTTATTCAATTATTCCCAAAGTATTATGTTCAATCTCATTTATGAGTTTATTAAATGCTTTTTTTCTCCAGCATTCTATGATTATATCCAACAAACACGTAAAAATAGCACTAACTATCACGATCCAGCCATCTATCTTTCCATAAGTCCATGCAATAAAAATAGCAAAAAATATACTCAACCAAGAAAAAAATACTTTAGTTTCAAATTTTTCAAACTGAATTAGGTATAATTTTCTAATTTCTAACATTTTATCTTTCTTGTCCATTATTTCATCTCCTCCACAGCTACACTCTCAAAACCAAAAACATCAACCGCTTTAACACATATCTTCCTCTTTTCTTTTGTTTTAGGAATAATTAGTTTAGTTTTCTTTACAACTCTTAATTCATCATTGTCGTTTTCCGTATTGCCTCTATAATCTTGCCATTTGCTTCTAAATACGTCTCCATCGTAATCAGGGTCAATACTCCAATATTCAATTAAGCTTAGTGGCTCCTTTTCAATTACTTTCTGAAGTTTTTCTTGGTTTGCTTTATCTAAACTTAAAGCATCGGGGGACAACAAAACATAATCATCTAACTCTATAGAAACTTCCCAATTGTTCTTATCATACTCTTTTTTAGTAATTGGTTTAACTTTAAGATATTGTAGTGATGAAAATTTGATTTTTCCCGTTTTTATTAGTTGCTCATAATCTGCCTTATGTTTTAATTGTTCTAAAAGATTTTGAGGGATAACCAAAACCTCTAATTTGTTATCTTTTACAGCATTTATAATTTTTCCAATATCGGTTACAAAATTCCAACCCAAAACAACAACTTTATCCCATCCACCCATAAAACTCTCTCTTAATTCTTGTGCTTTCTTCAATGCTAAATGTCCTGTTAATTTAGAAGGAGATTCTACTAAAACAAGAGTCTTGGTTTGTTTGATATAACCTATATTTGTTGGAACTCCTTCTTGTGCAGGGAAAGGTAATGCCCCATATAGGCTTAAAACTACTTGAGATAAATCTCCTATTGTCTTAAATGATGATTTTTCAAACTGCTCTTTCTGGTAATCTCCTATTGACTGATATAAAAATGGCTTCGAATCTTGGTCGATTAATCTTTTTCTCATAATCATACATGCAGGCTTTCCTAAATCTGACATAATCCATTTTCTTCCCAATTTCTCTGCAACTGCTCCCGTTGTTCCAGAACCTGAGAAGAAATCGGCGACTATTCCATTTTCTGGACAAGATGCAAGAATAATTCTGTTCAAAAGCTTTTCAGGCTTTTGAGTTGCATAACCTTGATATTCATCTGCAGAACCCGTCAAGAAGAAAACATCCTCATCAATCCATAAGTCTGTAATTGGTCTGCCCTTACTTTCATTCAAATAAACTTTTTTCCTTATCCCCTCATTTTTAGTATAATACAATTTTCCTTCTTTTTTCCACTGCTCTAAAGTTGCCTTTGAATAAATCCATCTCTTGGTTAGTTCCTCGAATTCAAAAGGTTTAGAATTGGCATATCCTCCAGACATAGTTGTAGAATATAGTGGCCCTGTAGTATACAGTCCTTTTCCATCAGAGTCATCGTTTCTATAACTCTTATTAATATATTCTTCATCAAAAGGAACAAAAACGGGCTTAAAATGATAATTCTCAGATTTGGAATAAAAAAAGATTACATTATGTTGAACTGGAAAATCTTTCTTTTGTTCATCATTTTTAACAGATGAACTTTTCCAGATTATTTCGTTCTTAAAATTCTCCTTTCCAAAAATATCATCTAAAATAACCTTAACATAATGCCCAACGTGCCAGTCAATATGAACATAAATTGAGCCCTGTTCGCTAAGAAGTTCTCTCATTAAAATAAGTCTTGGAACCATCATTTCCAAATAAGAGGCAGTTCCATTCTTCCAAGTGTCAGAATAGGCGAACTGCTCTATGACGGTTGGTTTTTGTTCTATATCTGTCCCAGGAAGGTGAATTTTAGTTCTATAATCTGCTTTACTATCAAAAGGAGGGTCAATATAAATTAAATCAATTTTTCCACGCATAGAGTGCATACCTGTTGAAGGGTCTCCTGCTAGAAGTGCCTGAATGGCAAATAGATTATCTCCGTAAACAAGACGATTAAACCATTCTTGTTTTCCTATTTCTTTTATTTGTCCTCTAAAAAGCCCAGCATTATCTTTGGAAGGTAAAACAAGCTCGTTAGTTTGCAAGGTAATTCTATTTTTACCGGAAAGTCCATCGAGTATTTTTTGAGTTTCCTTTTTACCTCTTTCTATAATCTTTGGTAGCTCTTCTATTAATGAGTTTGGCATAGATTTTAGCTGTTTTTCTTCATTTTAAATGTTACGTGAGATGTTACGCATACTATCACGCCTGCTTAAATCCTAAAAGTTACGCTTTATGTTACTATGGACGATAAGATGAGAATATTTTTCATAAGAAGTAAACTAAGACTAGAGGTTCTGAAAGAACTAGCTCAAAAGCCACAAATTGCCTCTTTTCTTTCTGAAAAAATGAAAAAACATCGAGAGTCTATAAGCAGAGTATTCATAGATTTGCAAAAAGAGGGACTAGCTAAATGTGAAAAGCCCGAATTGCCCAATTTTAGATTTTATAAGATAACCCTTAAAGGAAAAGAAGTCCTGAAAGAAAAGGAAAAGTAAAACCTATTACTTAGTCCCGTGAGTAGAAACGCCTTTCGCTTCTACAGCAGCCTGTGCAGCTGCTAGAATGGCTATTGGAACTCTGAAAGGAGAACAGGAAACATTTGATAATCCAATTTTGTGACAGAATTTCACAGATGAAGGTTCTCCACCATGTTCTCCACAAATACCCATGTCCATATCTTTCTTAACACTTCTTGCTTTAGTAATTGCAATTTTCATCATATATCCAACTCCTTCTTGATCTAGGACTTGGAAGGGATCTTTATCAAATACTGCTTTCTGTACATAAGCAGGAATAAATCTTCCAGCATCGTCCCTGCTGAAACCAAGAGTTGTCTGTGTTAAATCGTTTGTTCCAAATGACATGAAATCAGCTTCCTCTGCCAATTTGTCCGCAATTAATATTGCTCTTGGGAATTCAAGCATGTTTCCAATCTTATAATGAATCTTTCCTTCTGCTCCAGTTTCCTTTGCCACTTTCTTTATTATATCTTTAATGAGTTTAAATTCAGGAACTGCAATTACGTTTGGAACTTCTATTTCGGGCATTGGATTTCCACCCTGCTTCTTAACTTCCAATGCTGCTTCAAATACTGCTCTTGCCTGCATTTCGCTTATTTCAGGATAAACTACTCCAAGTCTACATCCTCTGAATCCCAACATCGGATTGAATTCATGCAATGATTCTGCTTTTGCTTTAACTTTATCAAGAGGCAATTTCAACATCTTAGCAAGAGCTTCCATTTCATCTGCTCCCTTTGGTAAGAATTCATGCAATGGAGGGTCTAGGAATCTTATAATTACGGGGAATCCAGACATTACTTTGAATATTCCCATGAAGTCCTGCTTCTGATAAGGTAATAATTTATTCAATGCTTTTCTTCTATCCTCTTCTGTCTCTGCAAGAATCATTTCTCTCATGTGTGTAATTCTGCCTTCTTCAAAGAACATGTGCTCAGTTCTGCATAGTCCAATTCCCTTTGCTCCAAACTTCTTTGCAACTTCTGCATCATGAGGAGTATCTGCATTTGCTCTTATCTCCAATCTCTTTGCTTTGTTTGCCCATTCCATTAATGTTCCAAACTCTCCAGATAATTCAGGATCTATAACTGGAATCTGTCCTGGGAAAACTTCTCCAGATGTTCCATCAAGAGTTAAGAAATCTCCTTCCTTCAACTTTGTTCCTTTGATTGTCAATGTTTTCTTGTGTTCATCAATTTCCAATTCAGAACATCCTGCAACACAGCATTTACCCATTCCTCTTGCAACAACTGCTGCGTGAGAAGTCATTCCGCCTCTTGCAGTAAGGATTCCCTGTGCAACGTGCATTCCTGCAATATCGTCTGCAGATGTTTCAATTCTAACTAATATTACTTTCTCCCCATCTTTGTTTACTTTCAATACTGCATCCTCAGATTCAAATACTATTTTACCAACTGCGGCTCCTGGTGAAGCAGGAAGTCCTTTTGTCAATGCATTGAATTTCTTTCTTGCAACAGGATCTATTCTTTTATGAAGAAGCTGGTCCAATTGTGCAGCATCTACTCTTAACAATGCTTCATCCCTTGTAATTAATTTTTCATTTGCCATTTCAACAGCCATTCTTACTGCTGCAGGTCCTGTTCTCTTTCCATTTCTTGTTTGAAGCATGAATAATCTTCCCTTCTGAACTGTAAATTCAATATCCTGCATATCCTTGTAGTGCTTTTCAAGAGTTTCTCTTATTCCAATCAACTGCTTATATATGGCAGGCATATCTTTTTCCAATCTTGCAACAGGTTCAGGAGTTCTTATTCCTGCAACTACGTCCTCTCCCTGTGAATTGATTAAATATTCTCCATAGAACTTATTCTCTCCAGTGCTTGGATTTCTAGTGAATGCAACTCCAGTTCCCGAGTCATTGCCCATGTTCCCGAATACCATTGATTGAACGTTAACTGCTGTTCCCAACAATCCTTTAATGTCATTAATTTCTCTGTAGGTAATTGCTCTTGGAGAATCCCATGAACCAAATACAGCATTAATCGCCATTTTCAATTGCTCTTTTACATCGCTTGGGAAATCCATTCCCTTGGCTTTTCTAACAATGGCCTTATAGTCTTCAACCAATTCTCTTAAATCCTGAGCAGATAAGTCAGTATCTGATTTTACCTTTCTTGATTCTTTTTTCTTGTGAATTGCTGCTTCGAATAATTTGTGCTCAACTCCCATAACCACATCTCCAAACATATTGATGAATCTTCTGTATGAGTCCCAGGCGAATCTATCATTCTTTGTCCTAGATATAACTCCCTTTATTGTCTCATCGTTTAATCCAAGATTAAGAATTGTGTCCATCATTCCAGGCATTGACAAAGCTGCTCCTGAACGAACAGAAACAAGAAGAGGGTTTGAAGGGTCTCCGAATTTCATTCCCATTTTCTGCTCTAGCTTTTTGATATTCTCATCAATCTGCTTTTGCAAATCAGCAGGATGTGTCTTGCCATGTTTATTATAATAATCACATACTTCAGTTGTTATTGTGAATCCGGCAGGCACAGGCAATCCAATTTTACTCATCTCACCAAGGTTTGCTCCCTTTCCTCCGAGTATCGCCTTGTTCTTTGTATCTCCCTCACCGAAGAAGTATACCCATTTACCCTTTGGCATTAGAGGATTTTGCTTATTGTTATTTGGTGTAGTCTTTTGCTGAGGTTTTTGATTATTTGGTTTATTTTGAACTTGTTTTATCTGAGGATTAGGTTTATTCTGAGGTTTAGCTTGATTATTAGCTTTGTTCTGATTATTCTGCTTAGGCTGCTGCTTCTGAGGTTGTTTCTGCTGAACCTGAGCTTTTTGCTGTGGTTTCTGATTATTAGGCTTGTTTTGCTGTGGTTTCTGTTTGTTTTGTTCTGCCATTTTTCTTTTTTATATTTCGTCTCTTTAATCTTTATAAAAAACTGGCTTTTTAAATTTAATTGCACAGATGTTGAAAATTAAAGTGGTGAAAATAATAAAAATAAATTTACTTGCTTCTCTTCAAATACTCATATAAAAAGGTGAAATATTCTGTTTTTTGAGAGTTTGCCATCTTTTCCACTATAAGCTCTGGAGTGGAATTGGCAATTCTTCCTAGAACGGGGTTGTGATCAACTATAAGTTCATAGAATTCATCCAATCCCTTAGCTTCAATGCCATCAATTCTAGAGAGTTTTGGAAGATTCTTCTGTATTTCCTTCCCCAGGTGAGTAGCAATAACAAGATATGAATTCTGTTTTATGAAATAATCTGCCGTAGCAGATATAATCATTCCTGCAACACCAGGTTCTGTAACAGATTCTATTTCATCTGCCAAAATAAGTGTCTGCTTTCCAGGTTTTATTGTCGACATCTGTGTTAGAAGTGTTTCAAACGCCCCCTTATTCATAGAACCCTTATTCTTTGCAAAATAATAAACATCAGTAAACATAGGTATTGTCGCTTTTCCAGATACAGGAAGCCCAAGTTGGAACAAAGAAATAAGTTGAATAATATGTTCAAGTAGTGTCGTCTTACCTCCAGAGTTTGCTCCTGTAAGAATCGAGCATTTGTTTTGCTCATCAAGTTTGAAAGATATTGGCTGTGCCTTTTCAATAAATAAGTTCACTGAATCTTCAAATCCAAGATTATCCGAAGACTCGGGGAAACTTGCTGTTTTCTGCATAAACTGTGAAATTCCCGATAAGAAATCAAATAAAATTAAATTAGCAGATAATTCTTCAATCTTCTTTGGTATCATTCGCAATTCCGCAGATTTTTTCTTTATCTTTTCCGCAACCCCCGTGTTTTCCTCAGCACTTTGTTTCCTTAGTAATTTATCCAGAGCTTCTTCGTCAATTGAAAGAGGAATCTTAATCTGGAAGATGTTCTCAGGGATATTTCTTTTTCTTATCGAATTTTTTATTATCACCTGGATATTCTCAGGAAGAGAATTTCTGCTCAACATTGAAAACAATGATTCTCCAGACATAGTAATATTTTTTATTTCATTTTGCAGTTCATCATTAATCTCATCCAGAGCCTGTTCAACCTGCTCTTTCTTTATGTGTTCCTGGGGTTTGTCAAGCATAAGTGTAAATAATGGGCTAAGCTCTTTTACCAATTGAGATATCTCTTCCGTTGAGTTATTTTTTTCTAAAATATCCAGATTAGCCTTCCATCCCGAAAGCAATTCCAGATGTCTTTCCAAATAAATATCTTCAATTGAATCCAAGAATACTGTCTGTGGCAACCTCTCCAGGACCTGTGAGAAATTCTCGCAGTCAATTACTTGTATTATATCATAATCTTCCATTGATTCCATGTCATACTCATTTACCAAGAATTTAACTGCACATCCTATTTTCTGCAATTCCACAAATGTCTTATCATCTTCAGTAACAGCAACTATTCCATACTTGGGTCTCCAGGTTCTTTTTGGAGCAGTTAGTAGTTTAAGAAAATCATTTCCCATTCCCTTGGCTACACTTCCAAAAAAGTCCTGTCTTTCCCTTATTACCTTCAAATCATCTGTGAATGGAAGACAATTAAATAAGTTGGATGTCTCAGAGAAAGTAAAATTATCTGCAATGTTGGAAAGAACCTTCGTATAAACTGCCTTTGCATCTTTTGTCTTGTATATGCTCTTCTCTCCCGCTTTTATGGAAGTCTTATTCTTCGAAAATGGAGAAAGATTATTCTCCTCTATTAGCTTCAAAATCTCTTTTTTCATACCTCTTCTGAGAGTTTGGGCTTTTAAAGATTTTATGTACTCCAATCTTCACTCTATAGTTGTGTATAGTGTATATTGATAAAGCTTATATGTTATTTTAAGTTTAATGATTAATTAATATGTTATCGAGTTTACTTAAAAAAATAGGACTAAAAAGCACCGGCCCCGAAGCATTTGAGGATATTACTAAGTTTCTCACTGTCGATTTACCAAAAAAAGCAAATGTAAAAGCAGACCTAAAGATTTGTTCGGATAGTGAAAATGAATGTTACAGACAAGGCATAGGACTATGGGAAGCAGTTTTTGAAATAAAAAAATATTTTGATGCACCTATGAGAGAAAATGCAGACATTTATCATTTTTCCTATTTTCCAGGAAAATACTTAGTTTTGATAGACTCCGGTAAAAACCTCAAGGCAAGACTCAGTTATTCTTTGCCCTTTTTACATAAAGAATAGTCGCGGATAAAATCAATTAATTTATGACATATAAATTATAATGGTTTTTAAGTTTCAGAACATAAATACTTCAGAATTAATAGAATAACCGATATCTCTTATCAGATGATTAATCATTATTATAAGAGATAACAATTTTATGAGTTATTAGCGGAGTTGCCCGAAGGGCATTAACTTGTGTTACATAAGATAATAATTTTTTAGGAATTGCTATTAGAGCTTCCAGTTATAGCATTATCTTGTCTTGTCTTTATAATCTGAATTTAGATACGCCGCCTTTTCGTACGTCTGCTTTGCTTCGTTTATTTTTCCTGCCTGTTTTAGCGCATTTCCTAAATTATAATAATTATCTGCATTCTTTTGATTCATAGCCACTGCATTCTTTAGGCAGCCTATAGCTTTGTCAAAGTTTTTTTCATAGGCTTCTATTATCCCCAAATTAGACCAAGCTGTTTCAGTTTGTTTCAATTGAAGAGATTTTATCAATAGATGCTTTGATTCTGAGAGTTTTCCTTTTTTTATCCCTATTATCGCTAACTCCAAGTAAGTATAACCAAATTCTGGATTTAACTTTAATGATTTTAATAAATAATCTGTCGCTTCATTTATTTTTCCTATTGAGTGTAATTGTGAAGCTATTTGATAATATTGAAAATAATCTTCTTTTATGTTTTGCTTTTCAATTTCAATATACATTTCCGTTCTTTCCTTGCTTCTATTGAGATAGCCAAAGTGATGAATTGGTATTTCTGAATCTTTAATCAATTCACGGCCAATTCTTTCTATCGATTTAATAACAGAATCATGAACTGCCCCTTCAAATCTTATTCTTTCATCATTCCTAAAAAGTCTGAGCATTTTTCTTTCTGTGTATCCTTTGGCTATTTTGCTTTCTTCATATTCATCGTCTTTTGTAGAAATCCAGCCTAATTCTCCTTTCTCATTTGTATAATTTCTTTGAACTAAATAATAACCCAGAGTATTGTTTTCTTCTTTTATCAATTCTTTTATTTTTTCCAAGTCCTTTCTCGAAATTACTTCATCCGCATCAATTGCAAGAATCCATTTTCCTGATGCCTTAGAAATAGCAAAGTTTTTTGCATTGCTAAAGTTGTTATCCCAAGGGTAAGAAAATATTTTTGCGTTAAAAGATGAAGCAATTTCCCTTGTCTTATCGGTTGAGCCAGTATCTGCAATTATTATTTCATCTGCAATTGGTTTTATACTTTCTAAACACCCCCTTATGGTTTTTTCGTTGTCTTTTGTTATCAAACATACAGATAATGTCATCTTATTTCTTAGAAGTCAGATTATAAATATCTTATCTATTTTTTTTTAGTTATTCCTTCCAAAAAATATCTTTTAATCCATGTTCCCTGAGCCTTTTTTCAACCTCAGATTTATTTCTGTCTGAGCAATACACACACATTACAGGAGGTATTCCATGATATCTGCTCTCAGGAGGACTTGGAGAATGCTTATACTTTATTTGCAGTGCAAGCCCCTCTTCAATCAATGGTGTTAATTTAAATGCTATTTTCTCAAGATTTTCTGATGTATCTTGATATACCCACTTTCCTGAACGAGTTAAGGTGAATTTATATCTTTCAGGGAGAAGCTGTATCCATCTGGAATCTTTCCATATTATATATGGCTTATCTGGCTTTTTCATGAAAGATTCATTTATCTCAAGGTTTTTATAGTATTCTGCACTTCATTGGTTATTAAAAAAGAGAACATGGAAATAAAGCACATTCAGGAAATTGCCAATGTATTGAGAAGAGATTCGCTAGAAATGACTTCCAAAGCTGGCTCCGGACATCCAAGCTCGTGCTTGTCAGCAGCAGATATAATCTCAAGTTTATTCTTCAATGAAATGTCCTTTGATATAAAGAATCCAAATAATCCAGACAATGATGAATTTATTTTAAGTAAGGGGCATGCTTCTGCAGTTTTATATTCTGCCCTGTTTCATTCAGGATGCATAAAAGAAAAATTGGAAGATTATAGAAAAATAGCAAGCAATCTTGAAGGACATCCAACTCCCGAACTCTCCTGGATTAAAGTTGCCACAGGCAGTTTAGGGCAAGGGCTTTCAGTTGGAGTAGGAATGGCTCTGGGATGCAAGCTGCAGGGAAGAAAATTCAGAACATATGTTCTTCTTGGTGATTCTGAATTGGCAGAAGGAAGTAATTATGAAGCTATGCAGTTAGCTTCACACTATAATCTCGACAATCTTGTTGCCATTGTTGATGTAAATAGACTTGGGCAAAGAGGAGAAACGATGCAGGGATGGAATACCAAACTCATAGCAATAAGACTTGCAAGTTTCGGATGGGATACAATTGTTATCAATGGCCATAACACAAAACAAATCCTTGAAGCATTTGAAAAAGCAAGAAAAAGCAAGAAACCCGTTGCAATAATTGCCAAAACCGTAAAAGGAAAAGGCGTTTCTTTCCTTGAAGATAAAAATGGATGGCACGGAAAGGCATTGAGTGAAAAAGAACTAGCAATGGCTCTAAAAATGATTCCCGATTCTAGAATACCTAATATAGAAATAAAACAACCAACAAAATTAATTATTAAAGATAATAAAATCATTAAGATAACAAACAACAATTACAAACTAGGAGAAGAAATTGCAACAAGAGAAGCATATGGAAACGCTCTTGCAAGTTTAGCAAAGTCAAATCAAAATATTATTGCATTGGACGGGGAAGTCAGCAATTCCACGTTCTCCGAAAAAGTAAAACAAGTAAATGAGAAACAATTCGTTGAGTGTTTCATTGCTGAGCAGAATATGATTGGAATGGCCCTGGGTTTATCAAAGAAAGGATTCAATGTATTCTCCTCGTCATTTGCAGCCTTCCTTTCAAGAGCATATGACCAATTGAGAATGGCAGCAATATCAAATGCAGACTTTACAGTTTGCGGAAGTCATGCAGGAGTTTCAATAGGAGAAGACGGCGCTTCTCAGATGGGCTTGGAAGATTTAGCAATGTTCCGCTCTTTCCCAGGAAGTATTGTTTTCTATCCAAGTGATGCACTTTCCACAGAAAAAATAGTTAATTTGTGTTCAGAGCTAAAAGGAATAAAATACATTAGAACCACTCGTCCAAAGACTCCCGTTCTCTATGAAAGCAAAGAAGAATTTGAAGTTGGAGGATTTAAAGTTATAAAACAATCAAACAAAGACAAAGTTGTTCTTCTGGGGGCAGGCATTACATTACATGAATCTCTAAAGGCTCAAGAAGAATTAAAGAAACATAAAATAGATGCAGCAGTTATTGATTTATATTGCATCAAACCAATTAATTCAAGAAAGTTAGAGCAATTCATCAAGAGCCATGGAAATAAACTAATAATCACAGAAGACCATCACTTTGAAGGCGGAATAGGAGAAGCCCTTCAATCAGCATTGGCAAATTCAGGAATAACAATCAATCATCTCGCAGTTTCCGTTGTTCCACATTCAGGAAAGAAGGATGAACTCCTAGATAAATATGGAATAAATGCGAAGGCAATTGTGAATGAAGCGAAGAAGATAGTGTAATAAACAATCTCCTAGAAACATTTAAATACTTTGTTACTTTCGTAATAATTGATTATTACATTTGTAATAAGTAACAAAAATGAAAGTCGAAGAACATGAAAAAGCATATGAAGAACATAAGAAAAACATAGACTCGGCTATAGAACAAGGGATAGAAGAAAATCAAAGAAACATGAGATATAATATCTCTCAGGGCTCTGTTGAGTTATTTGCGATATTTATGCATAAATTACATCTAATTCAGGGTTCGGGAGACCAATTTGATCACAGGGTTTTCAAAAGCAAAAGCTTAGTTGAAAAGAAAATTCCCCTGTTTAATAAAAGAGAAGAAATCTTAGAATTAATGAGAAAGATTGAAGAAGAAAGAATTGCTCTGTGCTATGGTTCAAGAAAGCCAAGAGAAAGAATAGAAAAAGCAATAAATAATTTTAATGAATTGAGAAACATTATAAATGGAGAGTTAAAAAATGGAAAGAAATGAACTTATAGCATATGCAATGGATTTCGCTTCCTATCTTATTTCAAAGACTGAAGGGGTAAATCAGATTATCTTACACGGTTCAATCGCAAGAGGAGACTATGATGAAAAATCAGATGTAGACTTGTTTATTGATGCAGACAAAAAATTAGAAAAAAAGGTAAACCTTGCACTGGAAAACTATTATAAAACTAATAAATACAAAGAATGGAAATTAAAGGGAATAGACAAAGAATTTTCTCTTATCATAGCGAACCTAAATGGAAAAGAATGGAAGAATCTTAAAAGGGCTATTATGAACACTGGAATTTTATTATATGGAAAATATAAATCTGGAATTGAAAAGACAAATCAATATACTCTATTATCATTTGAAAACATAAAACCTGATGCGAAAAGAATCTCAATATTTAGAAAGATTTTTGGCTTTAAGATAGAAAATAAAATATATAAGGGATTAGCTGAAGAAGTTAATGCAATAAGAATTGGAAAAGGTTCTTTACTCGTTCCAATTGAGCATTCCAAAAAAATAATTGATTATTTCAACGAAAAGAAGGTTCAAATTAAAGTCTATGACTTTTGGACTGATGAAAAATTTATGTAGTCCGGCCATAACAATATTTATAATCTTGTTTTCTAATCCAATTAAATGAAGATTTTACTTAATGATGGTTTTGCAAAAGAGGGTGTCGATATTCTCAAGAATGCTGGATTTGAAATAAATAAACCAAAGCCTGAAGAAAGGCTAAAGGACCAGCAATTAATTGATGAAATCGGAAAATATGATTGTATAGTTGTAAGAAGTGCCACAACTGTTACCAAAGAAGTAATAGAATCCGGTGCCAAGGGTCTTTTAAAGATTGTAGGAAGAGCGGGAGTTGGAGTAGACGGAATTGATGTTGATAGCGCCGCACAACACGGAATAATTGTGAAATATGCACCCTCTGGAAATACTGATTCCGTAGCAGAATTATCTCTCGGTTTAATGATTACTCTTTCAAGAAATATAACCAAGGCAGATGCCGCATTAAAATCTGGAAAATGGATAAAAAGTGAATTTAAAGGACAAGAATTGGCCCATAAAACTCTTGGAATAATGGGTTGCGGAAGAATTGGAATGAGACTTGCTACAATCGCTAGAGGGATGGGTATGGAAGTTATTGCCTGCGACCCTTATCACAATCCCGATGCAGATGTAGTTTATGTAGATAAGGAAAAATTGCTTAAAGAAAGCGATTACATAAGCGTAAATGCCAAAGCAACAGGAGTTGTAATTGGCAAGGAAGAATTGGCATTAATGAAACCCTCTGCCTATCTAATTAATGCTGCCAGAGGAAAGAATGTCGATGAAACTGCTTTATACAATGCGTTAAAAGATAAGAAAATTGCAGGTGCGGGCTTGGATGTCTTCATTGGCGAGCCAAAGAAAAGCGGCGCAGATTTTAAAAATAAATTAAAGGACTTGGAAAACATCGTTCTAACTTCTCATCTGGGAGCATCAACAACAGAAGCAGAAAGAAGAACATCTGTTGAGATGGCAGAAGTAGTTAGAGACTACCTTCTAAAGGGAGATTTCAAAAATGCAGTTAATGTTGAAGGAGATGTTGCTTCAGAGGGCGTGCAATTATACTCTATTTTCATCTATCACAAAGACATCCCAGGCGCATTCGCAACTTTCGATAAGATATTCGCAGACAACGGAGTTAATATAAGAGAGAATAATTCAAGACAAATGAGCCCGGGTAAAGTCTCAACAATTTATCTTCTACATCAACAACCCGATGATAAAGTTCTTAATGCTTTAAGAAAATCAGATATAGTTTATAGAGTTAGTAAATAAATCTTAATATCATTTAATAAATACCTTATATCCGATGAAGTTAAGTTATTATAGAAGATAATTATTTTTATCTTAATCCAATAATCCTAGGTATATTTATCCAGAACTTCTATAATCGCAGGTGTTACATCTATTTTAGCATACTTATTTGGAACCGTATTTGTTGTTATCAATTCTGCATGTTTTGTAATTAACTTAACAGCATTTCCGGCAAGTAATCCATGGATGCCTATGCACACAAGCTTCTTCGCCCCCTGACGCTTTGCCATTTCAAGCGCTCCAGCAAGAGTTTTTCCAGTTGAAATTATATCATCAATTATAATAAAAGTATGATCATGTCCAAGAGGTTTTTCTTTTTGTTTTATATTTTTATCTCCCATTCTTGTTTTCTGCAGAATCACAACTTTTCTATCAAGCATTTTTGCTATGCTCGAATCCCACTGGGAACTTTCAGCATCTGGCCCAAGTATGGTAAACTTATCTTTGAATCTTTTTGCAATGTAATCTGCAATCAATCTATTAATTGTTACACTCTCTGCCTTGTAAGATAATTCTCTTAGGTTTTTTATTCTGTGCAAATGAGGGTCTATTGCAATTATCTTATCAAATTCTCTAAAAAGTTTTATTATGTGCTTTGAGGAGAAGCTGTCATATTTTTCAAAGTGCTTGTCTTGTCTCATGTATGGGAAGTAGGTAGCCATTAAAATTACTTGTTTCGCCCCATAATCTCTTGCTATTCCTCCGGCAAGAATGGTCTCTATTATTCTATCATCTGGGTTTTGAGCCATTGAAGAGAGGATAACTACCGTGCTATGATTTGGATTTTTCTTTAGTTTTAGATGATATTCGCTATCTGGGAATTTGCCTACGTTTATTGTGGTATAATGGGCATGAAGTGCTTTTGCAACTTTCATTCCAATCTCTTCTGTTTCAGGAAAACTTGCTATTATCATATTGGTCTCTTTGTTTTATTGTTTAATTAAAATGTTAAAGATGTTTATAAAACTGCTTACTAAAAAATTGACAAAAGGAAACATTTAAATACTAAATTATATCAATAAAGTTAACTAAAATAGTATAATAAAATAAGTTAACAATAAAATGGAAATGCAATTAAAAGCTAAGAGAATGGGCGGTTCAATCGGGATTATAATCCCCCAGATAATTATAGCAAAAGAAAGAATACAAGTAAATGATTTTGTGAATATTAAGATTGATAAAACAGCAGACCTGAGTTTTATGTTCGGAAAAGGAAAAGGTATAAAGAAATCTACTTCTCAGATAATGAATGAGATAGATGAAGGAGAATATGGCTAAAACGTATTTCTTTGATACCTATGCACTGATTGAGATATACAAAGGAAGCAAGAATTACGAACCCTATTCAAAAGATGTTAAAATGATTTTGAACAAGCTCAATTTAATGGAATATGCAATATTTCTCATAAGAGAAGGAAAAGGGAATGAGGTTAAAGAGGCTTTTGAAAAGTTAGATAGTTTTAGCGTGGATTATGATAATGAAATATTAATTGAAGCTGCAAAAATGAAAAACAAATACGCCAAAGAAAAACTTTCATTTATTGATTGCATTGGTTATCTTTTAGCAAAGAAACACAATGTTTTGTTTCTGACTGGAGACTCAAAGTTTAAAGACAAAGAAAATTCTGAATTTGTGCTATGACTAATTCAATCCTTTTCCAACCGCTTCACTCATGTTCCTAAATCCATCCTTCTTCAATAACCTGACAAGTCCTTGATTTATCTCTCCCACAACCTGAGGCCCCTCATATATCATTCCAGTAATCATCTGCAATAAACTTGCTCCAAGTCTTATCTTCCTGTAAGCATCCTCCGCAGTAAATATTCCTCCAACTCCAATAATAATTGGCTTCGTAGTCCAGTTTCTTGTATTTTTGTAAACATATGCAATCATCTTATCTGATAATGACTGAACTGCTTTTCCGGAAAGTCCGCCTTTTTCAAATCCAATGTTCTTTTTTGTTAAATTAGAACAAATAAATCCGGAAACTCCATACTTCTTCCCCGTTTTAATTATCTTATCTACATTATCTTTTGTTAAATCCGGAGACATTTTGATGAAAATAGGTTTTCTTATATTCAACTCTTTGATTTTTCTCATCAGTTTTTCAAATAATTTAGGTTCTGCAAAGCTCTGCCCGCCAAAAGCATTTGGGCAACTAATATTTATTGTCAAGAACTGCGAAATAGAATTTAACTTTTTTATTGAATATAAATAATCTTCAAGCCCCACTTCTGGATTGGTGGTTTCTTTACAATTTGTCTTTGCAATGCTAAAGCCATATGGAATCTTAAATCTCTTTCTAGACAAATCTTCAAATGCTTTATCTGCCCCTTTATTATTAAGTCCAAAATGAATCCACAGACTTTGTTTTTCAATTAATCTTTTCATTCTATTTCCCGAATTTCCCTTGCTTGCTCTTTTGGTAATACTTCCAACCTCAGAAAATCCAAAGCCAACATCTTCCATTATAGAAATTATCTCAGCATTCTTGTCAAATCCCGCAGCGAGTCCAATGGGATTTTTGAATTTTATTCCAAATATCTCCTGAGAAAGCATTTTATTTTGATAATTAAACATCAAAGATGTCAGTTTCTTTGTTATTCTATAATTTCCAAGCACTTTTCCTATGGAAATAAACACATTGTGCATTAGCTCAGGGTCAAACTGGAATAAAATTGGCTTTAATATATATTTATACCCTGCCCCAAATACCTTTGTCTTTATTTCTTCCATCATTGAATTTCGAATTCGAGAGGGTTTATAATGCTTATGTAAGTTTTGGCTACATCCCAAATAGCAATTAGTCTTTAATTGCTAGGTTTATCAAACAAAATTTTAGCATATCTGCATCAAATAATTCTTATTCGATGATAATCTTACATTAAATTT
>Ga0208373_1000872_pt1 | contig 45321 bp, 41 predicted proteins | sample RifOxyC2_FD_184036 | JGI IMG/M metagenome (GOLD analysis project Ga0208373, IMG submission 184036) | Soil microbial communities from Rifle, Colorado - Rifle Oxygen_injection C2 (SPAdes) | ecosystem: Environmental > Terrestrial > Deep subsurface > Rock core/Sediment | place: Rifle, Colorado...
TGCCAAAATGCTAATTTTTCTTCTCTGGATAAATTGGATGGCATCTTAGTTCTCCTGTTTGTTATGAGAGAACCTAATTTGCCAGATTCGATTTAATTTAAATAGATGTAATTGCTTGATCGCTTACGACAATTACCAAAAATGTTTGTGGCGCATTTTATAATCCTTCCTGCTACTGCTTTTATTAATTCTTTTTTAATTTCAAAATGGAAAATTTTAATCCGCGGACGTTATTTTGGTTTAAGAAGTATCGGCGCTTCTTTTTTTGGAGATTTAGTATATGCCATTCTCATTTGCCCCATTGTCTTTTGGGGAACTTTGCCTACCGCTAAAATTCTTATTACTATGGTTGCTTCTTTTAGTTTAAAAGTTTTATATTCTTTTTTTCTAGCTTATCCTGCTGTATGGGTAGCTAATTTTATTAAGCTAAAAGAAAAGATAGATGTGTATGATTATCGTGTAAACTATAATCCATTTAAGCTGAATAAATAAAATGCCTACACAGAATAATTTTATTTTTCTTTCATTCTTCTCAGCACCATCTTTTGGATTAGAAAATTAAAAAGAAAAACATAAGTTTTATTTTCAAATTTTTGCAAATTAGAAATAAAAAAATGATCTTTCATTTTTAAACCCAAGTTTTTAATTCCGAGGATAAAAACATTTTTAAATTTGATGACAGCAAAGAAGCAGAAATGATTGAAATTAAAACCGCCCAAAATTTGGAAACACATGTTTTAAATAATACCGACATTCAAATTCAAAAAGACCAATCCATTGAAATCAAAGGGCGAGTTTTTTCTCGCGAAGTGAGATTAGACGAGCGGGAGTACAGGGAGCGAGCGCAGCTTCACAGGTACGACCCCGATTAAAATTTAGGTAACCAAGACCAAAGGCTACTCGATTCAGGTTCGGTTGATTTTTGAGTTGATACTGTTTTTTCTTCATTTGGCTGAACAGCATCCGATTTTTTCTGATCCGCTTTTTCAGGGGGTTTATTAAAAAAACCAGCGGCATATAAAGCTGCCACAACACTCATCCCTGTGCCCACTGCCCACCTTTGGTTTTTTTGCCTTTCTTTTTGCCGTTCTTGACGGTCTTCATCTCTGCTCTTGAAAAAATCTTCTCTGGTTAACATTCTTTCATCCATTCTTTTAAACGTTTCTTCCCATTTTGCATTCATCAATCCAAGTTTTTCATCCGCTGCTTTAAAACCAGCTTCCATTTTTTCATCTGATCTTTTAAATCCTTCATCCATCTCTCTGCGCAATGAGCCTTCTACTCTCTCAATCTCTTGATGCAATGAAATTTCTACTCTTTCAATCTCTTGATGCAATGAAACTTCTACTCTTTCAATCTCTGTATGCAATGAGCCTTCTACTCTCTCAATCTCTTGATGCAATGAAATTTCTACTCTCTCAATCTCTTGATGCAATGAGCCTTCTACTCTTTCAATCTCTGTATGCAATGAGCCTTCTACTCTCTCAAGATCTTTTTTAGTCGCTAATTGACTTAAAGTCGGATTGATAATTTCACTGGCGGTTAATGCCACCAAGTTTTTGATGGTTTGCATATTGCTTTCTGTTTGCGCCAAACTGGCAGGATCAAACCTGGCTGAACTTAATCTGCGCATCAACGAAAGGCTAGAGACACCGCGAAGATAAAAATATTTTGAGCTCATCATAGCATAAGGTAATGAGACAGATGCTGCCGTTATTAATAATCTTCGGTTCATGAATTTCCACTCAGCAATTTTCATAAATTCATTATAACAAATATTTTTTATTTTTGCGTTCAATATTTATTTTTAAAAAACAAATCAATGAGTTTATTTCGAGTCGTATAATTTGTTTTATCGCGGATATGATCAAGGTGTGTTTCCACCGTGCGGGGAGAAATACCTAAAACATTGCCAATTTCTTTCATGCTTCTACCGCAAGATAAATGGCATAAACACTGATATTCCCGTAACGTTAGCCAAATTTCTTTTTTGCCGCAAAAAACAGAAATTTTATCAGGTAAAAAATTTTCTTTTAATTCTGTGTAATTGGGTCTTTCTAATGGCAATGTCTGCATGGAAGACGGCACAAAAAATTTATCTTTAGCCACTTTTATAATTAGATCAGATGCTTTTTCTTTAAAATATAAAATAAACTGATTTAAAACATCCTGATGATTGAAAAAAAGATCCAGCGCATTTTCGTTTTGAGGGGCAGCGGCAAATTCGGTAATTTCTATATAACCCGGCTGTTCTTTAAAGATGCTAAGGGTTTTGCCGTGCTGAAAATTTCTGGTAAATGCCTCGCGTGCTGCTTTGCACATTAACTGATCCCACAGATAAATGCCTGATGTTGCCTTGTTGATTGTGGCCGAATAATTTTTCTCAAAATAATGATAAAACCAGTTTCGGTCTGTGACTAAAGTAGCAACAGAACCATCAGGAAATATTCGGGTGTAATCAAAATAACTTAAACCGCAAGCTGAAAAAAATGGACTGCAAATTTCTTTGACGATATCTGCAGTTTGATAGGCAATGTTTTTTTGGATAACGTCTAGAATAACCATAGATTTTTTCTTTTGTTAGTTTCAAACGAAATTATTATAACAAATCAAACAGATTTTTGATATTTGCTTTAAAACCAGTAGTTGTATTATGCGTCTTCATAAACTTTACGGATAAATGGCAAAATGCTATGCTATCTTTATGAAAAAGAAACTCTATGCATTTGACACTCCTATTGAAACTTTTTTTAAATTGCCTGATAACATTCTGGTTTATTGGAAGAATGTGGAGAGTGTTTTCTTTGGCTGCAATGATCTTTTAGCTGATTTAGGCTGTTTAACTAATCAAACAATAGCAGGCACTCAGGATTCAGATTTTATGGATGCTGATTCTGCTGTTAAACTGGTTGCAAATGACCCATCAGTTCTCAATACGAATTCTTCACAGGTTTTTTTAGAAACAGTAAATTACAATAGCAAAGTTACTTACCAATCCCTTTCATTCAAATCAGTCTTAACTGATTCTGCGCAGCAAATTAAAGGTACTTTTGGATTCTCTGTTATTTTAGGTGATCCTTTTTTTAGCAAGATATTCAAAGTAATTCAGAAGCTAAAATTAACAGAGCATTTACTGCCGCCTATTTTATTAATATCAACTGAACAGCAAAAAGAGTTAACAGAAAAAGAAAGGGCTTGTTTATATCAATTAATGAAAGGCAAATCTACAAAAGAAATCGCGGATATTTTAGGTAATTCTCCGCGTACCATTGAAACGCATCTTGAAAACATCAAATCAAAACTTCACTGTTATCACCGGTCTCAGATTATTGAAAAGGCGTTTGAAGAGATCATTCTTTGAATACACCTGCATTTTGTTTACCGTTAGTTCTTGGTAATATTACTTAAACTCCATTAAGAATGCATTAAAAAAAGAACAGCTTGTGAGATATTTGACATTTTATGCTATTTTGTTGAGGATATTAATAAATATATAATGGTCAGCGTTTTCACTTCCATTAAATTATCATTAGGATTATAATAAAGGTATCCGTGAAAATACCGGATACTCAATCCACTAAGATGAAGGTGACTGCGTTAAATTTTATGGAATACAGGTTCAAAAATAATGATGCACTTTTCTGCAACAGAAACAGATGCAAAAAGGTCTCCACCTTCGTCTCCGTCTAGAGAGTCAAGGAGTATTGATACAGAAGAAGAACCAAGTTTATTCCCAATTCCAGCAACACCAGCTTTTAACGGTAGTGATCGTTATTTAGTATGTAATATTTGTGGTGAACTAAACAAGTATAGTGCGCCTAGTGTTCCTATAGATCATAAGCCTAGTGTTTTAATACCAGTTAGCATAAATGCTGAGAACTGCGATTCTGTTCATATGTCTATTTTAATGCATAGTATCAAAAAAATGGCTAAAAAAGCGGTTGTAATTGTGGCTGATCAGCTTCATACTTTTGATGTGCAGTTAGAAAAGGGTATTTCCTTGGAAGCGGCAATTTTTGAAGTAAATAATATGGGAGATCAATGGGTAAGAGAATGTGATCCAATTTTTAGGCGTAGTAATATTGAGGTGAATGTTATAAAATGGAAAACTTTATTGAGTCAAGATGAATGTATAACTGCGCGTTCTTATATTCATTCTCTTAACATTAGAGGAAATCCATTTAATCAAGCATTGCGAAAAACAATAGAGATATTTATTAGACGAAAGAAAAAACAAATGTCTAAATTAGGTAGAGAGTTTAATGATGAATTTGAGGGAAAATATAGAGAAAGTTGTCAAAATTATTTAATGGAAGAAGCAACCGTATTTTTATTATTTCCGCAGTATGAATGTGATTATCTAGTTTATCCATATAAGGAAACTCCTATAATTAAATATTTGAGAGAAGAAGTATTGCCAGCTTATGTTCCAAGAAGTAAACCCATAAAATGGGCAGAAACAAAATTTAAAAAAGAAGATTATTCAGAAACATTAGATCGGGAGCTGCGCGGCTCTTTAAAAGATGATAGAGTCTTCAGACTTTTGCAAATTACTCTTAGTAGTGCAGCGGAATGTATTCGTTCGTTGACCCCAAAACAACAATGGCTCGCTGTAACTGCTGCTATGGCACGTTTCGAGAAATTGTCTTCTTCTGCAAGAAGAGCTATTCTTGTAGAAGAAAGAAAAAAAGACAATATTGTAGGAGACATTGATACTGGAATGGGCGATGGTGGTGAGGATAGTATCCGAGAGACAGTTCTGCCTGAAGGGGCAGAAAGATTGCCTTCTGCTCTTGATTCACCTCGGGTCAGTACAACTAACTTATTTACCACTCCTTTAAGCTCTGCAAGTACTGTACCTGAATCTCCAAAATTTGTTCTAGATCTGAAAGATGATAGGAGTGGTGATGACACTCGACCATCTTCCTCTCTTTCTTGTAGTATCACTAGTGATGATTAATAGAACAGCTAGAATAATCAACTATGCAACTAAAAAAACCGCATCTTGAAGAAGAATTGGCTTTTTTAAAAAAAGTACTGTCAGTGATGCCAGGTCATGTTTATTGGAAAAATACAGATGGCGTTTATTTAGGTTGTAATGAAGAACAAGCAAAAATAGCAGGTTTCAACTCTTCTCAAGAGTTAGTTGGTAAAACGGATTATGATCTGTTACCCAAAGATGAAGCTACTGTTTTGCAGGAAATTGATCAACAGGTTATTCGCGGAAAAAAATCTTATTCTATTGAAGAGCCTGTTACATTACCAAACAATAAAAAAGCTGTTTTTCTTTCGCATAAGATTCCATTAGAAGATTTAGAGGGCAATATTATTGGCATTCTAGGTGTGTCCATCGACATCACCGAACGCAAACAAATGGAAGAAGATCTTAGAAAAGCCAAAGAAGCTGCTGAACGCGCTAATCAAGTCAAAACAGATTTTATTCGGAACATGGAGCATGATCTTCGTACACCGTTCACCGGTATCGTGAATATTTCAAATGGTTTGGCAAAAGAAGAAAAAGATTCAGTCAAAAAAGAATATCTTACTTGTATTCACGATGCCGCCAATACATTATTAGAATACTGCAATAATATTGTGGATTTTGCACGCTTAGAAACAGGCATTCCGATTTACGAAAAAAAGTTTTCTTTACCTGATTTAATCATGAATTTAAAAAGTCTGGAAATGCCGGCAGCCACAGAAAAAAATCTTGCGCTTAAAATGCATATTGAAAACAATGTACCTGCTATTGTGATCGGCGATAAATTTAGATTAAAAAGAATACTGATCAATTTGCTGGGCAATGCGATTAAATTTACGAAAGAAGGTGCGGTGAGTTTGGATATTTGTTTGTCGAAAAAAAATGAGAAAGATGTTATACTAAAATTCATCGTAACAGATACCGGTATGGGTATTCCAAAGGATAAGCAAACCATCATTTATGAAAAATTTGTGCGCCTCTCGCCTTCCAATAAAGGGAAATATTCAGGCTCTGGTATTGGTTTGAGCATTGTGAAAGAATTTTTGCATGACATGGAAGGCGAAATTGATCTTGAAAGTGATACGGGGAAGGGCGCAAAATTTATCTGCACGATTCGGTTTAAGCTGCCGTTGTTGGAGGATGCGGAGCATGAGTTATCAGATTCTCATCGTTGAAGATCAGAAAATTGCGCAATTTGCCATGCGTATAACGCTTCAGAGCTATGATTGTGAATTAGATATGGTGATGAGTGGTGAAGAAGCATTAGAAAAAACAGCGCAGAAAAAATACGATCTTATTTTTATGGATATTGGATTGGATGGCGAATTAAACGGATTAGAGACGATTCAAAAAATACGCGAAAGCCTAAACAAAAATCAAACTACACCGATTTATATTTTAACCGCTCACGAAGAATCTTCTTTTCCTGAACAAGGCGATGTGTTTCAATTAGCGCAAGGCGTTATACAAAAACCGCTGAGCGATGAAAAATGCGCAGAGATTTTTCAGGGGATTGGTCAATAGCCGTTATTTATATTCTTTTTTTAGGCTATACTTTTTTAAGTAAAATTTATCTGGAATGTTTTTTACTCTGAATGTTACATCCGTAATTTTTACCTATTCTGTTGGTAGAGTTTTCGGGTATTATTTGTAGTAGATAAGTTTTGATAAGTGGGGGTTAAAGCTTTACAATTCTGGATGTTAGTTTATTTTAATTTTTAAAAAAGGAGCAAAAAAATGGTTGCATTATTCAGATCGAATGTACCGTTAGATTTAATTTACTATTGTTTTAGTGAAGAACCTAATGAAGGAGCATCTGATGATTTCCGTAGAACGCAGCGCGAGGAGGAGTTTACTCAGCAAAGAAAGGCAATCTTTTCTGCTGTGGGTATAACCGACTCTGCAAAGAATATCGAGAACTATGGAGGTCTAATTAGTGGCTGGATTACCACTTTGCGCCAAACAGTACTGCCGTTCTTAACACGCGATCATCTGGATTATTGTGACAAGAAAGCATGGGGAGAAAAATTGGCTCAGTGGTTTCGGTTGCAATATGAAATTCATCAAGTAACTTCATCAGCCAAAGATTTACCAAATAGCCACATAAACCATGCAAAAAAGAATGCAACCTGTTTTTGGGAAGGTATGTTTTCATCCATGATGGCAGTTCTGTCAAGTGTGACAGATATATTTTCTTTGTTTATTAGTATGCTGCATCTTTCTCATCAAAAGACTAACGCTAGCTTGTCTGATTTACAAGGTGAGTTAACTCGATTAACTGCTAGCTTGAAAGAGGATGCTGCTAAAATAAGAGGGGAGGGTTGTTGCCCGTCATCTACGTTCTCTATAGAATCAAAGAAGACGGTTTAAGGGTTTGTTTAAACTATTTTAGTTGGGATTAGAAAATATTGATTTTCAAGCATTGAAATGTAGTTTATACCCTTCGTCTTTTGGTTTAACGAAGTATAGAAACACGGGGAGAAACGCGTGCCAATTACGCTAGCAGACATTGCCAGTGGCGACTTTGATTCAGATATTAAACTTGTTCTTAGTAAAACGGCTATTTTCTCCAGACTTAATGCGACGGAAATGGATAGTGACGCCTTGTCTGTATTTTTTGGAATAGGCAGTCCTTTTTCTGAACTATATCAAGCGTTAAAACGTATTGGAAATGGGTTTTATTTGAATGACACAGTCGTTTATCTTTTGGATACTAGAGATGATGAAGCTGTTTCTTTGCATCTTGATTCACTCGAGGAAATTTCTCATCTGGCAGAAGTGACTTCTGCGGCAGCAAAAGTAACTTTTCTACAACTGCATCGACTTATTCATTCTTTCACTCTCAGTGACACGATGAGTAATCCAAAGCAAGCAGAAGAATTTTCGTATTTATCCGAAGAACAAAGAGATGATTTACATCACTTATGTCTGCACATTATTCGTTCATTGTTAACTCACACGGAGTTGTTTGAGGTATTGAGACAGATAGGGTATCTGCGACAATCTTATGGAGCAGTGAGGCGGCAAGAAAATATCAGCCGTATTCGCTTGTTAGAGAAATTGTATCATCAACTTAACCTGAACATTTTAGAACGATTATGGCGTTATCATTTAATCACGGCATTGGATATATTAAAAATAATTTCATTTAGAGTGCATTGTGCAATAACGGAAATTCCTGAGTATCAAAATTGGCTCTCTCGATTATTTGGTTTTACTGGTTTTTTTGGCAGCAGATTAAGGCGTATTTTAGAAGATTTTCAGCATGATTATTGTTTTCCTCTTTCCCCATTAGAAGCAGATATCAATGAAGTATTGTATCGAGTCAATCTTGCTCAAAAAGAGATAAAATATCGATATTTTTGCTTATCTACACAAACAGAAGATCGGTTGCCTGTAAAAATAGCAAGGCGTTTATTAGATGTGTGTCCGATAGGCGATGGAGATTTGGAGGGCGAACATTTTGCAGAGCCTTTTATTAATCAAAGAGTATTATTCACCACAGGCGAGTTGCAATTTAATTTTCCTGTCAGCATCACTGAAGGTTATTCAGACGCACCACACTTTTTTTCAAAAGCAGGGATTGAACGATGGCGAGGTACTGGTAGAAATCCCGCTCATCCTCTTACTCGATCACTGTCATGGCGTTGCCGAGATTTTACTGAAAAAGAAGTTAATCTCAGCGAGCTATATCAAGTCATTAACTTACCTCGTTTTTTATCAGGGGAACTATCCGTCATAGAACGTCTTCCTAAAGATAAAAACTTGACTGATTTGCAACTACAATGGGTTGCAAAATTGCATCCAATGTTGTTAGATCGTGAACCCATTGATTATTTATGTTTATTGAATTGGTGTCATCTAGAAGATCATGTGATGGCTTTAAATCGAGCAGTGCAGTCCTTGGGAGGGATAGAAAATTTTAGAAAAATTCCGGTTGATTTCCTAGAGAAATCTTTTTTAGTTAAATTAAGCAGAATTGTTTCAACTGAATCACACGAAGAATATTTAGATAAACTTCAGCAATTATTTAAACGATTGGAACATCGTCTGGATCGATTGGCGAATATTCCAAGTCAATGGTTAACGCTTGAACGCCTGCCTTTTCTAATAAAATATATTGAGGCAGCAGACTGTCGTAATCAAATTAAAAGTTTGAGTTGTTTATTGACTACATTAGGAAATTTTAATGCTTTACGGCGGTTATTCCGAGAGCAATTTTTGGGTCCGCAAGTTATTCGTATTGTTCATCGGTTAAGTCAATATACTTTAGAGGATCTCAATTGCTTAATGATATGCCGTGCCTATTTTGACGCGGATTATGTTGATCACTTGCCTGAAGAATTTTTTAACATTGAAGTCATGCGCAAAGTACAAACAGCTTTACAGACTGAAAGATTAGAAGGCGACAGTTTAATAGAGTATTTCCATTCATTAGTTAATTTATTTCGAAAAGTAAATAGAGAAACTTTTGTTGATATGCCGTCAGATTTTTTGAAGAAAATCCTGCTGGATAAAATTTCTTTAATCCTATTTCCTGGTAGGATTATTCCGCATTTTGTGAAATTAAAAATTCTTTATCAAAAAATAAATAATTACGATGTCTTTTTATCCATCCGCCCTGAGTGGTTAAGTTTTGATACCATTGATTTGCTGCTCGATGCTGATCTGGCACTGCTTGCTCTGCATACACCATCACAAGCTGTGATTTATGTACCCAGCGATCATTTGTCGTCTCAGGGAAAACTTAGAGATGCTTTCCCAGGAGACAGGGATGATTTCTCTTTGGAAATTTGTTTGGTGCATAGTACGGCGCAAACAGATACTTTTAGTAGGCCAGCCTATGCTATTTCAACATCTGCTGCTAATCCTTTTGCCTTATTTACACAGCTTGATAAAGAAAGCAAAAAACTAAGCACTAAACTGAATAAGATGCCGGAAAAAACTGGGCATGAATATGAAACTGTTTCTCATGTGTTAACTAGCATTCAGCAGACAGCCGCGCAACTTATTTTTTCGTAATTTTTTATTTTTCCTTCCTCTGTGACATTCTTGGCATGTTCTGATAAAATAATTCGTAACTATTCACTGCTTTCCAGCGAACGCTCATTTTTGGGTTATATTGAACGAAAAATCTCTTCAAAATGCTCATGTACTCTCGTGTACACTGAAGCTTTTTCATCGATTTTTCGTTCAATCTTCCTCCAAAACTGAACGTTCACCGTATTTCAGCATCGTGCTGAATAGTTACAATAATTCTCTTTTTATCAGTGGTGAAGAAGCATTAGAAAAAACAGCGCAGAAAAAATACGATCTTATCTTTATATTTTAACCGCTCACGAAGAATCTTCTTTTCCTGAACAAAGCGATATGTTTCAATTAGCGCAAGGCGTTATACAAAAACCGCTGAGCGATGAAAAATGCGCAGAGATTTTTCAGGGGATTGGTAAGTAGCCGTTATTTATATTCTTTTTGCGTTTCAGAGGTTGCGGCAGTTGGCAATTTCCATGATGTTGGTGGCTCATCGAACTCATGTTGTTTTTTTCCGTTCACAAACAATGTAAATATATGAGTATTGTCGTCATCAAATATGTCATCTACTTGTAATGTTAGATGAGTACCGTCATCCAGTATAGTTGTATAACCAAATTCACCCTCTGTGTTTTGCTTCCATCGAATTTTCATTTGAGATAGATTGTAGAAAGAATAGGGGCTACCGCAGTTAAATAATGTGTATAAACAGCGCATTTTTATCTCCTTTTTATTAACAGCAGCAACATCGTGCTAAACAAGATGCACACTTATTTGTGCGCGTTGAACTTTCAATAATAGCATTAAAAATTTGATCATCTGTTGCTTCTGTTCCTAGTCTCTCTCGGTGTTTTGTGACTAAACCTTCAAAAGAAGGACCATGTATGTCGCCACCATAAGCTCTATCATTACGAGCTTCTAATATTCTTCTTACCTCTGGAGAGAGCAGTAATCTCGATAGTATTCTCGCGGATCTTCTAACAGCCCAGCAACGTTCTGCTATTAATCTTTCAGGTGATCCGTCATCTTTCCATTGAATAATTATATCATCATTAATAATACTTATAAAATGGTGATACCATTCTCTCACTAATTCTGGTCTTCCCTTGCAGCAAGTTGTTGCTTCTATGTCTATTTCTCTATTTGCAATATCATATGCCGTTATTAAAATTTCTGTTAATTTAGCATCTTTTTCGTGTATTTCCCTTAATGAAGCATCAGTCCATAATTCTTCAGCGAATATGCCCATTAAAGCATCTCGAGGAAGATCATACAACAAACCAATATGTTCGCCACTTCTTATAGCAGTAGTTAATTCTTCCTTCATTATATCATCTCCATAAGATAAATTTATTCATGTAAATGAATTTAACAAATAAAGTTTAACAAAATCTTAAGAAATAAAAAATTGGCAGAGAGTTTTTTAAATAAAGTGTATTTTCTGGTAGAATATCTTTTATATTGCTAAAAAAGGAATCTTTATGAATCTAGATTATTTATCATTTGAACAGCCGATTGTGGAGCTGGAAGAAAAAATTGAAGAGCTGCGTCATGCTGGTGTGAACCGTCATATTGATATTAATCAAGAAATAAAAAATATCGAAGATAAAAAATCAGAATTGATGAAAACTATTTTTGATAAATTAACTGCACAGCAAATTGTACAAATGGCGCGTCATCCTTTGCGTCCTTATTCAATGGATTATATTCAAAAAATCTTTACTGATTTTGATGAACTGCATGGTGATCGCCATTTTTCGGATGATCATGCCATCATATCCGGCATTGCAAGATTGGAAGGAAAATCCGTTGCTGTCATTGGCCAACAAAAAGGACGCAACACAAAAGAAAAATTGTACCGCAATTTTGGCATGGCACAGCCCGAAGGTTTTCGCAAAGCATTGCGCATCATGAAATTAGCAGAAAAATTTCATCTGCCGATTTTTACGATCATTGATACACCGGGCGCATATCCCGGCGTTGCAGCAGAAGAACATAATCAAAGTGAAGCAATTGCTAGAAATTTATATGAGATGTCACAATTAAAAACGCCGATCATTTGCACGGTGATTGGCGAAGGATGTTCCGGCGGTGCGCTGGCAATTGGTGTGGGCGACTGCACCTTGATGCTGCAATACAGTTATTATTCGGTGATTTCACCCGAAGGCTGCGCATCCATTTTGTGGAAAAATGCAGACAAAGCAAAAGAAGCCGCAGAAGCTTTAGGTTTAACAGCAAAACGTTTGCTGTCTTTAAGTTTGATTGATGAAATTGTGAAAGAACCTTTGGGCGGCGCGCATCGTGATGTAGAAGAAATGTCAAAAACTTTAAAACGGCATTGGTTAAAACAATTAGGTTCATTAGAAAAATTATCTATGGAAGAATTATTAAAACGGCGTTATGAGCGATTGCTGAGTTATGGCGGGGAAACTTGAGATAAAAGAGAAAAAATAAAAGGGAGAGATTGTCGGGACAGGTCGTGACCTGTCCGAATGATTGCAAAGACAAGTGGTGATTTATCCTAGCGAGAAAATTTTTTTCTGCCTACTGTCTATCTTCTTTGATGAGCTTTATGTTATTCTGCTGCTGTTTGTTGAGTCAGTGAATTCATATTTTTTAGTACAAGAAATATTATGCAAGCTTTCAATTTAGAAAATTTTCAGCAAAAACTTTTTCAGTTAACTTCTCACCGAAAATTTTTAGTTGCTTACAGCGGCGGTTTAGATTCGCATGTGCTGTTATATTCTTTGATGCAGCTTCGAAAGAAAATTCCAGCTATTTATTTGCGCGCCGTGCATGTGCATCATGGATTAAGTGCAAATGCAGATCATTGGGCAGCGCATTGTGAAAAAATTTGTTCAGATTGGCAGATTGATTTTATTTTGCGGCGCGTGCAGATTAAAAAAAATTCCTCTTGCAGCATTGAAGCTTTAGCACGTGAAATGCGTTATCAAACTATCACTGATGTACTCGAAAAAAATGAAGTTTTATTAACAGCGCATAATCAAAATGATCAGGCAGAAACTATTTTGCTGCAATTAATTCGCGGTGCAGGTCCGCGCGGTTTAGCCGCTATGCCGGAAAAAAAATTGTTTGGCAGTGAAAAAGAAACTGAACTTATTCGTCCGCTTTTATCTTTTTCCAGAAAAAATCTGCAGGATTTTGCGGAAAAAGAAAAATTAAATTGGATTGAAGATGAAAGCAATCAGCTGATTCATTTTGACCGAAATTATTTACGTCAGGAAATTTTGCCATCTTTAGAAAAAAGATGGAGCGGTGTGATTAAAAATTTATCGCGTTCAGCAGAACACTCAGCAGAAAGTTTTCATCTGCTCGATGAAACGGCAGATCAGGATTTACAGACAATTGAACATCAAAAAAATGTGTTGGCTATTTTTGATTTATTAAAATTAAGTTCTGTTCGGCAAAAAAATGTATTAAGACGATGGCTGCATTTAGCCGGCGCGCCGATGCTGGAAACTCTGCAGTTAGAACATGTTCGAAAAGATTTATTATATTCGAAAGAAGATGCACAGCCGAAAATTAAATGGCAGCATTTTATTTTGCGCCGTTATCAGCATCAATTATTTTTAGAAAAAGAAAAAAATAAAAATTTAAAACAAGATTTTAAAAAAAATAGCTTAACATGGGATTTAAAATGGGAGGATTTAACCTCAAATTTAATTTTGCCGAATGATGTGGGTAAATTGTCTGTTGAAAAAATATATCCATTGCAAATGAAGTTGAATGACACGACACAAAAAGATTCGAGTAGTGTTTCTAAACAAGGCGATGAAAAGAAAACAGATTGTAGGGACAAGTCGCGACTTGTCCGTTCAAATAAGACTACAAATACTCAAGCTGAAATATTATCTTTAATTAAGTTAAAAAACAAAAAAATCACGGTACGTTTTCGGCAAGGAGGAGAGTGGATGCATCCATTGCATCGCAGCAAAGGCACTACGTTAAAACATTTATTTCAGGAATGGCAAATACCGCCGTGGAAAAGAAATTCTATCCCGTTAATTTTTTGTGATGATCAATTAATTGCGGTGGTTGGTTTTGATATTGAAAAAAAATTTGCAGCGAAAGAGGATGAGGAGGGAGTGCGAATTAGGATTAAGAATTAAGGATTGAGGATTGCGGATTGAGGGAATATCTTGCTATGCAAGATTATTTTTTAATAAAAATTTTTAAAATTAAGTTATTGTATACCCTTCGCCAATGAAGATGCGAACTCACATAATGTGTATCTCTACCTAATATTTCTTTATTTGAAAAATACTATCACGCAGTGATGCTACCCCTCAATCCTCAATCCTCAATCCTATTTTCTATTCTTGCATGAGTTTAAAAAATATTGAACAATAGGTATTGTATAAAAGTATTTTATTTGCTACTAAAAGGATTCCTCATGGACTGGCACACACTTTCTTCCTCCGTTGTTCTTGAAAAATTAAAAACATCTGAAAAAGGTTTGGCGGGTGAAGAGATTCAGCATCGCCAAAAAACATTTGGTTTGAATCAATTGCGCGCATTAAAAAAACCGTCTAGCATTTTTCGTTTTCTTCGACAATTCAATAATATTTTAATTTATATTTTGTTAATTGCGGGTGTTGCTACTTTATTTTTAAATCATCGGGTAGACAGCGGCGTGATTTTTGGTGTGGTGATTATTAATGCGATTATTGGTTTTGTGCAGGAAGGCAAAGCAGAAAAAGCGTTAGAAGCTATTCGCCATATGCTCTCGCCCAGCGCAACGGTTATTCGTGACGGTGAACGCCGTACAATTCAGGCAGTGAATTTAGTGCCGGGCGATATAGTGCTTTTGCAAAGTGGTGATAAAGTAGCAGCAGATATTCGTTTGATTCAAACCAAAACATTGCAAATACAAGAAGCCATTTTAACCGGCGAATCTAATCCTGTCACGAAACAAGCAGAACCTGTCGTAGAAAATGCAGCGCTTGCTGATCGTTTATCGATGGCATACAGCGGTACGTTAGTGGTTTACGGACGCGGATTAGGTGTCGTCGTTGAAACAGGCATGCGCACAGAAGTGGGAAAAATCAGTGCGATGTTGCAGCATGTGCAAAAACTTTCCACGCCGTTATTGCAGCAAATGGAAAAATTAGGACGCTGGTTGACGCTGATGATTGTGTTATTAGCCTTGATGACTTTTTTATTTGGCGTTTTATTGTGGCATCAAGATTTAACTGAAATGTTTATGGCGTCGGTTGGATTAGCAGTGGCTGCCATTCCAGAAGGTTTGCCTGCGATTGTCACGATTACTTTAGCAATGGGTGTGACGCGCATGGCAAGACGTAATGCGATTATTCGGCGTTTGCCTGCGGTGGAAATCATGGGTTCTGTTTCAACGATCTGCACCGATAAAACAGGCACTTTAACGCGTAATGAGCTGGCAGTACAAACGATTGTGACACGCGAACATACGTATCATTTAACGGATGATCATTTAGATGAGATTCTTGAAAAACCTGAATTGAGAATGCTTATTTTATCCGGCATGCTGTGCAATGATGCAAGCAATCCGATTGATCATGCGCTGCTTGCATTAGCAGTGAAAACAAAACTTAATCTTAATTTAGAAAATGAAAAATATCCGCGCATGGATATGATTCCGTTTGAATCCGAAAATAAATGGATGGCAACGCTCCATCATGATCACGAAGGAAACGGTTATATTTTTTTAAAAGGCGCGCCGGAAAAAATTTTTTCACATTGCGAGATGATAGATCAATTCTGGCGTGAAAAATTAGAAAGGCTTGCGTCTAAAGGCATGCGCGTTTTAGCATTAGCGTATAAAAAAATCTCAACTGAAAAAGAAATTTTAAATAATGAAGAGGTAGATAATCATTTTATTTTCTTAGGTTTGTTCGGGCTTATTGATCCGCCAAGAGAAGAAGTGCCTTCGGCGGTTGCTGAATGCAAAAATGCTGGCATACAAATTAAAATGATTACTGGCGATCATTCATTAACGGCTAAAACGATTGCGGCGCAAGTGGGTATTGAAAATTCAGAACAGGTTTTAACCGGCGATAAATTAGATGAAATGTCTGATGATGATTTAGCACGCGAAGTCACGCATGTTAATGTTTATGCGCGCACATCGCCTGCGCATAAATTACGTCTTGTTCGAGCATTACAAAAAAATCATCATATCGTGGCAATGACCGGCGACGGCGTGAATGATGCGCCGGCATTAAAGCAGGCGGATATTGGCATTGCGATGGGCAAAAAAGGAACGGAAGCGGCAAAAGAAGCTTCTGAAATGGTATTAACCGATGATAATTTTATTTCGATTCGCGATGCGGTTAAAGAAGGGCGAACGGTTTATGATAATTTAAAAAAAGCATTGCTCTATATTTTACCGACAAACGTAGCAGAATCTTTTGGCATTGTGTTTGCTATTATTTTCGGTTTGATATTACCGATTACCGCCGTGCAGATTTTGTGGGTGAACATGATTACCACCGTTACTTTATCTTTAACCATTGCATTTGAACATTCGGAATCACAGGTGATGCGGCGGCTGCCGCGTAAACCAGATGAATCGCTGTTATCTTCGTTTGTTATTTGGCGAAGTTTTTTTGTCGGCTTTTTATTTGTCGGCGCTTTATTTTTATTATTTCATTTTGAACAAACACGCGGCGCCAGTTTAAATGAAACACGAACAGCAGTAGTAGATATGTTAGTGATGGCAGAAGCGGTTTATTTAATTAACTCCAGAAAATTAATTGAAGCGACATGGCATCATCGAAACTTATGGGAAAATTATATTGCATTGATCGGTATTATCAGCGTCATTATTTTTCAATTACTGTTCACGTACTTGCCGATGATGCAGAAATTTTTCGGTACAGCTGCAATTAGTCTAACAGCATGGGTAGAAATTATGGTGCTTTCGATTATTTTATTTTTTATTGTTGAAGTAGAAAAGATGGTTATAAGGGAAAAGATAAAAGGGAAAAGATAGAAGGGAAAAGATAGAAGGGAAAAGGGAAAAGATAAAAGATAAGATCAAAAGGGAAAAGATAGAAGGGAAAAGGGAAAAGATAGAAGGGAAAAGGGAAAAGATAGAAGGGAAAAGGGAAAAGGCAGAAATTTTTTAAGGTAAAATTCTTGGGCATACAGGAAAATATTTACTTTTTTAATTGTTTTTTCCGCCCGCATTATTCGGATGAAACGGAAGATACTAAACTAGATAATGGACAAATGAATTTAAAACCGTGATTAATAATGAAGAGGTAATTCTTTATGAAAGATAAAACAAAATCCTTTGAGTCTAAATGGCCATTCCGTCCTTTAGCGTATCTCTATGCTTTTTTCCATCCTATTCCACCTACAGAATTAAGAAGCGCTTTAGATAAAGCTCAAGCAACTTTGGATAGATGCGATGAAACGATTAGAGAATATGATGCATTACACGAACAAGTGCAAAAAGTTTTATCTACTGATACATTGAGCTGCAAAAAATAAATATTTGTCATTGAATGATAATAAAAAAGAAAATAAAAAAATAATTTCTGCTTCCTGTCTTTTCCCTTTTCCCTTTTCCCTTCTATCTTTTATCTTTTATCTTTTATCTTTTCCCTTTTATCTTTTTCCTTTTCCCTTTTCCCTTTTCTCTATTCTCTATTCTCTATTCTCTATTCTCTATTCTTTAATTTTCTCCACAATCAATGTTTCTTCTACGCCATCAGATTCCTGCATATTCACTTTAATAATTTCTTTTTTGGACGTGGGAATAAATTTGCCGGTGAAATTTGCGGTGATCGGCAGTTGTTTATGTCCGCGGTCAATGAGAACCGCAAGCTGAACTGTTTCAGGACGTCCTAAATCAAACACAGCATCTAAGGCTGCACGCATGGTTCGCCCAGTGTAAAGCACATCGTCAACTAAAATAAGATCTTTGCCTTTAATATCACTTTTAATTCCAGTGGTTTTAACAATAGGATTTTTGGCGACTTCAGATAAATCATCTCGATATAAAGCAATATCTAACGTCATAAAAGGCACATCGAAATTTTTATATTGTTTAATGAAGTTCACAATTTTTTTACCCAAATAAATACCGCGTGTTTTAATGCCGACAATAATTAAATTATTTAATGCTTTATTTTCTTCCAGAATTTGTAATGCCATGCGATGCAAAATAAGTTCCATTTCTTTTTCAGTGAGAATTTTTGATTTAACGCGTAAGTTTTTATCCATGTTAGTCTCCTCTTTCATGTGTTAAAATTTGGACAAACATAACTGAATTACAAGGGAGCGTCAAGGGCGCATTGTTTCTGTAAGGAGGTATCTTATGTTTTATTCTCGTCTCTGTTTATTGCTCGCTTTAATTTTTACGGCGACTTGTGTTTTTGCTGCTGCGCCAAAACCAAAATTGCCTACAGTCGCTATCGTGATCACAGGCGGTACGATTGTTGAACAAAATAATCCGAAGACAGGTGCAGCAACACCTGTGCCACTCAAAAAGGGTTTCCTCAATGCAGTGCCTTGTTTAGCAAAAGAAGCTAATATTGAAGTCACTCAATTTTCCAATATTGACAGTTCGCACATGACGCCTCAAATGTGGCTGAGTTTGAGTAAAACAGTAAATGCACTTTTGAAAAAACCTTCGATCTTGGGTGTAGTGGTCGTGCATGGCACAGACACGATGGCGCAAGGAGCTTATTTTTTGGACCTGACCACGCATAGCCAAAAACCTGTCGTGTTTACTGGCGCGATGCATGATGCCTCCAGCGCTTTTCCAGATGGACCTGAAAATTTATGCAATGCTGTGCTGCAGGCTTCCAAACCTCAGCCGCCTCATTGGGGAGTAACGTTAACGTTGAACGGTTACATCAATTCAGCGCGTGATGTCTTTAAACAACATACCGATAACGTGCAGGCATTTTCATCTGGCGATAAAGGTTATTTAGGCTATATCACAGGTCATCATATTTACCATTATCGCGATCGTTTACATCGCACTTATTTTGCTCCGCCAAAAACATTGCTGGATGTTGTATTAATTAAAACTTATCCGGGTGATCAGGGTAAATTAATTGATGCTGCCGTTAAAAATGGTGCGAAGGGAATCGTGGTGGAAGGATTTGGCGCGGGCAATGTGAATGCAGACGTTTATCATGCGATTGTTTCTGCCTTGAAAAATAAAGTAGTTGTGGTGTTAACATCACAAGTGCCTGAAGGACCTGTGCTGCCTTTGTATGGTGATGTGGGCGGTGGCGCGATGCTCAAACAGGCAGGTGTGATTTTAGCCAATGATTTATCAGGCGATAAAGCGCGTTTGTTTCTCATGCTGGCTTTAGCCGATGTGGGTAATCATCCTCATCAGTTAAAGCAGTTGTTTGCGCAGGCAATTTAAATTGCTTTTTCTTAAACATCATTTGTACATTAAGCGGCGTCAAAACCCTGTATTGATTTTTGTTAAAAAGATTTGATAATGTTCATGGAAATCGAAACAAAAGGAGTGCCAGCATGAGCATCTATCTAAAAATGCAAGGTATTTCTGGCAGTGTTACTTCTCAAGTTTATGCGAACTGGATTCCCATTCACTCAGCTGAATTGAATATTCGATTGCCCGTTTCTCAAATGGTTGGCAACATGAACCGTCGTGTCGGTACAGCGCGCGCAACGGATATGCTCATCAGCAAAATATCCGATCGTTCCTCGCCTTTTATTTTTCAGCAAGCTTGTGTCGGCAATACTGCATTAGATGAAGTACAAATTCATTTTTGTCAAAATAATGATCATCCTTATTGTGAATATACGCTGCACAATGTGTTGGTTAGCGGTTATTTAAATCGAGTCATTTCTTTAAATGAACAGACTTTGTCAGAAGAATTAATATCACTTAATTTTACCGAGTTAGAAACTCGATTTATTCCGTATGATGCAGCAGGAAAAGCTCAAGCGCCTGTTGCAACAATAGCGAAAGTATCTTCGTCTAAAAGTGGTTTTACTGCGTCTCGAAAAACAGGCAGATTAAAATTTTATTGGGTCGCAGATGGATGGTTGATTCCATTGTGCCAGTTTAATCCACCGCATCATTCTATTAATTTTAACGATTTTTTTGATGCTGATTTTTTATCTTCTATGAAAGCAGATAAAATATTTAAACCAGTAACAGCTGGAATATTTTCAATTGGGACAGAGCTATTTAATGATGCAACCAATTATCGTTCTTTTAAAAAAGCATTGCTTTGCCAAGTGCCAAAAATTATTCACACCATGCCTATTAAAGGCGGAATTTTAATTCATGTAATTATTGATAGCTCTCGGGTTCAGCCAAATTGGATGAATATTATTAGTGTTTATCCTGCTGCTGTTATAACTGGCCATGAGCCTTATACAGCAGCAAAAAAAAATTCTTCACGAACCTGCTTTAATTAAAGTACCTGAAAAAGGCTATGATCGGCATCACTTATTTATTTGGGTAACTCAACAATGAAACTAAAATCGTTTATAAAAATTCATTTTTTTGTATTTCTCATATTAATCATTTCTATTGTTTTTGCTAAAAATAATTCATCCTTGTCGTTAGCAAACCAATATTTTTCAGCCATCCGCTATCAGCAATTGTATTGTCCTAAAAGCTCTCAGCAAGCAACTATTATTTTTATTCAAAAAACTTTTCCTTTTGCAAAGCCGTATTGTACAGAATTATTGAATGATTTTTTTTCTGTTCAAGAGAGAAAAAGTTTTTCAATAGCTGCAAAATATTATCAACAAAACGCTCAAAAAGGCGATGCGATTTCACAATATTATCTTGCAGTAATGTATGTTTATAGTTTAGTTTCGAACGGTACTATTAAAGAGGCAAAAAATTTAACGTTGCTTTCTGCTAAACAAAATTATAGCCCTGCACAGATTTTATATGCGCAATTACAACCAATTCAGGCTGACGTTGAAAATCCAAACGCGGTTAAACAAGGCATGAAAATTATGCAGGAGTATTATTTAAAAGCTGCCTCACAGAAAAACCCAATGGCTTTTTTTGAAATAGGAGCTTCGTACTTGACGGGTAATTTTTCCGAAAGACAACCAGCAAAAGCAATAAAATGGTTTAGAAAAGCAGTTATGAAAAATAATCCTTCGGCTGAAGTAGCTTTAGCAACTTGTTATTATTATGGTGTCGGGATTCATCAAAATTATGCAAAAGCTGTTATTTTATATAAACGATCCTTAGCTTCTAAAGAATGTCCAATTTTAGTTTATCGAATTGCATCAGGTGCATTAGGATTAGCTTATTTCTATGGCAATGGTATTAAACAGAATTATCAAAAAACAATTTATTGGGAAACGCGTGCTGCCCTATTAGGACATCCTGCGGCTAAATTTTTGTTGGCTAAGATGTATGTTGAAGGAATTGGTGTTAAAAAAGATAAACAAAAAGCTTTGTATTGGTTTCATTATAAAACTAATCCGTTGTCTTATGCTGAAAGCGTTATTCCTAAGCAGCTTTTGCAATGAGTAGATGTCCTTACTTTATGAATTATTAGGCGACACTTCTTGTGAGAAGCGTTATTTGTTTGCTTAATGCATATTGAAAAACCGATAAATAAATCAGCATCCATGCAAGACTGCCGATCAGTGAGTTTCGCAAAAAAGGAAGCGCCGCGACATAACAAGCGATGAATCCTGTACTGGTATGAGAGTACATATCGGAAATTAACCATACGCCGAAATTTGTCCAAATCCAAAAACCTAAAGTGCCGACAAGCGCGGCTAAAATTAATGAGCTGCCACTCGTCCATTTTTGAAAACTGGCAATCAAAGCAATGGCTAAAAAGCCGCTGTAAGTAAACAGCGACCAGCTGCTGATAAAAGGATAGCCTAAAAACTGGCTCAGCAGAAAATCAGAAATCACCATCACAAAAAAGATGGTAATCAGTGAAAAACTTTTGCGTAATTGAGTCGCAGCGATCAGGGATAAACTGATCATCGGTGTCATGTTGGCAGGATGCGGAATTAAACGCGAAGCAATGCCAATCACTAGAATGGCAACAGTTAAAATCAACGCTGAATGAGAATGTTGAGATAGCTTTTTCATGATGATATCCTTTTGGTTTAAAGAGAAGTGAGTTAACTAGATTGTGCCATAAGATAATAAAAAAGTTAAAAAATTTTTTAATGTGATATACCCTTCGTCTTTTGGTTTTCCGCTTTGTGTTGGTAAGCTTCTGCTTCCTGCGGCGCTAACCCACCAGCCAAACTCTCCTTGAGTTTGGCGCTCAGCGGCGTGAAGCGATGCTTCACGTGAAATTCCGCTTCGCCTCAAAGCTCGCAACAGTCATGTATGATGTATACACTCCTGTTATTTCTTGATTACCAGACGAAACAAGTGTTGTGCCTTCCCTCCCTGTTTCCACTTTCGTGTTCTTCTCATGACCAGGTCGGACTTGCAAAGCTGCGCTCACTCGCTTTGCTCCTTGTCCTCCCGTTCGCACGGCAAAGTTATCTTTGCCGTGTTCACCCTCGCCGCCTCGCTTCGATCCCAAAATAGTATTTCGTACATCCTTGTACGGAACCCCTTCGGGGTCAAAATGACTACGTCATTTTGGGCTACTTTTGCACTCCTGCAAAAATGGTCGGGTCTATTTGTGCCAACCCTGAAAACTCAGTCGCGATGAGTAATAAATCAATCACTTTTTATTTAAATGAACCAAGTAAACGTCATTCCCTCTTGTATTGCAGCTTTGAAAGTAAGATAATTCACCTTATTAAGAGTTTTAAGATGAGAAAAACAATCATAAATTTTGGCAATGTTATTTGGACTGTAGTTAAAAGTCCTATGGGTCTAACATTATTGGGTGGAGCAACAGGCAGTCTTGTTACACACATGCTTGGAAACACACATCGAGAGCGCGAGCTTCATCAAACTAAAGATAAACTCAAACAGGCAGAAAATAGAATTAAGACTCTATATGAGAGGAATGAGCTGATTAGAGATAGAGATCAAGCATTACTTATTGCCCTAAGAGAGGCTGATAAATACGGCAATCGGATGAGATCAGATTTTGAGCATTGTCATTCTCAAAAAGAATTACTTCAGTATGCATTTAATAATTCTTGTTGTTTTTATAGAGCAGCAATTAAATTAAATCATGAAAATAATAGGGAAAAACCAGCAGAAACTATGGAAGTGCAACCATGAAACGAACTCAAGATAAACCCACACTACATGCTAGTATTACTTGGCGATCTTTTATGACCCCTGCACTAATGACTTTTTTCCATGTCCCTTCTGTACAGCCAGCAGAACTAAAATCTGCTCTGGAGAGTGCTTCTTATACAATTGCTAAAGCTGACATAGCCATTCGAGAATCTGATCGTTTATTATTAGAAATTGACGCCCAATTAAATGTTTCTAAATCTATGCTTAAATGATTGCCTGTTATCGAAATTATTTTTACTTTTAATTTCTATTTTCCAAAACTTAACTTTCTTGCTATTTTGTGGCAATATCCAATTTTTTATTATTCAAGAGTAAATTTTATGCGCGATAAATTAAATCATTTGCTTGAACAGGCAACTGTTTCTATTGAACAAACCGTTTCTATTCAGTCACTGAATGAACTGCGTGTAGATTATTTGGGCAAAAAAGGACAGCTCACTGAAATTTTAAAAAGCGTGGGTCAATTAGCCGCAGATGAACGTCCGAAAGTAGGGGAGTGGGTAAATGAGATTAAAGTAAAACTGCAGATGCTTTTGGATCATCGGATGAAGATTTTGCAGGAAGAAGCGCTGCAAAAAAAATTAGCCTCTGAAACGATTGATGTTACTTTGCCTGGACGCGGTGAGCAGCAAGGGCATTGGCATCCCGTGACAAAAGTTAAGAGGCGGGTGATTGACTTATTTCGTGCGCTTGGTTTTGAAACAGCAGAAGGTCCGGAAATCGAAGATGAGTTTCATAATTTTGATGCACTTAATTTTAAACCGCATCATCCCGCGCGCACAGATATGGATACGTTCTATGTTGAAAGCGGACATTTGCTGCGTACGCATACCTCGCCCGTCCAGATCCGCGTCATGAAAAAACAGAAACCGCCGATTCGTGTTATTACACCGGGGCGTGTTTATCGCCGCGATTCAGATCATACACATACACCGATGTTTCATCAGTTAGAAGGTTTAGTGGTGGATGAAACCGCGACATTTGCCGATTTAAAAAGTATTCTGCAAATGTTTGTGAATGCTTTTTTTGAAAGTGATTTACATTTGCGTTTTCGCCCTTCTTATTTTCCTTTTACCGAACCTTCAGCAGAAGTGGATATTGAATGCATGTTGTGTCATGGAAAAAATAATGAGTGCCGCATTTGTCATGGCACAGGCTGGCTCGAAGTTTTAGGCTGCGGCATGGTGCATCCTAATGTCTTGCGCAATGTTTCGATTGATCCTGAAAAATATTCAGGATTTGCTTTCGGTATTGGCATGGACAGATTGGCAATGCTGCGTTACGGTGTAAACGATTTACGTTTATTTTTTGAAAACGATTTACGGTTTTTAAATTTTTAATTTAGGGCTTTATATGAAAATTAGTACAACTTGGTTAAAAAACTGGATTGATTTAAAACTCAATGCAAATGAATTGGCGCAAAAACTTTCGTTATCGGGTTTAGAAGCAGCATCCATTGAAAAAGCGGCCGGCGATTTTGAAAAAGTTGTTGTCGGTCAAATAGTAGAATGCAGTCAACATCCAGATGCGGATAAATTAAAAATTTGCCGTGTTGATGTGGGCGAAAAAGAAAATCTGCAAATTATTTGCGGCGCACCGAATGCGCGTCAAGGAATTAAAGTGGCTGTTGCTTTAATGGATGCAGTTTTACCGGGTAATTTTAAAATTAAAAAAGCCAAACTGCGCGGCGTAGAATCTTTCGGTATGATGTGTTCAACGCGCGAATTGGGTTTGAGCGATGATCATGCGGGCATTATTGAATTAGAAAGTGATGCGCCTGTTGGAAAAGATTTTAGAGAGTATTGGCAATTAGATGATGTGATTTTAGATTTAGAAATTACCCCGAATCGTGGTGATTGTTTGAGCCTGCAAGGTGTGGCAAGAGAAATTGCTGCCATTGAAAATATTTCTTTTCATCCGATTAAAATTAAATCAATACCTGTCAACATTTCTGATACGCGCAAAGTGATTTTAAAAGCCACGCAAAAAGCGCCGCGATATGCAGGACGTACCATTAAAAATATTAATGCAAAAGCAAAAACCCCGCTTTATATTCAAGAAAATTTAAGACGCTGCGGCATTCGCGTGATTCATCCCGTCGTCGACGTTTTAAATTATGTGATGTTAGCATTAGGACAGCCGATGCACGCCTTTGATTTAAATTGTTTGAAAGGCAATATCATTGTGCGCGATGCTCAATTAAATGAAAAAATAAAATTGTTAGACGGTTCAGAAATTTTGCTGCAAGAAAATACATTAGTCATTGCAGATTCAGAAAAACCGCAGGCAATTGCAGGTGTGATGGGCGGAGAAGAATCCGGCGTGACAGAAAATACCACAGATATTTTTTTAGAAAGCGCTTTTTTTGTGCCAGAATTTATCAGTCAAGCTGTGCGTGATTATCATTTGCATTCTGATTCTTCTTATCGTTTTGAACGCGGCGTTGATTTTAATTTACAGATTGAAGCAATGGAATATGCTACACAATTATTATTAGAAATTACCGGCGGAAAAGCAGGAAAAATTATCGAAGAAATCAGTAAAAAAGATTTGCCTGAAATTAAACCGATTATTTTGTGCGAAGAAAAAATCAAACGTATATTAGGTTTGGAAATTCCTGCTCAGCAAGTTCAGAAAATTTTAACGGCGTTAGGCATGGAAATAAAATCGGCAAATAAAAATGAATGGAAAGTAATGCCGCCGTCTTTTCGTTTTGATATTGAACAGGAAATTGATTTAATCGAAGAACTCATTCGTTTGTATGGTTATGATAAATTGCCTGCGCGCGCTTATCAAAGTATTTTAAACACACCGACAAAAACAGAAACTAGTCTAACTGAAAAGGATTTTGTAAAAATTTTAGTGGGACGCGGTTATCATGAAGTCATCACTTATAGTTTTGTGGATGAAGCATTGCAAACATTATTAACAATGGATCAGCAGGCTATTGCATTAGCAAATCCATTAAGTCATGACATGAAAGTCATGCGTACGAGTTTGTTGCCGGGATTCGTTAAAACAGCTTTATATAATCAAAATCGGCAAATTGAACGAGTCCGTTTATTTGAAACAGGTTTATGTTTTGAGGGAGGGGAGACAAAAATTTTACAAACACAAAAATTAGGCGGACTTGTGATGGGATTTTCAAAACCTGAAAACTGGAGCGAAAAAAATCGCCTCATAGATTTTTATGACGTGAAAGCAGATGTTGAAGCATTGTTAACTTTAACACATCGAGTGAATGATTTTCATTGGGAAAAAACAGAATATCCAATGCTGCATCCTGGACAAAGCGCAGTGCTGATGGATAAAGAGACACGCGTGGGTTATTTAGGCGCGCTTCATCCAGCATTGATTGGAAAACTGGGGCTGACAACAACGGCTTATGTTTTTGAGTTTTCGCTTTTGCCTTTATCTCAAGCTGTCTTACCGAGGGCGCAAGTGCCTTCCAAATTTCCAGCTATTCGGCGGGATATTGCGATTATTATCGATAAAGCCATTAAATATGATACAATACGTCAATCAGTCGTTTCTCAGACAAAAGGTCTTCTGCATGACATTTGTGTATTTGACCTTTATGAAGGAGAGCCGATTGAAGCAGGGAAAAAAAGCATTGCATTGAACTTAACATTTTTAAATGATTCACGTACACTAGTAGAAGAAGAAGTGAATACAGCGGTAGAAAAAATTATTGCCATGCTAAAAAAGGAATTTAATGCAACCTTGAGGACGTAGCTATGTCAGCATTAACCAAAGCCGAAATGGCAGAATATTTATTTAATACGTTAGGTTTTAACAAACAAGAAGCAAAAGAATTTATTGAATTATTTTTTGAGGAAATTAAAGAGGCTTTAGCGCAAGGTAAAATGATGAAGCTTTCAGGCTTTGGCAATTTTAATTTGCGCGATAAATCAGAAAGACCAGGGCGAAATCCTAAAACAGGCGAAATGATTCCGGTAACTGCACGGCGAGTCGTAACATTCCACGCAGGACATAAACTTAAATCAAAGGTAGAAGACAGTGATCAGCCAGGTGAAGAAGAGGGATAGCGCAGTCGAGCAAACTTTACCTGAAATCCCCGGCAAAATTTATTTTTCAATCGGGGAGGTCAGTGATCTTTGTCGTCTTAAGCCCCATGTTTTACGCTATTGGGAACAAGAATTTCCTCAATTAAGTCCTGTCAAACGACGAGGCAACCGCCGTTATTATCAACGCGATGATGTACTTTTAATCCGACGATTGAAAAATTTATTGTATGTGCAAGGCTATACTTTAGAAGGCGCTAAACAATCACTTTCATCCCGCCGGGAAAAAGCAGAAGAAACTGCTATTCCTGTTTCTCCAGCTGTTTCCCCTTTTCATAAACATTCCATTCAAAAAGCTGTTCAGGCGTTAGAAGATTTAGTGCGAGAATTGGAAACTAATACAAGAGAATCCATAGAAACTGCTTGATTTCAAAGAAGAAAAAATGATTTTTCCTTTCTTGTATATTTTGGTATACTGAAAAGGCAAATTACTTGTATACTGGAATGTACATGAATCAAATTCTCATCCAATATTTACAGCAACAAATTAGAATGACTGATGAGCGTCTAAAACGCTTTACACATAATTCCGCAGGGGAAAAATATCCACAGCGGTTTATGTTTGTAAAACTTCAGTCTTATATAAAAGACTTTTCAGAAAGATCACATGACCAAAGACTAATTATTATACCTGGATTTCGTGGTGTGGGGAAAACAACGCTTATTGCACAAATTTGTTCCTTTTATAAAACTCATGGGAAAAAAATTTTATTTTTATCTGTTGAAGATGCTCATAATTTATTTAACATTGGTGTTGCAGAATTAATGAATGCTTACGAGCATATTTTAGGCACTAATCTTGAAACATTAAAAGAAGAAACTTTAATTTTTTTAGATGAAATTCAAACTGATCCTAAATGGGCAGTTACTTTAAAATCTTTTTATGAAAAAACATCAAATGTGTTTTTTTGCTGTACTGGTTCTTCAGCTCTTACTTTACAAACAACATCTAACTTAGCACGCCGTGCGATTTTTGAAAAAATGCCCCCTTTGTCTTTTATTGAGTATCAAATGATTAAAAATCGCGTTTATCCAACACCAGGGTTAAAGGAGCAAATTAAAAAGGCGATATATTTTTCAAAGAATGCAGAAGAAGTTTTTGAAAATCTTTTCAATATTCAAAATCAAGTGAATCAATACTGGTCTGAGGTGGATAGGTACGATGTTAGAAAATATTTATCTTATGGTACATTGCCGTTTGCTTTAACAATGCCCAATGAGACAACTATTTATGATTCTATTTCTCTTTTGCTCGACAAAATTATTAAATTAGATTTACCTTCGCTTGGCAAATTTGATACAGCTACGTTAGATACAGTTAAAAGGATCTTATTTGCTATAGCTGAAAATGATGTAACAGGATTTAATAAATTAGAAAATGTTTTTCATATCAGTCGGTTTACTATCGCCAGTATTTTTGATGCTTTAGAGAAAGCAGAAGTATTAATTAAAATTCCTGCCTATGGTTCAAATATGACAGTAGCAAAAAAGCCAAGTAAATATCTTTTTATGACCTCAGCTATCAGAATGGCATTTTTTTATTATACTGGACAAGAAAGCACTTTTTTAGTGAGGTGTGGAAAATTGCTTGAAGATTCTGTCGGCTCACATTTATATAGAGAATTTATTTTAAAGGATTTGGGGGCTATCCGTTATGATAGTGCGCAAGGAGGGGCTGATTTTATTCTGCAGATTTTAAATAAAAAGCAGTTAATTATTGAAGTAGGTGTTGGCGATAAAAGCAAGAAACAAATTATTAACAGTGCAGGAAAAATTAAATCTGATTATAACTTAATTTTTTCTAACGATAAATTACAATACGACCATGAATTAAAAATCGTTTTTATTCCCTTAGACTTTTATTTTCTCATGTAGATTTTTAAAGAAATCTTTATTTCGGGTTAAAATTGCAATCCTGCAATTTTAATTGAACTCATACTTTTATGAAACGGTTTTAAAAAACTGCCATACAAAACTTTTTCGGGGCGAGAGGATTGTTTGAGTACATCTTGTACTCAAACCCCTTCGGGGTCAAAATCATTGCATGATTTTGGGTTAAAATTGCAATCCATGCAATTTTAATTGAACTGATACTTTTGTGAAACGGTTTTAAAAAACTGCCATACAAAATTTTTTCGGGGCGAGAGGATTTGAACCTCCGACCACTTGCACCCCATACAAGTGCGCTACCAAACTGCGCTACGCCCCGAGAAATTTGGTGTTTCAAAAATCAGAGCAGCATTTTAACTTATTTATTTTTTTAACTGTAGCTGACATCCTGTCGTTAATCTGTTAGTTTTTATTGGCTCCAGGTCGTACCTGCGAAAGTTGTTTCGTACCTCCTTGTACTCAATCCCTTCGGGATCAAAATTACTTCGTAATTTTGGGCTATTTTTGCACTCCTGCAAAAATAGTTGTTTCGCTTCCCTGTACTCCCGCTCGCCCAATTTTGCTTTGCAAAAAAGGGCTTGCCCAAACTGCGCTACGCCCCGAGAAATTTGGTGTTTCAAAAATCAGAGCAACATTTTAACTCATTTATTTTTTTAACTGTAGCTGACATCCTGTCGTTAATCTGTCTTTTTCCTTCTGCCTTTTCTCTTTTCCCTGTTAAATTATTTACTCATTCTTTTCTTTCATTTCCTGCAGTGTTTTGCAGTCAATGCATTTAGTTGCAGTGGGTCTTGCTTCCAAACGTTTAATGCCAATTTCTGCGCCACAGTCTTCACAAAAACCATAATCATCCGTATCCAGTTGATCAATGGATTTTTCAATTTTTTTAAGCAGCATTCTTTCACGGTCACGTGTTCGGAGTTCTAAATTAAAATCTGTTTCCTGACTGGCGCGGTCAACTGGATCTGCATAATTTTCAAAATCAGACTGCATATGCTGCTTGGTCAGATCCACTTCTTCCATTAATTGCTGTTTCCACAATTCCAGAATATGACGAAAATGTTCTTTCTGATTTTCGTTCATATAGTCTTCGCCTTTGGCAGGACGATAAGGTTTAAATCCGACTGGACCGACATGAACTTGTTTGGGCGCGTTTGCCATGAAAGCCTCCTTTAAATGAGTGATCCATTATACTATATAAGACTTCTAAAGACACAGGAGTTTACGGATTTTAGAGAGATTTGCAAGCAGTTTATAGAACGGCATCCAATCAATGTGGCGGTTAAAAAATACTCCAATATAGCTAAAGGCAAGGTGAGACTTTCACCTTACAACAAAATTCTTAAGAGGAAATTATTTTACGTTTTTGAATAGCCTCGATAAAATTTCCTGTTTAAAATACTTTTAAACGTAAAATTTTAAGAAGAGAAAATTATGTTTGGACGTGGCAGTCATGGTGAATCTTCTACATCGTCGTCAGCTTCAGTTGAACCAGAAAAAATATTAGTTTTAGGACTGGATGCTGATGGGTGCATGAATACTTTATTTGGTCAATTGTCTTTGGCATTTCGTTCTTTAATTGATCAATGTAAAAGAATCACCCCAGCAAGCATCACCGATACCGATTTTACAAATGCAATTGGCGCCATTCAATGCTTACAACTTGATTTGCCTCATGGTCTGTTAAAACAGGTATGGGATCAATGTAATAAGCAAGAGTTATTAACTAATATGGAGGCGTTAGCTCGTATATTTAATCATGATGAAAATAGCTCAACTACAGAGGATAGCTCACTCTATGATATTTCGCTGCTCAGTTCTGCTGGGACACTTTCACACAATATTTTAAAGGTATTTTGTCAATGCATCCATCAGCATTGGTTTAACTATATTATCGAGCGAATAGAGCAAATAGGTTATTCTAGCATTGATCTTCTGTCTACTTCTTCTCGTACTTCAGTATATTCGGATAGGTTTAATTCTTTGGGTGGATGGAAGCGGGATCCTTATACTTTTTCTCATTCTCACTATTTTCGCCCGCCGACCCCTTCTTTTTTTATCACGCTGCAGCTTTTACAGGCAATATTAGAAGAAAAAATAACAGGATGTCATGTAACAACAGCAGTAATTCCCGCCGAAATTTCATCAGAAACCGCTGCAGAAGCAGATTCCTCAGAAAAAGTTTGCGAAACTGATAAGGATGACTCCAGCGTATGTGGCGCTTCTGCAGGCACAGCGGGAACTGCTGTAACAACAGTAACACTTGATAGCTTTGTGTTGGCTGATTATTTGCCACCTTTTTCAAAAACGGCGCTTTCACAGATTCAAGCGGTTTGTGATAAAAGTGGTTTAGCAGAACTGGCAACTGCTTACGCAAAGGCAAACACTGAAGCAGTAACAGGAAATGGTGTTATTTTGCTTGATGATAGCAAAGTTTTTTTGCTCTATGCCTCTTTGCATCGAGTGGCAGCAGCACATCCAAATCAACAGATTGATTATGTGTTTTTTGATGATCGAGAGGATATTTTAAATCCTCTTCACACTTTTTTTTCTGCACATCGTGATTGGATACCGAGCAATATTCATCTGTGTTTTAAGCGATATCCTATCGTAGTTGATGAATCACTGTGGCCAGAAGTGGATACAGAAGCAATAGGAGCGTCAGAAGCAAAAGCAGATGGCGTAGCAGAAACGAAAACAGAACCAGAAGAGGCAGAAAACATAAAGTCCCCTGTGCCTGAAAATTCAGTATCTCAATGTAATGTGAAGAAATGGGTTGGTTATTTTTTATGGGCAGCAGGAACGGCAGGACTGGCATATGGCGGAATATATTTGATGACTGCTTCAAGTGATATCTTGGGTATCGGTTTAACGCCACAAACTTCCATAGGGCAGATTTTGATGATAGGCGCTTTTATTAGTCTTTTGATATTAAGTATTCGCTTGTTTAGTAAAAAAAACAACGATGATCAGGTAGAAGTTCGTAATCCTATATTTGGCTGTGGTTCTTCAGGGTGGATGGAAAATGTTATTCAAGGAACAGGAGGAATTGATGTAGCGCCAAATCTTACGGTAGCTAGTTTAGCGTTTGATTTTAACGAGGCACGGCAAAGGAGAGGGCAGGGAGCAGGTTATTATACGGTGTTAGTGAGCGAGGGAACTATTAAAAAAAGCGCTATTGATGGGACTATACATCAGCGCAGATTTCTTGAGACTGAATCAGCATCACCAGCGTCAGTCAGGGATTTGTCTTTATCTTCTTCTACTTAAATGACTTAACACCCACTCAATTTTTCTCTCAACGCTTGAATTCTTTCTGCATAATCTTCCGCTTCAAAAATGCCGGAACCTAACACAATAAAATCAGCGCCAGCTTTAGCGACCTGATCGATATTAGAAAGTTTAATGCCGCCATCTACCGCCACAAAAGTTTTAGTTTTATTTTTGGTAACGCATGCCCTTGCCTGTTTTATTTTTTCTAAAGCCTCAGGAATAAATTTTTGTCCGGCAAAACCCGGATGTACAGACATAATTAAAATCAATGCTAATTTTTGAACAAGTTCAACCTCTAATGCAAAAGGTGTTTCAGGATTAAAGGCAATGCCGGCTTTCATACCTGTACGATGAATGGCGTCAATTAATTTTGCAGGATTTTTTGCGGTTTCTGCGTGAAAGGTCAGTATGTTTGCGCCTGCTTTAGCAAAAGGTTCGATATATTTTTCCGGTTCATCCACCATTAAATGCGCTTCAATCGGCGCAATAATTCCTGCGCGGCGCAAGGCTGTGCAGACAAATGGACCAACACTTAAATTCGGCACAAAGTGAAAATCCATCACATCAAAATGAATAACATCCGCACCGGCTGCCAAAACCGCTTTGGTTTCTTGTTCAAGATTGGCAAAATCTGCCGCGAGAATCGAAGGCGCAATAATTATTTTTGACGGCATAAGAGTTCCTTTGATATTAACCATTAAAATTTTGCCATAAAATGAAAAAATTTTCCTGCCAAATTTAAGATTTCCTTAAGTAAATTTTGGTATCCTAATGGCGATGCGGTTTTATTATTTTTAAAAATAATAAAATGGAAAAAATAATAAGGCTGTTTAATATCATTTTAAAAGAGGAGATGAATGATGAGAGTGAGGAGACGCCTAAGAACTTTAGAAGAGGAAGAATGGCATCAATTACTGCCGAAGCTCGATTTGCTATGCAGTCAGTATAATGCCTTCTTAGCGCAAGTATATGGCATGTCTGCTTTGGAGATTGCATCCCATGATAAAAATGCACTAGATAATATTTCAAATGTTTCTATTTTTGAGTGGGGGGAGGAAAAACGAACCGCAGAAGAAAGGACTTATAAGCAAAAGGTCGAGGTTTGGCTTAAGGATCTAAGAGACGATCGTCTTGCATTGAAGAAAGTACAGGGTAGAGACGAAGTAATACAGCTGCAAGAATTCGTTCAGCAAGCGTTAACAGCATTAGAGGAGGGCAATGTAGCTAAGGTAAAAGAGTTGATAGATAAATGTCATGCTACTGTAGGTACATTGACAATGAGCAGTACTACGACTGGCATATCTGGTGGCGGCGAAGGAAGTTCTGAATGTCCTAGCTTGACGCCATAATGGAAGAAAATCCTGTTGTATAAAATTTAATTTTATTTCAAGCCCCGGACATTCGGGGCTTTTTTTTACAGCCGCAGGCTAAAGCCTGCGGCTACAAATGTGAGATTTGAACAAAGCTACAAATTTGAGATATTCAAATAAGGTGCAGGTTAAAACCTGTTACAGATGTGCTTATTGAAATAAGCAAAGGACTGATAGACATAAACTCGCAGGCGCGGTCTCGTAGGCGCAGGCTTTAGCCTGCGTATTTCTCCCCAATTCAAAATCCTATTCGATATTATTTTATTTTTAAGGATGATTTGCTCACTTCGCATCTTGAAGCAGAATGGTATATCCCTGATTAGACGTGCATCAAATGTGCATCAAATGTCATTAAAACCCTGTATTGCGTGAAATTTTTGGAAGATTCAAACTATACGCGTCGTTACTTGTAGGGACAAGTCGCGACTTGTCCATAAAAATAAAAAATATTAATCGAATAAATCATGACTGATATTTTACATTTTAAAGTCATTCCGATTTCTCCTTCTGCAGAAGGACAAGCTGCTATGCCGAAAGGCAGAGTGTTTCATTTAGAAACATTTGATTTAAAAGCAGCGGAAAAAGGCTATCAATTAATTTTAGATAATGATGTGATTCATTTGAAATCGGGTGATGCATTGATGCTACCGGGCTGTTGTCTGCAAGTACAGATAGAATCCGCACCAAAAACAGAAGAAGTTTTTTCAACCGCTTCTAAAAGAAATGATTACCAAGAAAATTTTAATGCCTCTTTAACCCCGCTCACTAATTTCGAAGAGCGAGACCATTCATCCGAACCATTTTTTAAACATGAATTTTATGATGCATCACGCGCAGCCGATCATTTTTTTCCTACACTCAATAACGCAAGCGGACAAGATTCATTTGATCCGTTAGGTTTTTTAAGTGGACAAGAATCTTCGCCGCGCTCTGTACGTGCATTAGATGCTTTAAATTGGCAGCAGGAATTAAATACCACACAACAGCCGACGCTTCAAAATTATTTTGAAGCGCCTCAGCATGTTGAAAAAGAAGAATTGAAAGTACAAACCATGCCGTCAAATGAAAAACGTGAAGCAAATATTTTGCGTGATTTAGGTATTGAAGAACAAGATGAAGAAGAAGCAAAAGTATTGATGGAATATGGCAATGTAAAACAGCGCGCCAGCATGACACATGAACAATCGCCGCTGGATATGATGAATGATTTCTTTTATGAAAATCAAGAATAGGGAAAAGGGAAGAGATAAAAGGGAAAAGTTTTTTTCGTAGGGACAAGTCGAGACTTGTCCGAAAAAAACCGTAGGGGCAAACCGATGTGTTTGCCCAATAGAATCGCAGAGTTTTCGTAGGGGCAAACCGATGTGTTTGTCCGATGAAATCATAGGGTTTCCGTATAAAAAATAAAACAGGAGAAAAAAATGAAACTTTCTATTTCTAAAATGATGGCGATGCTTTTATTGGCGAGTCTTTCTTTATCATTAGGCTCGTGCGATATTTTCAGTTCGCAGCCTGAAGCAAAATTTTCTGTACAGGCGGCGCAATATTTAAATCCCAATGTTTATGGCGCGCCTTCACCTGTTGTTTTAAGTTTTTATGAATTAAAAACACCTTATCCATTTAAGAACGCTACTTTCTTCCAGTTAAATCAAAATGCAGCCGCAGTGTTAGGCGATAGCTTAATTGATAAACAAACGGTTGAAGTGCGTCCTAACTCTAGCCAGCGCGTGACAGAAGTGTTGTCACCTAATACACAGTACATCGGTATTGTTGCAGCTTATAGAAATTTAGATCAAGCCGTCTGGCGTGAGGTGATTAAATTAAATCCAAAGCAAAAACATACCAGCATTTCAATTAATTTGGAATCGCAAAGTTTAGTCGTGAATGTTAAGCAATAATTTGTAGATCGTAGGGACAGGTCGTGACCTGTCCGCACGAAAAACATAAAAACAGGGTAGGGACAGGTCATGACCTGTCTGCATAAAAAATAAAAAAGATTGAGACATGTGAATTGAAAAAATAAAAATATTTTATTTCTCTCAATCCGCAATCCTCAATCCGTCATCATGGAAGTTAATGATGTTTACAAATAATCGAATCATTTGGTCAGAAGGGATGCTGTTGACACCGCAACATTTTCAGCAGCAAACTCGTTATCTGGAAAATTTAATTCATCGTAAACCGACTTCGCTGAGTCCGTATGGCTGGGGATTTAGTGAACTAACGATTGCGAGTGATCCACTGGAGACGGGTAAGTTAAATTTGCTTTCCTGCAAAGGCGTGTTGCCGGATGGCACGGTATTTGATGTGCCGGGCAATGATCCGATGCCTGAACCGCTCGATATTCCTGAAGGATTAAGCAACACATTAATATTTTTAGGCGTGCCGTTTCGCGAAGCAAATATGGTTGAAAGCGGTTATAAAAAAACACATCAAAGTTATCGTTATCATATTGCACACACAGAAATTTTAGATAATGTCGCCGATTCTAAACAAAATGCAGATGTTCAAATCGGCGAATTAGCCTTACGTTTACTGACGATTCATGATGATTTAGATAATTATTCTGCTATGCCTGTTGCATTGATCAAAGAAACACAATCCAGCAAAAAAATTATTTTAGAAAAGAATTTTATTCCGCCGTGTTTAGAATTGCAGGCATCCAGTGTGCTGATGGCGCACGTTGAAAAAATTTATGAATTACTTTATCACCGCGCTGAAATGCTTTCGTATCGTTTGACTGATACACAGCAGTCTGCCACAGCAGAAATTATTGATTTTATTTTATTGCAGTTAGTCAATCGTTTTGAAGGAATTCTCAATCATATTAAAGAAGAAAAAACAATTCATCCCAGAAGTTTTTATGAATTGTTGTTAGGACTCATGAATGAATTAGCGACATTCACGAAACAGAATCGGCGTCCGATAAAAGTTGATCCGTATAAACATGATCAATTAGTGGAAACCTTTAAACCGCTGATTGATGAAATTTGCCGTTCGCTCAGTACAGTGCTTGAACAAAATTCACAAGCGATTCATTTAGAAAAACAGCAATACGGTATTTGGGTAGGACAAATTTTAGAACCTGAATTGCTGGATAATTCTAATTTTGTATTAGCAGTTTATGCAGATATGCCGGCAGAAACAGTCAGACAAGATTTGCCGAAACATATTAAAGTGGCGCCGGTTGAACAAATTCGTACCTTAGTCAGCCGCGCATTGCCGGGAATTGATATTCAGCCGATGCCGGTTGCACCGCGGCAAATTCCTTATCATGCCAACTTTTCTTATTTCTTATTAAACCGTCAGCATGAATATTGGTCTTTCCTAAAAAAATCAGGCGGGATTGCATTTCATGTCGGCGGCAGTTTTCCAGGATTGAAATTAGAATTGTGGGCAATTAGGGCGTGAAAATGTAGGGATGGGCGAGACCTGTCCAAAAAAATCGTAGGGACAAGTCGTGACTTGTCCGTTTTAAGAGAAAAGTGAAAAGGGAAAAGGGAAAAGAAAAAACAGATAAAGTTTTCGTAAGGGCGATTCACGAATCACCCCAAAAATAGGATTTAATTATGTATGACAATGAAAAAAATTATCTGATGAATTTACCAAGCCAGCAAATGCAGGCAAGTCATCAAACAAATTTTGAAGACGATATTTATTCAGAAGAATTTGATACGAGGTCTCCCAAAGTTGAGACGCAAACACAGTCAAATACCATGCCGCCGCGTACCCATGCACAAATGAATCCTTTAATCAGCGCCGCAACGCCGTTATTAGTCTTGATGATGCAAATTAAAAATACACATCAGACGCCGAACGTTGAAAAACTTCGCGCACAAATTGTCAATGAAATGAAATTGTTTGAACAAAAATTATTAAAGCTGCAGTTTAATCCAAAAATTATTTTAGCGGCGCGTTATTGTTTATGTACAGCGATTGATGAGGTTGTTTTAAAAACATCTTGGGGTGCAAACAGTGTTTGGGTGCAGCAAAGTTTATTGAGTTTGTTTCATAAAGAAACTTGGGGCGGTGAAAGGTTTTATATCATTTTAGAAACGATGGCAAAAAATCCAAGAAAAAATTTAGCCTTTATTGAACTTTTATATTTGCTTTTAAGTTTAGGTTTTGAAGGAAAATTTTTTAATCAAGCAGTGATGGTGCGTGATGAAGTGAGAAACAGAATTTTTCATATGATTAAACGTTCGCATGGCAAAGTAGAAAGAGTGCTGTCTTCTCACTGGAAAGATAACAAACCGTTAGAAGATGATAGGCAAAAACAAGCTTCATTAAAACGCCTGCTGTTAATCGGTGTCGTTGTATTAGGTTTAGTTTGGGCGGCGTTTAATATGGTGGCTTATAACATGGCAAAACCAACCTTGCAAGATTTACAAAAAATTGGACATGAATCTTCGGTGACTGCTTACAGTCAGTTAATTAACCGACCGATTGTTCCTCATCAATTTCAATAAGTCTAAGAGAGGATGATGATGAAAAACATACTACAACAAATTTTTAAATATTTTTCCAGTGTGCCTGCTGCGCGCAATATTTTATTTTGCGTGCTGGGCAGTATTTTAATTTGGGTGATTGGACCGCATCTTCATTTCGGCGGATCCACACCATTTGCAGGCGATGGCGTTCGTATTTTTTTAATTGTAATCTTTTTTATTGGTTATTTCGGCAAAATGCTGCTGAAAAAAATGATGCAGGAAAAATCAAATTTCCTGCCGCTTGTTGGTCAAAAATCTAAAACATGTTTTCAGCGGTTAAAAATATTTTCATTGGGTGTTCATCAAGATGCTAAACGTAATTTTTATATTTTTAGAGATAAAGTATCCCAAGATAAATATAGCCGACAATTACGGCGCATGCCTTGGTATTTAATTTTAGGTACACCGCAGTCAGGCAAAAAATCTTTGCTGACAAGTTCCGGATTAAGATTTTTAAGTCCAGATGTTTTTGGAAAAACAGCGCCGGCTTGTCAACAGCAATTTCCAGAATATAAATGGTATTGGACAGAAAAAGCAGTATTAATTGATGCAACCAAAGTGCAGTCTAATTTAGAAGAGGCAGAATTTCTTCATCGCCGATTTTTAAAATTCTTAAAAAAACTTCGTCACCGAAAACCCTTAAGCGGATTGATTTTAACTTTTCCTTTAACTGATTTGCTGTTAATGGACAGACAAGAACGCGCGCAGTTTATTCATGATACGGCAGAGCAAATTCGAAACATGGCGCATTTTTTAAGCACACGTATTCCAGTGTATGTGATGCTGACTAAATGTGATTCAGTGAACGGTTTCGCAGAATTTTTTAATGATTTAAGTAAAGAAGAATTGAGTCAAGTCTGGGGCATGACTTTTCCATTAAACGCAGATTCTGATTTAAATGATGTGCGTTTATTTTTCAATCGCCAATATAATCAATTGATTTTAAAACTACAGCAACGTGTGATGTGGTTAATGGATTCAGAAAAAAATATGCCTTCACGTGAAGCGATTTATCTTTTTCCGCAGCAAATGCAGTTATTTAAAACACCGATACAAAATTTTGTTTCAGATTTATTTAATACACTTCATCAGCCGCTCATGCAGCTACGCGGAATTTATTTTACTAGCGCCTCACAAGAAGGGCAGGCAAGAGATTTATTGCGCATGGCAATGAGCCGTCAATATGAATTTGACGTTGCACCTATTGCTAAACAAGAACACTTGCGAGAAAGTTATTTTATTCAGTCCTTATTTAATGAAGTAATTTTTCCAGAAGGAAAAATTTTAGGCTATAGCCAGCGCGCGCAAAAGATTAAAAAATGGTCTTACCGTTTATCTTATGTGGCAATACCTTTAGTGGTTTTATTCGGATTTTTAAGCTTAAATGCAGCGTATTCTGCCAGCAGACACAATGTAGAAAGAGTGAAAGCGAATTTAGCTGATTATCAATTAGCGTATCAAAATTTGAGCACCTCTGATACTTCATTAGTTAATGCTTTAAGTGTATTAAATGCTTTAAATAATACGCATCAAGTTTTTCAAAGCTCAGTCAATCCATGGGCAGTTCATTTTATTTATGCTTCACATGCACTTTCTTCTGAAACAAATGATGCATTAGAGCGAAGTGTGAATAATATTTTCATGCCGAGAGTTGCTGTGTATTTAGAAGCAATGCTCAATAAAACGAATGATAACGATAATATTTTGTATGCCATTTTAAAGGGTTATTTAGCCTTCAGTCCGTCAGGCAATACGCCGCCTAGTGCGATTAAAGCGCCGATGGAATATACTTGGAGTCAATCGTTGCAGAAAGATTCTCAGCAATTGCAGCAGCTTCGTTATTATTTATCTATCGGCACAGAAGATTCGATTGAACCCTTGCCGCTGGATAAACCGTTAATCAATCGTATTCGTTTAGAATTAAAACAAATTGTGCCGGCAGAACGTGCATATGGATTATTAACTTTCCGAGCAGGCGCAAGTGATATTCCGCCGATTGTTTTTGATTCCATGATCGGCTCTGTATTTTCTCAAGTATTTGCTGAGAAAAATGGGCAAACAACTATTCCTGCTTTATATACCGCTGACGGCTTTAATCAAATTTTTTCTGATCAGCTTTCTTCGATTTCAAGACAAGTCGCAGAAGATAATAAAGCAATCGGTTTGCAAAGCGATACGAATGTAGATCAAACCAACACTCTGATTCAGCGTCAAGTTGAAATGAAATACAACAAGATTTATCAGCAAGAGTGGAATGATGCATTAAATAATTTAACCCTCGTGCCGTTTTCTACTTTGCCGCAAGCAATTAATGTGATGACGTTATTAACTGATACCGATTCTCCTTTGAATAAATTAATGGATATCGTGTATAACAACACGCATGGTGTTTCTTCTGATAATGTGGACGTTGCATCACAATTTTCTGCGCTGAATAATTACAGCTTAGCCGGTGGCAGTCAATTACAAGCGATTAATAAAACACTGACACAAATACGCGATTATTTAATTGAATTAAGTCAGTCAGCAAATCCGGATGAAGCTTCTTTTAAAGCGGCAGAAAGTTATTTAACTGGAAATTTAAAAAGTCCTATTCAAGATTTAGATGCAGAAATTAAAACAGCGCCGGAACCGATTCATGGATGGCTGCAGACTATTGCTGATAATACTTGGGAAGTGATTTTGCAAGGCGCATTAAATAAAATTAACGGCGCATGGCAGACTCAGATTCTACCGGCGTATCAAGAACAATTAGATCAGCGTTACCCGTTGTTTAATAAAGGCGGACAAATCAGTGTGGATGATTTTGCACATTTCTTTGGTCCGCAAGGTGTGCTGCAAAAATTCTTTAATGCTTATCTCAAACCATTTATCAATACCAATAAAACAACGTGGGAATTGTATGTATTAAATAATCATGGTTTAGCGATCACGCCGCAGGCAATGAGTATTTTTGAAAAAATGAATACAATGCAGAACCGTTATTTTGCCGACGGCACTAATGTTCCGCATTTAAATTTTGCGATGAAACCTGTGGATTTAGATAACCGCGCGCAAAGTGTTCAATTGTATGTTGGCGATCAAATGATTAGTTACAGTCATGGTCCGCAACAATTAACACAATTAAATTGGCCGATTCAAAACACAGAACCTGAAACGAAGATTGTGATCACTGATTTTTCGGGACGCAGCTTTGTGAAAACATTTGACGGTCCGTGGTCATTCTTCCAGTTCTTAGATTCAACTTACATGAAACCCACTGCGCAGCCGGATCATTATTTAGTGACGGCACATGTGGGCGGACATTCTGCTGTGTTTGAAATTGTCAGCACCAGTGAATTCGGCGCATTTAAATTAGATGCCATTAAGGGAATGCAGTTGCCGACAGAATTATAAATTTAGGAACGCATATGAATCTAGAAAAATTAATCAATCCAATTTCATCCGACATGCCTTCTGGAAAAAATTTGCGTGACGATGTTTCGCCGACGTCGCTTTATTATGAAATTAAAGATGAACGTTCTCAAGCGCGTGCAGCAGAACGCGCTTATTTAAAAGGTGAAGAAGGCGGTGAAGTTGAAGCGATCATGCATTGGGAAAAAGTTTATGATCTTGCGCAAAAAATTTTGATGGAACATTCAAAAGATTTAGAAATTTGTGCGTGGCTGATTGAAGCCTCTGTTCGTCTTCATCAATTTGAAGGATTAAATCAAGCGCTGCAATTGACAAAAGAATTCATCAGCCGTTATTGGGAAACACTTTATCCTAAAGCCTTAGAGGATGATGAAGATAAAGATAAAACAAAAATCAGCGCACTCATTGGTTTAAATGGTGAAGAAGCTGAAGGCAGTTTAATTGCGCCGATCAATCATGTGCTGATGACAAAAGGCAGGACTGTTGCATCATTTGCTTTTTGGCAGCAGAAAACAAATGATCCTGCTGTTTTATCAACATTTCAAACTTCTGTTGCTGAAACAAACAGTGAATTTGTTCATCATCTTTATGAAACACTCTGCCATTCGATGGAATCGTTTAATGCTTTAGTTAAAGTGATTGATGAAAAAAGCGGAAAAGATTTAATGCCGCGTTCACAAATTTTATCTGCCTTAGAAGCGAATAAAAAAGCAGTTGAATCTGTTTACAATACAATTCTTGTACCTGAAATTTCTACCGAGACTGAAGGCGGAGAAAAAATTTCTGAAACAAAAACAAATTCTTTTAATGATCGCGCGAGTGCTTTAAAAACTTTATTAAGTATTGCCGATTATTTTGCGCGGACAGAACCGCATTCACCAATTCCCTATGTTTTAAGGCGAGCCGTGCGCTGGGGAAATTTACCTTTGCCGGATTTATTGCAGGAATTAATTCGCAGTGATCAGGCGCGGGGAGAAGTATTTGATTTAACCGGCATTGAAAAAAAATAGGGAAAAGGGAAAAGATAAAAGATAAAAGGGAAAAGATAAAAGGGGAAAGTGAAAAGAGAAAAAGGAAAAGGCAGAAGGCAGAGCTGCTGCGCAACGAGAATATCGAAATAAATGATTAGGGTAGGTCGTGGACTGTCCGAAAGAACGTAGGGGCTTAGCTATGTGTCTCACCATCGTAGGGACAGGTCGTGACCTGTCTGTATAAAAAAAGAAGAAAAAAATTTTTGTAGGGGCAATTGGTGAATTGCCCATCCAAAATTAACCAACAGGAGAAAAACAATGAACGATAGCGTCCATCAAAAACTAAACCGAGTGCGAAAACCGCGTGTCCATATTAAATACGATGTGGAAACAGAAGGCGGTGTAGAGAAAAAGGAATTACCTTTTGTTGTCGGTGTCTTAGGTGATTTTTCAGCCGATGCAACGGAAACCTTGCCGTCAGTGAAAGAAAGAAAATTCATTAATATTGACCGTGATAATTTCAACGGAGTCATGAACCGCATGAAACCCGGTTTGAAATTAAAAGTCGATAATAAATTAAGCGGAAACAAAGATGAAAAAGTTTCTGTGAATTTAAAATTTGAATCGCTGGATGATTTTGAGCCTGAAAATGTAGTGAATCAAGTGGACTCTTTAAAAGCATTAAAAGATGTTCGTAATAAATTACGCGATCTTTTAACAAAATCAGACCGATCTGAAAAATTAGAAACTTTGTTGGAAGAAATTCTGCAGAATTCTAATCAAATAAAATCGCTGGCAAAAGAATTAGGTTTGTCAGAAGAAAACCTTAAAAAAGATGAATAGGAGAAAATCATGAGTACAGTTAAACAAACAGAAGCCGCCGTTCAGAATGAAGGCGAATCAATCAGTTTGCTTGAGCAGGCGATTAGCGCGACCAAACAAACTGATCGTGAACAAGCGAAAGAATTATTAAAAACGCTTACAGAAAAGGCGTTAAGCGGCGCCGTGACGTGGAAGAAAAATTTACTCGTGACCATTAATGCTGCGATGGCGGAAATTGATAAAAAGATTTCTAAACAATTGGCGGCGATCATGCACGATGAAAAATTTTTAAAACTAGAAGGTTCTTGGCGCGGTTTACATCATTTAGTGATGAACAGTGAAACAGGCACAACATTGCGCATTAAAGTATTAAACATGACAAAGCGTGATGTATTTAAAGATTTATCACGCGCAGTAGAGTTTGATCAAAGCCAATTATTTAAGAAAATTTATGAAAGTGAATTCGGTATGCCGGGCGGTGAGCCTTACGGTGTACTGGTCGGCGATTACGAATTTACTAATCATCCAGAAGATATTGACATGCTGCAGAATATTGCCGGCGTTGCAGCGGCTGCATTTTGTCCTTTTGTTTCAGCGGCAGAGTCTGCGCTATTTGGTTTTGACGAATGGACAGAGTTAGCCAAGCCAAGAGACTTAGCCAAAATATTCGACAGCGTGGAATATGCAAAATGGAAAAGTTTTCGTGAATCCGAAGATTCTCGTTTTGTGACATTAACTTTGCCTCGTGTTTTAGCGCGTCTTCCTTATGGTAAAGCAACTCGTTCAGTGGAAGCATTTGATTATGAAGAAGGCATTGATTCAAATAACGGTGAATTAAAACATCAGGAATACTGCTGGATGAATGCTTCGTATGTATTAGCCGGCAGAATGACAGAAGCATTTGCTAAATACGGATGGTGTACAGCCATTCGCGGTGCAGAAGGCGGCGGCAAAGTAGTTAATTTACCATTACATACTTTCAAGAGCGATGACGGTGATATTGATTCAAAATGTCCTTCAGAAGTGGGCATCACTGATCGCCGTGAAGCAGAGTTGAGTAAGTTAGGATTTCTGCCGCTTTGTCATTATAAAAATACGGACTATGCTGTTTTCTTTGGCGGTGAAACCACGCAAAAAGCGAAAGAATACGATAAAGCAGAAGCGAATGACAATGCAAAAATTTCCGCAAGGTTACCTTACATCATGGCAACGGCGCGTTTTGCACATTATTTAAAAGTCATGGCGCGCGATAAGATCGGTGCATTTATGGAACGTTCTGATGTCGAAGATTGGTTAAACCGCTGGATTTTAAATTATGTGAATGCGAACGCCGGCACGAAAGCAGAACTCAAAGCTAAGTATCCTTTAGCAGATGCTAAAGTGAAAGTAGAGACTATTCCAGGACAGCCCGGCAGTTATAACGCAGTGGTTTGGTTAAGACCTTGGTTGCAGATGGAAGAGTTAACCACTTCCATGCGTTTGGTTGCACGTATCCCGCAAATGAGCAAATAATTTTTTAACTCATTGAGCAGAAGGCGAGTTTGTTTGAAAGAAGAGCTGTTGAACTTTCGCTCGGCTTCTGCTCTATTTTTAATGGCAGTTATTTTTTCCATTGGATTTTTTGTTTACAGTTTAGTTCTTAATTTAATTTGTGAATTTTCTTTGAGTCATTCAAAAAACATTCTTTTGGAATGATTGTATTGAATTCTGCCCATCTTCCTTTAGGACACCATCCGCCATGCGGCATGCCGCAATCCATTGCCGCATCTAATGCAGCACGATCTACACCT
>Ga0208373_1000874_pt1 | contig 45218 bp, 31 predicted proteins | sample RifOxyC2_FD_184036 | JGI IMG/M metagenome (GOLD analysis project Ga0208373, IMG submission 184036) | Soil microbial communities from Rifle, Colorado - Rifle Oxygen_injection C2 (SPAdes) | ecosystem: Environmental > Terrestrial > Deep subsurface > Rock core/Sediment | place: Rifle, Colorado...
TTAATAAGTCGGTTCCCTTTGGGTAGGTCATTTTAATTAAACTTCCTAGGAGTAAAAATCATTTGCGTAAAACTGAGCAAATGGAACAGGTGTGCCAATTATCGAAAAAACAAGGTAAAAAGGCCCTTAATAACCCGTATAATTATTAACACGGGTCACAAAAGAATAAAATCCTTGATTTTTCAGTGCAAAAGTTATGGCTTAATTTGCTTGTTGCGGAATCGCTGCCCCCCACCTTTACAAATCGCAAAAATTGAGTTATAATGTACTTATGAATAATGCGATTTATATAAACATAGTGCTCTTCGTAATAATCATTGTACTTATTGCTATAATCCTCAAATACCGGAGAAAAGATAAAGATAAAATAACGGAGACTATAGATTCCGTTATTGATTTTGGCGGAAAGCTGGTTTCTTCTATACCGGAAACGGGGCAAGACCTCATTTCTATGATCAGAAATACAATCTCGGAAGACAAAATACCTCTTACCTCTATTTTTGATATAAGTAAGGGTGTAGTTTCTCAGATGACCCTTCAGGAATTAATGGATCTTATCGTGAGTGTTACCTCGAGGCTTCTTGATACGGAAGTCTGCTCGCTTATGTTGTTGGATCCGGAAAAAAAAGAGCTTAAGATATTTTCTGCAAAAGGGCTTTCAGAAGAGATAACAAAAAAAACCATCCTAAAACTGGGAGAGGGTATTGCAGGGCGTGTTGCAGAGTCAAATGAACCTTTGTTTGTCCCTGATATCAGCAAAGATCCCAGATTTAAAGGCACCGGAAATCCTATTTATAACGGTAAATGTCTAATAAGTGTTCCTCTTACGGTAAAAGATAAAGTTATCGGTGTTATTAATGTTAACAGTAAGACAAAATCCCAGAAGTTCAATGAGGATGATCTTTACTGCCTGATGATTATAGCTACTCAAGCGGCCATTGCTATTGATAATGCAAGGATGTACAGGGAGGTAACGGATAAACTAAAAGCCCTGACGACTCTTTTGGAAATAAGCAAGGAAGTTGCGTCCATGAAAGAGCTTGGTTATGTGCTCCAGCTCATTGTTGATAAAGCCAAAGAGATAATGGATGTAGAGGTTTGCTCTCTCAGGCTTCTTGATGAAGATGGCGATACCTTGAGGATAAGGGCTTCGGTAGGATTGAGCGAGGAGTTTGTAAAAAAAGTTTCTAAAATTAAAGTCGGTCAGGGGATAAACGGTAATGTGGTAAAAGAAGGAAAACCGATTGCAATCTCAAATGTGCTTGAGGATAAAAGATATCTTTCAACGATTGCGGCTCAAAAAGAGGGTATTATAAGCCAGCTTTCAGTACCCATTGCTCTTAAAGAAAAAATTATCGGAACTCTGACAATTTATAAAAATATTGAGCATGTGTTTATGCAGGAAGAGATTAACCTTCTTTCCACCTTCGCGGCTGAGTGCGCGGTGGCAATAGAAAATACCAGGCTTTACGAGAATTTAAATAAAAGTTATTTTGAGACCATTCAAACGCTTGCTCTGACAATAGAAGCCAGAGATCCTTATACAAAGGGTCACTCCGACAGGGTTACCCAGTATGCGCTTGATATTGCAAAAGTTATGGGATTGTCGGAAGCAGAGATCACTACTATTAGATATGCGGGAAAACTGCATGATATAGGTAAAATTGCAATAAAGGATGATATACTTTCCAAACAGGGGCCGCTTACCACTGCGGAAAGAGCTGAGGTAAAACTTCATTCGGATAAAGGAGCTCAAATACTGGGTCCGCTTGAATTTATGAAAGGGATCTCAACTTTCATCAGGGGACATCATGAAAGATTTGACGGCGGCGGGTATCCTGACGGGATAAAACAGGAAGAGATACCTCTTATAGCAAGAATTCTCTCGGTGGCAGATTCCTATGACGCTATGACTTCTGACAGGCCTTATAGAAAAGGCATGGAACAAAATATTGCGGTAGTGGAACTTGAAAAAAATTCCGGTTCTCAATTCGATCCCGATATAGTTAATGCTTTTATAAAGGTTCTTGGTAATAAGTGAGAATCATCACTACCCATACTAATGCTGATTTTGACGCCCTCGCCTCTCTGGTTGCCGCACAAAAACTCTATCCCGATGCCGTCATGGTATTTCCCGGAAACGCAGAGAAGAAGGTTAATGAATATCTCGCCCTTTATAGCAATGAATTTAAAGTCTATAAGGTTAAAGATATCGACCTCAATGAAGTTGACGATCTTATAGTCGTTGATACTAAGGCAAAGAAGCGCATCGGTGAACTGGTTAAAATCCTGAATAATAAAAATCTTAAGGTAACTATCTGGGATCATCACCCTGAAGGGGAAGATGATATTTCCGGAGAGGAGATAATGAAAAACGTCAGGGTCGGTTGCGCTATTACAAAGTTCCTTCTCAAATTCAAAGAAGAAAAAATAGCCATAAGCGAGACTGAGGCGACACTTTATGCCATAGCCCTTTATGAAGAAACGGGTTCCTTCGAATTTTTGACGGTTACTCCTCTTGATTTTCAGATGATGGCGTACCTTATAGAGTGCGGCGCAAAAATTAATATTGCGAGAGATTTTCTTAAAGAAGGTTTTTCGGCCGAACAGGATGCGCTCTTTCGTAAACTTCTTAATTCTATTGAAACCTATGACGTAAAGAGTCTGCCTGTTCGTATTGCGGTTACTGAGATGGACAGGTTTGTAAAGGATATTGCGCTGGTGGTGCATAAGCTTCGTGATATGGGAAATCTGGACTGCATTTTTGTTATTGTAAAGCTGCCCGAGCGTATTCACCTTGTGTGCAGGTCTTCACTTGATGAAATAAATGCAGGTGAAATAATGAAGGAGTTTGGGGGCGGGGGTCATAAAGTAGCTGCTTCCGCAACGCTTAAGGAAGGTACTCTTTTTGATGTAAAAGAAAAGCTTCTTCGAATTCTCCGCGAAAAGACCAGGCCTTTTATGATTGCGTCAGACATCATGAGTAATCCGGTATTAACCATTAAATCTGATGTAACCGTAGAAGAAGCAAGGAAAATAATGCTTCGCTTTAATCACAGTTCGCTTCCTGTCGCAGAGGGTAATATCCTGATGGGTATTGTTTCAATCTCGGATCTTGATAAAGCAATACAACATAAGCTTAATGATGCGGAAGTATCCGGTTATATGTGTACAAATGTTAAAACTGTAGGTCCGGAAACAGCCGTATCAGATATTCAAAAACTTATGATAGACGAAGGTGTCGGGAAGATCCCTGTTATAGACAGCAGTTTAATAATAAAAGGTATTGTGACCAGAACAGATGTTCTTAGAAGCCTTAACAAAGATATTATGAAAGATAAAATTATCCAGATAGAGAAAAAACTGGAAAGCGCTGATCCGCACTTGCATAATGTAAAAGATCTTATGGAGAAAAGACTGGGAGGAAAAGTCTACAGTCTGCTTCAGGAGATAGGAAAACTCGCAGATAAAGAAAAATGTAAGGTTTATGTGGTCGGCGGCTTTGTGAGAGATCTTCTTTTGAACATTGAGAACTTTGACATGGATATTGTTATCGAAGGTGATGGAATAGGTTTTGCTTCTGTTCTGGCAAAGAAATTGAACGCGGATATAAAAAAACATAAAAAATTTGGCACGGCCGTACTTAATTTACCCGGCGGGTTTAAAATAGATGTCGCAACAGCCAGGGTGGAATTTTATGCGTATCCGGCGAGTGCTCCTACCGTTGAATTTTCCAAGATTAAATATGACCTTTACAGGCGCGATTTTACCATTAATGCCATGGCAATTGAATTAAACCGCCAGGATTTTGGCATGCTGGTTGATTTCTTCGGCGCGCAGAAGGACTTACAGGAAAAGCAGATAAAGGTTATGCATAATATGAGTTTTGTGGAAGACCCGACCAGGATCTTTCGGGCAATCCGTTTCGAACAACGGTACGGGTTTAAGATGGAAGAAAGCTCCATGAATTTTTTGGATAATGCTCTTGATCTGGAAATGTTCGACCAGCTTGCCACTTATAAAATGAAAGATGAACTGGTGCTTATTCTAAGCGAGGACCTTCCTTTAAAAGCCATTGACAGGATGAGAGAACTTGATGTGCTGAAATATATTCACCCCGGTATTAAAGTAACTCCCGCGAAAAAACATATTTTCAGGGAGATTACCAATAGTTTTACGGTGGAAGTTCTTTTTCTTGATGATCCTGTTGACAGATGGCTTGTGAATTTTCTTGCGCTTGTAGATGATCTTAATCTGGACCAGATCACCCACATTTGCGAAAAATTTAAGTTATCTTCTAAGGTTATAGCCCAGCTTTCACAGATAAGGACCGGGGAAAAAGAAATACTCCGTATTCTGGAAAAAGTAAAGATGAAGAATAGCGAGGTGTATAATCTGCTTTTTAAAGTCTCTTACGAAGGTCTGTTATTTTACATGTCAAAATCCAAATCCATGCGCGCCAGACAAAGAATTCACCTGTATTTATCTTCCTTATACAAAATAAAGGTAGATGTGACAGGTGAAGATTTAAAAGCCTACGGCATAAAACCCGGTCCTGTTTATAAAGAAATATTCAAAGAGCTCTTAAACCTGAAGCTGGACGGCACGATAAAGACACGGGCGGAAGAACTTGAACTTGTAAAAAAGTACAAGTTCTAAGTTTTTAAGGTTTTTAAAGTTTGTAAGGTGTTATAAGGTTTAGAATCGTTGTAGGATTATTTATTGTGTAGGCGGTTTTGAAAACCACTGGCGTAAGCTTGCGGATTATCTTAGTTTTCTTCCTCTCTGGGGAGACGGGATATGATTTTGCTAGATTTAATACCACCTCTTAAAAAGACTTTATCCCGCTGATATATATCCTATCGGGAAAAGCTTTGCTTACAAACCTTAAAAACCTTACAAACTTTATAAACTGGAACGTGTGTCTGCCAATAGCTGCATTTTCACAAATAACCTTATAGATTAGTATTTTCCATTGTATTTATTGGTAGAACTATGCTTTTGACATAACCGGAAAACTGTGTTAAAATACGTTAATTATTATGCTTTTGTAGAAAGGAGTTTCTCTTGTTTGATGGCGGCTATATTCAGATGAAATTGATACTTTTGCCTGTGATTTTATTGGCTTTAACTACTCATGAATTTGCGCATGCATATGTTGCCTACCTCAGGGGGGACGGGACTGCAAAGGCGATGGGAAGAATGACTCTTAATCCCTGGCCGCATATTGATATTCTTGGTTTAATCTGTTTGATTTTTACATTTTTTGGGTGGGCAAAACCGGTTCCTATTAATCCTGCTAATTTCAAGGATCCAAAAGTAGATGAAATACTTGTTTCTCTTGCGGGAGTTACCGCAAATCTTATTCAAGCGCTTTTCTTCGGCTTAATAATCCGCTTTGTTGATTTAACCGTATTTGGCAGTTATGCTTCCATTGTACATTCAATGCTTGTTATGTCTGTGGCAATAAATTGCGGTCTTGCTATATTTAACCTTATCCCCATTCCGCCTCTTGACGGTTCGCATGTGCTCAAAGAACTGCTGCCTTCCTCTCTGTCAATAAAATATGTTATGTTTTTTGCTAATCGGACGATTGGTTTTATTGTACTTATTTCATTACTTCTTTTACTAAACAGCGGGCTTAGCGTGATTTTAACTATACCGATAACCTTTCTTGTTCGAATATTTTCGGGAGTTACCTTGTTATGACCGGGCAAAAGAAAACCATATTAAGCGGGATGAGGCCTACGGGCAAGCTTCACATCGGGCATTTGCTCGGAGTGCTTAATAACTGGGTTTCTTTGCAGGATGAGTATCACTGTTACTTTGAAGTAGCAGACTGGCATGCGCTGACGAGCGAGTTCGCAAATACTAAAGCAATGTCGGAAAACATAAAAGAAATGGTCACAGACTGGCTGGCGGCTGGGCTTGATCCGGAAAAATCAGTCATGTTTGTTCAATCACAGATAATCGAGCATGCCGAGCTTCATCTGCTGCTTTCCATGATAACGCCTCTTCCGTGGCTGGAAAGATGTCCTACTTATAAAGAGCAGATAAACGAGATTAAGGATAAGGATCTTTCAAATTATGGTTTTCTCGGCTACCCGGTACTACAGGCGGCTGATATTTTGATATATAAGGCAAACGTAGTTCCGATAGGTCAGGATCAGCTGCCCCATCTGGAGCTCACCCGGGAGATTTGCCGCAGGTTTAATAATATCTACGGCAGAGTTTTTCCTGAACCTATGCACTTATTTACCAAAGTACCGAAACTTCTCGGAACTGACGGCAGGAAGATGAGCAAATCGTATAATAATGCTGTTTTTATTTCTGATTCAAAGGAAGAGTACACTAAAAAAATAAAGTCGGCTTTTACGGATCCTCTGAAGATGCGTAAAAATGATCCAGGACATCCGGATGGTTGTCCTATCTTTATGCTGCAGAATATCTACAGCTATGAAGAGACTGTCGGGATCAGGAAGGATTGTGAATCCGGAGCTTTGGGTTGTGTAGACTGCAAAAAGATATTGCTGGATAATCTTTCAAAAGAGATGGAACCGATACAGGAAAAACGGAGTAAGATCATTTCTAAAAAAGGTTATGCCGAAGAAGTCCTCCGCGAAGGCACCAAAAAAGCAGATACTGTTGCAAAAAAGAATATGGCGGAAGTCAGAGAATCGGTATTCGGGAAAAACTATGTTTAATATAGTTTCTAAGACATATGAGGGGCCTTTTGAAGTTCTTTTAATGCTTGTAAAAGATGACGAACTTGATGTTAACCGTGTTTCGGTTTTGGATATAGTTAAAAGTTTTTCGACTAAGAATATCAATGAAGGCAGTGATTTTATTGCAGGCGCGGCTAACCTAATATACATGAAATCCGAAGCCCTGCTTCCCAAAGAAGAAGAGGTGTTGACGGAAGAAGATATAGACTTGCAAAAACTTCTGGAGCAGTACCGGAGGTTTAAGGCTGTTGCGGGTACGCTGGAACAAAGGGAAACGAAACAAAGAGATATCTTCTTCAAAGATGTCGATTACTCCGGAGAGTTTGCGGAAGAACAGGTGGTTGAAGTCACGCTCTATGACCTGATGTCCTGTTTTAAGAGCGTCCTGGCCTACCTTCCCAAAGACGAAATTATGTCTATTTCTAGGGAGGGTATTACGGTTGTCCAGAAGACCAACGAGCTTCTGGAAGAGCTGGAGAACGCGGACCGTATAATGTTCGTGGATTTCCTTAAGAAACAGCCGACTAAAGAACATATGATTGCTGCTTTTCTGGCTATGCTTGAACTTATAAGGCTCGGGCTTATCTCCTGCAAACAGAACGTTATCACGCATGAGATATTTGTTATGAAAAAGAAGCAGATTGTTTTCAACGCGGATGAACTTAGAGACGGGGAAGTCGCAGGTTAAAAAAATATCGAATTTGAAGGCGGGAGATTAAATGGACGGTAATTTCGCAAGATCGATAATAGAGGCGCTTCTTTTTGTCGCAGATGAACCGCTATCGACAAAGGCCATTAAGGCTGTCCTTGATGAATTAAAAGAGGATGAAATAAGAAAGCATATTGCCGATCTGGCGCTGGAGTACGAGACTACCGGCCGGGCTTATGCTGTTACGGAAATAGCCGAAGGCTTTCAGATTGTTACGCGCCCGCAATTTGCGGAGTGGATAAAAAAAATGTATAAGAGCAAGCTGACTCACCGCCTTTCAAAACCGGCGCTTGAGACTCTTGCCATTATTGCATATCGTCAACCTGTTACAAAAATTGAAATTGAGTCAATAAGAGGTGTAAGCGCGGAAGGTGTTATAGATACCCTGCTCGAAAGAGATCTCATTGCCATTAAAGGCCGTAAGGATGTGGTAGGCAGGCCTTTGTTGTACGGGACTACCAAAGAGTATTTACGGTACTTTGGTTTAAAAGACCTGACAGAAATGCCGAAGATAGAAGAACTTATCGGAAAAATGGGGGAAGAATCAGATGTCTGAAGATTATTCCGAGCGAAGAAAACATAGGCGTATAAAGCTTGAATTTGAAGTTAGTTTAACCATAAAAGAGACCGGCAAGGTTTTTAAGGGAACGACAATGAACTTAAGTGCGGGAGGCATGTCTGTTATTCTTGATGAATTTATTCCTCTGGGGAAAAATCTTCTTTTATCTTTTAAAGTTCAAAGTGGTCTTGCTTTTAGCGGTATATCTGCAAAGGTGGTCAGATCCAGCGATATTGATGACAGATTTATATACGGTCTGGAATTTCTCAATATGCCTAAAGAAGGTATGGAGAATATTAACAGCATTGCCGATGTGATATTTTTTATAAAAAAGATAAAGTTGTTTTCCATTATAACGGATGAGGAAGCTCTTTTTTTAAAGAATGTAGGTACGGATGTTGATTACGCTGAAGGGGCCATTATCTTTAACGAAGGTGCCGATGGGGATGCTTTTTACGCAGTGATAAACGGGAAAGTAAGGATTAGTAAAAAATCAAATATTGATGATACCAATGAAGAAGTTCTGGCGCTTATCCGGGAAGGAGAGTTTTTCGGTGAAATGGCGCTCTTTGATGAAGGATTGCGTACTGCTAATGCGGCGGCGCATACAAGCTGTAAACTCTTTACTATTACAGCGGATCAGTTTAATGAACTTATAAAAACAAATCATAAGCTGGCAATTAAAGTTCTTCTTGGCTTTATCCGGACGCTTTCAAAAAGATTAAAATCCATGAATCAGGAGATGGTGGATTTGCTGTTCAGTGAAGCAGCTTTAAATGATATGAAATAGTATTATTAAAAAACTGGGGAAACAACACGGAGGGCAGATCTATGCAGGAGAGAAGAAAATTTAGCAGAATAAATATCAGGGTTTCTGTAGGGGTAATGGTAAGAGATCTTGGAGACAGGGTATTTATAGGAACTCTTACTAATATCGGATCGGAAGGTATTGGATTGCTTATAAATACTTTTCTTCCTCAAGGGACAACATTATTTATTAACTTTGAGCTGCAGGAAGGGCTGAAGATTGACGGTATAGAAGGTCAGGTTATCCGTTCCCGCGAAGCAGAAGACAAGTTTTTTTCTGCCGTCCGCTTTATTACGCTGGATGCTGAGTTAAAGAGAAAACTGGAGATTTACGTGGGTTCGGTTCTGTTTCTGAAAAAAATTAAGCCGTTTAGCACCCTCTCTGATGAAGAGGCCTGGTATATCAGGAAAATAAGCAAAGAGGTTTATTTTAAGGAGGGGCAGAAGGTTTTTGAAGAGGGTACGGAAGGTGATGCGTTTTATATTATGATTAACGGTAAGGTTAAAATAGTTAAGAGAAATCCTCAGGGAAAAGAGGAAACTCTTGCAACGGTTAAAGAAGGGGATTTTTTTGGAGAGATAGCTCTTTTGGATGAAGGCCTAAGATCTGCCGGAGCAGTCGCTTTTGAGAATGCCAGTCTTTTTGTTATTACCAGGGAGGACTTTAAAAAGGTTTTGGATAATAATGATATGCTCTCCCACAAACTTCTTTGGGTTTTTATTCGTACTCTGTCGCACCGCCTCCGGGAGGTAGATAAAGTTATGGCAGATATGTTCTTTACTCCCATAAAAAAGGGCGGCGATCAGGGTGAGGTGAAATAATGAACTTAAAAAAAATCAGGGAAAAAATAGACGGTACGGATAAAAAATTACTTTCCCTGTTAAATATTAGAGCCGGTCTGGCGCTGCAGGTAAAAAAGCATAAATCGGGAGCCGGATATGAGGTTTATGTCCCTGAACGCGAAGCTGCGGTATTTAAGAAAATACTGTCAGGAAATAAAGGACCTTTTCCGGATAATTCTGTAAAAGCGGTTTTTAAGGAGATAGTATCTGCCTCAAGAGCTTTGCAAGCGCCTTTAAAGATTGCCTACTGGGGCCCGGAAGCTACTTTTACCCATCTGGCTGCGATTCGTCATTTTGGCTCTTCCGTAGAGCTTGTAGCAATTAAGAATCTTGCGGATATTTTTGCTGAAGTAGAAAATGGAAGAGCTGATTACGGTGTTATTCCCATTGAAAATTCCACGGAAGGTGTGGTAAATCATACACTTGATATGTTTGTAGATTCAGATCTGAAAATTTGTGCGGAGACCTTGTTGAAGGTTTCTTATAATCTTCTCAGTAAATCTAAAAATCTTTTACAGATTAAGAAGATTTATGCTTTTAATCAGCCTCTGGCGCAATGCCGTAATTGGATTAAGACTAATTTGCCGGAGATAGAAATTGTAGAGGCAAAAAATACAGCCGAGTCTGCCCGTCTTGCGGCTAAAGATAAAAACAGTGCGGCCATAGCAAATTCTTTAGCAGGAGAGCTCTATATCCTAAATTCTCTGGCGGTCCGGATTGAAGATATACCGGATAACTTTACCAGATTTTTAATAATAGGCCGGAAAAATGTGGCAAGAACCGGAAATGACAAAAGCTCTGTGCTTGTTTCTTTGAAAGATAAAGTGGGGGCATTGTATTCCATGCTTTTGCCTTTTAAAAAGTATAAAATCAATCTTACAAGTATTGAGTCGCGTCCTTCAAGAAAGAAAGCGTGGGAATATTTCTTCTTCATTGATATGTCCGGACATGTGGAAGATGCAAATGTAAAGAAAGCGCTGAGTGAGCTCCGGAAGGAATGCCGGTTCTTTAAGGTGCTTGGATCATACCCGGCGGAGAAACAATAAAAGAAAGTACTAATGACTAATGACTATTTAATGAAGGGCGAAATGGAACCTTCGCCGATATAATAGTTTTTAAAAGTATAGGAAAGTATAAAAGAGATTTTACGAGAGCTGATTAGGATTTAGAGCAGACTTTATCAGTGGAATCTTTTTCAATAAATATACGGAAGCTTTATCCGTTACAATAAATAGTCATTAGTCAATAGTACTTAGTAATTACATCTTTCAAAGGAGTTTTTATGATACAAAAAATAGACATACATCTTCATCCGATAGCAGGTGATTCTAAGATGGAAAAGTATCTCCGGATAATGGATAAGCATAATGTTGTCGCCGGTCTTGTTCACGGTTTTCCGGAAGAGGGCTGGGACTGGGGTAAGGATATGCCTAATCCCAATGAAGCTGTTGTTGAAGCCGTAAAAGCCCATCCTCAAAGGTTTTTTGGTACTGTTGCCGTGGATTTTTCGAAAGGGGTTGATAAAGCTCTTGATTTAATAAAGAAGTATGGAGATAAAGGCCTTATAGGCATAAAACTATTTCCGAATGTAGGTTTTGATCCCAATGATGATCAGTATGAACCGATCTGGCAGGAAGTAGAAAAGAGAAAAATGCTTGTATTTTCTCATTGCGGCTGGATCTTGCCAAACAGTAAAAATCCTTCCATGAGATTGGAGTCTGTAGACGGAGCAAGTCCTTTTCATTTTGAAGTGCCTGCCAGAAGGCATGCCGGTATTAATTTTATATTTGCGCACTTTGGCGGGGGCGCGACGTATCTGGAGACGCTTGTTCTTACCTCCAGGCTTAAAAATGCTTTTGCCGATACCTGCCCGGGCTGGGGAAGGTGGGTTTTTGAGAATGATATGCCCGGTTTGAAATCGATGTTCAGGACCCAGTTGATGTACGGGACTGATAACGCCGGAGAACAATATGGTTTGGATGATGATTGGTGGTCCGAAAAACTGACTTCTCTGGGTTTCACTTATGGTGATATCCACTTGTATTTTTACGAGAATGCTAAGAAGATACTAAAAATACAGTAACGAAAATTACCAATGACAAATGACTAGTGACTATTTAAGGTGGGTGATAAAAGCACCGCTGATATTTATTGAAAATAATAAATGTTTTAAAATATTTGGCGGGTATTTTCCCCGCGTTCCTTAAATAGTCGTTAGTCAATAGTACTTAGTCATTATCTTTTAGGAGGGGTTTTTATGAAAAACATACTAGTAATTCACGGGCCGAATCTTAACTTACTCGGTAAGCGGGAGCCGGATGTGTACGGAAAAGTGACTCTCGAATCTATTAATAAAGAACTGAAAGCCCTGGCAAGGAAAAGTAAAGTTGGTATAAAAATATTTCAGACAAATACTGAAGGTGAAATTGTAGATATTATTCAAAAAGAATGTGAATCCTGGGCGGATGCAATGGTCATTAATCCTGCTGCCTACACTCATACAAGTGTGGCTATAAGAGAAGCCATATCTGCCGTAAAGATCTCGGCAGTTGAAGTCCATCTTTCCAATATATTTAAGCGTGAAGAATTCAGGCATAAATCCTATATTTCTCCTGTTTCCGCCGGAGGAATATTTGGTTTTGGAAAAGACAGTTATATTCTTGGATTCCTTGCGGCTGTAAATATATCTAAAACCAAAAGGTAAATAAAGTGGGCAAGCTTCTGCGATGGGCAATTTTTATTCTTTTGTTTTTTGTCCCGCTTTGTTCTCCTGAGTGGTTCCCGTACCTTAATTTGATTTACCCGGTCCTTGTTTTGTTCTTTTATTTTATATTTATCATAGACCGGTTCTTTGTAACAAAGGAAAGTTATACCTCTTCTCCAATGAATTTCCCTGTATTGTTTCTTTCTGCTGCATTTGTTTTTGCCGCTCTTTTTTCAAAGACTGTTCCTTTTAATGTGATGAACATTCAACTTATTTATTTTCTGGCTATCTTTCTTGTTTCTTTAAATATTTTTAGTTCTCCTGTTGACAGAAAAAAAGCAGCTTTTGCCGTACTTGGCGGCGCAGTATTTACGGCTATTTATGCTTTTTATCAGAAATTTACGGGACTTTCTGATATGGCTGTTTACCTTGATAAGAATAAGGACATTGTTTCCAATCCCAGAGTATATGAAGAATTTCTTAAAAATATAGGCGCCGGAAGAGTTTTTTCCACCTTTCTAAATGCGAATGTTTTTGCAGGCTATATTGCAATGGTCTTACCTGTTGCTTTGGGGATTTTTCTTTCCGAAGCAGGTAAAGGAGCCTCTGCAAACAACGGCAAAAGTCTGTTGACAAAAATAGGTGTGGGGTTTATTGTGGTCATTTTAACGGCATCCCTTGCTCTGACCTCTTCTGTCGGAGGAATGCTTGCTGTTTTATTTTCTCTTTTAGTCTTTCTTTTGTCCGTGATCAAAGAAAAGAAAAAGGTGCTTCTGGCAGCAGGTGCTTTATCTGCTGCTTTTTTCGCGGCGGTATTATTTCTTCGGCCTGATATTTTAGATTTTTCAAATATGGATAATTCTGTTCTTAACCGGTTTGGTTATTTCAGTGAAGCTGTTAAAATGTTCATGAAAAACCCGGTTCTGGGGAGCGGAGTAAACACCTACGGGTCTCTGGCCGCAGGCGGGGTTAAATATCCGCACAACTGGTATCTGCAGACTCTTGTCGAGACAGGGGTTTTAGGTTTTGGAGCACTGCTTATTTTTGTTTGCGTCATGGTAAGAGAAAGTATCAGAACTTTAAAAAGAATGGAAGGAAGAAAGAAGCTTGTCTTTGCCGGTTTATTTGCAGGATTTTGCGGCTTCCTCTTCCATAATCTTTTAGATATAGACAGTAACCTCTGGCAGAATTCTTTGACCGCCTTTGCGCTGGCAGGAATTACCGCTGCCGGTTTTAAGTCCGGTACCAAAACAAAAAATAATCCGGTTATTCTTCCTGTAATATCCGGATACTTGAGCCGTAATTATTTCCGTATATTTTCTATAGTTCTGCTGTCGGTTTCCATAATACTTTCTGCAAGCCGTTTTGAAAATGAAGCCCTGATAATATTTGTGTTTTTAAGCGCGTTTCTTTTTCTTTCGTTTGTTTCTTTGAGCAATACGTATATCAGGACAAAATTAGATATTTTTGTAATTGCCCTGCTTTTCACCTGTTTCATTTCCTTAGTGGTTTCAGTAAACAGATTTGTTTCTTTTCGGGCTGTATATTTACTGCTCGGATGCGTGATGGTCTATTATTCCGCGGTTAATAGTATAAGTAAAGCCAAAGATATCGGTTATTTTTCTTTCTTTACGGGGCTGGTATGTTTGTTTGTTTCTGTTGCCGGGATTTCTCAATATATATGGTTCAAAGCGGACAGAGTAGATGCTTTTTTCCCTAATCCGAACTTTCTCGGCGGATTTCTTGCGGCGGGAATCGGGTTCCTTTTATATGATATCCTGAGTAAAAAAGGAACAATTCGAATATTCTATGCAGTAAGCGCGGTACTTTCTTTCATTTGCCTTCTTTTAACAAAGTCCCGGGGCGCTTTATTGGCGTTCGGAATAATTTTAGTATTCTTTCTGTTTGCTCTGATAATATTAAAGAAAAAGAAAATAGTGAAAGAACCGGTTAGATTTTGGACCACAGTCAGCATACTGGTTGTGATTGGGATCTTAATAACTCCCCTTAACCCTGTAGTTAAAAGGGCCGCCAGGGACGGAGTATATGACGATGCAGCGTATTCCAGAGGTAAAATAGCAGTAAGCGCTTTTAAGCTGTTTAAAGACAGGCCTTTTCTTGGTTATGGGCTTAATACCTTTAAAGATATTGCACCCAAATACCGGTTTCCCGAGGGTGGAACTATAGGTAACTACACCAGGGTCGCTCATCATGCGCATAATGAATATCTGCAGACAATGGCAGAGCTCGGAGTTTTGGGGGCGGGTTTAATTTTAGTCTTTCTTTTTGTACTTGTGAACAGGTTTATAACTATTATAAAAAATACAAAGGACAAGGGAAAAATATTTACGGCTTGCGCTGTTTTTACTTCTCTTACAGGTTTATTTGCCCATGCTCTGGTTGATTTTAATTTTCATTGTCTGCCGACCCTGATATTCTTTGTTCTTCTTACGGGTGTGCTCTTTTCCGGATACTTTACATCAAAGAAAGCTCTTGCTGCAGAAAAACCAAATTATTTTAAATTTAAAATATTTGCTGCGCTTCTGGTTTCAATATTTATGCTTCTGGCAGGGATGTCGTATCTTTCCGTATATTTTTACAAGATGGAACCTTCAAATGCCGGGGAATTTGAGAGGAATATGAAGCTGTCAATGTTTTTAAACCCCGTGTTTGCGGACAGTTACGCCGGGCTGGGGAAATTATATGCAGGCGGTTACTTGAATACAAAGGACAAAAAGTTGTTCTTTGAAGCGGAAAAGAATTTTAAACAGGCGGCAAAAAATAATCCGGCAAATCCGGAGTTCAACAGAGAACTTGGGCTGTTTTATTTTTATGCAGGTTACCCGTCTCTGGCTTTGCAGGAGTACGCTGCTGCAATCCAAAAAAGTCCTTTTGATGTGTTTTTTAAGTCCGAAGTTGCAAGGATCTGCTATTTTGAGGGCAGGTATGAACATGCAAAAAAATATGCCGGAGAAGCCGTAAGCCTTGAACCAAATTACGCAGGCGGGCATTGGGCGCTTTACGAAATATATATGAAGCAGAAAAATACTAAGGCAGCCGGCCGGGAGAAAGAAAAAGCGCTGGAAATAAATAAAAAGTACCGGAGCCTTGCAACCATTACCTATGAGAGAAATCTGGTTTTTCTGGGCGGTGAAAGATGAAAGTAACCGCGGTGATAATAAATCATAATGGCGCTGAGTTTCTGGAAAAGTGCGTAAATTCAGTGACGGCGCAAGTGCTAAAAACGTTTGAAATTATAATAATTGACTCTTTTTCTTCGGATGATTCAGCGGAGATACTCGCAAAATACGGCGAATTTAACATTAAAAAGCTAAGTAAAAATATAGGCTTTGCAGCTGCGGCAAATATAGGAATAAGGGAGAGCTCCGGGGATCACGTACTTATTATGAATTCCGATACTTGCTTGAAAAATGATTTTCTGGAAAAACTTTGCGGGACGGCTGAAAAACTTGACGGTACTTACGGAATGTTCTCCGGAAAGCTTCTCAGGTTGCAGGATGAGAATTTAGTAGATTCAGCAGGACAGTTCATAAGGCGTACTCTCCGACCGATAGAGAGAAATTACGGCAAGGCTGACAAGGCGTATCCTGCCGGGGATTGTTTTTTCCCCTGCGGCGCTGTAATGCTTTTGAAAAGAGAGATGCTTGAAAGCGTAAAATTTGAAGAAGAGTACTTTGATGAGGATTTCTTCATGTATTTTGAGGATTTTGACATGGGACTACGGGCAAATGCGACGGGGTGGAGATGTTACTACGAGTCTAAAGCGGTTGCAACTCACTTTAGAGGAGGAAGTGACGGGAAGAAGGGCAGCAAGATTTTTCTATTCAGGAAAAAGAGCCTTGAACTTAAACGGCATCTCCTGGCAAACAGATACCTGGTGCTGGCCAAAAATGCACCGGCAGGTTTGATAATTCGAAATCTTCCGTTTATTATTCTATATGAACTATTATTTTGGATTTATCTTATTATATTTGATATAAGAGTAATACCGGGAATGAAGAAATACTTTAAACTTCGCAATCGGATGAGAGAAAAGGGGAAGGTAGTCAGAACAAAAATTATGAAATCGGAGATCAAGAAATGGATTATTTAGATTACTTTATAGTATTTGCCGGTGCTTTTATTCTTTCCATGGGATTTGTCCCGTTAGCCGCTTATTTCGCAAGGAAATACGGGATCATGGATAAACCCGATAATGAGCTTAAAAAGCACGGCAAGGCAATTCCTTATCTTGGCGGTGCTGCAATATTCCTGGCATTCTTTATCACCCTGGTGATAAATCAGCTGGTAGAACATCATAGTCTGCGCGGTTTAGTGGGACTTATTATGGCAGGGAGTTTGATATTTGTTCTGGGAGTTGTAGATGATATCAAAAAACTTTCTGTACCTCTTAAGTTTAGTGTTCAGATCCTTGCCGCCGTAACGCTTATAATCTTCGGAATAAAGGTACAGTTTTTGGAGAACGAATTACTGAATGCCGTGCTGACAATTATATGGGTGGTTGGAGTGACGAATGCTTTTAACCTGCTTGATATAATGGACGGACTTTCTTCCGGAATAGCAGTTATTGCCGCGCTTACCTTTTTTGTGCTCGGGGTGGACGCAGGTAAACTATTTTCTCCGCTTGCATCTCTGGCCCTGGCGGGATCCTGTGTCGGATTTTTATATTATAATTTTCCTCCTGCAAAGATATTCATGGGGGATGCCGGCAGTCTTTTTATCGGCTTTATGCTCGCGGCATTTTCTCTGACAGAAAGTTATACCAATGTGAATAATCTTGCTGTTCTCACTCCGGTAATAATCCTAGGGGTGCCGATATTTGATACACTCTTTGTAATGTTGATGAGGGCCAAACAGGGAAAACCTGTTTATTTCGGAAGCCCGGATCATTTTCCTCTGCGCTTGAAGCGCTCCGGTATGTCAGGTAGAAGGGTACTCACAATAGTCTACTCTGTTGGTTTTATTCTGGCTATAGTTGCGTATGTATCGACAAAGCTTCCTGTTTTCCACGCAGGAATACTTTATACTCTGGTATTTGCCTTCGCTATATTTGCAGGAGTCAAATTGAGCCGGATGAAGTAAGTGTCCTAAGTTAATAAAGTTTGTAAGGTTTTTAAGGTTTGTAAAGTAAAAGATAAAAAAGGTGAAAATGGATAATATTTTTGCTATTTCTTTATTTTTAATTGAAATTTTATTAATAATACTTGTTCAATTTTCAATGCGCTATACCTATGAAATTACCGAAAATACTCTAAATATCAGGTCTCGAATATTGTTTTTTGTCCCTTTGTTAAGAATGAACATTAATCTGGGTGAAATTAGTGAGTTGCGAAAAATTAGTGCATTGAAATTATTTACATTCGGAGAGAGAGATTGGAACTATGTTTATTATTCTAAGGTAAAAAAGTCAGGAATTGAAATAGTGCTTAAAAAGGGCTCTTGGAAGCATCCAAAATATATGTTCATTACACCTGATGATCGTGATGTATTTATGGAAATAGTCAAAACAAAGAACCCCGATATTAATATAAGTTAATCCTTCTTGTGTGTTCTTGACAATAACCATAAAGTATGGTAATATTACCATATAGTATGGTGGAGGGTGTATGTTGAAGCCTATATTTGGGAATGATGTTGTTGAGAAAATTCTATTTTATATGTATTACTGTAAAAAGGCTTATGCAAGCAAGCTTGCAAATGTTTATGACATCAGAATAAATGGAATACAACAGCAATTGACGCGTCTTGAACAGGGCGGAATCCTTGTAAGTGTTTTAGTCGGCAGAACCAGAATGTATGAGTTAAACCCCAGATATCCTTTTGCCAAAGAATTGATTATTTTAATAAAAAAAGCTTCAGAGTTCCTTCCTGAAGGATATGCTGATAAATATTATATGGAAAGAAATAGGCCCCGCCAAAAAGGAAAACCGTTATGAATAATAATTGGGCAACAATGAAAGTAAAAGATGTAGCGGTTGTTGTCCAGGGGACTTTAAGTAAATATGGTATAGATTCGACTCTTGTTGGGGGTGCTTGTGTTGAAATATACTCCAATAATAAATACTCTTCAGGAGATATTGATATAGTTTCTGACTGGCCGCTTGGGGAAATTGAGAATGCTTTAACGGAAATAGGTTTCAAGAGAAAAGATAAAACGAGATTCTTTGAAAAAAAAGATTGTGAATATTTTCTCGATTTTGTTCAACCTCCTCTGGCTATAGGAAATGCTCCGGTAAAACAGCTTTCCATTATTAAGACTCGAAAGGGTATGATAAAACTCCTTACACCATCGGATTGTGTTAAAGATAGACTGGCTGCTTATTTTTACTGGGACGATAAACAATCACTGGAGCAGGCTATTCTTGTGGCAAAAACTAAAACTCTTGACTATAAAAGCATCGAGAAATGGGCAAAAGGGGAATCAAACTTAAAAAAGTATCGAGAGTTTATTTCCAGGGCTAAGAAGATTACAAAAACGCGGAATATATGTGTATTCTTGACAGCCGTACTCGGCTGTCTTTTGTGTGTCTCAAATATAGCAGGAGAGACGGGTTCTAAAGACGGCAAAAAAGCTCCCAACGAGTACTGGCAGAAGCAAATAGAAAAATTTGAAAAGAAATATAAGATCACCGTGGATTACAAAAAGCTTTTTTATAACAGCTCCGGCGTAAATGGTGAAAAAGCTCTTGATTCCCAGCTTGCGGTGTATGTTCCAATGCTCATGTCGGAGTTTTCCATTTATCCCCCTGCACTATTTGAAAGTTCAATGATGAAAAAGATAGTCCTTTGCCGGAATATGAAAAATAATGAAAATCAGAGACTGGGGTACGCTCTTTTTATGAGGGGAAATAATGCTTTTTTTCAGAATGTAGGGGAACTAGATACTTTTAACCATATCCGGCTTACGGTGCATCACGAGTTTTTCCATTCCTTGGATGAACTTAAAGGGGAAGAAGAGGAAGAGTGGGAAAAACTAAATCCAAAAGATTTTAAGTATTTCTGCAGGTTCGGAATAGGCGAGGAATTCCTTGACAAAATTGCGAAAGACCGGCAGAACAAAAAGCCTTTTTCCGGTTTTATAACAAGATACTCCCAGGCAAATGCAAAAGAGGATCGCGCGGAGATATTCTGTCATATGGTGTTTTACCCGGAAGTTATAAAGAAAAAGAGCAAAAACGATCCGGTTATTGCGGCAAAGATTAAATATATAAAAGCCCTGCTGAGCAAAATGTGTAAAGAAATGGATGACGGTTTCTGGGAGATGGCGGAGAAACGACAGGTCTGGAAGATGAGCTCTTATTCCAGGGGAGAGTACTATCAGTACATAGGTGATTATAAAAATGCTTTTAAATATTTTAAAAAAGCTGCTGAAGATGATCCGGAAAAACCTGAAACTGATGAGTTTTATACGGAGGAATGGTACAAAAACTCTTCAGAACTAGCAAAGACCCTCTCGGAGTATGAAGTGGGTCAATATTTGTTTGATGACCGGAACGGTGATAATCAGGAAGCCGTTTCCTGGATCAAGAAATCAGCCGGTAAAGGCTATGTTGATGCCCAGATCTTCCTCGGTCAGATGTATGAGGAAGGGTTGAGTGTTAAAAAAGACATAAATGAAGCAAAAAAATGGTACAGTCTTGCCGAAAAACAAGGAAGTAAAAAAGCCTCCGTTTTATTGAATAATCTGCTGTATGAAAAATAATCTTAGTTGTCGAAAATGCTTGTTTGTAACAGACAGGTGTTTTTTTAAAACGTCAGAATGGCATCGAATATTCAATGTTCTGAGCTAGGAATTAAGAGTCCTAAAGAAAAAGGAGTAAATAGATGACTAAAAATACGCATTTAATGCAGGCAGGGTATCCTGATAGAAGCGTTTCTATGGATGTATTGCCGGGGTTTATTGATCCTCCAAAAGGTTATGGTGAAGTTCCTTTTTACTGGTGGCAGGGGGATAGGCTTACCCGAAAGCGCCTGCTTTGGCAGTTGGATCAACTAAAGAATAAAGGCATATCCAGCCTGCAGATCAATTACAGCCATCTTGATGAAGGCGGTTTTTTCTTTGGCCTTTCCAATCCCAGCAAACCTGCGCTTTTTACAGTGGAATGGTGGAAACTTTTTAAATGGTTTGCTTTTGAAGCTAAAAAGCGTGATATGACAGTGAGCCTTAGTGATTATACGCTCGGGATAGGGCAGGGTTTTTCAATGGATGAAGCAATAGAAAAAAATCCGGAGTTAAACGGTTCCATGCTGAAAAATATTACGAATATTCTCGCCGGGGCAGGCACTCTTAAGATGCCGGAAAATCTTCTTAATCTGACCGTGTATAAAATGAAAGAAGACGGTTCTTTGAACATTAATACCAGAAAAAATATTATGTCTAAGGTTAAAGCCGGCAGTTTGAGTTATGATTTTGGCCGGGAAAAATGGAAAGTAATAGCCGTATATGCAGAGCGGTTAATTCCCTCCTACGACCCTATGCATCCGCAAAGCGGTAAGGCCTATATTAAATATTTTTTCGAGAAATTTGAAAAAGCGTTGCCGGGAAAAAGTTCAAAATATCTTAATTTTTTCTTTTCTGATGAATTAAATTTCAGGGTAATCGGTAATCTTTGGAATAAACGTTTTGCAAAAGAATTTAAAAAACGAAAATCCTATGACCTGATCCCGTATCTGGATGCTTTATATACCGACATCGGGTCTGTCACCCCGAAAATACGGCTCGATTATAATGATGTTATCGTGAAACTTTCTGAAGAAAACTTTTTTAAGCCTGTATATCAGTGGCATCAGGACAGAGGTCTTATTTATGGCTGTGATCACGGCGGACGGGGAAAAGATCCTGAAGAATTCGGTGATTATTTCCGTACGCAGCGCTGGAATCAGGGTCCGGGTTCGGATCAGCCTAATCTGTCAAAAGATATTATCAAAGCAAAAGTTGCATCATCAATTGCCCATTTGTACAACCGGCCGCGTGTGTGGCTTGAAGGCTTTTATGGCAGCGGTTGGGGTACAACTTCTGCCGCCGTTACGGATGCTATTTTTGCCAATTTTGTGGCAGGATATAATCTACTGTCATTTGCCGCTCTTAAATATTCAACACAAGGCGGTTGGTGGGAATGGGCGCCACCCTGCAATCATTTCCGTATGCCTTATTGGGCCCAAATTAGTCCTTTGATGGATTGTATACAGCGTCTGTCGTACTTGCTGTCACAGGGTTATCACAATTGTGACGTTGCAATTATTTATCCCACCGAACCGGTGATTGCCGGACTGGACGGGAAAAAATCCGTGAACGCTGCTTTTGAAGCAGGGGAAAGGTTATACGACAAAGGCATCGACTTCGACTTTATTGATTTTGAATCTCTGGCGTGCGCCGGGGTTAAAGACAAAGAATTGCAGGTTGCAGGCGAAAAATATAAGGTGCTGGTTATTCCTTCGATGAAGGTAATGCGTTATTCTTCGCTTAGAAAAATAGAAGAGTTCAAAAATGCCGGCGGTTTGATAGTAAATATCGGTGATATCCCCGAAGCAACGGAAAAATGCGGCTCGAATGATGCGAAAACATCAGAACTTATTGCCGGTATATTTGCAAAAAGACGGAACATTTTACGTTGCCAGGATGCAAAAATAGTGCCTTCTATTATATCGGGAAAATATCAGGCTAACTTCAAAATACTTTCAGCATTGAAGGAAAGACCTTATGTTGTGCACCGGATAATAGGAAAACGTGATGTGTATGCTCTGTACAATTTCCCTGCAGGAAGCAGATGTTTTTTTAAAGCGAAAGGAGCGGTTACGCTCTGGGATCCATGGAAAGGGGGAATTGCTTCGCTCTCTGATTTTGCCGTGCAGACGAATGAAGGCACGGAATTAACTTTACCGTTATCAAAAAAAGAAATCCAGATCATTGTTTTTGACCCGGAAAACACCGGATGTAAAAATATTATCAGAAAGAAAAAAGTTTTAAAGGAAATTACTCTCGACAATACCTGGGAGTTTGAAATAAAGCCTTCGCTTGATAATCAATGGGGGGACTTTAAGCTTCCTGCCGGGAAAGAATTATTAGGCGCGGAAGTGCGGCAATTGTACTCTTGTGAAGACAAAGAGTATGCTGGTGAGAAAATTGTTTTTGATAAAAACTGGAAAAACGTGACCTGTGCTTACGGACCTCAATTTCAAAAGCTTGGCGCTTTGCCTGTTTTACCTTTTGAAGAAGAGTTGATAAAGATGAAGCCTCAAAACGCGGGAACCGGAGTAAAGATCAACGGTAAGAAATACCTCTGGGAAGAGTATGCTTTTTCCTGGCAGCATGGCGTAGAAGACGATCCCGGTCATCAGGGCTGGCACGGCTTGAAAGGACAAATGTATGATGATTTTATCCGTTTGGGCGCTTTAGGAGAACTGAAACATTCAAAAAAAAGATTTCCGGAACCTTCGGGAAATTACTACATCCTATATACATCGATCATTGCTCCTTTTGCAGGAGTTTTCGATCTCTTGACGGGCAATGAAAAACCAATAGCATTATTTGTAAATAATTCAAAAACAGATGTAAACAGCAGAACAATTATTTTGAGAAAAGGTGCCAATCCGGTATTACTTGTGTATAACAAAGCATGTGAGACCTACTTCCTGGCACGTAAACCGAAGGCGCCGTATCCTAAAAAGCAACCGGTTTCAATGCGTTGGTATAAGGATTATGGCGTGCTGCCTTTTGATTGTTCAATTAAAAAAGATCCGCAAGGGTTATTTGCTTTTGAATCAACCCCGGGACTGCGTTCATTTACTTTCTCGGCTTACGGAAAAGTGACAATCTGGATTGATGGCGTTCAAATACGACCGATAGCCGGACAAAAACAACTTGATGGATTAACGGGGTATATTGTAAATCTTAAAGATTCAAAATTAACGAGTTCGCTAGTTGTATTAAAAATAAAATACCAGCCGGGTTACCGTGGTGCAGGCGCTATTCCTGCGTATTTCAGGCAGCAATGCGGCAAAGGTTCCATAAATTTGGGAGACTGGTCAAAAATTGACGGTTTAAAATCATATTCCGGCGGAGCCTGGTATAGAAAAACCGTTGATATCCTGGCCGCGGATTTAAAAAACAAATTGGAAATTGACCTTGGAGAGTTGGTATCTTCAGTTGAATTGTATGTGAACGGGAAGAGCGTCGGTATTAAGCTTTCACCACCCTGGACATTCGATATTACTCAATTTGCAAAGGAAAGTGAAAATCAAATAGGACTGCTAATTTATAATACTCTGTCCAATAATTATATTGCAATCCCGACCAGATACAGGGGTGAGTTAAAATCAGGATTGATCGGTCCGGTGATAATAAAAATATGCAGGTAATAAAGCGCATTTTAAAGATGTATTTATCTTGCGGAATATTTGAGCAGATAATGATATAATTAAACATGTCCAAATTAAAATTAGGATATAAATATGAAGCTTTGGATAACTGGAAAGCGAAGTGGGTTACGCTTGGCAACGGTTTTTATTTCATAAATCTTTATTACAGGTTTAGAAAGAGCTTCAACCTGCCTGGAAATAATATTAACTCTGCAACAATCAGGATATCTGCGGATACGAGATATAAATTATGGGTTAACGGGGTATATGTTTGCCGCGGTCCTGCCAAGGGTTATCCCTGGGTTCAGCCGTATGATGTTGTAGATATAAAAAAATATCTGAAGCCCGGAAAAAACGTCCTGGCAGTTCTTCATTATTCCTGCGGAGTTTCCACTTCTTCTAACGTTTGGAGAAACAGAGCCGGAATTATTCTTGACGGGGAAGTGACCTTGGAAAACGCCGCACCGGTCAGATTGGATACCAACAGTACCTGGAAAGCAATTTCTGATTCCTCCAGGGTTCCTGAAACCAGCCGGTATGGAATGGCTTTGTTCTTTCAGGAGGTTTTTGATGCAAAAAAAGATGAGAAAGGATGGACAGAAATAGATTTTGACGACAGTAAATGGTTTTGTGCGGTGGAGATGGTTAAACCGGGAGGCTCTCCCTGGTACAATATGGAAGAAAGAGGAACTCCTTTATTAAGTGAAGAAAAAAATAAATTTATTGACGCAGTAAGGTTTTATTCAGGTAAAAATCATGCTGACTGGAAAAATAACAGCCGGCTTAGAGAAATACTATATGAAGAAAAAAGAAATCATATTCCGGCTTCTTCCCCTAATAACCCGATAAAAGTAACGAAAACCATTGACGGTGTTGAATCATTCACAGTAAAACCCTCAGGCAAAGATAAATTCCTGGCGGTATTGCTGGATACAGGCAGAACTTCTGTCGGGTGTCCGAACATCGCTATAGAATCTTTGGCGGGTGGAGAGGTTGTCGATCTTTTTTATACTATGAGGTCTCCTGACGATATAAATTTTATGTTTAAACCGAAAGATTACTGTGAGATTGCGCTTATAGACAGGTATGTTTGCAGGAAAGGGGAGCAGGAGTTTGAACCGTTCCATTTTAAGGGATACCGCTATCTGCTTTTAGTTTTCAGAAATGTGGTCAAGCCTCTTATTATAAAAAAGATCTATCATAACTTTGTGGCTTATCCTGTTGATTTTAAAGGGAAATTTGAGTGCTCGGATAAAGAATTAAATAAAATATGGGATGTCGGAAGATGGACCATGCGCTGCTGTATGCTTGATTCTTACGTGGATTGTCCTGACCGGGAACAGGGGCAATGGATGGGAGATGCTTTAGTCGAAGAAGATGTTAATTTTCATGCATTTGGCGATAAATTCCTTGCTAAAAGGTTAATAAGGCAGGGTGCTCAAAGTCAACTGCCGAATAAGCTCTTATTCGGAGTTTTTCCGACTGAGGCGCATTCCTGTATATTACCCGATTATAATTTTACATGGCTTCTTGCAGCTGAAAGATACTATTTTTATACGGGAGATATTTCCATACTTGAGGAGATTTTTCCGGCCGCAAAATCAAATCTAACCTGGTTTGAAAAATTCGCAGGCGAAAAAAATTTGCTTGGAAATCCCGAAGGGTTATGGCTGTTTTTGGACTGGTCAACAATTGATAAAACAGGGATTACCGCAAGTTTTAATTTATGGTATCTTTTGGGTTTGCAGTGCATGCAGAGAATATGCAAATTACTGAAACAAAACGGAAGTCATTACAGAAAACTCGAGATAAAACTTAAAAAAGCACTGTTAAAAACATTCTACGACAGGAAATCAGGCTGCTGGTACGAATCCTATGATCCTAAAACCGGCAAATTAAGCCAGTTGAGCCAGCATGCAAATGCTTTAGTGGTTTTGGCGGATTTACCTGTGGGTAGCGGCGGTAAAAAGATATTAAAAGATTCTTTTTATAAGGAATCTACCTATAAGAATCCCAGAGCAAGCAGTTATTTTGCCTACTATGTTCTTGAAGCTTTGTTTAAGCTCGGTGAAAGGGAACTGGCTTTAAAAAGAATTAAGGAAGGTTGGGGCAAAATGATAAAAAAAGAAGCTACAACTTTCTGGGAAACATGGGGAGCTTTAGACGGTGCCTGGTCGGTCTGCCATGCGTGGAGCGCTCACCCGGTGGCGCTTCTTTCAAGGAATGTGCTTGGATTAAAGGCAACGGGCGCAAATTGGAAAACATTTGAATTCAAGCCCTGTGAAGATTTAAATATTAAATGGGCAAAAGGTGTTATTCCTACATCATTCGGTGACATAAAAGCGGAATGGAAAAGAGATAAACAGGGAAAACTTTCATACGATGTGGATTATCCGTGTGAATTAAAAGGATATTTTGTGGATTCAAAAGGCAGGCGTAAGAAAATATGAATTATACCGTGTTTTCGGATCCGGAATCTGTTTAATCATTCACTTTCTTTTTAATGAGAATTGTATTTACCTGCTGCTTTTTAGAAAATGAGCATAGATTTAAGCCTCTCTTGTCTGAAATTCCTCAGAATAAATGAAAATGATTGATTTTAAGGGCTTTTTATAATAAAATACTTGTCTGATATAAAGGCGGCGGGTGTAGCTCAGTTGGTTAGAGCGTCAGATTGTGGATCTGGATGCCGCGGGTTCAAATCCCGTCACTCGCCCCATATTATTTGCAAAGCAAATAATAGAGCAATTGAACAATAGATCAATAGAAAATAGACAATATTAACATGCCATTAAATCTTGTAAATTTAAGGAGATGCAGACCTTCAAAGTGATGAGAATATCGATAAAAGTAAAAATGGCTTTGATGGTGTTTTTGATTATATCCGCAGTACTTATTGCGGTAAGTTTTATAATCATAGACCAACTTAAAAAACCTCTTGAAAACGAAATTGAAAAGAAAGCGGCGGCTATTACAAGGAATCTGCTCCGCTCGGGTTCAGAAGCTATACTTACCGGGGATGAACTGCGTCTTTCCGAAGATGTTGAGAATGCGGGTAAAAGCGATCCCGGAGTTATCTATGCGATGGTTGTTGACAACGAAAATAAAATAATAGCGCATTCTAATGCGGAGATTATAAAAGGGACCCGCCTTAATGATACTGCCTCTCTTGGTGCAATGACAGCCGGTAACGAATTTTACAAGCAGGATACCATTGATGCCAAAACCGGTATTGGAGTCCTGGATATTTCCAGGGCGATAATTGTTTCCGGGAAAAAACTTGGTATTGTAAGGCTGGGGTATTCAAAAGACGAAGTGGAAAAAGCAGTCGGCAAAGTAAGCAGGATGATTCTTATAGTCGCAGCTTTTGCAATAGGGATTACGATTTTAGTTTCTTTCTTTGCAATAAGTATGATGGTAAGACCGATAGAACAACTGACCCGGGCTGTTAAATTGTTCGGACAGGGAGGTCCTGACCAGAAGATACTTGTTAAATCTAATGATGAAATACGGGAACTTGCTGACAGTTTTAATGAAACTGTTGAGATTCTTGATAAGACACAGAATAAACTTCGAAGGCGTGTCAGGGATATTTCCACCCTGCTAAACGCGTCAAAAGAGCTTAATTTCAGCCAGGACATGAAGAATATTGTAAGTGTTATTCTTTATACCTGTAAAGAACATATTAATGCCTCAAGCTCGGTTCTTTATCTTTTACTCAGTGAAGAAGAGGCAATACTCAGCTTTAACGTAGCGTCGGGGATAAATGATACCGGGAAGATTTCTTTTGACACCTCTGACCTGTTGTTCAAATATATTTCTGAACACAAAAAAATCCTGCTTATGCCGGAGCTGGAAAAAGCGCTGGGTGAAAGCGATAAGAAAAATCTTGATAATCTCAGAAAATTAAATTGTCAGATTCTTGCTCCGATAATTGCAAAAGAAAAAGTTAATGGTCTGATGATTATCGGGCCCTGCAAATATGAAAGAGAATATCAGGAAGAAGATTGGGAGTTTTTGTCGGCGCTTATAGGTATGGCAAACGTGGCAATTGAGAACTCTTATTTGCATACACTTTCTATTACTGACGGGCTTACAAAGTCTTATTTACGAAGATATTTCCTTTTCCGTCTGGAAGAAGAAGTTAAAAGGGTGCAGCGTTATGGCGGCGTAATATCTGTTCTAATGATAGATCTGGACTTTTTTAAGAAAGTCAATGATACCTATGGTCATCAGGCGGGAGATAAAGTACTTAAAGAATTTGTTCAGGTTGTTAAAGGAATAAGCCGTTCTACAGATCTTATTGCTAGGTATGGCGGCGAAGAATTTGCTATAATAGCTACTGAAACATCAAGAGAAGGCGCCAGAGTCTACGCTGAAAGAATAAGAGCCGCCGTTGAAAAGCGCGATTTTGATATCGGGGACAGTAAAATAAAGATTACTTCAAGTATAGGCGTTGCAAGCTACCCCGTGGATGCAAAAAAGCTGAATGAACTTATTGCGAAAGCGGACGAGATGCTTTACAAAGCAAAAGAAGGCGGCAGAAACAGAGTATGCCTGCCGGAATCGACAGAAACAGAAATAAAGAGTAGTTAACTGCTGCGGAAGTGGTGGAATTGGCAGACACGCTAGATTCAGGTTCTAGTTCCTTCACGGGATTGGGGGTTCAAGTCCCCCCTTCCGCATTAAATTTGCCAAAGCAAATTTAATATACCCACAGGGTATGACGCGATTGGGAATATTATATTCACTTCGTAAGCGCGTTATGAGCAATTGAGCAATTGAAAATAGACAATAGATAAAGATGCTCAATTGCGTTCTATTCTCGATTTTCTATTTTCGAAAAGTCTTTATGAGGTATATAACGGTTCTTCGTCAAAAAGCACGACGGAGTAAAAGTATACATTAAGTACTGACGGTATCGATTGCGGTCAAATCTCAAATTTCGATTTTCGAAAGATTTCCAAGAACACCTCCAAAGATCCTTTATACCTCTTGTATATCCTCCTTTAGTTCTATTATAATAGTCTTATGATGATAACAAAAGAAACATTCCTCAAATATCTTGCAAGCGGAAGAAAAGGTCCGGCGCCCTTCAGGGAGATAATGAAGCAATTTAATATTTCCAAAAAGGACAAAAAGCGTCTGGACAGGTTTCTTTCCGAACTAATAGCTGACGGTACGATTGTACGGGTGGCGCATGATAAATTTGGATTAGCGGAAGCCATGGACCTTAAAGTCGGAGTACTCTCCGGACACAGGAACGGTTTCGGGTTTGTTATTATTCCCGATGCTGAACAGGATATTTTTATACCTCCGCCTATGATGAACGGAGCAATGCATAATGATAAAGTGGTTGTTCGTGTCACGGGAAGTAAAGACGGGGGGAAAAAGAAAGAAGGGGAGATAATCAGGGTACTTGAGAGGGCAAACAATGAAATAGTCGGGGTTTATGAGGAGAGCAAGCACTTTGGTTTTGTTGTTCCTGATGATAAAAAGGTCTGGCATAATATCTATATTCACAAAAATGATTCAAAGGGAGCAAAGGGCGGGCAAAAGGTAGTTGTAAAGGTGACGGAATGGCCGGATAAAGGACAGAACCCGGAAGGGAGGATTACCGAGATCCTTGGATTCAAATTGGACCCTGAAGTTGATTTCAAAGCAATAATAAGGCAGTATAATATAAGAACTGAATTTACTCCTGAGGTAATAGCAGAAGCAAAGGCTTCTGCGCAGCCCATTCCGGAAGAAGAAATCTGGAAGAGGAAAGATTTTAGAGATGATATTGTTTTTACAATAGACGGTGAAGATGCAAAAGATTTCGATGATGCCGTTTCACTTACAGAAAAAAACGGAGAGTATCATCTGGGCGTGCATATTGCAGATGTCAGTTATTATGTTAAACCGGGTTCAGCGCTTGACAGCGAGGGGTATGAGAGGGGAAACAGTATTTATTTCCCGAATCATGTTATCCCTATGCTCCCTGAAGCCTTGTCCAATGAAATGTGTTCGCTTAAACCGGATGTAGACCGCCTTACTATGTCTGCTGTAATGAAACTGGATGCGAAGGGCGAGCTGAAAGGATACGAACTGGTAAAGAGTATCATCAGGTCGAAACGAAGGATGACTTATACGAAGGTTTCAAAAATAGTAGAGGATAAAGATAAAGAGCTGAGAGCGGAATATTCTGACATTGCTTCCACTCTTGACAACATGCTTAAGCTCGCAAAAATCCTGAACAAAAAAAGATTTAACGACGGTTCAATAGATTTTGACCTTCCTGAGACTAAAATTATTCTGGATAGCCATGACGCGCCGCTCCGGGTCGAAAAAATTATCCGTAACTGGGCTCACCGGCTTATTGAAGAGTTCATGCTGCTTACCAATGAAGTGGTTGCCACGCATATCTTCCGCCAGGGGCTTGCTTCAATATACAGGGTGCATGATATTCCTGACTATGATGATTTGATTGAATTTGAACGGTTTGTAAATTCCTTAAAGTATCCCTTAAAGTTGAAAGAAGATGTCGATCCAAAACTTATCCAGGCTCTCTTAAAGAGAGTAAAGGGTACACCGGAAGAAGAAGTTATAAATAATCTGGCGCTCCGGTCTATGAAACTTGCTGTTTATTCCACGGAAGCAAGAGGACATTTTGCTCTGGCAAAGAAGTATTACAGTCACTTTACCTCGCCGATAAGAAGATATCCTGACCTTGCGGTCCACCGCGTGCTTAAAGTACTTCTGGAAAAGGATAATAGAAACAAATATCCTCAAAGTGAACTCATAAAGACTGCGAAACATTGTTCGGATACGGAACGGGTTGCTGAGGAAGTTGAAGAAGAGATAGTAAAACTGAAAAAAATCCAGCTTATTAAAAACCATGTCGGTAGAGTGCTTGACGGGGTTGTTACCGGCGTACAAAGCTACGGTATCTTCGTGGAACTTTCAGTGCTTTATATTGAAGGACTGGTACATGTTTCCAGTATGGCCGATGATTATTATACTTTTGATGAAAAACAGTATGCAATGTTTGGCCGAAATAACAAAAAGAGATACCGGCTGGGAGATAAAGTAAAAGTCAAAGTTGAACGCGTTGATGTTGATAAACGGCAGGTAGATTTTGTGTTAGCGAAGTAAAACAAAGTTTTCTCCGGGTTTTTCTTTGAGAACTCCGTCTATTTGCCGGCTTCAAACCTGTCAGAATAGTCGGATAATGATAAGGCCAGTGTAACGCCGGATTGCTGTAATGAAACGATCCGCACTTTAACAGTTACAGTCCCGATCTGCTTTCTAAAATCAACATTTTTGCTTAGCGTTCCTTTGATTTCGTAAACTGTAATAGTGCACTCGTCCCTGGAATGATTTATAGTATTAAGTCCGATGTAGCCATAGGAAAGATTTCTGCATTTTATAGAAACCTGTTTTCCTGACTTTAAATTGATAATATATTCTTTCCCGTCTGCAGCTGTGCCCGTTGATTTTCCGGAGTTTGTTTCGGAAGGGTTTATTATAGTCAGTGCGTCATCCGGGTTGGTAATGGGAGCTATTGATAAAATAGCGCTTGAACCCTTAACGCTTATGAGCCTGACTTCAAGGGTCCATTTATTTTTTACTATTTTTCGGAGATCCATACCTTTAGATACCGTTCCCGGACTCTTATATATTGATACCATGCATGATTGGTTTGCTTCGTCAACTCCCAGCAGCCGGATTTCTCCGGCAGGTATAATTGCTGATTTTACGGTGACATATTTTCCGATCTCCAGGTTGAAAATCAGGTGATTCTTGGTCTCGCTTGTTTTAGTTGTTACGGTTTCTGTTGCTGTACCTTTTTTTTCGAAAGCTGTCAGAGGGTTTTGGTGTTTAACAAAGTATAGATAAGCTGAATATATCAGGGCCCCTAGAATGACTAGAAATATCAATTTTTTCATAAAAGCTCCTTTACTTTAAAAGAAGTATTTAGTACAATAACTGTAATTTGTTATATGTTATCATAAAAAAATAATTTTTAAAAGGTTAAAGGTTGAAAAATAATAGTTTTAACATAGCTGTTTTTTTTGCGGCAATCAAAGACTACATTTTGATAGCAGCGGTTGCTGCGGTGATTATTACAGGGTCATATTTCGTTATCTTCTCAAAATCCACTTCAGAAAAGGCTGAGTCAAGCGGGGAAAGTACTTCGGAGGACAGTTCCGGCTCCGCTTCTTTGGAAACCCCGGTTAGAAATACAAATGAGGATAGAAAGATATATTATCCTGAAAATAAAAATCAATTTGGCAGTAATAAATTTAATCCGGACAGCAAAGTTGAGAGAAAAGATATTAAAACCCAATCTGTTGAAAAAGGGACTTTTGAAAAAACTGAAGTTAAATCCGGCGTGCCTGAGGGCAGTGCTGCTGATATAACGGGTACTAAGGGTAGTTATTCTGTGTCCGAAACAGGAAGTATCTCCGGCCGGGCATTACTGGAAGAATCCTATTACCATGAGGGCTCAACGGTAATCATCCGGCAGGATAAAGTAGAAATAGCGGTTAAGACCAATGAAAAAGGTGAGTTTAGTTTTATGATGGTACCGGTAGGGAGTTACAAGCTGCTTGCTAAAGCAGAAGAGTATTATCCTGTGGCGAAAGAAGGGGTGAAAGTAGAAAAAAATAAAAATCAAAAGCTTGGCGATATTATACTTAAGCCTGACTTTGATACAGCTTATCCCAGAATTACAAGGAGTAAACCGGAAAGAGGAGCTCTTGATGTGCAGATCCCGAATACTTTCGGTATAAGCGAACTTGAGGCAGGTAATACAAATATGTTTATGGCTTTCGATTTCTCAAAACCTATGGATAAAGATAGTGTTGAAAAAGCTGTGATAATTACTCCGGTTGTCAGGTTCTCGGTTTCCTGGGTCGGCTCCCGGCGTCTTATTGTCAAATGCGATACCCTGGCAGAAGAAAATCCGATAAAACCGAATACGCAATATAAAGTGAGTTTTAAAGAAGGCGCCGTTGCTATAGACGGCAAAAAACTTGTAAAAGCGGAACCATTTACTTTTACTACCGGCGGAATGAAGTTTATTGGGTCGGTTCCGGCTGACTCAAAACTCCATTCGCCTTCAAATAGATCTCTGGAATTTTATTTTAATTTCCCTGTGGATAAAAATAGCGTTACTCCTTCAAATATCATAGTATATCCCGGTTTAAAGGGCCGGCTGCTGTTAAAGGATAATAAGGAGAATCAGATAAGCTTTACTGCAGAGAAATTCCTGCCCTCAGATACTGCTTTTACGGTTACTCTGAAAAAAGATCTAAAGGGAGGGACAGGCGGAACTCTTGGCGCGGATGTAATTGTAAATTTTACTACTGAACCGTTAAAAGTTATGACTACCTGGCCCAAGGATGAAGAGAAAAATATTTTAACCAGCGGATTTCCTTATGTTTTTTTTAACAGTAATGTGAAGAAAGAAACGGTGGAAAAAGCAATTTCATTGAAGCCTGATATTACGGCGGAGCTGGTATGGAAAATAGATGATACTAATATTGAATATTGCATAATGAAGCATAAACCGTATTTTAATGTAAGTACAGAATATACTATTAATATAGCCGACAGTGTTGTGGATTTGTACGATAAAAAACTAAAAGAGCCGTATAAATTCAAATTTAAGACCGAATCCTGCAGGGTTTCCTATATGCAGCCCGGGGAAGGCAGTATGAATGTAGATCCAAAGAGCGGAATTAAAATTATTTTTAATACGGTAATGAATCATGAGGAAACAGAAAAATTTGTCAGTATCGAACCAAAAACAGAAGTTGTTTTCCTTTGGAGTTCCCCCGACAATTATGATATATTAAACATAGAAGCAAAAAACGGTTGGGAACCCCATTCCAGTTATATTTTCAGAGTGGCAAAAGTAGCGCAGGGGAAAAACGGGGAAAGTTTGATAAAAGATTTTAAAGGCGTTATATATATTAAGTAAGTATGGAAGATAAGTACAAAGTGAAAAATTAGAAATACGAAATTCGAAACAAATTCGAAAAGGAAAAAGAAACAACAAAGAAGATGGTTTATTGTCGGTTTTGTTTCGAGTTTTCCGCCTTTGGCGAGATCTCGCTTTCAGCGGACGAGTTTAATGCTTCGAATTTAGCTTGTATCAGTAGAATCTTACTGTACGGATTAGCTGTCGGTTTAACAAAAAACGGTATTGGAGTAAAACCATGTATTTTCAAGAGATTATATTTAATTTGAATAAATTCTGGTCCGATTACGGCTGTGTTATAGTCCAGCCTTATGATATGGAAAAAGGGGCGGGAACCTCTAATCCGGCTACTTTTTTTAATGTACTCGGGGAAAAGCCCGTTAAGGTTTCTTATGTGGAGCCCTCAAGGCGTCCTACTGACGGAAGATACGGGGAAAATCCGAACCGCCTTCAATGTTTTCAGCAGTATCAGGTCATAATAAAACCCTCGCCCAAAGATATTCAGGATATCTATCTTGCCAGCTTGAAAGAACTTGGTATAAGTAAGGATGAACATGATATCCGTTTCCTTGAAGATGACTGGGAATCTCCGACTCTCGGCGCCTGGGGACTCGGGTGGGAAGTGCGTCTGGACGGTTTAGAAATAACCCAGTTTACTTATTTCCAGCAGATGGGAAGTATTGATCTAAAACCAATTTCTTCTGAGATCACCTACGGGTTGGAACGTATTGCTATGTTCATCCAGAAGAAAAAATCCATATTTGATATAGAGTGGAACAAAGGTGTGACGTACGGCGAAGTGGCTCACAGGTCGGAAGTAGAATTCTCTAATTATAATTTTAAGCTGGCTGATACCGGAATGCTGGCGCAGCTGTTTGATATGTACGAAAAAGAGGCAAAAGCGCTTCTAAAACTGGGTTACGCTTTACCCGCGTATGACTATGTATTAAAATGTTCTCATACTTTTAACTTGCTGGATGCCCGGGGCGCCATAAGCGTTACGGAAAGAGTGCATTATATTGGACGGGTAAGAAATATCGCAAGGAAATGCGCTTTAGGGTATCTGAAGAAAACCGGAGAAACTGATGAGTAAAGATCTATTACTGGAAATAGGCACGGAAGAGATACCTGCAAGCTATATTGCTTCCGCTATGCAGCAGCTCGGGCATAATATTGTCAAGCTTTTCTCGGAAAATAAGATAAAGATAGAGGGCGGTGTTACCGGCTATTCTACGCCGAGACGTTTTGCACTTCTGGTTACCGGTGTTTCTGAAATACAGGAGGATATCTCTCTTGAACTTATGGGACCGCCAAAAAAAGCGGCTTTTGATTCGGAGGGAAAACCTACGCAGGCGGGGTTAGGCTTTGCTAAAACAAATGGAATGGATGTAAAGGACCTTATAATAAAATCCACGCCAAAAGGCGAATATCTCTGCGCTCAAAAACTTATCAAAGGTAAGGAAGTTAAGTCCGTACTTTCCGAACTTATGAAGAAACTTGTTTTATCTCTTAATTGGCCTAAATCAATGCGCTGGCATGATGAAGTCCGCTTTCCTAGACCAATACGTTCAATGCTCTGTCTTTTCGGGAAAGATACGGTAGAATTTACCGTCTCAGATGTTACATCATCCAATAAAACTTACGGTCATAGAATATTGAGCCCGGAAAGCGCGGTAGTTATGGAACCTTCTAAATATCTGTCAGTACTGCGTGAAAAAGCGGTAATCGCGAATTTTGAAGAAAGAAAGAATGAGATTATAAAGCAGGTGGAAGCTCTTGCCGTAAAAGCGGGCGGAGTTGCCAATATTTCACCGGTAATACTGGAAGAAAATGTAAATACTGTTGAGTATCCGACTGCAATGCTCGGGAGATTTGATGAAAAGTACCTTGCCTTGCCGGAAGAACTATTGATCCAGGTTATCGAGCAAACACAAAAGTATTTTTCTGTCAGGGGCTCAAAGAAAGAAAAGATCCTCCCGTTCTTTATTGCCGTGAAAAACGGGAAAGATACCGCGGTTCCTGTTATTATTGACGGTAATGCAAGGGTTTTAAAGGCGAGATTTGAAGATGCAGAGTTTTTCTTCAACGAAGACAGAAAAACTACACTGGAAAGCAAGCTGCCTAAATTAAAAACAGTCTCTTTTCAGGATAAGCTGGGTACTATGTTTGACAAGACAGAAAGACTTGCCAAACTTGCCAATGAAGCAAAGCAGCTCCTTAAATTGTCCGAGTATGATGATATTAAAAAAGCTTGTGAACTTTCAAAAATAGATCTTAACACAGGTATGGTCAGAGAGTTTACAGAGCTTCAGGGTGTGATGGGCAGGGAGTACGCGCTTGCTGACGGGGTAAAAAAAGAAGTGGCCATGGCTATTTCAGAACACTACCTCCCTCGGTTTCTCGGAGATGGCCTTCCTAAGACCGAAACCGGTATGGCACTTGCCATTCTTGATAAAATAGACACTATCGTCGGGTGCTTTTCAATCGGCGTTATTCCCTCCGGCTCGCAGGATCCGTACGGACTTAGAAGAAATGCTCTTGGCGTTGTAAGTATTATATTGAATAAAAAGATAGAGGTGCACCTTGAAGAGTTGATCAACGCTTCCCTGGATACTTACGCGGACAAGATCAATGTACAGAAAGGAAAAGTTCTTAATGAAATAATGGAGTTTGTGAAAGGAAGAATGGAAAACCTCCTTCTTGATAAAGGAATCCGTTATGATGTGGTAAATGCCGTTCTGGCCTCTGATTTTGATAATGTAACTCTGACTTTTAAAAAAGCAGCCGAGCTGAACAATCTTTCGAAAGAGCCGGATTTTAATAAAGCAATAACGACCTTCTCCAGAGTAATAAATATTATTTCCAAGAAGGGGGGTGAGCACGGGACTTTGACGGATGCGCCTAACCCGCACCTTTTTAAAGAGCAAGAGGAAAAGGATCTTCATGGTAAAATAGAAAAAAGGAAACTTGATTTTATTAAAATGATAGAAAATAGCGATTATGTATCCGCGTTCAAGGTCTTAAAAGAACTCATGCCCTATATTGATGCCTTCTTTGAAAAAGTAATGGTAATGGATAAAGATAATGCCGTTAAAAATAACAGGATAACTCTGCTGACGCACCTCAATTTCATGTTCAAGAAGATGGGGGATTTTAGTAAGATAGTGCAGTAAAAATATAGTTCATAAAGTTTGTAATGTTTATAAGGTTCATAAGGTCTAAAATCTTGAGGGATGATTGATTAAGGTTGTTTGAATAATTTTACTCGCGTTCCACGTTACTCACATTATAATAATAAAAAAGGCGGGAGATTATCCCGCCTTTTACTTTTATAGACGTTACAGACATTTATAGACTTTTATGGACGTTTTTTATTTGTTCTTTACCTCATAAACAAAGAGATCGTTTTCGTGTCTCAGGTACAGCCTTCCTCCGGTGACTACGGGGTGGTTCCAGAAAGGGTCACTGCCTTCGCTTTCGAGTTTGAAGTTCCCTGTCTCTTTATAGCCTTTTGTGGAGGCTTCGATAAGAGCTACCTGGCCTTTTTCGCTGTAGCAGTAGAGCATACCGTCTGCGTAGGTTACAGAGCCTTTACCGACACCGTTTGCCTTCCATAACTCTTTGCCGGTTTTAATGTCTATACAATGCCAGCCCCGGTATTTATCCCCGGCGCCGTAAATATAACCGTCCAGCATCACAACACCGCCGTGATGGTTGTCTATGTTTTTTCCGGACCAGGCTTCCTCAACTGAATCTCCTGAATCGCTGATTTTTAGCGCTTTGTCCTCAGTGCCATAACCGCTTGTGATATAGACAAAACCGTCTTTGTAAACCGGAGTTGTTGCGTGCACATCATAGGGAGTGGAGTAAGGGAATTTCCAGATGAGTTTGCCGTTTTTAGGGTCTATTCCGACAGCGTATTTTGCGCTCATCGTCAAAAGTACGTTTTTACCTTTATGAGTTACTATTATTCCCGAACAATAAGAGGCATTATCTTTAATACTTTCGGTAGCCCAAACTTGTTTTCCTGTTTTTTTGTTAAGCGCGACACAAAGTACTTTAGAACCTCCCGGCATGCATATTAAGTTGTCGCCGTCTATTGTGACTGATTCGGCAAAACCCCAGTTACCTGAGGAACCTCCCACTTCTTCATCTTTAAAGTTAAAACTCCATTCTTCTTTTCCTGTCTTTGCATCAAAAGCCCCGAGCCGTCCGCCGCCGCTTATCTGATAAATCATTCCGTCACTGTAAACGGGAGTACTTCTTGTTCCGGGGTAAGCCCCTGTCCAGGCCTTTCCATTTTCGACCTGCCATAACATTTTGCCGTTCATCTCAAAAGCTGTAATAAAAGTCTTACTTTTTGAGTCACCTGCCGTATAAATTAGGTTATCTACAACCATAACGGTAGCATATCCCTTTCCGCACTTGTCAAATTTCCAGAGAAGTTTTGGGCCTTCCGGCGGCCAGATTTTTAGCAGACCTTTGTCAGCTGATATGTTATCGTGATTTGTGCCGTTGAACGCCGGCCAAAAAGCCGTTTCCGCCCCGCAAACCGAAAAGAGCAGTACAGTTGAAAATAGCGCTGTAGTCAAAATACTTTTTACCATTTAAAGCCTCCCTTTGAAACCCGAAAAAGCTGAAAGAATGAAACAGAAATATTTAATTTTTGCTTCTTTTTTTGTTCTTTTTCGAATTTGTTTCGAATTTCGAGTTTAGAGTTTTATGCTTTTCCTATTTCCCTTTTACATCATAAGTATAAAGCATATTCGCATGTCTGATATAAAGTTTTCCGTCACAGATAACAGGGTGCGCCCAAAAGGTGTCTTTACTTGCTTTCGGGAGTTCAAAAGAGCTGATCTCTTTGTATGCTTTGGGCGTTGCCTCGATAAGTACCAGTTTTCCGCTCTCATTAAGCAGGTAAAGCATTTTATCCGCGTAAAGAATTGAACCTTTGCCTTCTCTAACTTTCCAGGAGGTTTTCCCGTTTTCAAAATTTATACAGGACCATACGTTGGCTCCGGCCCCGTAAATATAACCGTCAATTAAGACCACTCCTCCGTGATGGTTTTCCATAGCATGAGTTGACCAGACTTCTTTTACGGAAGTACCGTCTTTAGAAAGCTTCAGGAGTTTGGAATCCTTGCCGTAATTGCTGGTAATGAAAATAGAACCGTTTTTATAAAGCGGAGTGGTAGCATGGACATCGCATCCGGTTTCGTAGAAAAATTTCCAGATTAGTTTTCCCGTATCAGCATTTATTCCGAGAGCGTATTTTGCGCTCATGGTGAGGAGCTGTCTTACTGCTCCTACTTTTACTATAGTCGGCGTACAGTAGGAAGGAGTGTCTTCCAGTCCGGTTGTGGCCCATTTCTTTTTTCCGGTTTTTTTGTCTAAAGCGAGGACAATAGCTTCCTTCCCGCCCGGCATGCAGAGAATATTATTTCCGTCTATAAGAAGGGATTCCGCAAGTCCCCAGCTGCCGATGGTGCCCCCGCACTCTTTAACAAGATCCAAAGACCATACAGGTTTTCCTGTTTTAGCATTTAGCGCCGCCAGCATTCCTGCTCCGCTAAGATGGTAAGTCATACCATCATCATAGGTAGGAGTCCCTCTTGTTCCGGGATAATCCGCTTTCCAGGCTTTACCTGTGGCTTGCTTCCAGAGAAGTTTTCCTTCCATATCAAGCGCCATTACCGTGTTTTCCCCTGAAATATCCCCCGCAGTAAATATCATCCCGTCGGAAATCGTAACGGAAGCATAACCTTTCCCGCAGTCCTCAAATTTCCAGAGCAGTTCCAATCCGCCATTTGGCCAGCTTTTAAGCAGTCCCGTTTCCGGGCAGATACTCTTTTGATTTACCCCCTGGAATGTCGGCCAGGACGGTGTTTCAGCATAAGAAAGGGCATTGAAAAACACTGATATTAGCAAAACCAAAGTGAATCTTATCATATGAAGCCTCCTATTTTAGTAGAGCAGGACAATAATACCACTATTTTGACTGTAATTTCAATAATACTCAAAAGTGTGACAGTCACGGTGTGACTGTCACACGGGGACAGACGAACTTCTGAAATGTACCAAAAGGGAAGGTATTATTGTATAATGATATACAATGGGTATTTGGAGGTAATAAATTATGTTGATAAAAAAGAGTGGCTTGCAGGTTAAAGGAATATGTAAAAATTACAAAAATGCGGCGGGGGAGTTGAAGGTACTTAAGAAAATTTCATTTGATGCTCTGCCGGAAGAGACTCTTGCAGTTACCGGACCTTCGGGGTCGGGGAAGAGCACGCTTTTAAGTATAATCGGACGAATCGAGGATCCTGATAGTGGTGAGATCATTCTTGACGGTGTAAATGTTTTGAATTTGAAAGGGGCCGAGTTATACGCTTATCGTAATAGATCTGTAGGTTTCATCTTTCAGGAGCATTTTCTTTTGCCGCAGTGCACCGCGCTTGAAAATGTTTTACTGCCGGCTATACCGGAGGGAAAGGGAAGGGAGCTTAAAGCACGAGGGGTTGAACTTCTTTCTAAGCTTGGTTTAAAAGATAAAGCGGGTTCATTTCCTTCCGGGCTTTCCGGAGGGGAAAAGCAAAGGGTGGCAATTGCCAGAGCTATGCTAAATTCTCCGAAACTTCTGCTCTGTGATGAGCCTACCGGTAATCTGGATGCGGCCAACGGAAAAAAAGTAGTTGATATATTTTTAAAATTGGCTAAGATGGAAAAGGTTATTGTGGTAATGGTGACCCATAATCAAGAACTTGCGGAAAAATTTGAAAGCATTTACCATCTGGATAACGGTTTGTTGAGAAAGGTTAAAAATTGAGTATTCTTAAAGTTGCATTTCAAAGCCTGAGATATTATTGGAAGACAGCCCTGGTAATTTCTCTCGGGACAGCTGTTGCTATTGCAGCGCTTACGGGTTCTCTTTTGGTTGGCAAGTCCGTTAAAAACAATTTAAGAGATATTGCTATAGGGCGTCTTGGTAATGTAGAAGCTGTTGTCCGATCAAACGGGTATTTTACAAAAGATCTGGCGTATTCGCTCAGAAAAGACCCAGGAAATGAAACTATTACCCAGCCTGCCTTAATACTTTCCGCTTCCGTAACTGAACCGGTAAACGGTGCGGTAATACCTGAAATTAACCTTATCGGCATTACGGGCAACGGGTTTAAATACGGAATAGGCTCGGAAGTTAATCCCCTATCAGGGAGGGAGGTTTATCTTAGTGAAGTATTGCAGAGGGAACTCAAGGTTAAATCAGGCGATTTCCTCGTCGTAAAGACAAGAAAAACCGGGCCGGCGCCTGTGGAGACTCTTTTCGGACAAAAGGAACTTTCCGATAATATCCAGTCTTTTTCTGTGAAAGTGCTTGGAACGGTACAGTATCCCAGGGCTGATATTTTTAATTTAAAAAATGAAACTATTAAACCCCGGAATATCTACATCTCTTTGGAGTTTCTTCAGAGAGAGCTGAAAAAAAATGATTTAATAAATACCGTATTGCTTCTCAAATCCGGTTATGCGTTATACTGGGAAGAACGGCTGAAAGAAGCTGTGACGTTCTCTGATCTGGGTATAAAACTAAGCATTACGGGGAAAAACATTCTTCTTGAAAGTGACAACCTTATACTAACCTCCGGAGCGCTTGAAGCGGTGCGTCAGACTGCATCTCAAGTAAAAGCAGATTTCTCTCCGGTCTCCTTCTATATACTAAATAATGTTAATGGAACCTCTCCTTATTCTGTGGTGGGAGGTTTAACAGGTATTGGTAATGATGAAATAGTTTTGAGTGACTGGATGGCTGAAGATACCGGCTCAAAGAAAGGTGATACTTTAAAGGCAGAGTATTTTGAGATCACCTCCGGCGGAGAGTATATTACAAAGTATAAAGTATCCACTGTTAAAGAGATCTTAAAAACGGAAGAAATGGCAAAACTTGTTAGGGCTCCTTTTTTAGAAGGAGTCAGCGACTCCCGGAATATCGCTGATTGGAAATCCCCGTTTCCTGTTGATATGAACAAGATCCGCAATAAAGATGAACTTTACTGGGATAAATATAAAACCGCTCCCAAGGCTCTGGTTTCACTCGAAATGGCACGATCCTTCTGGCCGCCGCAGTATTCCGGGGTGACTTCCAGTAAAGTAACTTTTACTAAAGAGAGGGATATTGAAGTTTTTAAAAGAAACTTCCTGAAGAATTATAATTATACGGATGCAGGTATCAGAGTTATATCCTTGAAAGAAGAGGCTTTGAAAGCCGCGGAAGGCTCTACCGATTACTCAATGCTTTTTGTCTCCCTAAGTTTTATAATTGTCCTTTCAGCCTTAGGTCTGACTGCATTCTTGTTCCGGCTCTTCCTGGAGAAAAGGGGCGCTGAAGCCGGAATCCTACTGGCTTCGGGATTTGCTCCAAAGACCCTTTTTGCTGTCTATATAATAGAAGGAATCCTTATTGTCCTGTTAGGATGCGCGTTTTCACTGCCCCTTAGTGTATATTATGCAGGTTTTGTATTGAGTTTTCTTAAGCCATTACTCGGAGAGAGTTATAGCTTTAAACTTTACCTTGAAAGAAGCGATATCATATCAGGAATAGTCTTGGGTTCTGCGTTATCCCTGTTTTCTATTCTGTGGGGAGTTGTATTGTTTAAAAAGGCAAATATCAAAGCATTGCTGGCAAAAAAAGTAATTAAGTCTAAAAGAATTGTCTCCGGGACGGAAGTAAATAGTTATATTACCCTTGCTTTAAGGTCGATACTGTATTCAGGAAAGAGAAGTTTCCTTACTGCCGGTCTTTTTGCCGCCGCCGCTTTTATTATAATTATCACGGCTGTTAACAGGCCTCAAACTTTTAATTTTAAAACACTGGATAAGAGTTCCGGAGCCGGCGGGTATAATTTACTTGCCAGATCTTCTGTATCAATGTTTGGAGATCTTAACACTCCGGAGGGAAGAAAAAAGAACGGCTTTTCCTCTTTTAACTCTCCAATTTGGAATGATGCAGCGTTTGTAGGCTGCCGTCAGAGCAGAGAAGGGGATGATATCAGCTGTCTGAATATAAATCAACCGGGGCAACCCGGAGTGCTGGGCCTTCCGGAAAAAATATTAAATGAACAAGGATTTATCTTTTCCTCTTATGGAAAGATAAAACCCGGAGAAACTCCCTGGGCAGGACTAAAGGGGCGGGATAATAATGGCGCCTTTCCTGTCTATGCCGATGCGAACAGTCTTGAATGGATATTGCATAAAAAAATAGGTGATGAACTTCTTGTTGATGGTGAAAATAAAGTAAAAGTGAACGGCGCATTGTCCGGAAGTATATTCGCCGGAGTTCTTTTGGTGTCGGAAGAGAATTTTATTAAAATGTACGGCAGTACCGGCGGGTGTAATTATTTTTTAATAAGGACAGGCGAAGGAAAGGAAGACGAGGTTCTTTCAGAGCTTCAGAAAGAGCTGGGCGGGGCCGGTTATACCGTCATGAAAACCTCCGAACTTCTGTCTGCCTTTGCGAATGTTCAAAATACATATCTTTTCACTTTTCAAATTCTGGGCGGTCTCGGATTTCTTCTCGGCACTTTCGGTATAATTGCGGTACTTCTTCAGAATGTATATGAAAGAAAGCAGGAATTTTCTTTGCAATTTGCCGTTGGTTTTAAAAAGAGCCGCCTTGTAAGGCAGGTTATATTTGAAAACGGCATATTACTGATAACCGGTCTCGGAGTAGGTTTTATTGCTTCTCTTGTGATATCTCTTCCATATATAATAAAGATGCATAATCGTTTAGATTTTACATTACCGGTTACAACTCTCCTCGGAATGCTTCTTTTAGGCCTGATTTCCTGTTCAATTGCAGCATATTTTTCAATCAGAGGCAGCTTGCTGGAAGCATTAAAAAGTGAGTGAGATAGATGCGCGGATGCTCGGGAAAAACCTCTAGTTCTAGAATCATTTCATATATCGCACATCTGTTTTCACTGTGCCTCCGCGCCTCCGAACATCTGAGCTTCCATTTTTAGGCTTGTATTTGGATGCCGATATAGCTAAAATATAGTATGAAATTTGAAAAAATAGTCAGTGTAATATTTATGTCTGCTGTTATCTGCATTTTTGCGGGATTTTTTGGGCTTATGTTTAATATCGTTAATCCAAACAGTCTCTCTCTTCTTCCAAAGAAAGAGCTGAAAAAAATTGAAACCGTAAAGCCCATACCACATGAAACAAAAAAGCAGGGACAGATTGCTTCTGAAAGAACTCTTCCAGCGAAAAAACCGGAAAACAAGAATACCGCTCCGGTGCAACAAGCCCAGCATCCTGTCGCCGAGGTGAAAGAAATAAAAAAATCTGCTACTCCTGAAGTTAAACCTCCTGCAGTTGAAGAGAAAAAGGTCGTAACGCAGGAAGCTGCTGTTGTTGATGATAAAAAAATTGATTTGGAAAAAGCCAAAAAATATTTTGATTCAGGTAAGGCAGTATTTGTAGATGCCCGGCCGGAATATGTATATATTGAGCGGCATATTAAAGGTGCCGTATCTCTCTCGGCCAGCAGGTTTAACGTTCAATATGACGTTATAAAGGATAAGCTAAATAAAGATGATTTTTATGTTATATATTGCAGCAGTCTTACCTGTCATCTAAGCGATATGGTGGCGGCTAATCTTAAAGAACGCGGATTTAATAATGTTAAAGTATTCGCTGCCGGTTGGGATGAATGGAATAATGCGGGTTATCCTATTGAAGGTATGAAAGTAAAAAAAGGCGAGGTTACCGGTGAGTAAAAACATTTTCTCAAATGAAAAATTATTACTGGCTCTAAGAATTATTATGGGCGGTATTTTTATATTGGCAAGTGTTGACAAGATCATGAATCCTTCGATGTTCTCAATGATACTGAGAGAATATAAATTAATACCCGGTATTTTTATACCGTTGGTTGCGGTAACTCTGCCGTGGGTGGAGTTCTTTACGGGAATATTCATGATAGCCAATATCTTTGCTCAGTCTTGTGCTTTAATCATGATAGGGTTGAATATCGGATATATAATAGGTATCGTACTTAATCTGATATGGGGACTGGTCCATGAATGCGGTTGTTTTACAATATTTGGGCTAAATGAGCCTATAGGCGGGTTTTCTATTGCACGTGATGCAGTTTTTATACTTCTTTGCCTGCCCCTGTTGATCTATGGAACAAATGAGATTAAACTGAAAAAACAAAAAGAACGGCAGATACTACCATCGTAAAAAAAATAACTAATTAAGTACTAAGCACTAAATTCGACAACAATTACTAAGATTAAATAACTAATAACTAAAAAAGAAGATTATTACTTAAATACAATGATTTTGTTTAAAGCTTAAGATTTGCGTATTGTTTAGTGCTTAGAATTTAGTAATTCAGACTGTGTCGCAATTATTTCTAGAAACACCGTTCTTTGACAACTGGAACCAAGAAGCGGTTTTTTAACCGAACTTAAACATTTTTCCCGGATATTCTTCTTCGGGATGTGCGTTTTTGTCCTAAA